>Ga0208357_1000597_pt1 | contig 28502 bp, 26 predicted proteins | sample NGESurdeep092012_6_FD_184487 | JGI IMG/M metagenome (GOLD analysis project Ga0208357, IMG submission 184487) | Arctic peat soil microbial communities from Barrow, Alaska - NGEE Surface sample F52-2 deep-092012 (SPAdes) | ecosystem: Environmental > Terrestrial > Soil > Wetlands > Peat ...
CCTCGGCAGCCAGCAAGCACCGACCACCTACCAGCAGATCATCCAGCACGGTCCACGGTCACGCAGCGAAGCTACCTGAGCTAACCGGCCACGCACTAGCCGCGTTAAGTGCCCCTGGAGGGATTCGAACCCCAGTTCTACCCTCTCGAGCATTGTGCCAACCCCTGCAATCCCAGTAAATTAGGGCATTTTGGATCATCGAGTGCTGACTCCGATGTTATTGAATTGTGGCCGAGTGTGGCCAAATTGTGGCCAGATTTGACCAGCCTTGTGCGCGGTCCCCTGTGCGCGGTCCCCTCTTTGCCAAGCAATCTGGAGCGAAGCGGGCCTCAAGCCCGCAACACGACGATTATGGGCCGTGTGCTCGTATTCGTTGCGCGCGGTTGTGAGCTGAGGCCGCTGGATTCTCATGATTTCAACAACCCTGAGTCATTCGAGTTCACCCGAACCAATTCCGTTCTGTGCCGGTTGTGTCCGAAATGTGTCCACCACGCCCGGCGGCGACTTCCATCTTCCGCGGATGTGTCTGTCCATTTGCGCCGGGCGAGCTTCAGCGCCGTCCAACGTACCCTCGGTCACGCCTCAGTGGCCTTCACCCCGGACGTCTGCTCGGACCTTTTCGCGACGATGACGATGTCGACGCGGTTGCATCCAAGCTCAATGCGGCCAGACGGGCGTCGCTTGTGGCCAAAGCGTTGCCAAACGATCCAGAAACGAAAGAAGACGCTTCTCGACCCCAGTAAATGACTTGCATTGAGGAACCGGCTGCACTGGGTGTGCGACGTCACCTTCGACGAAGCCCGCTCCCAAATCCGCACCGGCAACGCCGCAAACGTCATGGCAAGCATCCGCAACCTCGCCATCAGCGTCCACCTACTCGCCGGAGAAACCGGCATCGCCGAAGCACTCCGCAACGCAATGCGCCACCCCGAGATCGCTTACAACCTCATCAACTAATTTTGCAAAGACCCTGCACCTCATGTGGATTCGTCAATTGAGGCTTCTTGACAACGCGGGGACGCGATCACAAGATAGTGTTCAAGCAGAGTGAACACTGTCGTTCGCCTGAACCCGGAGGACTAGCTGATGAAGCTCCCCAAGAACGTCTCGATATCCCAAGAAGAAGCATCTCCAGAAGCCAATACACTCGGCCTGAAACGCGGTCTGACCAGCCGCCAGGTCTCGATGATCGGCTTGGGTGGCGCAATCGGCACGGGTCTATTCCTCGGCTCGGGCCTGGCGATATCTCAAGCGGGTCCATCCACGATTATCGCCTACATCGTTTGCGGTCTCGTCGCCTTGGTCATCGCGTGGGCACTGGCCGAAATGGTTGTCGTTCACCCCACCGCTGGATCGTTCGGTGTGCTCGCGCACTCATACATCGGGCCGTGGGCGGGCTTCACCGTGCGATGGACATACTGGGCGATCCAGTGCATCGCTATCGGCGGTGAAGTCATCGCAGCAGGAATCTATATTCAGTTCTGGTGGCCGGCAGTTCCACTGTGGCTGAGCATTGTCATCCTTTCCGGAGTCATCATCGTAATCAATGCTTCCGCGGTTGGCCTGTTCGGACGCGTTGAGTACTGGTTCTCGATGATTAAGGTCACCGCAATCGCCGTGTTCATCCTGCTCGGCATCCTGCTCATCTTCTTCGGCCTCCCCGGAAAACCTGCAACAGGGTTCGCGAACTTGTCGGCGGATGGTGGCTTTTTCCCACATGGTGCCAGCGGGTTGCTCCTCGCATTCGTTTTCGTGATCTTCAGCTTCATCGGAACAGAGGTTGTCTCCGTCACCGCAGCCGAAGCTCAGGATCCAGCAAAAAGCGTGCGGAAGGCGACCAGCTGGATGATCTTGCGACTGGCCCTGTTTTATGTCCTCGCAATCGCGGTGGTGCTCACCGTTACGTCCTGGACCAATACAGCACAAGTCGGTAGTGATATCAAAGCGAGCCCGTTTGTTCTGGTGTTCGCCTCAGCCGGAATTCCAGCCGCTGCAACGATTATGAACTTCGTTGTGCTCACCGCGGCGCTTTCGTCAGCCAACGCGAACCTATATCTGACAACTCGAATGCTGCATTCCTTGGCAGCACATCGATTCGCGCCGAGATGGGCTGGCAAGCTCACCAAGCACGGTGCGCCGGCTCGTGCTCTAATCCTGAGCACAATCGGCTTGCTGCTCGCGGCGATCTTCTCAATCTTCGCCGCGAATACCGCATACCTTGCACTGTTCGGCATCTCTGTCTTCGGCGCTCTCGTGGTGTGGATCTTGATCCTGGTCACACACATGCGGTTTCGAATCGTCCGCGCGCGGAACAATCTGCCGAAATCCTCCTCTCGGCTGTGGGGTGCCCCGGTCACGACCGTCCTGGCCATCCTCTTTCTCGCCACGGTGCTCGTGTCAACCGGGTTCATCCCCGGACTCAGTTGGGCCTGGATGGCGGGGGTTCCGTTCTTCCTCCTGCTGCTCGTCGTCTTCTACTTTGTCAACCGGCGTACCGGCGGCGGCGAGCGCTACGACCCGCTCCAGGCCGAATTGGCGCGTCGCGTCACTGCCTTGGATGAGGCCACAACAGAAGAAGAAGGAGAAGTACTGCGATGAGTCCCCTGTCACCGGAGGGTTTCAGAGAGTTGTTCCCCATGCTTGCATCGTCAACCCATTTGGCGAGCTGCAGTCAGGGAGCGAGATCGACCGAAGTGGATCTGTCCCTGGCCCGGATGATGGATACGATCGCGGAGCAGGGGGCGCCCTGGGGGTTGTGGATGGAGGAGGTCGAGCGGGCCAGATCGCACTTCGCCGCTTTAATCAACGCATCCCCGAGCGAAATCGCGTTGGTCCCGAACGCGTCCGTCGGGGCATACCAAGTGGCGTCCACATTGGACCACGCCGAGCGGCCAGGAATTGTGAGCACCGACATGGAGTTCCCCTCGGTCGCCCACGTCTGGCTCGCGCAACGTCCGCGCGGCGCGACGGTCACCTTCGCGGCGGAGGCAGACGGCCGTGTCGACGCTATGGAGTATTCGAAATTGATCGATCAGCGCACGAACCTGGTTTCGGCTCCGCTCGTCAGTTACAAAAACGGTGCGCGGCTGCCGCTGTCCGACATCATCGGGCAGGCACACGAGGCCGGGGCGCGGGTCTTCATCGATGCGTATCAAGGTGCCGGAGTCGTCCCCATCGATGTCAAGTCGCTGGGCTGCGAGTATTTGGTGACCGGAACATTGAAGTACATGCTGGGACTACCCGGCCTCGCCTTCCTCTATGTCCGGAACGGGGTCGCGGACCAGGTCGAGCCGCAACTGACCGGATGGTTCGGCCGGGTCAATCCGTTCGAGTTCGATCCGCGCTCCCTGGACTTCGCGACCGACGCCAGGCGGATGGAAACCGGCACGCCGAGTGTTCCCTCGGTGTACGCGGCGAACGCGGGGATGCGCGTCCTTGCGCAACGCGATGAAGAGTTCGCCTGGGCGTCTGTTCAGGCCCGGGTGGCCGAAACTGTCATCTCGGTCGAAGAACTCGGCTACGAACTGTACTCGCCCCGGGAAGATTCTGCCAGGGGGCCGCAGGTAGCAGTGCGCACCGCCGACCCCGAGCGCTTGGGTGCATTCCTCCGCGAACGGCGCATCTTCGCCAGCCCGCGCGGGGATGTTGTTCGCCTCTCCTTCCAGTACTACAACACCGAAACGGATGTCGAAGCCTGTGTCCGCGCATTCGCCGAGTACCGCTCGGCGTGACCGACACCATCCGCAATCTCTTAAAAGACCACTATCCAAACAAGACAAAAAGAGTAGGCACTCAATGCTTTCGATCAAACACACCTCCCACGCGACGTGGTCTGGAACGGTTCCCCGGGGCACAGGCCAGTTCACGATCGGCAGGAGTGCGCTCGACCTTCCGTTCAGTCTGAAATCTCGGCTCGGCGAGGACCCGTCGACAAACCCGGAAGAACTGATCGCGGCAGCGCTCTCCGGCTGCTACGCGATGTCTTTGTCGGGTGAGCTCGAGTCAAACGGCACCCCGGCCGTCAGCGTCAGGGCACAGGCGACAGTGCACCTGGTCCAGGGTGACGGTGGCTTCTCGATTCCCATCGTTGACCTGAACGTCGTGGCGGAGGTGCCAGAACTTGACGATGCCAGCTTCCAAGCCATCGCCGGGCAGGCCGAACGGGTGTGCCCGGTCTCACAGGTGTTGAAGGCGGATGTCCGCCTGACTGCGTCGCTGGGGCAGCCATGAACACCCTGGGTAGCCCAGTCCACTATCGGGACCTCCCGGCCGCCAAGCAAGGCGACCTCGTGACCTATTCGGTCACCTCCGACCTCGACGGTTCCGGACTCGAGCAGTGTGTGCTCGTGCTAGACGCCGGCTCCGCCTCCCGCACCGTGCTCCAGGGCCGGGACGAGGTGCTTTATGTGATCGGTGGCAGTGGCGCGGTGGAGGTCGACGACCAGATCCACGAGGTCAGCGCGGATGTGGCCATGCGGATTTCCGGAGGCCGCACCTACACCCTGCGCAGGACACGTGGTCGCCTGGAAGTCGTCGCGGTCTCCGGAAATGCTCCAGTTTCCGGTGCGGCAGTCACCTCGTCGACGCTCGTCGACCCGCTCGATCAGGAGGCGAAGCCGGCGGTCAGTGATCGCCAATATCGGGTGCTGTTCGATGCCGAATCCGGATGCTCTGGGTTGACTCATTTCATCGGTTACGTCCCTGCGGTGCGCACTCCAATGCACACCCATCCGTATTCGGAGATGGTGTGCATCATCGAAGGCTCAGGAACGGTCGACATCGACGGGCACATGGCCAACGTGTCTCCAGGATGGTGTTACTACCTGCCAGAAGGCGTGCCGCATCGGGTCCAGAATAAGGATCCAGACAACTATCTCGTCGAGATGTGCGTCTTCACTCCGTCCGGCAGCCCCGAGCAGAACACTTCTGTGGAATAGCCGGTTCTTCGTAGCAGATCGCGCCAAGAGACTACTACTGTTGCACTGACCCAGGAACCTCTCTGGAAAGGTGCACACAACGGTGACGTCAGTTCCCGCGAGACAAACTTTGGTCATCCGAGCGATCCGATTGGCGCAGGGCATGTCGCTGCGGAGCCTAGCAACAACGGCTGGGGTATCGGTCGGGCTGATCAGCCAGGTCGAAAGGGGCCTGACCGAACCCAGCTTAGAAACAATGCGCAAAATCGCGGCGGCGCTTGGTGTCCCGCTGTTCTCCCTCTTCGGTAGCGAGGAGCACGATGTCGAAGTCATTCGCGCCGATTCGCGCATCGAGATCAAATCTCCGCATGGCGGCATCCGCTATTCACGACTGTCTCCCTCGTCCGGTGCGATGGAGCTGCTGGAGGGAGCCCTTGGCCCACATCGGCGATCCTCGCCAGAGCCGCACACCCACCCGGCTCACGAGTGCCTGCTGGTCCTATCCGGTCGGCTGACCATCCACGTCGACGGCGCCTCGCATGATCTGGCGGTCGGGGACACCTGCTATTTCGACTCCCAGCATCCGCACTTCTATGAGAACAAGCACGAGGAGGAAGCCACGTTCCTACTGGCCGTGACCCCGCCCAGTTTCTAAACTTTCTTCTAAGGTATCGAGTAAATTTTACGAGCGTAAATTTTACGTGACAGAATCCGCAATTCTTGATACGTTCTCAATAGATATCGATCGGTATCCGAGAATTTTTCAATGGCGAAAGGTCTGTCATGGTCGACAATGCACCCTCAGCACGGGGAGAATCCTTCACCGCAAAGGTCGAGGATCACGCGCTCACCCCCGTTCCACTTTCCGAACGAAAGTCCGGTTGGGGGCTAATGACGAACACGGCCGGCATCGCTTCGACCCTCGTCCAAATCGCCATTGCCGCGGCGGTGACCATGATCGCCGGAGTCGGTTGGGGCATCCTGGCCGGCGTGATCGTCGCGATCTTCGGCGGCGCCTTGGGCTGGTTCGTGGGACATGTGGCCTTCGTCTCCGGCACATCCAGCACCGTCACCGCGCGCCACTATGGGCTCGGTCGACGCGGCTCGGTGCTCGCCTCCCTCATCTTCGCCTTCATGATCCTGGGCTTCCTGGCCCTGGAGAATGCGCTGCTCTACTACGGCACCCTGTTCATGTTCGGCTGGGCACCGACGCTCCTCAACGCGATTCTGATCTACGGCGTGCTGACGATTGCGTGGGTCCTCTTGACGATGTACGGCATGAAAGTGGTGCAACGCACCTCGACCATCCTGCTGATCGCGTTCGTCGCGCTGACCATCACGATGGCCGTTGTCGCGGTCAGCCAGTCGTCACTGTCGCTGGGCGACATCCTGTCCGCCGGCCCGATCGGTGGGTCGGGTGATGGACTCGCGAACTTCGGCGTGGTCATTTCGATGCTCGCGGGCAGCGCGGGTGCCCTGGCACTGGTGGATGCAGATTACGCACGCTACGCGAAGTCGACCAAGGACGTTGGAATCCTGGCCGTCGGCGGATCCATCATGATTGACATCGTCGTCGTGATTCTGGGCACACTGATTGTGCACGCCAGCACCGGGGCGGCGGCTCAGTACCTCACCGACAATCCCGCTGCAGCGGCCTCGCAGGTGGGCGACTCGATCGCCGCGAAGGTCTCCTGGATGATCGCCAATAACACTGGCGCGTATTTCATCATCATCTTCGGTTTCTTCGGATTCCTGTTGATGTACGTCGCACAGGTCAAGGCGCAGGTGTTGAACACCTACTCGGGGTCTCTGACCCTGTCGAATCTGGTCGAGGGTGTCACCGGCAAGAACCCCGGCCGGTTGACCGGAGTGATCGTCGGCAACGTCATCGCGCTGTTGATGATCGCCGGAAACATCCTGGGACTGCTCAGCAGCTTCCTGGGAATCCTCGGCGTCTCGACAACCGCGTTGGCCGCAGTCATCATCGCCGACTACTTCATCGTCCGCAAGCGCCATGCCGCACTCCAGACGGAGACCGAAGCGGTCAACTGGGCCGGAGTCATCTCCGTCGTCGTCGCCGCGGTAACCGGGTCGGTGCTATCAGAAACCGGGATCACCCCGCTCGGGTTCGTGGTCAGCCTCGTGATCGTGCTCGTGCTCTACCCGATCCTACGGCTCTACGTGCTCCGTGCACCGGCGCTCTCGGCCAGCACCGATTCCGCAAAAATCACCGCGGTCGACTAAATCGGTTCTGCCCAACCCACCCCTACGCTCAGGCCCAGGTCTGAGCGTAGGGGTTCGAGCACAACTCGATGATGGTGCCCCACGGGTCTTCGCAGTAGACGACTTGGTAGCCTTTCTCGTCGTTGATCACCGTTGCCGCGGACCGCTGCCGTCCGCCTGTGTGCACGATCTGCTCGATCGTCGCGTCGAGATTGGGCGCGGTCAGCGCGAGGTGGTAGATGCCCGTCTTCGAGAACTCAAAATTGTCATCGCGCCGTGTTGTCGGCGAAAACTGGAAGAGCTCCACGCCAGAGCCGTCCGGCCAGACGAGATGGGCGAACGAAAAGCTGGAGAACCCGACGCCGTAGATTGCCGCGGCAGCCCTGCCCAAGGGCGTGTCGTCTTCGGGAACCTCGATCGGGCCAGCCAGCAGGTACAGACCGAACGTCTCGCGGTACCAGGCGATCGCCGCAGGGAGGTCGGGAACGGTCACGCCGACGTGGGAAAAAGCGGTTGGTTGAATCGACATTATGTCCTAACTGTTTCTCTTGCTTTTTCGAAGGATCTGTTCCGCGACAAGATGGCCGGATCCGCCGCCGAGCCCTGGACCGGGATGGGTCGCCGCTCCGATGTGCCAGAGGTTTCCAACGGCGGTCCTGTGCCGGGAAGCCGACGGCACCGGCCGCCACAGCAGATTCTGATCCAACTCCGCGGAACCGGCATAGGGGTCGCCGTGCACGGCATTCGGGTTCTCCGCCTCGAGATCGGCCGGCGACAGGATGTCGACCGCCAGAATCGAGGATTCCAGCGACGGCGCGAACTCGCCGATCCGCTTCAACACGCGATCCACATACCCCTTCTTGAGCTCGGCATCCCAGCCGTTACCGGTATTCAGGATGCCAGCGGAATCGCCGACCGGCGCGTATGGCACCTCCTGAAGTTGCAGCCACAGCGCGCCAGCACCACTCGGCACCCTGGACGGGTCCAGCACGTATTGTTGCCCCACCACGATAGTGGGGTCGGAAGGCAGCAGCCCGGCTTCGGCCTGAGCACACGCGATTCCGGTACTTCCAGAACCATTAGTGACGTGAACGAGCGGGATGCCATCCAGCCGGTCGTCTGCCCAGGCCATCGGCCGATCTAAAGCGACGTGGATTTGCATGGCGCCGCGGCCCGGACGGTACCGGGCCACCTCCCGCAGCACCCGCGGCGGCACGGCATCATCCGGCAGCAGGTGTTCGTACAGGGCACGGGGGGCGACGCTTGCCAGCACGGCAGAGCGAGCCAGCACCGTTTCGGCACCGATCTGCACCCCGACAGCACGGCCGCCCTCGACAAGAACGCGATCCACCGGCGTACCGAGTCGCACTTCAACCGCGTGGTCCGTCAGCACGGCGGAGAAAGCGTCGATGAATTGGCCCGCGCCGCCACGGACGACCGGGAGCCCGAATGCATGCATGGTCAGGGCCATAACCGGGAACATGATCCCGCCCGACGCCTGGTCGGGGCCGAGCCCGGCGTGCAAAAGCCACGGCGTCCAGAGCTGGTCCACATCCCAGCCGTCGAAGCGGCTGCGTACACAGGCACGGCCGCTCATCGCAGCCTCGCGAAGTAGTCGTTCTGCGCCGCGAATCTTGTTCTTGCGAAGGAGTTTCCAGCCCAGCCCGAAGGCGGCCGGTGAGCGCAGTTCCGCGCCCAATGCGCCGAACACCGTGGCGGCATGCGCGCCGAAATCGTCGAGCATTCGCAGGTAGGCGTCACGGTCGGCGGCGACCGAAAGCTCGGCTGCGGTGCGCTTCGGATCCCGATACGCGATCGCGACCCGATCGCCGGCCGACACGCTCGCCGTCACCGCGTCATCCGTGTTCTCGTAGCGCAGCCCGTGCTGACGCAATTCCTCGCCCAGCGCCGTATATGCCCCGCCGGAGACGAAGAGCGGATGCCACGAGGAGAACACGTCGTGGATGTACCCGGGCAAGGTTCGCTCGGCCGATTCGATGAACCCGCCGATCCGGTCATTCCCGTCGACCAGCAACACTGACTTGCCGCCTCGCGCGAGTTCGGCGGCGGCGACCATGCCGTTGATTCCCGCCCCGATGACGACAATATCGACGGTTTCAGTCATGACGCTCTCCTCTTTAAACATACCGTTCCATGTCGCTGCGACCTTCAACGGCAGTCTTCAGACATCCGGATACGAGGCGGTGGATCGGTATTGCCCGCCGTGGAATACCAGTGGATCTCCGCCGGTGGCTTCATACCGCTGTACCTCTCCGACATAGATCTGGTGGTCGCCTGCTTTGTACCGTGCAACGGTTCGACATTCAAAGGTTGCCACAGCACCGTCGATGACGGGAATGCCGCGCAGTCCTTCGTGTGTTGCCACGCCGGCAAACTTATCGTCGGATGCCGTTGCAAATTGCCGGGACAATACATGCTGGTCTGCAGCGAGAACATTGATTGCGAAATGTGTCGCCGATTCGAAGCTCGCCAGGCTGGGCGCTCGATTGCTCGGACACCACAGCACCAGCGGCGGATCTACCGAGACCGAGGTGAATGAATTTGCCGTTATGCCGATCCGCTTCCCTTCGTCGCCCATGGTTGTAACGACGGTGACTCCGGTCGCATACTGACCGAGCGCGTTTCTGAAGCCCCGGACGTCGAGCCCAGAATCCTCTTCGGCCGTCTTCAGCTGGATGAAGCCGGCTGCCTCTGCCGCGTCATACCACCAGGGAAAAAGTGTCCGGGGGTCATCGAAGCCGTTGGCCAACGCCGCGGCGACGCCAGGGTGCTCCTGTGCCGCGGCGAGCAGTTGCAGCTGATGCTCTTTGAGTGGCCGAAGCAACGAGTTGGTCCAGGTCACCGACCACTGCGCCCATCCGCGCCAGAATTCGTCGAATGTGCGCAGCATCCAACCTCGATCAAAGGCGTCGTCTGCGCGCCGCACGATCGCATCCTCGTAATATTTCGCGGCCAGGGTCGCGTTATTCGAGCCTTGCCCGGTGAGCGGATCGTTGAGCACGATCGCATCCCCGAGGCCGAAAACCTCTTTCCCCGAGGGAAGCACGCCCACCGCATGTCGCACCGTTGGGGTGATCCTTCCGCGCAGAACACCGCCGTCGTCGGTGAGAACGGCATCCTGAAAGCGCGCGGCCTCTTCGGGAAAATGATCGCGCAACAGCTGAAGCGAGTGCTCAAGATGGCCGGCCGGGTCGTGAACCTGCGACCACGAGTCCATCGGGCCGCCTGGCACGCCCTCGAACACCATCATCTGGCAGGCGCCCGAAATCGTCACCCCAGGGAAAGTGAAGAACTCCCCAACGCCCGGCTTGATCGACATTCGAACGGCGGGAACCTCATCGGCCTGAACACCGTGCACATAGGTCAGGGCGAGGGCCCGCTGCGGCTTGTCGTACGGCGATTTCGACTTGTCCGGAACGAAGATCTGGCCTAACTCACCCTTGCCGGTCGATACAACGACAAGGTCGTGAGTCATCGCCAGCTCTTCCAGCCGCGACACCGTCACCTTCTCGAGAAGAAAGTTGCCACCCCGCTCCATGAACGATTCGATCCACAGGCTGCACTTGACTCGTTGATCGACCGACCTCGCCGGAGAATCGAGGGGTGCCCGCCACGTGATAGGCACCTCACCGAGAAGATTCATTCCAATCGCGGAAATCTGCAGCTCTTCAGCCGCTGGATCCGCCGAGGTGATCGAGCTGATGTCCAGCGCCTTTTCGGTGGCCAAAGCCGCGGAAAACACGCACTGGCTGGACATCACACTGCCGCTGCGCACCTGATCGGGCGAGCGATCCGAGATCAACGTTGCTTCAAGCCCGTGGCGTTGCAGTCCGAGCGCAAGCTGCACACCCGACTCACCGGCACCTACTATTGCGATCTTCCGCATCATCACGACGTCCTTGGTGCTCTCGTGGTAGACGGGCCGGCTAGCTCGCCTCCGCTGTCGGCGCAGAAGCCGAAACCTCTGCAAGGTACGACGCGGCCTTATCCGCATCGAGGAACCAGTTCTCAAAGTCGGCCGGGTCGTTAAACCCATTGACAAATCGCTTCGCAATCGCGCCGTTCTGGCTGGCCGCGCCAAGCAGTTGCACCGCGTATTCGGCCGGCGGAGCCAGCATGGTGTTGGTCCATTTGGTCACGTGTTGCGCGCTGTTCCAGTACGTCTCGAACGTGTCCTGCATGAACGATCCGTCGTAGGCGGAGGATCCGTGCTCGAGAACGCTTTGCAAATAGGATGCAGCGCATTTGCTGGCGTTGTTGGAGCCCTGCCCGGTGATCGGATCGTTGAGCACTACAACATCGGCCATTCCCAGCACCGTGCGTCCCGACGGGAGCGTGGCGATCGGGTGGCGGACGGTTGGCGGGAACCGCCCCTGCAGCACACCCATGTCATCGGTCAACTGTGCGTCGACTGCCCGCTCACCTTCCCAGGGGAGAAAAGTGTTGAGAATCCACTTCGAATGCTCCAAGTGTTCTTGGGGGCTGAGACCCTTCCATTGATCCATCGGCCCGCCGGGTAGGCCCTCGAATACCATGATCTCGCACGGCCCCGTCGTGGTCAGTGCCGGGAAGACGAAGTATTCTCCGACGCCGGGAATCAAGTTGAACGCGACGGCCGAGAAGTCTTCGCGCGGCTTCAACCCGTTCACGTATGTCAGTGCGAGTGCGCGCTGAGGCTTGTCGTAAACACTGCGCTGATCATCCCTGGTAAAGAGTCCGGCTATCTCCCCCTTCCCTGCCGCGACCAGAACGAGGTCACTGGAGGCGGTGTACTCTTCGAGCTCGTCGATTCCGGCATCCGCATAAAGCAGTTCACCGCCGCGATCAGCAAAGAGCTGCATGAAGACCGGATACTTGACCCTCTGATCAATGGACTGAGCAGGCGCGTCAAGCCGGTGGGTGAAGCTGAACGCCTTCTGCCCCGCCAATTCCGGGTGCGGGATGGTGAACGAGATGCCGTCGACTGTCGGAGCATCCGGCCATAGGTCAAGTCCATGGGCACGCTCGTGTGAAAGCGCCTGATCGAACATGCATTGGCTGGAGGCAACCCGCCCATCGCGGATCTCGTCCGGCGTACGGTTCGAGACCATGGTGACCTCGTACCCCTCGTCTATGAGGCTGATACCCAGCTGCAGCCCTGACTGGCCGGCGCCGACAACGGTGATCTTCTGTTTCGTCATGGTCATACCTTTACTTTCTGCGAGCGTTTCTGTGTGGTACTGGCAGTTCCTTGTGCGAGGGATCTAGTCGATCAAAGGTTGCCTATTCGGCGGCAAGCAACGGAATAGCTTCGACGGCACGTTCAGGCCCAAGAGCCGAATAGCCGCCATCAACCGCCCAGTCCGCTCCGGTCACGAAGCTCGCCTTGTCACAGGCGAGGAAGGCGACGACCGCGCCGACCTCTCTCGGCCGACCGACTCGGGCCAGGATGTGGAACGGTGCGGCGACGGAGTCGGTCTTCTCCAGGTCTCCTCCGGAGAGTTCATCCATGATCTTGGACCACGTCCAACCCGGGGACACCGAATTGACCCGGATGCCGTCGGCCGCGAGATCCACAGCCATGCTTCGGGTCAATTGCACCAAGGCGGCCTTGCTCGCCGGATACAGCCAGCGGCCGGTCTGAGCCACCGTGCTGGAAATCGATGTGAAGTTGATGATCGAGCCGTGGCCGCTTGCGGCGAGCAGTTCTCGCGCCTGCGCAGCAACGATGACGGCGCTGACCAGGTTGACATTCAGCGCGGAAAGCCAATCTGGCCTGCCGGAGGCCGGTCCGTCGTCGAGATAGGTGCAGGCGAGGTTGACCAGGATATCCAGCTGCCCATAGCGACTGCGTATCTGCGCGAATACACCTTCCAGAGCCGCGTCGTCGGTGATGTCGGCGGGGATGAACTGCACCCCGGCATCCTGAGCGGCGAGTGCTTCTCCGCCGGCAACGTCGATGTCTACGACCACCACTCGCGCACCCGCTGCGCGCAGTTCATCGACGACGCCGATGCCCACAAGCGTCGCACCACCGGTCACCAAAGCTACGCGGCCATGGAGCCCGGTACCATCAGCTTCCCGCCCATCAGCGCCTGGCATTGTGCTCCTAACATCGTCGTCATTCAAGCAACACATCGCGATCCATGTAACAATGAAAAGTGTGTAGTCGCAAACATAACGAGTTCGTATACCACCGCGCCATCCGTAATGCGTTTGGATTATCCGAATCGCGAAGTGTCTTTGAGCAGGCCGGCGATATGAGGGCAGAAGTGCTGAGGACTTGGTGTATTAGGCGTGCCGGATCAGTCCGCTCATGCCACTAACATCACCTGCCGCCCCGCTGCTGGCTCCGCTCGTTCTCGACCAGCAACGGACGATCGCCACTCGCGATCCGGAAGAAGCACACGCCAAGATCAGCGATCTCTTTTGCGCGCACTCGCTGTCTGTGCTGGATCGCGATAGACATGTAAATATGACGTTGCGCTCAAAGCACGACGCGACGATCGGTCTCGATCTCCTGGACTATGGCGCCACGGTTAGGATCTCGCCGAAGGCGCTTCAAGATTTCGTTCTGGTGCAGATCCCCTTGCAGGGCCGAGCCGAGATCGAGGTTGCGGGAACAACCTATTATTCGGATCCGGATACAGCATCGTTACCGCCGATCGATCGGGACTGTTCGATGGTCTGGTATCGGGGGACACCGCAACTCGTCGTGTACGCACGCCGAGACGCAGTCGAGCGAGTCGCCGCCGCCCTGTACGGGTCGGAGACCGCATACAGCCTGGATCTCGGCTACACCGTCAAGCTGACCAGCCAACCCGGGGCGGCATTTCTGGATTTCGTTCGCGATTACCTCCAAGACGTGAATACCGAAAGCGAAGCCACACGGAACGATTTCTCGCAACGCCTCCTGCACGAAATGTTGATTACGCGACTACTGCTCGCGACCGAGGATCCCGCGCGAGACGACGCCACGGTCGTCGATCACGCACCTCACTCGCGTCTGGTCCGTCGATTCCAAGCCGTGATCGCCGACCACGGGGCCGAGGAGATCACCATGCTCGACATTGCTGAAACACTCGGCGTATCGTTGCGGAGTCTCCAACACAGTGTGCACGAAGAGCTGGGAACAACACCGTCAGCACTGCTTCGGCAGGCCCGTTTGGCCGAAGCCCGGGCACTCCTCTTGGGCGCCGACGATCACCGCTCGACCGTGACCGACATCGCGATCAGAGCCGGCTTCACGCACCTGGGGCGATTCGCCAGCAGTTACCGTGCCGCCTTCGGAGAGAGCCCGTCCGCCACGCTGCGCCGCTAAATCACTCGTCCCAGAGTGCCTGGATATCCTTCCAACCGTCCTCGGTCGTCGCGGACGACTTGTAGCGCGCGCCTTGGAAGTGATGAAAGGGCTTGGTATAGGTGCCGCGGTCGATCAGGCGCTGGATGTTGTCACGATAGATCTCATCCACCTCCGCGTGCTGCAATGGCTCGTGATTCAGCCACAGATTTCTTGGATGGATTGGCTCGTCATACATCTTCCTGAACAGTTCGGTGCGGAGGTCCTTGGTCCAATTGCTGTTGAGGTTCATGACGCGGAACTGGCGCAATGCCTCGATATCGATGACCGCCGAGACAACGGTGTTGTCGTTCGATGCCGAATACGACATGATTTCGCCGCGATAGTCCACAATATGGGACTGCCCACCGCCCACGTTGAAAGGATGCTCAATTCGGGGGGTCACGTAGACTGGCCCGACATTAGGGCAGAGCATGTAGACAGAGTTGAACTCTGCATGAGCCCTATTCTGGATCATCCAGCTGCCACCGCCTGGATAGCCACTACCTGTCATCGGCATCGCCTCACTCGGCCGGTACACGACCTCTGCACCTCCAAACGCGAGCGCACGTACCGCTTCAGGGTACTCGCCGTCGCTGCAGCAGATCGTCCCGATATTGCCGATATCGTCAGTCTTCAGCACCGGATAGAACGCGTCGATGCCATCGCCAAAGAGTTCCGTCCAGCGATCGTAAATGTCGTGCGGAGTGCAGGAATGCTCACGACACCACAGGTGGTTCTTCGGGGCCCGGTGAACGACTTCACCGCTGGGCGCGATGACGAACAACATGTTGAAGTAGCGGTCCTTCATTACCTCTGGCCAGCGAGCCTTGCACTGGCCAATGATGTACGTGTCATATTCTCGGGCCAGCGCGCCGAGGCGTTCGGTCTCCTCACCGGGAATCTCAATAAAGAGCTCACGTGCGGCCAAGGTATGCGGCAAGTCGAAAACCTCATCCGTGAACCCGGTCAGTGCGCCTTCCGCCAGGGTGACGACCTTGACCGGCATGTTGATGTCAACCGTCTCGATCGCGCCGCGAATGCAATCTTCGATGATGTTGAGATTCCTACGAATGTGCTCACGCTTCGAGACCCCATGAACGACGGTCGACAATCCCAACGCAATGTACGGCGCAACCGGCCTCTTATCGGACATCGTCTTGTTTCCTTCGCTTGAAGATCTCGCCTTGACCATGAAGTAAGTCTTCACTACTCGTTTCTTCGCCGGTGAGCTCAGACCGACAATTCTTACGCGGTCTTTGCAGCATCAGTTGCGCTTTTACCTATGCCTAGTTGATCGAAGTTCTCCAAGTCGTCTTCGAGCGCAGCATATGTCCCCGGTCGGCTCCGTCTCAGCCAGCTCGCGAGCCAAAGACCGCCTGCCAGGACGACTAGCAACAGCCAGGGCAGTTGCCCGATAATGACGTTGTCTGAGCCGGCCACCGCGGGGAAGTTGAAGATGGCGAGGACGACTATGACTAGCAAACCCAACCCGCCCAAGCCCGGCGCAATCAATGTCTTCCAAAGTCGGACGTCTTTGACCCGACGGAAGTACACCACAATAGACGCCGCGGCTAGCATCTGTAGTGTGAGGATGCACAGTGTGCCGAAACCGACCATGCTTGCTGTCAAAACGGCAATCGGGTCAAGTCCGGCAACCCCATAAACGAGGATCACCACCGCTACGAAGGCCAGCTGCACTGAGGCGGCGACAACTGGTGCGCCATTCAGCTTACGCGTGTGGCTGAGTCTCTTAGGGAGGATGCTTACTCGCCCAAGCGCAAACAGGTACCGGGTGGCGGCATTATGTAGCGCAAGTAGCGAAGCGAAGATGCTGACCAACAACAAGACCATCATCACGTCCAGGAGAGCATCTCCAAGATACTTGTGGGCAATCGTAAAGACGAGATCGCCGCTAGAAAGATGCTTGATTGATTCTGCCTGCGCGGTAGCAACTCCAATCGCGCTGATAATGGCCCACGCAGTGAATGCCGCAAACAGGCCGATAAACGCGACTGCAATATAGGTTGCGCGGGGTACCGTCCGATTCGGGTTCTTCGCTTCTTCGCTGAAGAGCGCAGTCGCCTCAAATCCCAGAAATCCGGTCGCCGCGAAGAGCAGAGCGACCCCGATCGATCCCGTGAAGACGATGCTCGGATTAAAAACTTCGAAGCTGAACCCACTCTGGAACAGAACACTAAAATCCATGACCAGTATGATCGCCACTTCCAGCACGAGGGAAACCATAAGAATCTTCACGCTGACTGCGATACCACGACGACTCAGCAGGAAGACAACAACTATCGCGATGAGACTCCAAATCATCCAAGGGACATTGAGGCCGAAAAACGTGTTCGTCACCAACCACATGAAGAAACCCATCGTGCCGAACGCTCCCGCCACGAAAACGTTGTAGCCGATGAGCGCAATGAAACCGGCCACCAAGCCCATCGGCCGCCCGAGCCCTTTAACAACGAATGCGTAAAATCCGCCGGCGTGCACCAGGATCTTTGACATCTGTGCGAAACCGACCGCGAATAGCAATAGCACGACCATCATGATCAGAAAAGCGCCGACCATCCCACCACCGTTGCCCACCGCGATACCGAGTGGAGTTACAACGATTGTTGCCGTGAGCGGAGCGACGGCCGCCAGAACAAGAAAGACAATCCCCCATACACCGAGTACATTTTTCGCAAGGGCTGAGCGACCCTCCGGAATCGTAGAAGAACTCATAGCCATGCTCCTTTGCAAGTAGATGTTGCTGGTGTCCCGCGTAATCACATTAGAAAGGCTTGGCATACCACTGAAAGCCGTAAAGCGTCGCCTTTATCCATAATGCGCAACTGCCGAGAATTGAGTAAGTTGGCGGTTATCTATGAAAATGCCGTGATCACGCGGATCATGCTGCACGCCATGGCCGGTCCAGCGGCGATCCTGCCAGCGTCGCGGGCAGACCGTGCGGCAGCCGGGGCGGTACGCGTGTTGTCGACGGTGTTCGGTTGATCACGGCGAGGTCCGTGTACCTGGCTGGCGGCCCGGCGACCGCGAATTCGAGCAGTCGCAGGAACAGCAGGCCGCGCCTGCGGGCGGTGCGCCGGTTGAACCGGAACACGAACTCGTCCAAATAGGCCTGCAAATGCTCGGGCTGGACGCTGCCCTGATAGGTGCCCTCGAGAACGCGTTTGCTCAGCGAGAACAGCCGGTGAACGCCGGGCAGCAGCGTATGCGCGGGCACACCCATCGCCGAAACGTTCAGCGCCTGGTGCGCCAACCCGGCCGCTAACTTGGCCGGAAACTGCTGCTCAATCGGCCTACAACCAGTTGATCACACACACCGCTTTCGTCGCGGCCGGGTAGGACACCCACTCGTCCGTGACTACCGCCGAACCGGAGCTCACGCTCACCCGGAGAAACGCTTGCAGGCTGGCCGACGAGGCGTCCGGGATGACCTGCAACCGTGCCGACCGAACCTTCCGCCCAGCCCCTGCTCGATCGCGCCGACCACCAGGATCTTCCCGGAAGCACCCCGACCGACAAGGCCCGGCTTGTCCCTGCCGCCGACGAAGGTCTCATCGACCTCGACCCGCCCGGACAGCGGCCGGCGCCCATCGGGAGTCATCACCGTGCGGAACTTGTGCAGCAGCGCCCACGCGGTCTGATAACTGCCCAACCCGCCCACCCGGGCAAGACCCTGCGCCGACATGCCCTGTTTCGAAGTCATCATCAGCCAGGCGGCCTCGAACCACACCGTCAACGGCGTCTTGGTGCTGTGGAAAATCGTGCCCGCCGTGACACTGACCCGCCGGCCGCAGTCACTGCACCGGTGCACGCCCGGCCTCGAGGACCAATCGCCCACGCCGGCACACCACGGGCAGCAAAACCCTTCCGGCCAGCGCAGCCAATCCAGATAATCCGCGCAATCCGCGTCCGAAACAAACCAACGCCGCAACTCCGGCAGCGACCCCGGATAATCCCGTCCCACCACCGGCGCCTCGATCACGACATGCACGCTACCGGCAACCCCCGACATCACGGCATTTTCATGGATCGCCACCTTGAGTTATAGCATTGTGCGGCGCGAACTAAAGTCTCCCCGTACCAGTCGAGGTGGCTGCAACTATAACCACTGAAAAGGCCGAATCCATGCAACTCCACTTGACCGACTCTGTCGTCATCATCACTGGCGCTGCGTCAGGAATCGGCCGTGCATGCGTGCTTGCCTTCGCCGGTGAGGGTGCTCGAGTAGGGCTACTCGATCGAAACCAAGACGCGCTGGCTCGCGTTGCGAAGGAGGTGCGGGATTCTGGCGGCGACGTGCTTCAAGTCGAAGCTGACGTGACCAACGCCGCCGACATGGAAACAGCAATCAGCCGGGTCGCTACTCACTTCGGTTGCATAGATGTAGTGGTCAGTTGTGCAGGCATCACCGGCCCATTTGGCCAGGATATTGACGACATTGCCATTGAGGACTGGGATAGAGTGCTTGCTGTCAACGTCACCGGGCCTTTCCTACTCGCCAAATACGCAGCACCATACCTACGTGCGGCGAAATCTCCGGTAATCGTAATCATCGCCAGCGACTCGAGTTTCGTCGCCGCGCCGGGAATGGTCCCGTACAACGCATCGAAGGGTGCGCTGCTGCAGTTGACCCGTGCACTGTCGGTGGATCTGGCCAAAGACCGAATCCGAGTCAACTGCGTGTGCCCGTCCGTCGTCGACACTCCCATGTCGCGTGATGCACTACGAATCGAACCAGGCGGCTTCGCCGACGCCACGTATCCGGTCCAGTCGCCGGAGGAGGTTGCATCCCATGTCCTCTACCTGAGTTCGCCGATCTCCCGACCGATCAACGGGACTGCTCTAATATCTGACTTCGGGTACATCGCACGATCATCCTTCCCTGGCTAGAGGGCTAGATGCGGTCAGGGATGTCGGCGCTTACACCGTGAGGGCGTGCGCGTCCGGCCGGGCCGGATGCGGCTGCCACCGCACGTGAGTGTCATCCATGAACTCGGCATCCGGCCGCACCAGCTCCAGTCGCGGCCGAACCGAATCGGTGCGAGCCGACGGCGGCTTGCGATTGCCCGCCTGGAATGGCAGGGGCCATTCGGACGCTACGCCGCGATACTCCTGCTCGGCCGCGGCGTGCAAGGTCCATTGCGGGTCATACAGGTGGGCACGACCGACGGCACACAGGTCCGCCCGGCCTGCCAGGATCAAGGAGTTCACGTCGTCGTAGGAGGAGATGGCCCCGACCGCGATCACGGCCGCTCCCCTTTTATGCGCGACCACGTTGCGGATCCGGTCGGCGAACGGGGTCTGATAGCTGCGTCCGAAGGCTGGCTTCTCTTCGCCGGAGACCTGGCCGCTGGAGACATCGATACCGTCCGCGCCGTGATCGATGAATGCGGTGGCGATCATCACCGCGTCATCGACGGTATTGCCGCCTTCCACCCAGTCGGTGGCGGAAATACGCACGAGCATGGGCTTGTCCGCAGGCCACACCGCGCGCACGGCATCGAACACTTCCAGCGGGTAGCGCAATCGGTTCTGGGCGGACCCGCCGTATTCATCCGTGCGCACGTTGGCCAACGGGGACAGGAATGCGGACAACAGGTATCCGTGCGCGCAATGCAGCTCGAGGATGTCGAAACCTGCCTCGCCCGCACGCCGCGCGGACGCCACGAACTGCTCTGTGATCGACACCATCTCGGCCCGGTTGAGCTCACGGGGCATCAGACTCTCGGACGAGTACGGCAGAGCAGACGGGCCGACCACATCCCAGCCGCCGGTCGGCAACGGCTCATCCATGCCTTCCCACATGAGTTTGGTGGATCCCTTGCGCCCGCTGTGTCCGAGTTGCACGCCGATCTTGGCGGTCGTGCCGTGTACGAACTCGGTGACCTGACGCCAGCTCTCCCGCTGTTCGTCGGTGTACAGGCCACTGCAGCCCGGGGTGATCCGCCCCTCGGGCGAAACGCACACCATCTCCGTCATCACCAGGCCGGCGCCGCCAAGTGCCTTGGAGCCCAAATGCACCAGGTGGAAGTCGCCGGGGACACCGTCGACCGCCGAATACATGTCCATCGAGGAGACGACGACCCGATTCTTCAGTTCCAGTTCGCCGACGCGGTATGGCTGGAACATGGCTGGCGCGGACTCCGGCAGCCCCTGCCCGGCCGCAAACTGCGCGTCGACGCGCTCCGCGAACTCCGGGTCGCGCAGCTTCAGATTGTCATAGGTGATCCGGCGGCTGCGGGTGAGCAGATTGAAGCAGAACTGCACCGGCTCCTGCTCCACGTACTGGCCGATGTTCTCAAACCACTCCAAGCTTGCCTGAGCAGCACGTTGAGTCGATTCGACCACGGGTCGACGCTCGATCTCGTACGCTTCGAGCGCCTCATCCATATCGTCATGTTCGGCAAGGCAGGCAGCCAGAGCAAGAGAGTCTTCCATCGCGAGTTTGGTTCCAGACCCGATGGAAAAATGAGCGGTGTGCGCCGCGTCTCCGAGCAGAACGACGTTGGAATGCCGCCAGCTCCGATTGCGTACGGTAGTGAAGTTCAGCCACTTGGAGTTGTTGGCCAGCACCTGGTGGCCACCCAGCTCATCGGCGAAGATCTCGCGGATCTCGGCGATCGACTCCTCGTCGTTTTCGCCGGGACGGAAGGTCTTGCCCAGACTCGCATTGAAACCTGCGCGCGCCCAAACATCCGGGTGCATTTCCACGATGAAGGTGCTGCCCTGATCCGAATACGGGTAGCCATGAATCTGCATGACGCCGTACTCGGTCTCTTTGACGAAGAATTTGAATGCCTCGAAGACCTGGTCGGTGCCGAGCCACATGAACTTCGACGCCCGGGTATCCAGGGTCGGCTGGAACGTGTCCGCGTAGCGGGTCCGAATCGCCGAGTTAGCGCCATCGGAGGCGAGCACGAGATCATAATCCCGGCTCAACTCGTCCGGTCCGGGTGCGAGTGTGCTGAACCGGACGTCGACCCCCAGGCTGAGGCAGCGCTGTTGCAGAAGCTTGAGCAGCTCCTTGCGGCTCATCGCGGCAAAACCCTGGCCGCCGATCGTGTGCATCTGCCCACGGAAGTGCACGTCGATATCCGTCCACCGCGCGAACTGGCTGGTCATCGCCGCGGAGATCTCGGTGTCGGCGTTCTCGATGCCGCCCAGGGTCTCATCGCTGAAGACGACGCCGAACCCGAAGGTGTCATCGGCAGCGTTACGCTCCCAGACCGTGATCTCGTGCCCAGGGTCAAGCTGCTTCATCAGAGCGGAGAAATACAGGCCCCCCGGGCCTCCTCCAACAACGGCAATACGCATCAGGTTTCCTTTCAGTGCTTCGTGGGCGACGTGGGAAGAAACTCGGCGAGGCGAAAATGCTGCAGCTTGCCACTGGGGTTACGGGGCAGCTGGTCGATGAACTGGATCATCCGCGGGTATTTGTACGGAGCAACCGTCGCCTTGACGAAGTCCTGGAGTTCCTTGCGCTTCGCGTCGTCGCCCACCACACCCGGCCGCAACACCACGAAGGAGCAGATGATGCTCCCGCGCTCCAAGTCGGGCACACCGATCACCGCGTTCTCCACGACATCAGGATGCCGGGCGACGGCCTCTTCGACCTCGGGTGCTCCCACGTTGTAGCCAGAGGTGACGATCATGTCGTCGGAGCGGGCCTGATACCAGAAGTAACCGTCCTCGTCCCTGGTGAACGTGTCGCCGGTGACGTTCCAGCCATTGCAAACGTAGCGGTGCTGCCGCTCGTCGTGCATGTAGCGACATCCCGTCGGACCGATGATAGCCAACCGGCCGGACTGTCCGGCCGGGGCCTCTTCGCCGTTCTCATCCAAGATGGTCGCACGATAGCCCGGAACGGCGACACCCGTTGATCCCGGGCGGATGTCGTCGTCTGCGGCGGAAATGAACACGTGCAGCATTTCGGTCGAGCCGATACCGTCGATGAGCTTGAGCCCCGTCGCGTCATAGAGATCCTGCCAGACATCCTTCGGCAGATGCTCGCCTGCGGATGCCGCCCGCCGCAGGCCTGCCAGCAGGTCGGCGCGGCCCGCGCGAAGGATCGCCCGATACGCCGTGGGGGCCGTGAACAGGATCGTTGCTCCGACGTCGTGGCTCAGCTGCGCCAATTCCAGAGGGGTGGTGCGTTCGGTGAGCAGTGTTGCGGCGCCGAACCGCAGCGGAAACACCACCAATCCGCCGAGGCCGAACGTGAATGCGAGTGGAGGCGACCCGGCGAAGACATCCTCCGGCGTCGGCTTGAGGATGTGCCGCGCGAAGGTGTCGGCATTGGCCAGAATGTCGCGGTGGAAGTGCATGGTGATCTTCGGGGTTCCGGTGGTTCCCGACGTCGGCCCGAGCAACGCGACGTCATCGGATGCCGTCGGCACGCTGGTGAACGTGCCGGACTTCTGCGCGCACCGGGCAATAAGATCATCGGGTTCGCCCGCGCCGTACGCGATGGTCTTCAGGTCGGCGGGCGCGACAGCATCGAGGTCGGCGCGGAATCGGGCGTCCGTGATGGCAATACTCGGCTGGGTGAGTTCCAGGAGTGTCGCGACTTCGCGACCCCGCAGCACCGGCATGGTCGTGACGACGACGCCTCCCGCTTTGAGTACTCCGAGCCAGCTTGCAACCAGCCATGGATTGTTTGGGGCACGAAGCAACACCCGGTTGCCCGGGATCAGGCCGAAGTCCTCGGTCAGCACCTGGGCAACCTGATTGGCGCGGTGCAGCACCTCGCCGTATGTCCACTGTTCACCCGTCGGTGTCAGCAGACAGGGCCTGTCCGCCCCGAACGCGGCAACGGCCTCATCGATGAGTGCGTCTGCCGCATTGAGCTGCGCCGGGTATTGCAGTTCCGGAAGCGTGAATTCCAGGGTCGGCCACTGATCGCGAGGCGGCAAGTTGTCGCGCGTGAATGTGTCGAGATGAGCACTAGTGCCGAGTTCCGTCATTGGATCCTCCTGTGACCGCGTCGAAAAGTGCGACTCGCTCGGAGGCGATCGCGCCATAATTCCTATATGTACTATATATGACGCCGATCACAATCACGCTATATTGTTTTGGAATCAGGCGTGCGACTTTCGGATCATGCCCTCCTGTGCCACGCTCGCCAAGAGCGTGCCGTCGGCATCGTAGAACCTGCCCTGCGCCAGCCCGCGCCCGCCTTGTGCGGACACGGCCTCCTGCACGTAGACGACCCAGCGGTCCATCCGTCCCGCTCGGTGAAACCACAGGGCGTGATCCAGGCTCGCGGTCACCAACCCTTGGTCCGCCCAGGCGTAGCCGTGTGCGCGCAGCACCGGTTCAAGAATGGTGTAGTCGCAGACGTAGGCGAGCGCCGCCCGATGCACATTCGCGTCGTCGGGGAGCGCGTCGAACGCCTTGATCCAAACCGCCTGATGCGCGACCAACTCCCCGTCGACTCTCAGATACACCGGCGAGGGCACGTGTCGCATGTCAAAGCTCCGACCATGGGACCAATACTTAGCGGCGGCCGAGTCCACACCGACGAGAACCTGTGCGGAGCTGGGCAGCGACTCGGGATCCGGAAGCCCAGAAGGTTGCGGCATCCACTGCTGCGCACCCTCCTCAGAAATGTGAAACGACACGGTACCGACGAAGATCGGTTTGCCATATTGATAGGCGCGGATTCCGCGGGTCGAGAACGACCTGCCGTCGCGCAACTGCTCAATCTCGTAGCGCACTGGATCCGCTGGATCGGACGGCCGCATGAAGTACCCGTGCATCGAGTGGATGACCCGATCTTCCGCCACTGTGCGAACAGCGGACACCGCAGCCTGCGCGACGGTATCGCCGCCGTACGCCTTGGCCCACGGCACCGGCTGCGGCATAGCGAGGAACGCCCGATCAGAGACCAGCGCCTCCGTCTCGGTCAGCTCGATCGCCCTGAGGAAGGCGGCAGAGGTATCCGACACCGTCCGGTCAACTACTGCTGGGTCGCCCACTGCCGCGCCGCCTACCGTCTCGTCGTCCATCGCATTGTTTCGCACCGGCTCAGACCCGGTGGAATCCGGCCAGGGTGGAATCGTCGACCTCCGGCAAGTTGATCACGATGTTCTCGGGAGTGCGGGTGGTGAGCCAAATCAGTTCTTCGGTCGTACTCATGTTCGCTTCGACGTGAGGCATGAACGGCGGCACGAACACGAAGTCGCCCTCAACCATGTCCAAATAGTCCGAGTAGTCCTCACCAAAGTAGATTCGACCGTGTCCGGTCAGGACATAGCCCCCGGTTTCCGCCTCGCCGTGATGATGCGGGAAGGAGCGGTACCCGGGTTCGTTAAACACTTTGCCGAACCACAGCTTGGTCGCAGGTGTGTGCTGAACGCTGACGCCGGAGACTCGCACCGCGCCGCCGGACTGACCAGTGTCTTGATACTCATGTCCCTTGCGTGTGACGACCGGGACAACACGTTCTGTTGCGTTCTGCTCGTGTGCCATCTGCTCTTCCTCATCTCTCTTCCGAACCGAATGCCACCGGGCCGGATCCCTGCAAGCCAGCATAGGATTCCATGCAGAGGAATACAATGCTAACCTCTTCCCATATACGGAAGATGCCGGGAGGATATGGTGACGGACACCCTCCAGTCTGTGCGCCAGGCAATGAGAATCTTGACCCTGCTGCAGACGTACGAGCAGCTGGGTGTGTCGGAGGTCGCCTTCAAGCTGAACATCGGCATGTCCTCGGCCCACCGCATCCTGGCGACGCTGCATGAGGCGAATTTCGTGCGGCAGAGTCTGCCGTCGCGCAAATACCGTCTTGGCCCTGCAATGTCGGGCTCCGCGAACGCGGCGGCGGTCGAGCACTGCGCGGAAGTCGCCGAACCCTATCTGGCAGCCCTGCGGGATGCCACTGGTGAGACCGTGCATCTTGCAACCAGGGCTGGGCTCACCACGAAGTTCGTCACGGTGTTCGAGTCAAGCCACGTCATGCGGGTCACCAGCCGAATGGGAACCGCGCTGCCTGCCCATGCCACCTCGGCGGGCAAGGTGCTGCTCGCCCAGCTTTCGGAGCCAGAGCTCGACACGCTCTACCCGGCCGAGCCGCTTCCGAAGGCGACGGCCGAGACTCTGCCGACCCGGTCGGCACTGAAGGCCGAGTTGGCGCAGATCAAGGCTCTCGGCTACGCGACCAACCTCGCGGAATCCGAACCCGACGTGGTCGCGCTGGCCATGGCCGTTTCCCGGCCGTCCGGCCCGCGGATCTGTGCCGTCACCGTCACGGGGCCTGGATCCAGAATGAATCCGGGCCGGATGCGCCCCATTTCCGCGCAGGAACGCGACATCCTCGGCGCCATGCGAACACACATCAACCTGATCGAAGCCGAACTGTCCTATTGACCCAGTTCTTATTGACCCAATGAACCGAAGTCCCGCGAAATATCATCAGCCAAGGAGTGTCATGACCCACGCCCAGATTAATCCCAGCTCGTTGGCCACGCCGTCCGGCTATGCCCACGGCGTCGCAGCGGGAAACACGATTTACCTCGGCGGTCAGACCGCAATGGATGGATCAGGCGCCATCGTTGCCGGCGGCATCGTCGAGCAGTTCCGTCAGGCATTCGGAAACGTCTTGGCAACCCTGGCCGAAGCGGGAGGAACACCGGCGGATCTGGTTTCCGTGACGATCTACCTCACCGACATCGACGACTATCAGGCCAACGGCCGAGAGATCGGCCGGATCTGGCGTGAACTGGCCGGCAAAACCTATCCGGCGATGGCCGGCGTCGGCGTGACGCAACTCTGGCAGAAGGAAGCAGTGATCGAGATCCAGGGTGTTGCCGTCATTGCGGGTGAATGATGCCGTGCACATGTTCCCGAGCGAGCGGGCCGAGCACGCGATGAAGGTCCGAGAACAGCTCCTCTGCCACAAGGCCGTCCCACTTCTGCGGTAGAAACTCCAACGGCAAACCTGGATCGAGGAACGGCATGCGACGCCATTGCGTAAACATCGGAATATAGTCACCAAATGCGTTGGCCTGCAACACGGAGTCGGGGCCAGCGACGGGCGCGCCGCTCCACACCGTGCGCACCGGCTGATAGGCCTGCACAAACTGCCGGTACAACTCCTCGAGCGAGGAAAGATCCCACCATTGCCCGATTTTCTCCGCCAGCTGCTCGCGATCCAAGCGGTCCACGGTGAAAAGATCGACGTATGACGACAGGCCGAGCCGCTTCAGCCGATTCTGCGTTTCGGCATACAGGCTGCCCGGCGCGACCCACACACCAGGGGCGACGGCGCCGAAGCCCATCCGGGTCAACTGCGACCGCAGGGTGTGGCGCTTGCCGCGTTCAGCCTCGGGCACCGAGAAGACGAGCAACAACCAGGGATCGACGGCGTTCGCGCGCTGTCGAAAATAGATGCGCGCGTCGCCCTCGATGATGAGCTCGAGACTTCGCGCCGACAGCGCATACGTTGCCACGCCGTTCTCGCGACGGCTCTGCAATATTCCGCGACGCTTCATCCGCGACACCGATGAGCGAACGCCGGCATCCTCGACACCCAAGTCCCGCATCATCCTGACCAACGACGAAACCGGCAGCGAGCCGCCTTCGTCTCGGGCATACAGCCCATAGATCGTCATGATCAGCTGCTGGTGCCTAGGCTGGCCCGCAACACGCTCAGGCACGCGCTGCGCCCGTTCGCACCGTGCTCGCATGGGGATGCGCTGTGCGTAGAGTCATGGAATAAGCGTATAGCGCCGACCATGACATCCACGCAAGTCTCGACATACGGTAACGATCGTCATAGGCTCTCTATATACACCATTTCGAGTGGAGAATTCAAAGCTGCACCGTCGCAGGAAGGAGTGAGAATGCCCACCCCACCACCCACCGATGCCATTCGATTGCCCGCCGCGACGATCCAGAGGTACGTCGAGTGGGTGGACACCGACGCAGCCGGCCACCAGCATAACTCAGCGATTCTTCGCTGGTTCGAGGCCTGCGAGGCCCAACTTTTTCGGGACATCGGCGTTGACGACTACGTTCCCACAGCTCCTCGAGTGCAACAGGTTGTCAACTACAGCGCGAGACTGTTCTTCGGCCAATGCGTCACAACTCGGGTGGGGATTGAAAAGATCGGCCGAACCTCGCTGACGATCGCCTTCGAGGTATTCGGTGAGCCCTTCCATGGCGCGCAGCGCGTCTCAGCGGCACATGGCCACGTCGTCACGGTCCACGTTTCCGCTGCCGGGCGGGCGACGCGGTGGCCCCAATCATTTCTCGACGCCATCCAAACCGCAGGATCGCGACCAACCGTCGCCGGAATTCCATCTCCACCACGACCAAAGGAGTACACATAATGCCCAACACCCTAAACGCATTGCTCGCCGGACTTGTCTCGAGCGAGGTCGAAGTGATCGACCTGACTGCACCGCTGAGTGCGACGACGCCGATACTCGCACTGCCGGCCCCGTTCGCGAACACGATCCCGCTGTCGATGGACACCGTGAGCGAGTTCGACGACGACGGTCCGTTCTGGCAGTGGCACAACATCCACCTGGGTGAGCACACCGGAACCCACCTGGATGCCCCGTCGCACTGGATCAGTGGACGCGACGGTGCCACGGTGGACCAGATCCCGCCGGCCCGGCTGATCGGCCCGATCGTCGTCATCGACAAGAGCGCCGAGACCGCCGCCGATCCGGACTTTCTGCTCGAGCCGGAGCACCTCGAGCAGTGGCAGCAGGAAAACGGGCCGATACCGCAAAACGCCTGGATCATCCTGAAGACCGGCTGGAGTTCGCGGTCGGGCGAGACCGGCCCATTCCTCAACGTGGACGAGACCGGTTCACACACACCGGGCGTCTCTGTCGATGGTGCACGGTGGATCGCCGCAAACGAGGCGATCAGCGGGTTCGGCGTCGAGACGGTCGGTATCGACGCGGGTGGCGCCGGCGGGTTCGATCCGGCGTTCCCGGCGCACAACTTCCTGCTCGGCGCCGGCAAGTTCGGGCTGACCCAGCTGCAAA
>Ga0208357_1000599_pt1 | contig 28475 bp, 31 predicted proteins | sample NGESurdeep092012_6_FD_184487 | JGI IMG/M metagenome (GOLD analysis project Ga0208357, IMG submission 184487) | Arctic peat soil microbial communities from Barrow, Alaska - NGEE Surface sample F52-2 deep-092012 (SPAdes) | ecosystem: Environmental > Terrestrial > Soil > Wetlands > Peat ...
AACTCGAAGTCCCGGCCGAACAGCGGATGGAACCGGTGCGTCACCCGCACACGCCGGTACCGATCATCTGGACAGGGTGTCGTTGACGATGTGGTCCAACGCGATCGCCGAGCGCTGGATCAGGGGATGCCGCCGTGAACTCCTGGACCACACCCTCGTCTGGAACCAGGCTCATCTTCGGCGAATCCTGCACGACTACGAGACCCACCACAATCAGCACCGGCCGCACCGCTCCCTGCACAGCGCAGCGCCACTGAAACCGCTACCCGGGCCGGTCGACCTCGACCTGTACCGCATCCGAAGACAGGCTCACGTCGCTGGCATGATCAACGAATATCACCTGGTCGCGTGACGTGGACGAGGTTATCGGCACGCACAAGCCGAGTCACGGTCACCGGGCCGCGCCCGCGCGGGCGCCCGCTATCAGATCCCAGCATGGACAGCGGTCACCGGCCGGCGCAGGCGATGCGTCCGCGTGGATCACGCCTCTGGCCTGGAGGGCGAGGGTCACCGGGGGGCCTGATACGGCCGATCTTTGCCGGGCCCGGGTCGGGGCCAGACGGCCTGCCCGCCAATCCGGCCGGAACTCGGCGCTGTGCAACCGCGGCGCCGGGCCAGGCCTGGGGAACTGCCGCCCGCTGGAGTGCCGCACCGCCCCACTCGCCGCCGCCAACCGCGACGCGCTCCTGGACAGCGTGCTTGCATCGCACGCCTGCCTGCCACCCTGCCGCCAGCACACGCTGGCCGGGCGCCATTGGATGCTTCCGCGCCGGCTCGCTCCTCATACAGAGTCAGGCGTTCATCTCCCTGCGAGAGTTTCCGGTGGTGCGGTGTCGCTGGTGACCCGGCGGGGTTCGAGCAAGCAGGCCTGGATGGTCGGCACGGTGACGATTAAGGGGGTGGCGGCACGCCGCCGCGGGGGAGCCCCAGGACGGCGACATCGGGGCGGTCCCGGTATTTTTCGAGGAGGGCTGGCCAGCATCCCTCCGGTCGCGGAAGAGACGATCTGGCATGGTCTGCGCCCTGTTCATGGCGGGCGCGCACCAGGGTGAAGTGCGTTGGACGCCACTGGCGGACGCACGCGGCCACCTCGCCGCCTGGGAACCCGCTCGCCTCCGGAACAGTCGGGCGGCGCCGGCCAGCGCGCGATGCCCGTTCATGCCCGTCGGCGCCTGGACGTGGACTGTGGCTGTCCGTACCAGGAGATGCGGGATTCTGCGCTCGGGTGGCCACCTGTTCCTGGGTTATCGTCCCTGCCGCCGACGCGCGCTGGCGAGGGAGTTCTGATCGCATCGCCACGGTCTCGCTTGGGGTTCCCTGGCGGCGCCAGCCAGCGCGTGAGGCGCAGCAATCTTCATCGGACCCGCCCGGTTCCCTCTCAGGATCCGCCTACTACTTGAACTTATTTTTATAGTAATAGTCGTTAAAATATGTCTCAGTGGGTGCCGTGCCGGAGAAGGAGGAAACCGATGACCTACGTGATCGGGGAGCCCTGCGTGGATGTGCTGGATCGGGCGTGCGTGGAGGAGTGCCCGGTGGACTGTATCTACGAGGGCGAGCGCATGCTATATATCCACCCGGACGAGTGCGTGGACTGCGGGGCGTGCGAGCCGGTGTGCCCCGTGGAGGCGATCTACTACGAGGATGACCTGCCGGAGAAGTGGCAGGGCTACACCGGCGAGAACGTGCGGTTCTTCGCCGAGCCCCTGCCTGGCCGCGGCGAGCCGCTCGGCTCTCCGGGCGGCGCCGCCAACCTGGGCGCCGTGGGCGTCGACACGCCATTCGTCACCGGGCTTCCCCGCAGCGGTAGAGCCCCCGCCCGGGGCGCTGCGCCAGCGGGGAGAAGCGCCGGTGCGCCGCCGCGCATCAGGACCGGCACTCTCTGTCTGCCCGGATGTAATGCGCCCGTGGTCTGGCCTTGCCACACATATCCTGTTTCTACTAGTTGACCTGATGTAAACTGTGTGGATGGACGTGAAGGCGCTTCTTGCGCCCGATGCCGAGTTTCCGCTAGGCGAGCGGCGGGCCAGCGTGCTGGACCTGCTGCGCGCTGCGGGCTCGCCGCTCGGTGTGCGGGAGGTCGCCGGACGGACGGGACTGCATCCCAACACTGCCCGCTTCCACCTGGACGGGCTGGTTCGGGCCGGCCTGGCGACCCGGGCGTCCCAGGTCCGAGCGTCCCAGGTCCGGGCGGCTCCCGGTCGGCCCAGCGTGGTCTACGAGGCGTTGGAGGGCGGCGAGGCCGCCGGGCAGCGGCATTATCGCTTGCTGGCCGAGATGCTCACCAGCCTGATCGCGGGAATGCTGCCCGACCCGGGTGAGGCTGCCGCGGAGGCTGGCCGGGAGTGGGGCCGCTACCTCACCGAGCAGCCTGCCCCCTATCAGCTGATGGGCGCCCGCGAGGCGATCGGGAGGCTCGCCGCCACACTGGAAGAGATCGGGTTCGCCCCGGAAGCCGTGGCTGACGGGACGGGGTATCAGCTGCGGCTGCGGCAGTGCCCGTTCCGCGAGGTGGCGGAAGCCCACCGGGATGTCGTATGCGAGCTTCACCGTGGCCTCATGCAGGGCGCGCTTGAGCAGATGCGGGCGCCGGTCACCGCGGACCGGCTGCAGCCGTTCGCCGAGGCCAGCCTCTGTATCGCCTACCTGGCTGCCCAGCAGGATCCAGGACGGCGCCGCGACTCAGCTGTGTCCTGATGGCAGATGGCAGGAGGGGGGCCCCGTGTGCAGCCGTACATCCGGGTCCGCCGCGTCTACGAGGACCCTGCGCCGCAGGACGGGGCGCGCGTGCTGGTGGACCGGATATGGCCGCGGGGCCTGCGCAAGGACGCGGCCCGGCTGGATGAATGGGCCAGGGACGTCGCACCGTCCACCGTGCTGCGGACATGGTATGGGCACGATCCAGCGAAGTTCGGCGAGTTCCGCCGCCGCTACGCCGCGGAGCTGGCCGGGGATGTACCGCATGCTGCTCTCGGCCGCCTGCGCGCCCTGGCGGCCGCCGGACCCGTCACGCTGCTGACCGCGACCCGGGACATCGACCACAGCCAGGCGGCGGTTCTCGCCCAGATCCTGTGGCACGGTGCAGGCGGCCCTGCTCCGCAGGACCAGGAAGACCCGGCCGGGAACCCGCAGCCGGGCACCGGTGAACGGGAACGGGCAGCGGAACTGGCTGGGGAACCCGGCGAAGGCGGCGACGCAGCCTGCTGGGCCCACCTCGTCTGCCCGGAGTGCGGAGCCGTGATCAGCGGGGGTCATCGTCCAGGCTGCACATCGGGACCGGCAGCACCCGGGGCCCGCTGAGCGCGCCGCCGCCAGTCAGCGGGCGGCCTTGCTCACTGTCAGCAGGACCGCTGAGTCCTCGAGGGCCTCCAGGGCGTGCCGGCTGTTCGGCACTACCAGGAGGTCACCGGAACGACCTTCCCACGTCACCTCCCCGGCGGTCAGCCGGACCCGGCCGCGCAGCACCTGGACGGTGGCCTCGCCGGGGTTCTCGTGGTCATCGAGTGAGGAACCTGCGGTCAGGGCGAGCACAGTCTGGCGCAGTGCGTGCTCATGGCCGCCGTATACGGTTTCGGCGCTGCGGCCGCCCGGGGCGGCGGCAGCCCGCCTGGCCTGCTCCCGGGCGATGGCATCCAGCGAGAACTTTTCCATGCCTTATCTCCCAGCGGACGTGTTCACTGTGGCGGCCCAGCCGCATACTCGCTCGGCTTCATGGGCACGTGGTTCTTCTTTTCACGAGCATTATTGATATAAACCATAGCGGTATGCCGATGATCCTCGTCTGGGAACGGTCCGGCACCGCGAACTCAGGCAGGACGATGCTTCCCTGCCCTGCCGGGGTAGAAGGAGATGGCCGCCAGGATGCTAGCTGTCAGCTGGGACACAGTCCGGCTGTTCCTGCATGTGCTCGCGGCCACCGTGTGGGTGGGCGGCCAGCTCACCCTGGCGGCGCTGGTCCCGGTGCTGCGCCGGTTCGGCGCCGAGGTGCCACGTGCGGCCGCCCGCCGCTTCAACCAGGTCGCCTGGCTCGCCTTCGCCGTGCTGGTCGCCACCGGGGCGTGGAACATCGTCGCCGTCCGCGGCGAGATCAGCCACAACGCCAGCTACCGGGCCACGCTGATCATCAAGCTCGCCGTCGTGGGCATCTCCGGTATCACCGCATTCCTGCACGCGCGGGCCCACAGCACGATCGGCCTGGCGATCTTCGGCGCCCTGACCGGCGCCAGCGCCCTGGCCGCCCTGTTCCTCGGCGTCCTGCTGGCCGGCTGACCCGGCTGATCCCGGTCAAGGCGCGTGGTCGTAGGCCTGGCCGAAGCCGCCGGCGCCCCCGATGTGGGGTCGCCCGATCGGCGAGCGAGCCGGGCGAGGAACGCGACGGCCACCATTGCCCAGGCGGCGACGGCCACCCAGAGCATGAACCGGCTCAGGGATTCCATGAACCCGAGATGGGCGGCATTGCCGAAGGACAAGGTGGCCACGCTGTACACGCCGAGGGGAAAGACGACGCTCCAAAGCGCCGGGTCATAGCTGACGGGCCAGTGACGCCGGGCGTGCCGCCACAGGCCGAGCACGATGAGCAGCGGGATCCACCAGGTGCCGAACGCCCAGAAAGCAAAGGAGAGACCCGCAGCCCGCATCATCTACGTGACCAACGCCTTTGACGGCACGGTGTGGATGATCGATGAGGCCACCAACGCCGTGACCCACACCATCCGCGTGGGCAACGGCCCGGTCGGGGTTGCGGTGGATCCCGCAGCCCGCACCGCTTGCATAACCAACTGGTATTCGCACATGGTGTCGGTGATCGACGAGTCCACTAACTCCGTGACCGCCGCGGTCCCAGTGCATTTCGTGATCGGAGTGGCGGTGGATCCCGCCACCCACACCGCCTACGTGACCAGCCCCAGTTCGGGCACCGTGTCGGTGCAGATGTGCCCGTAACCAATACCGCCGCCCCCCACAGGTTCCGAGCTGGTGGGCGCGTTCATGGAAAGATCATTATGGGGGGGCAGTTTGGGAGGCAGAATGCCGCCCGCGCCGGCCAGCGAGGGCCAGGCTCCGCTGGCGGCAGCCAGTGTCAGGGCTGGTCAGGGCCTATATTGGCGCTACAGCGACGCCCTGGCGGTCCATGGTAAGGAGAAGGTCTACGGTTCGATTCCGTAAGGGGGCGGCGGGAATTCGAGGATGCGGTCGCCGCGTGCAACCTGCTGCCCGGCCCGGCGTCCACCCAGCTGGCGATCTTCTGCGCCTGGCGGGTCCGCGGCCGCGCCGGCGCGCTGGCGGGCGGGGGCGCGTTCATCATTCCCGGCCTGATCCTGATCCTGGCGCTGGCCGCGCTGTTCCTGGGTTCCCCGCCGCTGTGGGTGCGGGGCGCCGGCGCGGGCGCCGGGGCGGCGGTCGCCGCGGTCGCCGTGCAGGCCGGTTCCAGCCTGATCCCGGCCAGCTGGCGCCGCGCGCAGCAGGCCGGCCGGGCCCGCTGGGTGGCCTACCTCGCGGCCGGGGCCGCCGCAGCCGCCACGATCGGCCCCTGGCTGGTGCTCGTCCTGCTCGGCTGCGGCGCCGTGGAACTGGCCGCCCAGCGCACCGGCCGCGACCACATCAGCACCGCTGGCCTGGCGCCCCTTCCGCTGCTCGCGGCGGGCGCGATCGGCGGCGGGGTCTCGCTGTCGGTGGCCTGGGTGGCGTTCAAGGTCGGCGCGCTGTCCTACGGCGGCGGGTTCGTGATCATCCCCCTGATGCAGGCCGATGCGGTCAGCCACTACCACTGGATGACCGGCGGACAGTTCCTCAACGCGGTCGCACTCGGCCAGATCACCCCCGGGCCTGTCGTGCAGACCGTGGCCGTGGTCGGCTACGCCGCCGCGGGCGTGGCCGGCGGACTGCTGGCCGCCGTGGTCGCGTTCGCGCCGTCGTTCGCGTTCATCCTGCTGGGCGCCAGCCGGTTCGACCGCCTCCGCGGTAACCACCAGGTCAGCGCCTTCCTCGGCGGCGCCGGGCCGGCCGCGATCGGCGCGATCCTCGGCTCGGCCATCCCGCTAGCCCGCGCCCTCACCCAGCCGTGGCAGTACGCCGTCCTCGCCGGCGCCGCCGTGCTCCTGCTGCTGCGCCGCGGCGTGGTAGTGACCCTGTACCGCTCCAAAATGCCGCTGGGTGCCTGACCTGCGGGTTCACGGAGTGGCCCACGCGGCTCGGTGGTACTCGTTGATCACGCCGCCGAGCACCTTGCGGCACTGCACCGGCGCGTCAAGCGGCGCCAGGACATCCGCGACCTGATGCTGCGGCTCACACGGGAGAACCTGGCCAGAAGGCACCGCCGTCGCCAGCCAAGCTGGCCGGCCTCGCCGTCAACGATCCCAACTTTCTGCGGGCCGCCCGGCCGATGTCCGCCATCGACAGCTGATAGCTGGCGTCGCGGGCCATGGGGGTTCTAGTCGGTCCTATGGGGGTTCAAGTCGGCTTCGCAGGCAGACGTCGTAACCTGCCGCGGCTGCAATCGCGTGCCACGTCCGACTCAAGTACACATTCCCGCAGGTCAACCGAAGGGGCTACGCAGGAATCCCAGGCGCACTACAGATCAATCTCGGCGCCGTAGCTTATAGAGCAATGTGGGTATACGGGGTCGGTCCCCCCTCGGCCTGGAACCCCTCCGTCTGAGAGCGGCTCTCGTCCCGGTGGGTGCGCGTGCCGTGGTCATGACCAAGAGGTTCTGGGTCGCTGGCGCTCGGCGAACGCAGCAAAATCCGCCTTCCCAGCTGCTTCTCATGCCGCTGCAAAGCCAGGGCCTTCCTCGTTGTCCGGGCCGACTGGGGCCGTGACGAGGAAGTGCTCGGCAGCCGGGAGCGTAGCGCCGCGCCGACGCAGCCAGGCCCGTTTGGTGCTGCCGTTGTCGTCCTCAATCGTGGCACCCTTGCTTTCGGCCAGCTCGCGGAGGATGGCGAACATCTGGGCGCGGCCACCCTCCGCGACCGCGCGGAGCGAGCGGGAGGCGTTTGCCGACTTGGCCGGGTTGGCAGCCCGGGGCCGGATCGCCCGGCGGACCTCGCAGACACGCAAGGGCATCCGGTCGAGATCGGCGCTAAAGGCGGCCATGACGTCCTGATACTGGCCGGATTCCGCAGAGGAGGCCAGCAGCCGCTCCCCGGCGGCAAGGCCTGGCGCGCGGGTTGGGATACTGCGATGTGCTCCAGGATCAGGGCCTGCACGCCGACGGGCGTGCTCCGCGTGGTAAGCGGCCATCACCCGTTCCCGGCTGGCGGCGTTGCACAGGGCGAACGGGCAAGTTATTGCGAATATTGCCTAACGAAGCCGGGCAGCCTGAACTCCAACCTGCTCTCCGCTTCGTCCTGCCTGCAGTGCTTCAAAGGATCTGTATGGCCAACTGATCTAGCCACCATGCCTCGAATCGAGTGCGCCAGGCGTTCGCTTCGACTGGGTTCAGCCGGTCCAAGCGCATCAGCCGCGTTCCCAGCCCGGAGGGAGATCCGCCGACCGTCAGGCCACCGTCTGCCCACAGATAGACCCGATCGTGCCAGGGGGCTTTCTGTGACCAGGACCGGATTTGCAGCCGTGGCAAGTGCTGGATGTCAGCCGGGGGTGGGGGCGGGATCAGGACGGGCGGCTGAGCTGGCTTCTTGGCGGACGCTGGCCTCGCGAACTGCTTGTGCATTGTGAGTACCCGGACGGGAACGCTGACCTTCTGAAGTGCCGCCCAGTCCGTCGGCTTGTGACCGAAGTACGGGTCAAGTACCAGCAGATCGTCCCTGGCGTCTTGCAAGGCGTCCTGGATTGCCGCTAGGGCAGTGGCCGGGTCGTCGAGGATCCGCCGGTCGAGCCCTTCAGTCAGCAGGCGTGTGTACTCGGCGTCCGCGCTGTCAAGGGCAGCCAGTCGCGTAACGGGTGTGGGTGTCGCGGGTGGGTTGCCGACGCTGACGTGCTGCGTAGTGGTCTTCCCGTCGGCGTTGGCGGTCATGGTGATCTTGATCTGCGACAAGAACGCGGTTACGTCGCAGTTATCGAGCAATCGGCCAGCCCGGTCGTACAGGCGCAGTTGCCGCCTCAGTTCTTGGCCGAGGGTGGGAAGCACCACGGATACCCGTGCAGGTGAGCCTTGAGGCAGGGCGACGTCGGCGAGGCGCAGGCGCCGAGCCTGGACGAGACCATCGTCCGCGTACTCCTCAAGATCGACCTCAAGGTCCCCTAGACTTACCCGGTCTGGCGCCAGGGTGATATCCGCTTCGATGTTTTCGGTCAGCCGTACGCCTGAGAACCATGCGGTTCGCCTGAGCCGACCAATAGCGAGGGCGGCGGGCACGGGCTGACCGTCGCTGGTGACGCTGAGCCCGACCAGGCTGACCAGGTTGAGCAGCGGTTGCCGCGCCTGGACTTCATCGAACTGCCAGGAATCCGGCGGCTGCGGTAGGGGACTCCTGGGTTTGCTGATCGGGAAGCGGTACCCGATCACGGGCCGCCGAGCGGAGAACACCAGCGGCTGTAGGGAGGCCGGCCACCATGGGCTCGACATCGCCAACGCATCGGCCGGTTCAAGGGCCGCAGACACGATGTGAGGACCGGCGTTCGGCTGCTGAAAGGCAGCCCCGGGTCCCATCAACTCCTGCACCCACCGCTGAGCCTGATCCACGGCGCTGCCCTCGCCGGTCAAGGGTGTGCGTGCGATCAGCCAGTCGCCGTCGACCGCGACGAAGTCGGCGAAGGTTGAGGTGGTGATCCCTTGCTGGTCGAGCGACGCTTTCGCGTGGGCAGCGAAGCGCTCCCCGGAAGCTGCGCGCCAGTCCAGCCAGCTGGACGTGGCCATGTCGGCCGGGCCGAGCAGGACGCTCCCGTAGAGGAGCGACCAGGTACCAGCCGGGTCACGGTGGGCAGCCACGGACACGACCGCCATGTCTTGGGAAAAAGGATCATCCCCGAGGCGCGCGAGCAGATCGTTGAAGGCCCACGAGTCGCTGAGAGTCATCGTCGCCATCCACTGTCGGCGGCCATTGACGGGCCGCACCGACACGATCTCGTCTCGGCTCATCCGCGCGGCCTTTTCCGGCTTTGCGCGCTGCACGGCCTTGTACCCGACGCGTTCGGCTTCGGTTTCGGTGATCCACCCGGCGACCGTGGCGGGGTCTTGCGCCGGCGTCGAGCGCTACCCGGACCTGTTCCCGCCCCGTCTGGCCGAGAGCTTCGCCGAGGATATCACCGCGGCAGCCGGCGCCCGGATGCGCACGATCAGGGCCGACGCCGAGCCCGGCCCTGCCCAGAGCGCGGACCGGGCGGGTGCGCTACCTGATCGTGAAGCTGCCCGCTAGCGCTCATCGTCAGGAATAGTTGCCCATCCCTCGTCGGGCAGCTCGGCAAGCTCGCCGTCCTGAAGAACCTGGAAGCGCTTGCCGTTCGGGATGATGTCGATGACCGCGCCCGGCTGGACGCCGACGATGTTCCCCTCGACCGCGTCGATGCGCTCACCCTTGGGCACGATCGCGTACTTGCTGGCAGGGCCGACGTTATGCAGGTGGTGCTCGATCTCCTGAAGTGGCACGCGCTCAAGGACGGCCGGCCCGATGCCTGACTGGCTGATCAGCGTGTACGTGGGGTACTCCCGCCGCTGCGGGTCGCGGCGGGCGGACCTGACCAGGCGCATGTCCTGTCGCTCGGCGGTGCGCCGGAGCGCGCGCTCATAATCTCTGCGCGGACCGGGAGTCTCGGGGACCGAAGTCATTCTGGGAATGCTAGTCGGCCGGACGGGGTCATCGGATCAAAGGCCGCGGTGGCTTATCAGCCGAACGACGGTCCCTGCGCCCGGATGGCGTGCCGCATGGCGCCGGATGTCAGACCGCCCTGGTCCATCTCAAGCTGGGCAGTGCTGCCGCCCGGAGTGCCTGACCCTGACATGCCTCGGCGTCTCGGCAACGGAGGGCGCCGGAGTGTGGCCGCCAGCCACCAGCCTCCACGGCAGGGACCCGCCCCGGCCGCCGGACCGCGACTCCGCCAGCAGCGTCGTCGACGCAACCACGATCATCCCGTCCACCGACAACGGCGTCAGCGCAGCCACCCACCCAGGCTGGCCGTGCAGCTCCACCAGCAAATGCATGTGCAGGTAAGAAACAGTCCCCGCGATCGACGAGCCCAGCTTCTGCAGGGCGCCCGGCCGATATCCGCCGTCGACGGCTGATAGCCCGGCGTTGCGATGCCATGGGGGTTCAAGTCGGTTCTATGGGGGTTCAAGTCGGCTCGCGGGCAGATTTCGTCAACCGCCATGGCTGCGATCGCGTGCCGCGTTCGACTTAGGTGTACATTCCTGCAGGTCAGCCAAGCGAAGGGGCTAGGCAAGAATCGCCGGTGCACTACAGATCAATCTCGGCACTGGAGCATATGGAGCAATATGGGGGTATGGGGTCGATCCCCCCTCGGACACATGGGGGTTCAAGTCCCTAGGGATACAAGCCCCAGGATTCCGGGAGCGTCTGCGAGCAAGGCAACGCCGCTGATCGCTCATCACCCCGATCATCAGGATGTGAACGATGTCGCGAGACACCCGTGAACTATGTCCTGAACTCAGACACCTCTCGGAGCCGTCCGATTCCCATCGGGACCTGGACTCGGTGGGCGACGTTGAACGTCCCAGGCCAAAGGCCCTTTCTTTGCTTGGCACGCCGGTCAGGGCGCGCAACCCCCGGGTGAAAGCCAGGGCTAGGTGTGCACCGGGCCGATGGATTGGGCCGATGGTCTGAGGTTGCCGTGATCGAGGTCCCGGAGGCGCGGAAGACCGCCTTGGGATGGTCCTGCACTGTCCAGGGCGACGGGAACAGGGCGGCGGCGATCTGCCTGGTGGTGTCGAGCCCATTACCGGATCCGGCTGGCCCGGCAGAGCGGAAACAGCTAGCGCATCAGCCGTGGAAGGCGCGCACGGCAACATGACAGACCGAACGAGCAACGAAGCTCCTCGAGGGACAAATGCGATCTTGGCTGACCGCTGTCCTATCGAGGGCTTCGCTGCACCAAAGCCGCGACGCGCCGGCCGTCACCAGATCGCGATCCCCGCCCGCCGCGCCACCCCTGGCCTCCGCAGACGCCTTAACTCACGGCATTGCTGGTTAAGGCCAGTTTTGCTGTGCCCAGAGCACTAGGTCGACGAGAGCCTCACCGCCGGCGGAGATGTTGTTGTCCTCGTCTCCGATGCCGAGAAATCCGCCGCTGATGGTTTCGCCTCCGCTGACGGTGCCGACGGCATAGGGGCCGTCGTCCCAGAAACCGAAGAAGGGGCCGCCCGAGTCACCGGGGCTGGAGTCGCCGTGGTGCTCCAATTCCATGGCGCTGCCGTCCTCGTCATCGTCCAGCACAGGGATGCCCGACTGCCGCGAGGGACGGCTGGCGCCGGCGATCAGTCCGGGGTAGCCCGCGAGCGTCCAGTAGTTTCCGCCTTCCCAGTCGCCGTCATAGACCTTTGTGCCCATCCAGCCCAGCCAGGAGCCGATCGGGTCGTAGAGCTTCATTACAGCTATGTCATTGGCCGCGACCTGGTCGCCGGTATTCCAACCGCGGTAATGCTCGGTCCAGGACTGCGCGCCCGCGCCAAGCGCGGAACTGCCATCCCAGTAGCCGGGCACGAACAGCATGCCCCAGCTCTCCGATCCCCATGGGCAGACATGGCCTGCGGTCAGGACATGCCGCGGCCCGACAAGCACGCCGGCACCAGACCAGCTCCAGCTCGGTGAACCCCACGTGGACCAGGTGAATACCCGCCCGATACAGCGCCATGGGTAGGCGGCCGGCCAGTACACCTGGCGATCGTCGGGTGGATACACGCCGTAGAACGGCTCAACGGCCCGACCGCCGACCCGCCGCAGTCTTACCCGCTCGGCGGCCTGCGCGGCGTCGCGCGCCTGCACCGATGACGCGGCCCAGGCCGGCCGGTGCGGCGTGGTTACTGGCGCCTTTGCGATACCTGCCATCGCCCCTGTACGGTCCAAGCGCTCGCCCGAGCTTCCCGGCCGCCCCAGGCTGGCGTGCGGCGGCAACCGCAGCGTCCAGCCCCCGCCCTCCTCCCGAACCAGATGGTCCCTGGGGTCGAAGTCTGTATCGCGCGAGCTCAGATGCAGCCGGTAACTGCCCAGCGCCTCGGCAATTTCCGACGGCACGGCACCGGTCGGCCCTTCATCGATGACGCGTGCGATCTCGTCGCGGGTCATCGGCCGCCCGCCGCGCTCACGGCTTGCCTGTCGGTGCTTGGTACTCATATCACGCCTCCTTGGCTTCTATCTATTGAAGAGATCACCGCCACCGAGCTGATACATCGCAGGCCCCCTCAACCTGCGCGGAGCTGGACCTATTTCTGCCGGGCCGTCGACCAGCATGGCCAGTCATTGACGTGCCGCCGTCCGAGCGGCGTGACCTGGCGGCCGCTTATCAGCGGGCCCTAAACGAGCTAATCCCCTCGGCCCTGCACGCTGAGCCTTTTCATCCTGCGGTTTCGCGGGCTTGAAGAACGTGGATGGCCTTAGCGAGCTGCCCGGTTTTCCAGGGGCAGCAGCGGAGCTTGCGCAGGATGTGCCAGCTCTTGAGCTGGGCATTGGCGCGCTCCCCCGGGGATCGCAGCCGGGCGTAAGCGCGGCTGGCCGCTTTCTGCGAGGGTGGCTTGCCCCGGCCGCGGTAGGGGGTAAGGACGTGCTGGCCAGCGCTTATGTAGCCCTTGTCGGTCAGCGTGAGGAGCCCGGCGGCGGCCGGCTCGCGGAGGATGCCCCAGATCCGGGCGGCGGTCAGGTCGTGCACACTGCCGGGCAGCGGGCCGGACACCCAGAGGATGTCGCCGGCCGGGGAGGAGATGACCTGCAGGTTCATCCCGTGGCGGCGGTGCCTGCCGGAGCAGGACGGCCGGTCTTTGGCGACCCGGTCGATGGCGATCAGGGTCCCGTCGATCACGACGAACGCGTGGCCGGCCTGCCTCGCCGCGCGCAGCGCCGGGCCCAGCTTCGGCGAGCGGGCGGCCAGCAGCTGCACGATCTCGGTGACGTAGCGCCAGGCCGTGGCCGTGCCGACGCCGAACCCGACTGCCAGCTGGGTGAGGGTCTCGCCCTTGCGCAGGAGCGCCAGGACCAGCAGGGCCTGCTGCCCGGGGTTAAGCTTGCGCCAGCACGACCCGCTCCGGGCGCGGTGCCGCCGGATGATCCCGGCGACATAGGACAGGGTCTGGCGGGACAGCGGCAGCGCGGCACGATAGAAAAGCATGGAGGCCCCGGGGCAGGTGGACACGATTGTGGTGATCGCTTCACCTACCAGGGGCTTCGTCCTCCCGCCAGCCGACATGCCGCCTGTGACCAGCCCGTATCCTCCACGCCCCAAGATCAGGATGAAAAGGCTCACTGTCGAGCGGTACGCGAATAATCCGGTTGAGGCGATCATGGAGGTCTGAAGGCCTGGCTCCGGCCAATGCGCAGCCTGAAGCCACTGGTCCGCGTGGATCCTGGCCGCCGGGCACGCCTTCATGCAGAACCTCCTGGGGCGAACTGTCCGCTTAGCCAGTTGTCGAGCGCGAGACGCGCCGCCGCAGCCGCAACGAGTGCTCGCCTACCCGACTCCTGCCTGGTGGCGCCGGCCGACCTCACAGCAGGCCTGGCCGGGGTAGAGCACTGCGCCAACTCCTGGGATCGCCTGGCTACGGCCAAGTCGCAGCAACGAATCCGCCGCCTGCTGCCCGTTCTCCCCCGTCGTGGACATTCGGGCCGCGATCAATCCGGCGACGATGGGGGTGGAGAACGACGTCCCGCTCCACTTGGCCATCCCATAGAACTCCCGGTGCTCCCCAACGGGAGGCTCGTTGCACACGTAGGTTCCCGTGGCGAAGGCATTGACGATGTCTTCGCCCGGTGCGAAGACATCGACCCAACCACCGAAATTGCTGAAACGCGCCCGATCCCGCCAGCTTGCCGACAGGGCACCCACGGAGACCACCCAGTCGTAGGCGGCCGGCCAGTTCGGACGGGGCTGCCCGTCGTTCCCGGCGGGCACGATCACGACGACGCCCTTCAGGTAGCGGATGCGCCTGTCGTAGATGTCGTCGAAGGTGAGGAGGGACTGATCCTGGCGCGACGTTGTGGTGAAGGTGAACACGAGGATGTCCGGACTCCGGTCGAGGGCGTCCTCCAGGCTCGGCGCGAGGTTCGACTCGTAGTCGGCGCCCGCGATGTCGAAAGCTCTCTCGACAAAGGCCGACACCTTCGGGGCCGCGCAGCGCAGGCATCCGGCGACGAACGTTCCGTGAGCAGCGTACGGACGGATGTCGCCGCCGGGGTCATACGGATCCTCCGGCGCGCCGTTCACCCCGGCGAGCCAGGGGTGATCTGTGGCGGCGTCTGCTAGCAGGCCGGTGTCCACGACGCTGACGGACACGCCGTCACCGTCGCATCCCGGCCGGGGGATGCAATGGTCCGGACGGCAGCAGCATGCGTCCAAGCCGGGGGGCGGAAAGGGATCCACCGTACCCGGCGGCACATCAATCGGCTCGCTCGCGGGGCAGGCATGCGGGGACACATAGAGTACGAGGTCTGGCCTGCCCACGCCACGCCCCAGCTGCTCGTCGAGAATGTCGAGAACCTCTGGCACAGGTGGCTGGAGCGACGGCATTGTGATGCGAAGAACCCCCCCAACGACACGGTGGCGTTCAATCCGCGGCGGCTCGCCCTCAGGGAGATCTTCGCCACCCGCCCCGCCGAAGATCGGCCTAAGCACGTCAACAACGCGATCCGCGTCCCGTTCGCGAACGAGAATCGCTTGCTTCCGGTACAGGTAATCCACGTCGCCGACCTCCTCCCAGTTCTCGGGGAACGCCGCCGCATCCTCATGGGAGTGCAGGATCAGATCGATTTGGGCCTTCAGATGGGGATCGGCAGGCATTTGTGCCCCCTTTAGTCAGGTAATTGGCTAGACGGACTACTAACGCGTTGAATACGATCAATCAGGTGCCGGCCAGCCCTCACAGCGCTCCGATGGCCTGGGAGCCCGACGAGTTGCTTGCCCTGGCGCTGTCACGGCCATCGGAGGCATTGGCGGCCGCCCGCAAGGAGCTGGCGCAGCACCCGTCGGCGTCGCAGGCCGCGGTCGCGCACCAGGCGGCCGGTGTGGTCCTCAGAGACTTCGGCGATATCGCTGAAGCGATCGAGGAGCTGAAGGATGCGCACCGTTTCGCGCGCAAGGCCGGAAACTTGGATCGAGAGTCCGACGTCCTTGGGAGCCTGGGTGTCGCCTGGGTTCTGGCTGGGCAGACGCGGCGCGGCTTGTCGGCCCTCGACACAGTGCTGCGCCGCAGCCACGGCGTCCCTGCAGGCCGGATCCTGATCCGCAGGGCCCACGCGTTGTGGGTCCTGGGCCGCAATGCCGAGGCGCTGCGGGACGCCCAAGCCGCCGTCGGCCTGCTGTCTGGTGCAGGCGACCCGGTCTGGGAAGCACGCGCCCTGCACCACCGGGCTACGGCGTACTTCGCCGTGGGTGATGTCGAGAGGGCCGACCGGGATTACGCTCGGGCCGAGACGCTGTATGCCGAATGTGGCCAACATCTTGAGTACGCGAGCGCGCGCCAGGAACGCGGAGTAGCGGCGCATGCCCGCGGCGATCTCCCCACCGCGCTCGCCCACCTCGACCATGCCCAAGGCCTGTTCGACCAATTGGGGGTCTTCGAGGCCGAGTTGTTCGTCAATAAGTGCACGGTGCTGCTCGCGGCAGGGCTGGCCCGGGATGCCCTGCGCGAGGTCGACGAGGCGGTGTCCACGATCGAGAGGGACCGCGGCTCCACGACGAGGCGCGCCGAGTTGGTGTATTCCTCCGCGCTCGCCGCGGCCGCGACGGGCGACCTCAGCCTCGCGCAGCGTCGCAGCGCCGACGCGTTGCGGCTGTTCCGCCGCCAGCAACGGCCATGGTGGGCGGCGCGGGCGGAACTGGTCCTGCTGCTCTGCCGGTTCGCTGGGGGCGAGGATCGCTCGGCCTCCCTGCTGCAAGCGGCCCGGCGAGTGACCGCGCGGTTGGATGAGCTGGATTCCCTGCGGGCGGTCGATGCCCACCTGCTCACTGGCCGGCTGGCCCTGGCTTGCGGCCGACGCGATGAGGCCGCCCGCCATCTGCGATCCGCCGCGGGCGCCCGGCACCGGGGCCAGCTGCGCACTCGAAGCACGGGCTGGCTGGCCCAGGCGACCTGCTGCGAGGCGGAAGAGCGTTGGCGGGGAATGCTGGCCGCGTGCGACCGCGGCCTGGCCCTGCTCGACCTGCACCTGCGAACGCTCGGAGCCACCGAACTGCGTACGCTGGCCACCGCCCAAGGCGCTGAGTTGGCGGGAATGGTGTTGCGCTACGCGGTGCGCCGGGGGGACGCCCGGTTGTTCCTGGAGTGGAGCGAGCGTTGGCGGGCCACAGCTCTCCGCGTCACCCCGGTGCGCCCGCCCCCGGACAGCGACCTGGCTGTCGACCTCGCTGCCCTGCGCAACGTCGTCGGCCGCCTCGACAGCGCCCCGGATGGCCGGGGCGCGGCACCTGCGCTGCAGCGGGAACGCCGCCGACTCGAGGCCGCCGTGCGGCAGCGCGTCCTGCACACCCCGGCGGTGGCCGTCGGCGATGCCGAACCCTTCATCACTGCTGATCTGCTGGAGCAGTTGGGGGAGACCGACCTGCTGGAGCTCACCGACGTCGACAGACAGCTGTACGCCGTCGTGGTCAGCCGGGGACGGGTGCGCCTGGAGCACGTGGGCCCGACGCAGATGGCCGTCCGCTCGCTTGCTCATGCGCTGTTCGCGCTGAGGCGCGAGGGATCCCGCCGTGGGATCGACCGGCTCGACCTGGCCGAAATCGGCCTTCGGCTCGAGGTGAACCTGCTCGGCGAGTCGGTCCGGCTGCTTCGCGGCGGCCCGGTGGTCGTGGTGCCGACCGGAAGGCTGCACGCAGTGCCCTGGGGCCTGATGCCCTCCCTGCGGGAGCGGGCGACGGCCGTTGCGCCGTCGGCGTCCGCGTGGTTGCGGGCGCGCCGCGTCTGCCGGCCGACGGAAAGCAGGGTCGTCCTGGTCGGCGGCCCGAGGCTGTCCACGGGCGACGCCGAGGTCCGGCGCCTGGCCGCACAGTATCCGGACGCTGTCGTCCTTGCCGAGGGCGGCGCGGTGGCGGAGCGGGTGATGGCCGCCATGGACGGCGCGTGGCTGGTGCACGTGGCGGCGCATGGCACATTCCGGGCTGACAGCCCGCTGTTCTCCGCGATCGAGCTCGATGACGGGCCGCTGACGGTGTACGACTTGGAGCGGCTGAGGCGAGCCCCGTACCGTGTTGTCCTGTCCAGTTGCAGTTCGGGTATCGGCGTATCGGTCGGCGCCGATGAGCTCCTGGGTCTGGTCAGCGCCCTGATCTCTCTCGGCTCCGCCGGGGTGGTGGCCAGCGTCGTCCCTGTCGATGACCCTGCCACCGTCCCCCTCATGCTCGCCCTTCACGACCACTTGCGAGGCGGGTCCGGTCTCGCCGAGGCCCTCACACTCGCCCGGCACGCGGTCAGCGCCGATTCCGTCGCCCGTTCGACGGCGGACTCCTTCATCGCGCTCGGGACGTGAGCCCGAGCGGGCGCCGTCGGGGGTCATAGACGCACCCAGTCCGTGACCAGTCGCCCCGCCGGGGTGTCGCAGCGCAGGCGGACCGGGCCCCGCGGCTTGCCAGGGAGATCGAAGAAGCCGACGTCGTCGGCCTCGACGTGGAATGTGACCCCATCGGCGGTCTCCACCCGGACCTCCCCGGGCCCCGGCGGGACGATCTGGCCGACGACGCGGTCGGGCATCACCTCCAGCTCCAGCGACAGCGGCGACGCCGTGAACACCAGAACACGCCCATCGTCGGGATCGGAGCGCCGCTCCTGGGCGCGCTCCAGCGACGAGTCGAAGCTCACGGCTGCTAGGAGCAGGTCCTGGTCGACGGTGCGCCAGGCGTAGGCGCCCTTGCCGTGCTCCGCGAGGGTGCCGACCAGCGGCACGGCTTCGCGAACCGCATCAGATAGATCGTCCAGGAGGTGCTGATCATCATCCCACCGGTGCTGCGTCACGCCCATCACCTCTCTCGCGCTTGATCCGTGGCGCGGTCGAGGCAGGTGTCTTCATCCGACACCACTGGCCCTCTCGCCGAGCCGGCCAGGTGGTCTCCGATGGCAAAGGTCTGCCGGAGCCGCTCCAGGGCTCGGCCGCGGGTAGGTCCGATGCTGCCGGGGGGGATCCCCGTACGCTGGCTGATCTGCGCGTACGACAAGGGCGGGTCCTCCACTAGCAGGAGCAGGAGCTCACGCTGTCGCGCCGGTAGCTCGGCCAGCCCGGCGAGCAGCGCTTCATGCCGCTCGGCGCGCAACAGGTCCGCGACGGGTTCGGCGACATCGGCCGGGGAAGCCAGCCACGACGGATCGAGCGGGTCATACGGCACAGTCCGCCGCCGATCGGACAGGTAGCGCAGGGACTCCCGCTTGCTAGTGGTAATGATCCACATGGGTAGCGCCCGCGGCTCGCGGAGGCCGCTCAAGTGCTCAACCAGGCGCAACCACACGGTCTGGGTGACGTCCTGGGTCTCGGCCGTGGTGAGGCGGAAGCGGCGGATCACCACTGCCAGCAGAGGGGTGTAGCGATCGACGATCTCGTGCCACGCATACTCGTCCCCGGCCGCGGCTGCTTCGACCAGCGAGGCGATCGGATAATCGCCGACGTCCATATCGGCTCCTAGCGTAGGGCGATGTTGACGGGGCCGTCCCTGATTGCAACTGTCTCGCCATCCGGAGCAGCCGTCGAGGGCCGTGATACCTCGATGGGCCACGAATTGTCGGCACTGCGGCCGTTCACCGCTCGCCTCATGGCCTGACCAAGACGTTTGTATTCCAGCGCGCTTCGCATAACCGCAGGTGGCGCCCATGGGGTTGGAGCTAGCCCGGCCGGTCAGCTCCACCACACCGACGATGGTTGCACTCCGCGGGGCGCTGGGCGGCCGGGTGGGCCGGTCCGAAGGGTACGCAAGGCCGTCGCGGACGCGGCCAGCCGACTGAAACGCCGCTGTTAACGATACAGGCTCGTTCTGGGCCCGGAATCAAGGCGCATCGTCGGGCTTCCACTCGATGCCATGAGCGGCGAGCCAGCTGCGTTCCTGCGCCGGAAGATCCTCCGGATCGGCGGGGCGCACTTCCATTGTGTCCACCTGGAGGCCGCCCGTACCCCCGACATGCGTGGCCCATTCGTCGCCGCGGTCGAGCACGATCTTCTCGAACGCGGGCGGCCTGCGGAACAGCAGCCGTCTGCTGCACCGAGTGCACGACCACTCTTCGACGCCGCGCTCCAGCGTCCGCGTCCGCGTCATCTCGTGTGGAGTGGACAACCGAACTCCCATCCGCAGCGGTGAACCCTGGGCGAGTCCGGAAATCCAGGGCGGTTCAGCAGGCTGTGTGGTGCATACCCTCTCACGCCCTACCCTCCCCCGCTGTGCCAAACAGAGCGCCGCAGAAGGTCCGCCTCCGGATGCGCCCTGCTTGCACACGTACCTAGGCCGGCCAAGAAACCTCCTGTCCCGTGTATCTGATGCCGGATGCCGGACTCTGTATTTGTTGCCACCCGGACTACCCGGCGCCGGAACGGGGCTGCGGGCAAGTGCCCGCACAGCAACGCCAAACGGAGGAGACGTAATGCCACTTCAATCAGGTTCGCTACAGACACCGGTGACCGACTTCGGTGTCACCGGCATTCTGGACGGCCAAGTGACGGCGATGGACGTGCTCGACCCGACCGAAGGCAACGAGCACACCTCGCTGCTCGAGGTGGACGACGAGTTCGATGTCCAGCTCAGCTGGCAGCTCAGCGGCGCCGCGACACCGATCGTCGGCGGCACCTGGATCGTCTCGCTATACAGCGACGACATGGACGGGGTAGGCGCGATGAAGGGGCTCATCTCCGGGCCCGCGGCCATCCCCATCACAGGCGGCGCCGGCACACTGACGTTCCAGTACACGTTCAAGGTTGCCCCACCCACGCCTCAGGAGGGCCTCTACAAGCTGACCGCGACCATCAGCCACTCGCCGACTGGTGACCCGGCCAAGCTCTCGGAAATGTTCGGCTACGCGGAGTCCACCCCGGTCAACATCACCAATACCGTGGTGGAAACTAACTAACCGCGGCAACCCTGAGATTTCAGCCGCCGCGACACCAGCAGGGCTATCAGGCCCAGGGTCGCGGCGGCTGGCGCACCTCGGCCGTAGCAGTCCAAGGCCTCAGACACGAGATGATCATGGACTGCCCAGGGTTTCGTGTTGGTGATCGGCCATCCGTGGCGAGACGCAGGTCAGAGGTATGGGTCAACTCGGCTCTAGCGCGGCCCGGAGCTTGTGAACGTCCTGCACGTTGCCCGCACCTTGGCGACCCCGACTGACGGGTTCAGTATCGGGGGTCTTGACAACGAGGTCGTCGGGCGTCCGGCCCGCACTGAAGCGCGCCTGGAAAGCGGCGAGGACGTCATGATCGTGTGCGGGTCGCCCTGATTGCCGACAGAAAGGCCGGGAACTGAGTGTTCACCACTACCAGCCCGGCAACGTCAGCTGGAACCGGACCTCTTCTAGCGATTTGTTACATGCATGGTAGTTGCCCACCCGCCGTGGCCGCGGACGTTGCCAGCCCCGGACGGTGACGGTCGCGATACCAGGGCTTCCCCGCATCGGCCGCATCCGGCACCGATGCTGGCTGACCACGCCTCGGTCGTGCGCATCGGTGTGGTCCGGGTCGCTGCCGAGGGACGACGTGGTCGCCGGTCTGCTGGGCTGGCTTCACCGGATCATCTGCTGGCGGAGAATGCCGCGGTGCTGGCCTCGTAGCAAGGGCACGGCATCGGGATCGCCTGCCTGTCCTGGCCGACGCGCTGCGACGACCTGATCGAGACCGCTGTAGCCAAGCGAAGCTATGACCGGAACCTTGCCTGCCACCTCAGGCACGGCTACGTGGAGACCTCCAGGCCGGGCAGGACGGCTTTTCGGAAATCCTCTTCCGCAAGACCATCACCTGTCAGGCGCACGCATCGCGGCTACAACCGGGGGCGTGACGCAGGTTCACGGGAAGGAGAACGCGGGAAAGCGTGCGCGCCACCGCAGGCGTTATCGCTGCGATCTGGGCCGACGGCGTCTCTAACCGCTGCGGAGGCTTCAGATGAGCCAGGATGCCTTCCCAGATCCGGGAGCGGTTTCGCAGTCACCCACTTCCTTGTTGTCTCCGACTGGGACCGGTGCCGTGCCTTCTATCAGCCGGTCTTCGGGGGCAGGTGCTCGTGGAGGACTACCCGGTCATCATGAGGATTGCCCACAGCTGGCTCATTCTCAACGTGGGCGGCCCGGGCAGGTGACAAGTGGTCGGCCAGAGGCGCCGAGTTCCTTACCGAGCCCAAGGACCACGGTCGCGAAATCCGCGCATACATCCGCGACCCGGTTGGCCACATGATGGAGGTCGCCGAGGCCACGATAGAACGGCACGCACTCCCACGACCCTGATCGCCCGGACACGAGGTCCCGCGGTCAGGCCAGTTCCTGACGCTCGTGCGTGTATCAGGTCGGCCATTTCCAGCTCTGTCCACGGGAGACCACATCCGTCAAGGGTGAGGAGGAGTCGTCATGGCGGTCGTCGAGGGGCCTCATCAGGCCCAGGCTATGAGCCGTCCGCGATGGCGGCTGACAACGGCGCGCCTACGCGGGATCGGCATGCGCCACTGGCGGGGTAGCGGCATCTGGGTTCTTCCTACGCGAGGTCGTCGGCGCGGGGTCATCGTTACCACATAAAGCGTGTATGGCGCCGGCCAGGCGCTTAGGACGCGCTTCGCATCGTGAGGTCCGCCTGCCGGGCGGGCGCCCGCAGCGATGGCGACCGGCGCCGGTGGCATCCAGCCGAGGCAGTCTTCCTGGCCGACCTCGCCGTACTCGCGATCGACAGAGCGGGCCCGTCCCTGGTCGTGATCATCGGCGACAGACGATCACGCCATTGAGACGCCCCGGCAAAGCCGTCGGTCCTCATTCCGCCTGCATGGCCGGGAGTGCACCGTCTGGGGCGGTCCTAACGAAGGCGGAGCCAATCCGCCTCAGCGCCACCGACATGATCACCGTGACCGTGCAGGCCCCAGGGCTGCCAGCCCGCCCGTCAAGAACAGCGAAAGGAGGTGAATCACGTGCATCCCTATTTCAGCAGCCAGCTCGCCAGCGAACGGCGCCGCGAGATGCTGGCGCAGGCCGAGCAACAGCGCCTCGCGCGGCGGCTCGTTATCCTGGCCAGGGCGTCGCGGCGTGCCGAGCGGGCCGAACGACGCATGCGCCGGGCTATGCGCAGGGCCGTGCGGCTGCGCTCAGAACTGGAGCGCTGACATCGCTATCGGCCAGCCGGACACGCACGCGCAACATGCAGGGTCGTAACGATGCCCGCCCTCCAGGGACAACTCCCGGCAAGCGCCCCGCCACCGGATCACAGTGGCGGGGCGCTTTTGTGGCGCCGAGCTCAAGGTCCAGCTCGCCCGTGATCGCAGGCATGTACGTAAGAAGCGACTCGGACCTCGGACACAAATGATCATGCTCTGAGCTGCGGTTATGCCATGGGACAAGATTTACGCAGTACGTATCCGCTGGTCAGGGGGGATGGTGCTTGTGTCGGGTTCAGATTACAGGCCGGTTACATGACGGCGAAGAAGCCTGAGGCGCGTTACCGGCGTCCGCAGGGACGAAGCGCCGTTACTCGGGCGCGTGCTCCGCGTTGGCACCTGGCTCTTCCCTAGTCTGCTTCTCACGGGCTTCCAGCAGCATGCGCAGCACCGCCCGAGCCGCCCCAGGCGTCAGCGCAGGCGGTTCTGAAGAAAACTCGACCGTCAGCGTCTGCTGTCTTCTTGGCCATGTCTCGTGCTCCTCGATCATGTTCTGCCAGCAACGTTCCTGATGCTTCGGGCGTCCGGCCCCCCATGTTCTCCAGCCGGTGTTCTCTCGCACGAAGCGCAGAACTACCGGGGCGGCGCGGGCTGCTCTTGCCTGGTGGAGCGGACTGGGGCGGGGTTTATATGCTCCAGAGCGCCTGGGTGGGTGACATGCGGGCGGCGCGGAGGGCGGGCAGCAGTCCGGCGAGAGCGCCGATGAGCAGTGCGGCGGCTAGGCCGCCGGCCCAGGCTTGCGGGGGATGATGATGGCCCAGCATTTCGTGGTGGCGTAGATGACGGTGGCGGCCACGCCAATGGCGACGCCGGCGGCGCCGCCCAGGAGAGCGAGGAGGATCGCCTCGGCCAGGAACTGGGTGCGGATGTGGGCCTTGGTGGCGCCGAGGGCGCGGCGCAGCCCGATCTCCGAGCGGCGTTCGAGGACGGAGATGACCATGATGTTGGCGAAGCTCTCTCAGCCCCCGCCCTGGCTCACGGCAAGGCCTGCCGTGTCACGCCAGTGAGGGCTGGGCCTCCGGGGGCAGGACCCGGAGCATGGGGGAGCACCGACGCGGTCGCCTGCCCGCTCGCGGGTGACAGGCGTGGCGGCTGCCAGCCCTGGTGCCGGGGGACAGGCCGTGGAAGAACAGCAGCGGGTCGTCGTCCTTGCCGGGCGCGCGGGCGTGATCCCGCTTCCTGGTCTCGGCTGGGAGGGCGGAGTGGCCCGGGACCGGACGTCACCTGCGCCGGCTGGCACCGCCGCGCCGGCCGTTCCCGCTCAGCGAAGGGAGGCAAGGCCCGGCGCCCGGCCCTCGCGCTTCGCCAGCCCCGTTCACCTGCCGCGCCCCTGGAGGCACTATGGCATCTGCCCGGGCCGCCCTCTTACCGGCACGGGCCCGCGGCCTGCCGCGCTGCGGTCCGCCGCCATCGGCCAGGGCGGTCCCGACCCCCGTCGTGTCACCGTCCGGGAGTCCCTGGTCGGCGGACGAGGCGGATGGACCGCCCCGCCGCCGCGTCCGCTCAGTGGCACTGCCAGACGTTCCCGCGTGAAAGGAAGCCGATGATCGTCTCTCTGCTTACCGCTGCCGTGCTCTGCGCCGTGACCGCCGGGTCCGCGGCGCTGCACCTGCTGCCCGTCCTGATCGGCGGGCCCGCCGCATCCCCGGCCTCGGCGCGGTGGCAGTCATCAACATCCTCTGGGCTGGACCCTCCTCGGGTGGGCAGCGGCCCTGGCCATGGCACTCCGCTCTGCAAGCTCCCCGGCGCCGGTCATCCAGGTCGTGCAGAACCTGCCGCTCTCCCCGCCGCCGGGCCAGCTGCCCGGCGCGGGCTGGTCCGGGCCGTCCGCACCGCCGCCGGCCAGGCCCGGCTCCCCGCCGCCCCTGGTCCTCCCCCCGCGCCGGGGCACCTGCCCGGACCAGGACGAGCGACGGTGACCGGGCCGGCGTTCCGCGCCCTCCCCTTGGGGAGGCACCGGGCGCCGGATCCCGGTGCGCCGCGCCTGCGGACCCCCGCGCACCTGCCCAGGCGCCCGCCGCGAGTCCCGGCCGCCTTCCTGGCCTGCCGCCATCCCCGGCCGAGAGCCCGGCCCGGCACCGTCACCCGCTGCCGCAGTCACCCAGCGTCCGGCGCCGGTTCCTCCCCCGTGTGACCTGCGGGGCGGCAGCGCGGTCAGCTCCCGGCGGCCGGCCCTGGCCCGCGACGGCCTGACCCGGGCCGGCTGCGCCCGCCGGAGGCACCTCGATAAGGCGGCGGAAAGCTTGCAGGAGGATCAGCGCGGTGGACTGCCCTAATGGCACAGTCAGATATTGAAACTGTCTGAATGCCTCAGCCTGGACGGGCTATCCCAGAAGATCGTGGTCGGGTCGCGGGTCGATCTCGTGGGGCAGGTCGCCGATGTCGGGTGCCCGCTCGAGCTGGTTGTAGGGGGTGTGCCGGAATCTTGCGAAGCTGAGCACTCTATCTAGGGCATCCGAGATAACTGAGCACTGCCTGCTGTGCCCGGGAGCCGGCGAAGTGGACAATCCAGGCGAGTTTCAGGCGTCACGTCGGTGTGGTTGCCGCTGCGGTCCGGGGCGCGCGCCTGCCGGCGCCCGGGGCCATGGTGTCCGGTGTCCCGTCTAGGAGAACGCGGCGGCGTAGTCGGTGGTGAACTGCTCGAAGGAGCGGGCGGGGCGGCCCAGGAGCGACGGGACGTCCCGGGTGACCCATTCGGCGTCGCCGTCGGCGGTCAGGCTGAACGCCTGGGCGTTCATCTCCGCGATCTGCTCGGGGACTCCTGCGCGGATCATCGCGTCCTTGTTCTCCTCGAAGGTGAGCTCCCGGTAGGTGATGGTCCTGCCGAGCAGCTTGGACAGCACGGCGGCCACGTCGTAGTTGGAGACGAGCTCCGGGCCGGTGAGCCAGTAGGTCTCTCCGGCGTGTGCGGCGGGGGAGGTGATGATCTCGGCGGCCACCGCGGCGACGTCGCGGGCGTCGACCAGGCCGGAGCGGCCCTTGCCGGCGGAGGAGCCGAAGCTGCTCGTCGTGGCGATCGCCGGTGCCAGCGCCAGCAAGTTTTGCATGTAGGCGTTGGACCGCAGCAGGGTGTGCGGGATTCCGGAGGCAGCCAGCCCGGCCTCGATCTCGGCCTGCCAGCGCCGCCGCGCGATCGGTGAGTCAGGCGGGGCCTTGCTGGTCGCCTTGACGACATGGCCCGCGCCGGCCCTGGCGGCGCTGGCGACGACGTTGAGCTCCTGCGCGGGCACGGCCGGGCTGACCAGCACCACGCCGCTGACGCCGCTCATCACCTCATCGATGCTGGCCGGCACGCCCAGGTCACCTGCGGTGACCTCCGCGCCGGCCTCGGCCAGCGCCCTGGCCGTCGCCTTCGCCGGGTCCCGCACCAGCACCCGGACGGGCACGTCCCGCTCGCGGAGCAGGCGGGCCGTCTCGGAGCCGACCTTCCCGGCCGTTGTCACAAGAATCACGATGAGCCTCTTCCTTCATCGGGAATGGGTTACAGGACCCACCCTGGCAAGCGCCGAATGGGTTGTCAAACCCAGAACGTGGTAGCGTGACGCTGTGGGAACCGAGGCACGTGACCGCCCGAGGCTCACTGCCAAGGGAGAGCGAACCCGGGCCAGGATCGTCGAGGCGGCCGCCGGGCTCATCTACCAGCGCGGTGTCGCGGGCACCTCGCTGGATGACATCAGGTCAGCGGCCGGGGTCAGCGGGTCCCAGCTGTCGCACTACTTCGCCGGCAAGGACGAGCTTGTGCAGGCGGTCATCGGCTACCAGGCCGCGACCATCACCGCTACCCAGCGGCAGGCCGATCTCGGCAACCCTCAGGGGCTCCGGGCCTGGCGGGACATGGTGATCGCCCAGGTGAAGAGCAGCCAGGGCCAGGGCGGCTGCCCGCTCGGCTCGCTCGCCGGGCAGCTGGCCGAGACCGACGCGCAGGCCCGCGCCCTGATCGCGACCGGATTCGGGCAGTGGTCAGCCGCTATCAGCGACGGGCTGCGCCGTCTTCACGCCGCCGGGTACCTCCCGGACGGCACCGACCCGGACGACCTCGCCGTCACCCTCCTCGCCGCACTCCAAGGCGGCCTAATCCTCGCCCAGGTTCAGCGCGACACCCGCCCTCTCGAAACCGCCGTCGACACCGTCCTCGAGCTCGCGCGCCTCAGCCGCCGGGACGTGCCGGCAGACGGCGATACCGCCACGCTCTAGATCCCATGGGGACCGGAACCCCGGCGAACGGACATGAAGGCACAGACAGCGATACCGCCGCGGGCCGATGGCGCATTCCACCCCGACCTGGCCGTCGGCCTGCTCAGGGACGCGTTGATCGCATCATCCGCGGACTGCGGGCAATGCCGGGTCCAAGCAGTCCTGGCATCATGGTCAATGTCCCGGCGACTGCCGACATCGGCGGCGTAGGCGGCCCAGTCCCCGCCAGAGATCTTCTGCCACTGGATCGCCGCCTTGATGTGGATGCCCAGCGTCCTGGCCAGGATCGCGGCAGGGACGTCGGCAGCCAGGGTAAACAGGGCGGTGTTACGGCTCTGGCGCGGGCTGATCCCCAAGGCGTGGAGCCACTGGGCGAGCGCGTCCCCGGTCAGCGGGCTTCCGGGCCGGCGTCCCGGGAACAGCCAGGAGGAGGAGGCGGCGAGCAGGCTGGTGCCCGGTGCCTTGCGGCCGGCCGCAAGCGCGGCGAGTCAGCTCACGGCGCCCGCTCCATAGGCGATGTTGGCGCCCGACGCGCGCTCAACAGTCAAACACTGACCAGCAGATGTCGTTCCGCGACCGCTGGTCGTCAAGTACGAGCTCGCGAATCGCTTCTGGGAGCTGGTCACGCTGCCACCGGCACTCACGTCGACCTGCGTCGTCGCGCTCACCCTCAGGCGCCGCAGCACGTGCGGCCTTGATCGCATAGGCAGCAGCACCAAGTTCGTGCGCGGCGACGTGTGCGACGGCCCCGGCCTGACCGGCAGCGTACGCGGCATGCCGTGCAGCCCCACGCAGGTCTCTGGCCGCGCCCATTGCATGGCCGCCCGCTGTGCGAGCTTGCATCATCTTGACCTCGCCACGCACCCAAGCGCGGGCATGCTCGATCGCCTGCCGCGGTCGTGGGTCCTGAGGCTGAGCCGACTCGAACAGGTCAAGAACGTGCTCCGCGCACGCTGCCGCCCAAAGAGCCAGAAGCCGGTGATCCGAATCGGTCAGGGTGCCACCGCGGCGGATCGTCACAAAGCGCGAGTCTCGGACCTTCGGGAGGATCATGCTGGCACTTCTATCACTTACATCCGCCCAACACCCGAGGCCAGTGCGCGACAAGGCACGCTCCTAAGCGAAGCCTGGGAACCCGGTGGTCGATCGTCTGCGGGCACCCGCCCGCTGAGGTATCTGATACGGCACGAACACGGTCAGCACGAGATTCGCGGCCGCACGGCGCCCCTTCCACGCCGGCTGGGTTCGGCTGGGTTCGGCTGGGTTCCCCATCTGACACAGGGCGCACGTTGAGCCGGGACCAGGCTTTGCCGACAAGTCTTAGCTACCGCCGCTCCGGTAACGGTTCCGTCCGACGAGATGTGCGGACATGAATCCTGCCAAAATGGATCATGCAGTCAGCGTCGGTGCGACCCGCACGGTGCACTCCCGTAATCGCTCGGCAAGCCGCCCGGCGGCGCTGCTACCCGTGCGCGGCAGAGTTACACCGCGGCACCGGGCCCAGGAAGCAGTTCGACGTCGACCGCGTAGCATTGGCTCGCCGCAGTGTGCACACCGCAGGTCGGCATGGCTGACCTCGCCACATGCGTGGTGGCGGTACAGCACCGGCGCGCCGGCCTGACCGGCGAGCCATTTGTCGCCCCAACCGACCATCACCATCAGCAGGTCGACGAGCTGGGTGCCCTTCTCGGTCAGCAGGTACTCGTACCGGGGTCGCCGGTCGTAAGGGCCGACGCTCGAGCACCCCCTGTTCGACGAGAGGCAGTGTTGCGTTGGCAGATCGCAGCGGAAGACTGGTCAGGTGACGCCGTCGGGAAGGTCCTCAGTGTTTGCTGGCTTCCGGTTCCCGCGCGAGGTGA
>Ga0208357_1000600_pt1 | contig 28433 bp, 34 predicted proteins | sample NGESurdeep092012_6_FD_184487 | JGI IMG/M metagenome (GOLD analysis project Ga0208357, IMG submission 184487) | Arctic peat soil microbial communities from Barrow, Alaska - NGEE Surface sample F52-2 deep-092012 (SPAdes) | ecosystem: Environmental > Terrestrial > Soil > Wetlands > Peat ...
CTTTCCCGATGAGGGGACAACGGCGCCAGCTTTACGGCGCAAGGCGATATGGACTAGCGAACCATCCCGGTAGCTCCTTTTGTTGCGCCGGCGGCGTAACTGGAACGTCGAGCCCAGCCCCTTCTTACTGTCAACAGTGGCCCTAGCTTCGTGAGGCCCGACTAAGTTCCTCACGATGGAGAGGCCCAGGCCCAACCCTGACCTGTCATGGTCAGGATCTGTGGGCTCGGTGCTGCTCGATGCCACTAATAAAGAAGGCGAACTCGCGAACGATCAGTGGGAATTTCATCAACGCCGGTCTTTACCATCGCCCAGGACGGATTCCAGAAGCATCGAAAGCTTATGGAAAAGTACCGGAATTGAGTCAGTTACCGCTGGAAAACGTTTTCTGCGGCGATGCATTCAGGAATTAAAAAAATAATTTTTATCGGATGTCGATTTTGGCCCGTCTCGAACGTCTACAGGTACAGACAAACCCAAAGGAGATAACCATGAAATTCATGATGCTGATGATTCCCGCTGTTTACCAAGGCGGCAAACCGGCGCCAGGTTTTACGCCGGATCCGAAAAAGATGGAACAGATGGGACGGTTCAACGAAGAATTGGGCAAAGCGTTCACGATTGAATCGCTCAACGGCCTGCATCCGCTGGCCAAAGGCGCGCGCGTGTCGTTCGCCAAAGACAAGCCCTTCGTGACCGACGGACCGTTCATCGAAGCGAAAGAAGTGTTGGGCGGTTACTGGTTGGTTGACGCGCCGTCCAAGGAAGAAGTGGTGAAGTGGGCGCAGCGTTGTCCGGCGGACGAAGGCGACACCATCGAGATCCGGCAAATCTTTGGGCCGGAAGATTTCGGGAAATAAGGGGCGTATCAAATACATCTGCCTGGTTTATATCGATGACAAATACTTCACGAGATTTTCCCCGAACGAAAAACAAACGGACATGGATAATTGCTTCACCTGCGACAAGCGGCTGCAGATAACTGGCCACTGCGCCATCGGGCGGCTCATCGCAATGGAGAAATGACATGGATAAGCAAGCAAAAAATACAGTTTGCCTTTGGTACGATGGCGACGCCGAGGATGCGGCGCGATTTTATGCCAAGACGTTTCCCAATTCGTCTGTTGGCGCGGTGCTCCTCGCGCCGGGAGACTTTCCGTCCGGGAAAAAAGGAGATGTGCTAACGGTCGAGCTTACGGTGATCGGAATTCCATGCCTCGGGCTCAATGGTCGACCCGCGTTCAAGCACACCGAAGCATTCTCGTTTCAGGTCGCAACGGCTGACCAGGCCGAAACCGATCGTTACTGGAACGCAATCGTCGGCAACGGCGACCAAGAGAGTGTGTGCGGGTGGTGCAAGGACAAATGGGGCTTGTCGTGGCAGATTACGCCGATCGCTCTGACCAAAGCGATAACCGATCCCGACCCCGTCGTTGCCAAGCGCGCATTCGATGCGAGGATGGAAATGAAAAAAATCGACATCGCTGCAATCGAGGCCGCGCACCACGGTTGAAGTTGCAATCTTCGACGCGTGCATCTCGGCGCGCGGGTCGCCTCCGCCGGGCCGCATCGAGAGGAAACACGGGTTAGCCGCAACGGGCTGTCCATGACCTGGACGCTGGCGCTTTAGCCGCCATCTCAAAGAGAGTGGCTCCAATCCCATGAATCCTGGTGGCATAACACGTTTGACGTGTCCCGGGACTTGGCAAGTGCCGCGTTACGATGTTTTCTTTGGTAAAATTAGGTTTGTTGCGAGCCATGACGATATCCTTCGTCGATCATCCATGGCACGTTTGAGAATAACGGCGGGCTGCTTCTGATTACGCTGATGACAATCGGCGTGTTATTCGAGGCAAAAACGTGCAACGGGATGAACCGCATCACAGACCTGGTCGGATGATTTGAACCTGCCAATGAACTTTCGGACACTTTGATGAAAGGGCTCGAGCTACATTGGATGTCTCGCTGCGCCTTTCATCCCCGATGAAGGGTCACCTTGTGGCCTGGCGTGGTCTGTCTTCGTGGCAATGGCGACATTTTTGACCGGGGCGAACACGAATCTCCTGCACTCTTGTCGTGATTCTGAGAAGGTTCTTGCGATGAAACCAATGCCTGTCTACCCATTCCGAATTGGAAATCTCTTCACACGCGGGCGGCCTAGGTCGGGTTACGCCTGGATGGGGGTTGTGCTCGCTTTTCTTTGTTTTGGGGCCAATGTCGCGTTTGCTCATTCGTTTCCCAGCCGCGAGGTTCCTGCAGCGGGTAGCACGGTGCATGTTGCACCCACTGAGATCAGTGTGTGGTTTACCGAGGCGATCGAACCCGCGTTCAGTTCACTTCGGGTGTTCGACGCCAGCGGCCGGGAAGTCGACCGGGGCAATACGACCGCCGGCCTGGCCGACAGGAGACTCCTGACGGTCTCACTTTCCGCGGTGCCGCCAGGAAGGTACAAGGTCATCTGGCAGGTGGTGTCTGTTGACACGCACAAGACGCATGGTGCATTTCTCTTCACGGTCGCGCCTTGACGGGTCTTTCCGCGTGGTTGCTCGTCATTTTTCGTTTTACGGAATTCGCGGCGTCCATGCTCCTCTTCGGAGCACTGGCGTTCCGGTTCAATTTCTTCCGGGGATTCGCAGGAGCGCCGACTCTACTCGCGGGGTTTGACCACTGGCTGCAACGTATTTTGCTCGCGGCAGCGGCCGTCACTTTAGTTTTTTCTTGCGCGTGGCTCGACCTGGAAGCGGTGATGATGGGCAACGGATGGGGCGACGCGTTAAACACGCAGACCCTCTTTGCAGTGCTCTTTCGGACTGTTTTCGGCCGCGCCTGGATTTGGCACATGGCGTTTGCTGCTGGGGCGCTCGTAATCCTCCTAATCCGGAGAGACTTCCAAAATAGAAATCGGAGCGCGCTTCTGTTGTGGGTGGCCGCCGCCGTCGTGGCGAGCACGGCGTGGGCAGGACATGCCGTTATGAATAGCGGATCTGCCGGCCGGACCCAATTGTTGGCTCAGGTGATTCACCTTCTCGCGGCGTCGGCGTGGTTGGGCAGCCTTCCAACGCTCGCCTATATCCTCTATAAGGCGCAGCGCGGTCAGCACAGTGGCTGGGCCGCGGCCGCTCGATATATTTTGCCGCGATACTCGCGGGCGGGGTATGTCGCGGTGAGTCTGATCCTCGCGACCGGATGTGTGAATAGCTGGTTTCTGGTTGGTAGCATCCGCGCCCTCGTCGACACGACCTACGGGCATGTGCTCATCGCGAAAGTCTGTCTGGTTGCGCTTATGGTTAGCGTTGCGCTCGTCAATCGTATCGGTATTATGCCGGGCGTGATGCGATTCAGCGAGTCCGCGAGCGCGGCGCATATGCCGTTCAAGCGTTTATGGAAAGCTGTCGCGCTCGAACAATTGCTTGCTCTGGCAATTCTCGCTGTAGTGGGTGTTCTTGGAACCCTGCCACCGGCAACGCCGATCTAAGATTTGAGACGCGCCGGTTCTTATTTCTTGACTGGCGTCGTCACGCGAATCTTGATCGATACGTCGTTTGCGAGCACCCCGGTATCCTTCCATTCACCCGCGCCAATACCGAATGCGAGCCGCTGCACGACGAGCGCGCCTTGGTAGGTTTCAAGGGTGCCCTGGCGATTGTAGGAGATCGGAATCGTGACGTCCTGGGTTTTTCCTTTGACGGTCAGCTTTCCTCTAACCTCAAGCTTACCCGCAGCCGAGGGGATGATCGCCGTACTGACAAAAGTCGCTTTCGGATAGTGTGCCGCATCGAACCACTCGGGTCCGAGGGCTTCTTCGTTGTATTCCGGATCGGGCAGATCGAAGCTCATCATATCCACGGTGAACTGGGCATGAGCGGCCGACGGGTGGTTTTCGTCGAAATCGATAACTCCCTCGAATTTCTTGAACTTCGCCTCAACCGGAACACCCATCTCGTGAAACTCGATAGAGAGCGTGCTCCGTGCTGGATCGATGGTTTGAGCCCGGCATGTACCGCACAATAACAAGCTCAGGGCGACGCAGATGGATCCGGCACGCAGCGAATTCATGGGCATGTCTCGTGAAAGATGGGTCTTACCGGGTCCATGATTGGGGCAGCATGCGCTTTAATACTTCGTCCCGGTTCCACCAGTGATGCTTTAAGGCCGCGGCCATATGTATCGTCACTGCGATCATCAAGGCATAGGACAGAAACCGGTGCAATTCGCGCAGCCCGTCTTTCATTTCCGGGTGGACACCCATGAGAACCGGGAGCGGGAACCACCCGAAAAGCACGACGGGAAATCCCACCGCGAGCGTAAAAAAGTATCCCGATACGACAACCGCGAAACAGAGCAGGTAGAGCAAGTAATGCATGCTTCGCGACGATCGGCGCTGCCAAGCCGAAATCGTCGCCGGCAGGGAAGGGGGCGGATACGCTATGCGCCATCCCCATCGGACGACGGAAAACGCGAATACCAGGACCCCGAGCCATTTGTGCCAATTGAACATCTCCACCCTCATGACAGTAAGGTGTTGCATGTTCACGACCTTTAAACCGAGTCCGAATGAAACGAAAATCAGGGCTGCGACCAGCCAATGAAGCCATTTGGCCGTTGATGTGTAGTGGGATGCCGGAGTCAAGACTGTGCTCTAGAGCGCAGGCAAAGGCGAGTTCTTTGGCCGTTCACGAGGTCGTCGGCCGCTGTTCTACGAATTCGGCCTGAATGGTGACATGTACATCATTTCCGACTGCAGGAAACCATTTTGTCCGGCCGAATGATGCGCGATCAAACGTACCGGTTGCGGAAAAACCGAGTGTTTCCGCCTTGGTCAACGGGTTCGGCGCGGCGCCCTCGAGCACGACCGAGAGAGTGACCGGTTGTGTGACGCCATGAATCGTCAGATTACCCGTCAATTCAGCGGTGGCAGGGCCCGTGGATTTGAGGCGCGTGCTCTCGAATCGGATTTCCGGGTATTGCTTTGCGTCGAGCATGTCGGGGCCACTGACCATTCGATTGAGTTCGGCCACGTTGGTATCGATGCTACTCGCATCGATGACGGCGCTAGCGCGGCTGTCCGCGAACCCATGTGGGCCATAGTCGAGCGATGCACTTACGCGATCAAAGCGCATGACAAAACGCGAATAGTGCAGATGATCCACGTCAAACAGCACGCTCCAGTGATGCGGGTCGAGTTGATAATGGCCCTCGGGGACGTGGCTGGGATCGGAATCGGTCGTATGAGTGACGACGGCGAGCGGCGTACAGGATGCAAAAAATATCACCAAACTGCCTATGAGCCCCAATTTGAGGTTGAAGCGGCGTATCGCGTGCGTATCAGCTGTCATGGATATCCGAATCGAAGTAAGACGAACAAATCGGCCGTTGACTGACAAAAGAGATTCGCGGACATTGATTCCCAAATGAGGGGGTTTCAGTTTGACGGTCCACGCGCATGGAAATTCCCCGCGCGGGGTTCGAGTCCGTCGCCTGGCCCCCGAATCAACGGATGAGCGCGCGGGCTTATTCCTTCGCGCGCCCGTTTTTTTGTTGCCAACGGGCCGAGCCCATTCGTGCCGGGGCGGATATTGGGTTATCAACCGATGCGAGCGTATTCCTAGAAGTCGTAGTTTGGGTTTTTGGGGTTGAATGTCTCATCACTCCAGACGTGCGGAACAACGTTCTCAAAATAAATCATTTCCAACTGCTTTCCATTTTCATCCCAGGCTGCTTCACCACGAGGCCAAAGATGTCTGAGGTCAAAAAATAGCCGAACCCGTCTGGCGTAGTGCGCCGGGGGACCTGAAGGGGCATCCCAGGTAAGAGCGAGTACCCGCAGTTTGCGCAAATGCACGAATTCGATCTTGCTGGGGGCATTGCTCAACCCCTCTTCGCGAAAACTCTCGGCGTCATGCTCGATCGCGTGTTCAATGAACTGGAATCCGGAATCGCGAATATTGTGTCGTGACTGCGAGCGGGCGAACGAACTGTCGATGCCCGTATGGGCGGAATAGAAGGAGAGCAGTCCGCCGGGGTGACCATACAGGCTATTGCGGTCACGGGTCTCGTCGTACAACGCCTCCTGGCCGGCATGCGCGCCATCGGGCAACCACTTCAAATAGATTCTGCGCGGCTGGTCCTGGTAACGCACCAGAATATGGTCCGGCTTCGTCTGCCACACGCCGCCCAATCGTTCTTGGCGGTACATATCGAATTCGTACGACGTCAATCCGGCGATGTTGCCTTGAATCAACGCAACAAACGCGGCAGGTTTCATGGCGTCCATGAGCCTTATCACCTGATCGTCGCCGAGGCGCGACAGTTCGCCGTCCCGTATCTCGCCCCGAAGTTGCGACGCTTGCTCGGTCGCACCGAGATGAGCGAACCGCGCCAGCGATTCGCCGGTTCCCGGGTCCGGCTCGGAGACGGTCGGCGTCCATGAAGCCAAAGGCGTGCCGCAAGGGGCGGGCGCGACGGGCCCCGCAGCGGCCGCCTGACTCTCAATGCAGAGCCCGAATGCGGCGCACCACAGCCATCGGACGCCAACCCGATACGGTGATCGAAAAAACATCGATATCTGCGCGGGGGAATTCAGATGCGCGCCGTTTCGTCACCAGCGATCGGGGTGGCCGCCTAATGCGCTGCACACGTCGAGCGCGATCGAACGGATTTCTCCTTCGGGAGCTTGCCCGGAGAGTGCGTAGCCCATCCGGTCATTGACCCAATAGATGGTGCGACGATCCTTGTCGTGGATCAGGTGAAACGATTTCTCGGCATTCGTCGATGCCGTCATATAGAGCGTCAAGCGTTGTCCTGTCGCGTTCTGATACATGAATTGCGCAGCGGGGCCAACCTCGCCGGGCAACAGTCGTCCCCCCACAAGAAAATAGCCATATTCCTGAAGCGATGGCACGGTTAGCGAATGCCCTAAGCGGCTTGAAAGCCATTTTACGAGATGATCCTCTTGTGCCGCGGCCACCTCCACCGGATGACGTTGTTCCGGGGCGTAGACCGCATAGGCGATATTCGCCCGTTGGGCGAAGGCCGGCGCAGTTCCATCCCAGCGATGGGACAGGGGTCCTAGCGAAATGCCGAGCACTGTCCCCAGCGCGAGCCCGCAAGCGGCGATGCCGACGCTTTGCCAGCGCGACGGCCGGCGGGACAAGCGCATGCTTCTGTGATCCGTGGTGATCGGAAAAAGCGCCTTTAGGGCAGATTTCTGCGCGCGATAGTGGCGCACGATATCGGCGGCTTGCGGATCAGTCGAGAGCCGGCTGAGAAGGGCTTCTCGTTCTTGGGCCGACAGTTCGTCGTCGACAAATGACGACAGGAGCCAAAGATCACTTGAGCCTCGATTGGAATCGTTGGGCGGGTCGGTGGCATCACTCACGGCGTATTCCTTACAACCTTCAGGGCCGAGCGGGCACCTGAGCCGACCGACAGCTGGGCGCGCATTTGCTCTCGCGCCCGAGAGAGCCGGGACATGACGGTACCCAAGGGTACGTGAAGGATCTGTGCAGCATCTCGGTAACTCAGATCTTCCAGTCCAATCAGCAAGAGCACCTCACGCTGATCGAGCGGCAGGTTGTACATGGCCCGTTGAATGTCACGCAGAACCAGTCCGTCGATCTCGCCGCTGACGGATTCCAGCGCATGCCAAGGGGCACTTTGTTCATCGACGGCGATCTCGCGGTGAGACCGCAGTTCGTCGATATAGAGGTTGCGCAACAGCGTCAAAAGCCATGCGCGCAGACTGCCGGTCGGGCGCCACAGCCACCGTTTGGTCAATGCACGCTCAAAAGTATCCTGTACCAAATCGTCAGCCCACGCTGCGTCCCCAGTCAGCGCCCGGGCGTAGCGTCGTAGCTGCGGCAGCCAGAAAACGATATCAGTTTCGAAACTCAAATTAGGGATGTCGCCTCGGTCGGTCGTGCAATCGATCCAATCGTTCGCAAAACGCGTCTCCAGTCCGGATTTTGACACTTCCGGCCGTAGCATCTGCAGAGCGGCGCACAAATGCGTGATCCCATTCCGCAAGCGTCAAATGGCACGTTTCAGTATCGACGATTGTGGCCTGTTGAGCAATGCGCCAGCCCCGGGCCGGGCCGGTCGCGGCCGTCGACTCGACCCGCATCTCTACCGATCTCGAGGCATCGTCGACGGGTGACCGCAAGGGTTTATCTACGGCTTGGCGACATGCCATACATTCTTGAAGTTGTCTCCTTTGGTATCTCCAGCCTTCTCGTCCTTGGACCAATGATAAAGAGGATGCCCCTTGTAAGCCCATTGTTCTTTGCCGCCTTCCATCGCCACCAAGGTGAACTTACCGGACGCCTTGTCGTCCGATTCCGCCATTGCAGGCGGCCAGTTCGCCTGGCAAGCGGCATTGCACATGCTCTTGCCCGGCATGTCCTTATCGAACGTATAGAGCGTCATGCCGTACTCGTCCACCAGACGGCCATCGACTGATTTGGGCGGATCCGCAAAAACCGAACCGGACAAAAGCATTCCCACCATGAATACCAGCGAGACTCGAAGCATGAGCGTTCTCCATATTTTTGAGTCAATTGTTGAATAACGGGGAGCCGGGGTCGACCCCGGGTGAAAATCATGCGTGCCTCCTTAAACGAATAGGCCTGCGCATTTATTCCAACGTGCCTCGAATTGACTCATCCCGGATACAGGGTGCGAGGTTGACATGGCGCTTGCGTGGTAAAAGCCTGACGGCATTAGAGCGCCTGTCGCTCAAGGTTTGCCGTGCGTCAGGTTTTGGCGCCGACGGTGCGCTTCTCGCAGCCATCTCGAGAAACGGCCGCAGAAAAGAGGTTCGATGGATGACGTCGCGTCGTGCTGTAAACCCTCAAATCTCATTATCATGACGCCCAACGCGCTCCCATAGGGGTTGGCCGACGGCGCGATTTGCCGTTGGCTCGCCGAGAATGTCGGGGCCGGTCTGCCATCCTAGAAGGAACGCTCGCTGTGAACTGGAAACTGTCGTCCCGGAATGCGATCCCCAGCATGCGTGAGCCGGTCTCACTTTTGAGCGCCGTCTGTCGCATCGGCGTCGGTGTGGGGGGGTATGTGCTCCTGTTGCGATGGCTCGTATCAGGGGCCGGCAAGGTCCCGGGCCTTATTTTGGCCGTGCTGTGCGCGCCGGCGGCGGGGGTCATCATCGCGACCGGGCTCGTCGCGATTTTTCCGGCACTCGTGCGCTGGGAGAAGGCGCAGCATCTGAGTCGCTGGCAAGGGCGCTATTTCGCGTTCGATGATCGCCAGATTCGAATCGACCAGGCAGCAGACGGCGAGGTTTGGGTCGTACTGGCCGATGTGATGGCGGTGACGGACCTGCGGGTGACCGAAACCGAGATCGAGCGACTGGGGCCCTTTGCCCGAAGGGATATCGCTGAATTCGGCGCTACCGCACTCTCTGAAACGGCCCTTCTGATACTGATCTCGCGCAGAAACTACGTCGCAGTGAATCGGTTCCGCCTGTGGTTGGAGCGTGACGTACTTCCACCCCTGCATCGTCGGGCGCAGATTCTGAAGGAGATGGGAAGCGCTCCGTAGGGAAGTCGGCCCGCGCGTGGCACGAGCGTGAAGTGCGTTATGGACGGGATCTTGGGTCGAAGCGATCGCAGCGCCGTCTTCTCTCGACTTTACCGCGCTCTTGCCGAGAGCCCGCTGGGAAAACATCAAGGGACGGGTATCGCTAATGGCGATATTTACAGTTATCGCTCGAGGCTACCTTGATAATTGGCGTCAACTTGACATCATAATTTGAAATCAGAGCGCAGGGCCTGTGACGCGGGTACCACCAAGATCTTTCGCCCGCCTTGAATTCAAGCCCGATGCGCTCCCGCCCGCGGTCGACTTGCAGAATAGAACTACGACTTCTATTTTGCATGGTGCAGTTTCGCCGCTTACGAGCGTCTTACCAGCGCCCCCCCGAGCCAGCCCCGCTGCGCAGTCCGCGAAACTTGCCACCGGGCGCTCTATGCGGCCCTGGGTTGGGGGTATCACCGGATTGATGTAAGCTCGTTCGTCCCGAGAACAAGGCGCGGCTGCAGCCGCCATGATCATAGCGTGATCCAACATGTGATCGTCCAAGGAGGATCGAGGAAGTCCATAAATGATGAGTCTTGGTGAAGCGAAATGGACCTTGTCTTGGGGGCCTTCCACCAAATGCTGTCCTGTCCTAGTCGCACGCCGGACCAACCGGTTAGCAAACAAGCGGCGCGGGCAACATTCGCAGACAGCATGGGGGAAGGCCCCAACAAAATCTCATGGCGCAACGCCAAGCACGCGATGTCGGTGCGTGCCACGAACAAACGCTACTTATTGAAGGACATCCAGCGCAGGCACTTCAATGTCGCCGCTCGCCGGTGGGGGATAGGGGAGACGGCAGAACCGATCATCGAGGAAATACTTGCTGCGACTCCGGATGTGATCATATCGGTCGAGAAGCATCTGCCGAAAGGATTTCCGCAACATGTGCTCGATGCCATCTTAAATGGGCTATCGGAGTCGGCCAAGCGACTTGAGGAGATGGCTGCCTCGTGACTCTTCGGCGGTCGGTTCTGTCGCTGGACCCTTCAGAAAGCGCGGCTCGCCGTCGCCTACTCGCGCGATATCCGGGGGCGCGGCGTCCGACGGCCTGTTGACCGGATGCATGGCCGGGTGCGCTCCATTCGATGATCGGACTTGCAATCCAATGCATTTCGCCTCTAAGGTTCCCCTCGCGCTTACCGCGCTACGCGCTCTCCTCGCGCCGGTTCTGATCCTTTTGGCATGGAAGGCCCCCAATCCGGGGGCATTCGGCGTCTGCCTGAGCGTGGCATTCTTATCGGACGTCTTCGATGGAATCATCGCCCGGCGGCTCGGGATCGCTACGGCCGACTTACGGCGCTTCGACAGCGCCGCCGACACCGTGTTCTACCTCGCGGCGGCGGGGGCGGCATGGCTGCTGTATCCCGACGTCATCAGGCGGCATTGGGTGGCCCTGGCTGCACTGGGAATCTTGGAACTGGCGCGCTACCTCTTTGATCTCGTGAAGTTCGGAAGAGAGGCGAGCTACCATATGTGGTCCTCGAAAGTGTGGGGGGTATTTCTGTTTGTCGGTTTCTTTTGCCTGTTGGCCTTGGGGCAGAAGGGGATTCTCGTGGTATTGCCCATTTACCTGGGCGTGATTGCTGATGCGGAGGGTCTTCTGATTTCATGGGTTCTTCCCGAGTGGCAATCGGATGTGCCATCTATCGTTCACGCAATGAGGATGCGCACCATGAAACGCTGCGCCCGGCAAGCCGAGGTTCCCGAGCCCTGCGAACCTTGTTAAAATGAATCCATTGAGCAACCGTTCCAAGCGCGAGCCGAAAAATTCGGCGTAGACGCGCAAGTCTCGGAGGGCACTATGAAACCTCGGCGAACTACGGGGGTCGACTGCGCTTAATGGGCTGCGTATGTCCGACCGGCGATCGGTTCTGTCGCTGGACTCTTCAGAAAACGCGGCTGGTCCGCGTTTTTTTATCATGCAACATTTGAGATCGCCATGTTGAACATCAAATTGCCCGACGGCTCGGTGCGCTCCTTCGAGAAACCTCTCTCGGTGGCGGCATTCGCGGCCTCGATTGGTTCAGGACTGGCCAAAGCGGCTTTGGCAGGACGCATCGATGGCAAGCTTGTCGATACCTCGACCATGATCGAACGTGACGCGGAGGTGGCTATCGTCACGGATCGCGACGCCGACGGGTTGGCTCTCATTCGACATTCGACGGCACACCTTTTGGCCTATGCGGTCAAGGAATTGTTTCCCGACGCGCAGGTCACCATTGGTCCGGTGATCGAGAACGGTTTTTACTATGACTTTTCTTACAAACGGCCGTTCACACCCGAAGATTTGGTGGCTATCGAAAACAAGATGGCTGAGTTGGCGCGCGAGGATATCCCCGTCTCGCGCGAGGTGTGGCGCCGAGATGACGCCGTGGCGTTCTTCCTATCGATCGGCGAGAAATACAAGGCCGAGATCATCGCCTCGATTCCGGCTGAGCAGGATATCTCGCTCTATCGCGAGGGCAACTTCATCGATCTGTGTCGCGGCCCCCATGTGCCGAGTACCGGTCGCCTGAAAGTATTTAAGCTTACCAAGTTGGCCGGAGCGTATTGGCGTGGCGACTCCCGAAACGAGATGCTGCAACGCGTGTATGGGACGGCCTGGGCGAGAAAGGAAGACCAGGACGCCTATCTCCACATGCTTGAAGAGGCGGAAAAACGCGATCACCGGAAACTGGGACGGGCGCTAGACCTGTTTCACATGCAAGAGGAGGCGCCTGGGCTGGTGTTTTGGCATCCCAAGGGCTGGATCATCTGGCAGGAGGTCGAACAGTACATGCGGCGCGTCTATCAGGACAACGGTTATCTCGAGGTCAAGGCGCCGCAGATCCTGGATCGAGCCCTCTGGGAAAAGACCGGGCACTGGGACAATTACCGTGAGCATATGTTCACGACGGAATCGGAGAACCGGACCTACGCATTAAAACCCATGAATTGTCCGGGGCATATTCAAATCTACAATTCGGGTACGCGCAGCTATCGCGATCTGCCGCTGCGCTATGGTGAATTCGGCCAATGTCACCGCAATGAGCCTTCCGGCAGTCTGCATGGAATCATGCGTGTACGCGGCTTTACCCAGGACGATGGGCATATTTTCTGTACCGAGGATCAGATTCTCGACGAATGTGTCGCGTATACGGCCTTGTTGCAGCGAGTCTATCGTGATTTCGGCTTTACCGAGATCATCTATAAAGTGGCCACGCGCCCTGACAAACGCGTGGGCTCCGACGAGAGTTGGGACAAGGCCGAGCAGGCGCTGATGGCGTCGATGCGCCGGGCGGGCTGTGAATTTACCTTATCGGCCGGTGAAGGAGCGTTCTACGGCCCCAAAGTCGAATACACCTTGAAGGACTCGATCGGTCGTCAGTGGCAATGCGGGACGATGCAGGTCGATTTCTCGATGCCGGGTCTGTTGGGTGCGGAGTACACGGCCGAGGACAACTCACGAAAAGTGCCGGTCATGCTGCACCGGGCCATCGTGGGTTCCTTGGAGCGCTTCATCGGTATGTTGGTCGAACATTTCTCCGGCGCCATGCCGGCATGGCTTGCGCCGGTTCAGGTTGCCGTGTGCAGCATTGCAGACGCACATGGCCCTTATGCCGAGAGCGTTGCACAAACGCTGAAAAAACAAGGCTTTAGAGTTCACGCCGATTTGCGCAATGAGAAGATAACGTATAAAATACGGGAACATAGCGTGCAAAAGCTTCCCTATATCCTTGTGGTAGGGGAAAAGGAAAAGCAGGCTGGTACGGTGGCCGTGCGTGCCCGCGGGGGCGTTGATCTGGGTGTGGTTTCCCTGGAACAGTTTGCCGGAAGACTCCAAGAGGAAGTTGCCGGAAGACTGAACAGCCCGACCGCGTGAAACGCACGGTTTATTTTTGACATTTATGGAGTTATCCAATCGCTACAGAAAAATCGCATCGCATTAACGCTGAAATCAACGTACCGGAGTTGCGGCTGGTCGGAGTCAACAACGAACCGTTAGGCATCGTAAAACTGGCAGACGCATTGCGCCTGTCGGAAGAACAGGACGTCGATCTGGTCGAGATTGCGCCGCAGGCCGATCCCCCGGTGTGCCGGCTTCTGGACTACGGCAAGTTCAAGTACCAGGAGCAGAAGAAGGCGCACGAGGCCAAGCTCAAGCAGAAGATCATCCAGGTCAAGGAGATCAAGTTCAGGCCCGGGACCGACGAAGGCGACTATGCGATCAAGGTGCGCAATCTCATACGGTTTCTTGAGGAAGGCGACAAGACCAAGGTCACGCTCAGGTTTCGAGGCCGTGAGATGGCTCACCAGGAGATTGGGGTGCGACTGCTGGAACGGGTCAGGAACGAACTGGAGCCTTTCGGTCAGGTGGAGCAGTTTCCCAAAATGGAAGGGCGCCAGATGATCATGGTACTGGCCCCCAAGAAGAAGAAGTAGAGTCGCGCCCGTGGGGCGCAACCCGCGAGTGATGGAGCGATCCGTGGCAGGGCGCGCTCGCTGTGGTAGAAGGATCGTTCAACAAGCGTTGCAAGGCTCAAAGTACGGTTTACCGTCGCCTTGCGAAGTGTCATAACAACTGGAGTATCGTATGCCCAAGATGAAAACCAAGAAAAGCGCCGCGAAGCGCTTTGTGGTCCGCGCCGGAGGGACCGTCAAACGGGGTCAAGCCTTCAAGCGCCATATCCTCACTAAAAAAACGACCAAGAACAAACGCCAGTTGCGCGGAAGTACGAACGTCCATGAGAGCAACATGACGAGCGTGCGAGCGATGCTGCCCTACGCCTAACCTAACGCGAACGAAAGGAAAAGAACATGCCTCGAGTCAAACGTGGGGTTACCGCCCGGGCCCGCCACAAGAAAGTCATAGACGCTGCCAAGGGTTTCCGCGGCCGGCGCAACAGTGTTTACCGGATCGCCAAAGAAGCGGTGATGCGTGCGGGTCAGTATGCGTACCGCGACCGGCGTAACAAAAAGCGCGTATTTCGAGCGCTCTGGATTACGCGCATCAATGCCGCCGTGCGTGAACATGATCTGACGTACAGCGTTTTCATTGCGGGCCTGAAAAAGGCATCCATCGAGCTTGATCGCAAGGTTCTCGCCGACATGGCGGTTCTGGACAAGGCCGCTTTTGCCTCGATCGTGGATCAGGTGAAGGCCTCCATCGCTGCTTAGGGGCCAGATGCAGAATCGGGCCGAAACGGAGGGGTGGCGGTCGAGCCCTTCATTCGCGCCCAGCGGGGCCGAGATCGGCCCCGTTTCATTTTCGTAACACCGACAAACATGAACGCTCTCGAAGCGCTTGTCCTAGACGCCGAGAAAGACTTCGCGGCGGCCCCCGATGGGCCGGCGCTCGAAGACCAGAAGGCGCGCTATCTGGGCAAGGCCAGCGTGATCACGCAAAGCCTTCGCGCGCTAGCGCAGCTCGCCGCCGAGGAACGCCGAGTCGAAGGCGCTCGGATCAACGAGGCCAAGCAGAAGATCGAGGCGCTTCTTGCCGCGCGCCGCGCTGCGCTATCGGTCGAACAGATGCAACATCGTTTGAACGCCGAAGCTATCGACGTCACGCTACCGGGGCGTGGGCGCGGTCGAGCGAACATCCACCCTATTATGCGTGCATGGATCCGCATCGAAGAGATTTTCCGCTCGATCGGGTTTTCCGTCTCGGACGGCCCTGAAATCGAAACCGATTGGTACAGTTTTACGGCGCTAAACAATCCTGAGAACCATCCGGCGCGCTCGATGCAGGATACCTTTTACGTCGATCTGCGTGACGAGGCGGGTCGCTATCTCAATCTGCGCCCTCATACCAGCCCGATGCAGGTGCGCTATGCACGCATGCACCGTCCTCCGATCAAGGTCATTTCTCCGGGCCGCACCTACAGGGTCGATTCGGATGCCACCCATTCGCCCATGTTCCATCAGGTTGAGGGTTTGTGGATCGATGAGAACATTTCGTTCGCGGACTTAAAAGGGGTCTATACGGAATTCTTGAGACGCTTTTTCGAGACCGACGCATTGAAGGTCCGGTTTCGTCCGTCCTTTTTTCCCTTCACCGAGCCTTCGGCCGAAATTGATATGGCCTTCGCCACCGGGCCGAACCAGGGTCGCTGGCTCGAACTCTCGGGAGCCGGTCAGGTGCATCCTGTCGTTCTTACCAATATGGGTATCGATCCTGAAAGATATATTGGCTTTGCCTTTGGCAGCGGAATCGAACGGCTAGCGATGCTGCGCTACGGGATCGACGATCTACGGCTTTTCTACGACGGTGATCTGCGTTTTCTGCGGCAGTTTCGTTAGCCGCGCGCCCCTTTCGCGAGTCGATCATGCAAATTTCGGAAAGCTGGCTGCGCACCTTCGTAGATCCTCCGTTGTCCTCCGACGATCTCGCCCATGTCCTGACAATGGGCGGGTTGGAAGTTGAAGAAATTTCGGGGGTGGCGACCGAATTCAGCGGGGTCGTCGTGGCACGTATCGAGCAGGTCGACAAACATCCGAACGCAGATCGGTTAAACGTCTGTAAGGTCGATGTCGGCCAAGCTGAACTGCTATCGATCGTCTGCGGGGCACCCAACGCGCGGCCGGGCATCAAGGTCCCTTGCGCGCTGATCGGTGCGCAATTGCCGGGAGGTCAGACCTCTGCTGCGCCCTTTGAGATCAAGCGCGCGAAAATGCGCGGCGTAGAAAGTGAAGGCATGTTGTGCTCGGCACGCGAGCTCAAGCTCTCCGACGATGCGGGCGGCCTCATGATTCTCGATGAGAATGCGCGGGTAGGTGCGGCCTTGCGTGAAGTGTTGGGTCTCGACGATCGTATCTTTACGCTGAAACTCACGCCCAATAAGGCCGACTGCCTGTCAGTGCTGGGTGTCGCGCGCGAAGTTTCGGCGTTGACAGGGGCCGCGTTGTCCGTACCCGAGTTTACGGCGTTGTCGGCGTCGATCGACGATCGGTTAGCCGTCGAGATCCTTGCACCGGACCTATGCGGACGCTTCTCGGGTCGGATCATTCGTGGCGTGGATGCCAAAGCGGGCACACCGGAGTGGATGAGACAGCGGCTCATGAAAAGCGGCCAGCGCAGCATCAGCGCGTTGGTCGACATTTCGAATTACGTCATGCTCGAGTTGGGACGCCCGACACATATTTTCGATCTCTCAAAGATCGAAGGGGGTCTCACCGTTCGCTGGGGCAAGCGCGGTGAGCGCTTAAAGCTGTTGAATGGCGCGACCGTCGATATCGACGAAGATGTCGGCGTTATCGCGGACCAGCGCCAAGTCGAGAGCCTGGCGGGCATCATGGGGGGTGACGCGACCGCCGTGTCGTTGGAGACGACCGACATTTATTTGGAAGCGGCGTTTTGGTGGCCAGCCGCAATTCAGGGCCGGGCGCGTCGCTACAATTTTTCGACCGATGCAGCGCATCGATTCGAGCGCGGTGTCGATCCGTCCACGACGGTGGCGCACATCGAACGCATCTCCCAGTTGATTGTCGAGATCTGTGGCGGCAAAGCGGGACCCGTCACGGATGACCCGATTAATATGCCGGCAAAAAAAGCGATCCCGATGCGCGTCACGCGTGCGTCCAGGGTGATCGGGATTCCCCTTGACGGGCCGCAGGTCGCGTCGTTTTTCGAGCGATTGAACTTCGCCTTTACGAGAGATGGCGATCGTTTCATGGTGACCGCGCCTGCTTATCGTTTCGATATCGAGGTTGAGGAAGATCTCATCGAAGAAGTCGCCCGGCTGTATGGTTTTGACAACATTCCGGCGCATCTCCCGGTGGCGCGCCACGTGATGCTGGCTCAGGAAGAAGCCTGCCGCACCCTGCATGACTTACGCCGCGAGCTCGCCGCGTCGGACTACCAGGAGGTGATCAATTTTAGTTTTGTCGAAGCCGATTGGGAGCGTGATTTTGGCGGCAACGACGACCCCATCCGTCTTGTCAACCCGATCGCGAGTCCTCTTTCGGTGATGCGTTCCATGCTGATCCCCAGCCTGGTCGCGAATGTGCGCTACAACCTCAATCGCAAGGCTGCCCGGGTCCGAGTGTTCGAGATTGCCAAGGTGTTTCTGCGGACGCCGGGAAGCGTGGGAGGTGATTTGACCCTGAGCGGAGTGGGGCAACCTACGCACGTAGCCGGGCTCGCCTATGGGCCTGCCGTTGACGACCAATGGGGTCTAGGGAGTAGACCGGTTGATTTTTACGACGTTAAAAGCGACGTGGAACAGCTTTTCGGATCGATCCACCCGCATTTTGTGCGGGCCGAGCACCCCGCATTTCATCCCGGCCGCTCCGCGCGCATCGAAGTCGAGGGCCAAACGGTTGGATGGATGGGTGAAATGCATCCGTCCTGGCTGCAGAAATACGAGCTGCCCGAGGCGCCGATTGGGTTCGAAATCGACGCGAGCGCGTTGCTGAAACTTGGTTTGCCGAAGCTCGCGGAAATCGGAAAGTTTCCTGCTGCAACGCGCGATCTCTCGGTGGTCATAGAGCAATCCATCGAGGCGCAGGCACTTCTGGACGAAATTGATGCAGTGCGTAAAACAAATGGGGCTGCCGGGCTCATCCAGGACGTGTTATTGTTTGATCAATATCGTGGTAAGGGATTGAAAAATAATGAAAAAAGTATTGCCTTTCGATTCAGGTTGCAAGATACTCGTCAGACCCTTAGCGATGAGGTCGTCGAGCTCGCGCTGGCCGCTGTTATTCGCGCGCTGCACGACAAATTCGGTGCCACTCCCCGTATCTGACATCCGCAATTAGCTAGGCTTACCTAACTCTATGCGCGAACTTGACCTAAAGGAAGCGGACCCCATGCCGACTTCGATGTTTCGTGACGATACCGCCAGCAAAGTGGCCGAGGTGTCGAGCACCACTTTGACCAAAGCCGAATTGGCTGATCTGCTTTTTGAGCGCGTTGGGCTCAATAAGCGTGAAGCCAAGGACATGGTCGAGACTTTTTTTGAGGAAATCCGCTTTGCGCTTCAGCGCGGCGATAGTGTGAAGTTGTCGGGTTTCGGCAACTTCCAGTTACGGGACAAACCACAACGGCCTGGGCGCAACCCAAAAACGGGGGAAGCCATTCCCATTACGGCACGCCGCGTCGTCACGTTCCATGCAAGCCAAAAACTCAAGGCGATGGTGGAAGCGGCCTCTTTACGTCGCTGATGCGTCATACTGACTGGACTGTACTCAAAGGTTTGAGTCTTTCCGAACGAGGATGCGACTGTGCAGAAGACAGAGACCCTCTCCCAGCCATTACCGCCGATCCCGGCGAAGCGCTATTTCACGATCGGTGAAGTCAGCGAGTTGTGTGGCGTCAAGCCGCACGTTTTGCGGTACTGGGAACAGGAATTCACGCAGCTAAAGCCCGTCAAAAGGCGGGGCAATCGCCGCTACTATCAGCACCACGAAGTCTTGTTGATTCGACGCATTCGCGAGTTGCTCTACGAACAGGGCTTTACGATTAGTGGCGCCAGAAACAGGCTCGACTCGCGGCTTGAGGAAAATTCTGCTGAGTTGACGGATGCGCCGCGTACGAATGGCGCTTCAGCTATATCTAAATCACATGGCGGCACCGGCTCGCTGCGTAAAGAACTTGCCGACATTGCGCAACTCCTACGCTTCTAAATTGTTTGTCTTGAACCCTCTGATATAATTTGCGCTCTCGGGGCGTAGCGCAGCCTGGTAGCGTACCTGCATGGGGTGCAGGTGGTCGGAGGTTCGAATCCTCTCGCCCCGACCAAATTCAAAAGGTGTAAACCGGTCACATGGTTTACATCTTATACCGGCGGCAGGTGTCGAGATCGAAGTAACCGATGTCGTAGTGCATGAAGCTGACCTGCCAGATGCCGTCCTCCTCTTCTTTCACGTCGACGTTTTGTCCGGCGAACACTCTACTCAGATTGATCTTTTTTCTGCCGAGGCAGATGCGGCCGCATTGCGTGACGGTCACCGTACGATCGTGCAATGGGAGCGGGTACCCGACCTCACCGTGCACTCGACCATCTGCCCCCCGAGTGAGTACGCCAAAGCTGGTCAGCAGACGAACCAGAAAATGGCCAGACTCTAAAAATAAACTGTCCGAATTTTGAGGGATCTCACATTTCACAGGCCCATGGCGCCGTCGAGCTTCGCGAGTCGTTTGTCGAATGTGCCTAGGGGCAAATGTCCAGCCTTACGAGCGATTTCCAGCACTATACAGTCCGAGAAACCTAGCGAAGGTCGTGACCGAAAGATATTTAGGGCTAACGCAACGGCGTCTGCGTCTTGAAGCGTCAAATTTGTGTGATTGAGAAGGAGTTCGATGGCCTTTGCGATTTGAGCAGGCGTTCGTCGATAAACCGCGTCCAGGACCCATATAGTCTCGGCCAACACAAGGTGTGATACCCAGGCCCCACTGCCCACGAACACCTCTGCGGCTACTGCCTGAACCTCATCGTCTCGAACGAGCAAGCGAACAAGCAAGTTCGTATCAACGGCGCGCATGTTTTTGGCGGATATGCTTCTTGATACCCTCTTTTACATCGGCAGGGGGGGTGGATTCTTCTTTCGGAAACAGCGCGTCATGGACATTGGCCGACGTATTTCGTCCTGCTCGACGCACGATGATCTCAATCCCGTCCCCATCCCACTCAAGGATCGAGCCAGGCCCCACTCCCAGTCTTTTGCGTATTTCCGCAGGTACGGAAATCTGACCCTGAGAGGTGATTTTGGAGTGCGCGGTTGACATGTAAATAAATTACCATGGTAATGAAGTATCGTCAACAGCAAATAACCGTCAAATTGGCGGATGACCGAGCCCCCGCTTTGGCAGTCCACTTGCCGCCGATGGCGTCATGTCCCCATGTGAAGTTTTTCGATTACGGTGCACAGCTTTCAAGGGCGAGCACTTTAACAAAGCGTCTTTGAAACTGGCTACAGCCTCCAGCACTTGATCGAGTGGAAGCTTGTCATCGCTACTGCGCTCTCGCGATCTAAGCGAAACCCATCTTCACCAAGAAGCCGCCCAAAGTCTTATTAACGGCCCAACAGCTAAGAGTGCGATTGCTATGGCGGCGTACAGCGCAAAATACAGTAGTGCGATCAAGACGCTACCTTACCTAGGGAAGCCAACCTGCGCATTTATGCCGGGCGCGCGAACTCTAGTGGAGTAGTCGGCAAACCCTTTGCCTGGACAATCAGCAATGGGACCTGAAGGCGGAAGATGTGGTCAGCCCGACGGAGTGCCGGGCAGGTGCTCTCGACATCGTGTCGGCGCGTTTCATACGCAGCGTTACCGGACGATATTGCAATTGGCGGGGCAATCCAGCCCCTTGGAGATCGAGCTATGAAGACGGTAAAGGCAAAGCAACATGACGACGAACCGGTGACGGAAGACGTGCTGGCGCGCGCAGTCGATCTTGGACGCAAGCGGCGCAGCACGACGCCGCACGCCAAAGGTGTACGTTACCTGCCGGAATTCGAAGCGCTGGCGGTGAGCTTTGCGGATAAGGCGGCCGTCTTGTTGCCGGTGAAGAAGTACGCGGAATTGGCTCGGCTGAGCTTGGCCGAATTGGGGCGCATCGAGGTTGGTTTCGGCTGCAGCGCCCTGTGCCTGGGCGAGCGCGATTTGCATGTATCCATCGCCGGTCTGGTATCGGCCAGCAAGCCACTGATGGAGCTAGCTTCCACCGTGATCGCCGCGCGCAATGGCAGCCGCAGCAGCGCTGCCAAGGCGCTGGCGGCGCGTGAGAACGGGCAGAAAGGTGGACGGCCGCGCAAGCTGGCCACCGCTGGCTAAATCTTCTCTTTAATTGCTGCTGGCCGCGAACCGGCTGATACAATGAACGTCTTCTGCATGAGGTGCAGGTGGTCGGCGGCGGCTTCCAGGGCATAGTGAGATCCTCCTCTGTCTATGCCAAAAACTGTAAAGGATGTGTCCGGTATAACCTGTAAAGTATCTGTCGATACGTTCAAAATCAAAACAGAATCTTAGTCGTACCCAAAAGATTGCTGCAATGACAGTGTCTAACTCCGTCTAAGTTTCCTGCCCAGAAAAAATGCCTCTGCGAACATCGCATAGGCAAGAAACAGACCGCGTTGTGAGGCCGCTACATGATGACCTATCTGGTCGGGCTTACCCCCGAACAAGGCACGGCGTTTGGAACATGGGCCCTTGTGGTCGTAACGCTTGGTCTCGTCGCGTGGCAGGTCATCGCACAAAAAAGTGCCCAACGTCAGACGCTGTTCGTTCAACTCTCGAGTGAGTTTCGTGGGGCAACGATGGTGGCTGCGAGAAAACGATTTGCCGAGGCGGCCCTGAGGCGTGCAACGCATTGCGAACCAGGGACATGGGACGAAACGATGCTGGAGTTTTTCGAAAACATTGGCTTTATGGTGCGCCGTAACTACTTGGATGCGTCGATCGTCTGGAGCTATTTTTCGTATTCGGTCTTCGGTTCATGGCTGGCAGGCAAGGAGTATATCGAGCGTTCCCAGAACAAGACCGGTGACAAAACGTTGTTTGCCGATGTCAAATGGCTTTACGACCGCATGTGTCAGGAAGAAAAAGCACAGCGCGGATTGCAAACGCCGGCACCGCAATGGATGCCCGAAGATGTCGAGCGATTCTTGATGTTGGAGAATAGGCTCGTCGCTCCCAATACCTAAATTCGTCATGTGTGAGAAGGTCCCACAGTTATTTTGACGCGCCGAGCAACGTAAGGTCCCGAGCGGCTAGCAGCCGCCTGAAGTCACGATCAAAGGTAACCAGATGTTCGGAATGTGCTTCGACAGTGGATGCTATCCACGCATCGGTGACGAGGTTCCCATTCAAACGCAGCGTAAGCAACTTATTTCGTAAGAGAGGCCACTGCTCACCGTGAGGAGGTGTGAAATCGACACCAGGAGATTCGAAAATGGCGTCAATGAACGCTACCGCGTCCGTAACTGGATCCGGCTTCGTAAAGACTCGGGGATTCGTTACCAACCGAAGAAAACTCGTGACGATCATTGGCAGTAGGGTCAGCCTTTCACTTCCGCGTGCGCAATCACGTCTTGCTTTTGAAAGCCACGCTTCGGCCGTCGCGTGAGGGCTCTGCACCGTTCGGAACGCCGTTCCGAAGATATTGACGTCTGGAATCATTCGTCGGACACGTCTAGCAGGGATCGGTTACTTCTGCCGTCGACGCCGTGGCGTGATCCATCGCCCTGTCTGGATACCGGCGAACCCTTCAACGCTTGCACTACGGACGACCTTTGCCGCTGGATCTGATGGGGAGTCCCTCTTCAATCTCTTTCGACAGGGTTGTCGACTCCTTCACCTCGCGGGTTTTTGCGCGAGCAACCCGATCATCGCGAAGACTGAGCGTAGTCTTCATTGCACCAATCATACGGATATGTGTATCGCCGATCAGAGTCCGAAGGGTCCGGAGGGACTGGTTCGACTGCGCTCAGAATGGCACGCCGCCGAGCGTACCCATGTTGCCGCTGGCAAAGTCGCGCTTGGCCTGAGCGAGACGCTCTGGGGTATCCATGACAAACGGGCCCGAGAACAAAAGGGGACCCTCCACGGGCATGCTGCCGAGCAACGCCACATCGACCGTTCGTTCCGGCGCCGCGGTGATACTGATCCAATCGCCTGCGGTCAGAATGGCGAGGCTGCCGGGCCCCAAGGAGTATCCATTCACGCCAACGAGCGCGCCCTCCATCACGTGGAGCCAGAGCTCTTGAATCTTATCCACCATCAGCGGGACAGTGGACGCTGGCTCAAGGTCAACATAAGCCAGCGTGGTCGGTGTGACGAGTTTTATCGGCCCTTGACTTCCATCAATCTCTCCGGCGATGACGCGTACCCGCACTCTGTCACGAGTGATCTCTGGAATGTCTGCCGCACGAAACGATGCGTAGGCAGGTTTCGCAAACTTCCGACTTGGCGGCAGGCTAGTTCAGAGCTGTAGACCATGACGCCCACCGACCGGCTGCTCAGCATGCAAGATGCCGCGTCCCGCAAGAATGTATTGGGCGTCACCGGGGCCGAGACGGTCGGTGAAACCCATGCTGTCGCGATGTTCGACGCCACCTTCGAGCCGATAGCTCAGAACCTCGATTCCCGCATGCGGGTGCGGCCTGTCGCCGATGCCGCGCTGGCTGTGGTGACGATAATGAACAATGAAAACAAACGGGCCCAGCGCCGTGCGCTGCGCCGACGGCAGGGCACGCCGCAGCAGCATGTCGCCATCGTCGACAACCGGTTCGGCTTGCGACGTAGTCTGGATAGTTCGAGTGAAGGTCAACGGAGAATGCCATACTTGTTGTTCGTCCTACCTACTCTACGAGGAGCGTCGCCATGAGTGCAAGCAATCCGTCATCTGATCACCGAGTCGCAACGTCTGATGAATTGGTCGCAGCGATTCGCAGTCCCACTATCCGTCGAATTGTCGTGCATGGCCGGATCGAGAACGCACTTTCTGTTTGCCTCGCGCCGGGGCAGATCCTCTGTGGTGAGGACGACCTCTGCTCGATTGCATTCGTCGAGGGTGTCGATGGCGTGCAGCTTAGCGCGGACAACGAAATCAGCAGGCTGAAACTGGTGGCGTCACGCGACAAGCGAGTCATCTTCAACGATACCCAGGTCGACAGCCTGGGCCGGCTGCGGTTGTCGGGCATCACGGCGACGGGCCAAGTTCAAATCTTGGCGCGTGACGCAGTAAAGAGTGGTCATGTCGAGGTCGACGGCCTCGACATCGTGGCTGCGGATGCGCGTGCGCGCAGCGAAAGACCGCGGGGCTTCGGCGTCTCTGTTCTTCAGGGCGCGTTCACGCTGTGGAACATGCAGCTGGACGAGCGCGTCGTTATCAGCGCCCGACTGGTGGGTTTGTCGGCGGGCCGAGAAGGCGCCCCTGTGCACGGTAGTGGCATCTTCGTCAGCGGGGGCGGCTTTAAGGGCGGGCGACTCGTGGCAACGTTGCTCGACACGGGTGCAGTTTATAGTGATGGCGGAATCGCTGAGGGTACGCCCGACCAGATCACCGGTGGGGTTTTCACGGTCTACAACGCGCATGTCGACGAGGTACGCAACCGTGGTCCGGTCGTGACCTACGGTGTAAACGATATGGTGCTCGACAACTGGGGTTACGTTGACCGTTGGACTGCCGAGCAGAAACTCACCTCCTATGGTCCGAGCGGCATTGGTTTCGTGAACTTCAACATCGTCAACACGCTGAAGGTGTTAGCGCCGATCGAAACCTTCGGCCGCGGCGCTCGCGGCTTTAATGTATATGCCGGCACGGTGGGTCTGGCGGAGTTCGAGCGCGTGACGACCCATGCCGATGGCGCCGTCGGTATTCAGATCAGCCAGCCGATCGGCCGCCTCGTGGTGCATCGTGGTGTCGAGACCTTCGGCGGCACCGGCGATTCGCTGGTCAAAGGAGTGGTGATAAAACTTGCCGCGGTCGCCCTGAGCGTCAAGCCAGGTGGGTCGGCGCAGGCGATCGAGATCGACGGGGGCGTTACGGCGCATGGTGAGGGCGTAGCTCCATTCGAATTGCACGGGGCTGTTGGGATGCTACGGGTTGACGGCGGCTTTGCGGCCGCAGGGGGTGGTTTTGACAAGATTTGATTCGGCGCCGGCTCCCGTCGCGACCTCCGTCGAACCGGCAGGATGCATCGTAAGGTTTTCCCTGTAAGCCGAGCATAACTAGGCTTTGAGGCGGTAGCCGGTCTTAAAAATCCAAGCCACGATAGCGAGCGAGATGGCGAGAAACGTCAACGTCATCGCCAGGCTCACATCGACGCTTACATCGGCCAGGTCGTAAAAACTCCAGCGAAAGCCGCTGACGAGATAGACCACGGGGTTGAATAACGCGACCTTTTGCCAGAACGGCGGCAACATCTGGATGGAATAGAAGCTGCCCCCGAGAAAGGTGAGCGGAGTGATAATCAGCAATGGAACGACTTGCAATTTCTCGAACCCATCGGCCCATATGCCGATGATAAAGCCGATGAGGCTGAAGGTCACTGCCGTGAGCACGAGAAACAGAATCATCCAATACGGATGAGCGATGCGAAGAGGTACAAACAGACTCGCGGTCGCGAGAATAATCACGCCCAGGAAAATCGACTTCGTAGCCGCCGCGCCAACGTAACTCATCACGATCTCAAAGTAGGAGATCGGTGCGGACAGGAGCTCGTAGATCGTGCCGGTGAACTTCGGGAAGTAAATTGCGAACGAAGCATTTGTGATGCTTTGCGTCAACAGCGATAACATAATCAGACCGGGGACGATGAAGGCCCCATACGTGACATCGCCTACCTTTGGAATGCGCGAGCCAATTGCGGCACCGAAGACGACGAAGTAGAGCGACGTTGAAATCACGGGCGAGACAATGCTTTGCATGAGTGTGCGCCATGTACGCGCCATTTCGAATTGGTAAATTGCGCGAACTGCATGGAGATTCATTGGTCTTCCCGTACGAGATTTACGAAGATGTCCTCGAGCGAACTTTGCGACGTGCGTAAGTCTTTGAACGCGATGCCGGCTTCACCGAGGGCTTTCAGCAGTGCGACGATCCCAATCCGCTCGCTTTGTGCATCGTAGGTGTAGGTCAATTCCCAGCCGTCTTCGGACAGTTGCAGATCGTAGGAGGCGAATTCGACGGGTATATGCTGAAGGGAATGCTGGAGTTGAAGTGTGAGCTGCTTTTTTCCGAGTTTTCGTATCAGTTCGGATTTGTCATCCACGAGGATGATTTCACCCTTGCTCATGACACCGATTCGATCCGCCATCTCTTCGGCTTCGTCGATATAGTGGGTCGTAAGAATTATGGTTACGCCTGAGTCGCGCAGCGTGCGCACGAGCTCCCACATGTCGCGTCGGAGTACGACATCCACCCCAGCCGTGGGCTCGTCCAGAAACAGAATTGGCGGTTCGTGCGAGAGCGCTTTGGCGATCATCACTCGACGCTTCATGCCACCGGATAACGTTCTAATTTTACTGTCTTTTTTGTCCCACAAAGACAGCGCCCTGAGCACCTTTTCAATGTGGGCCGGATTCGCGTGTTTGCCGAATAGACCGCGGCTAAAGGAGACTGTGGCCCATACGCTTTCGAACGCGTCGGTGGTCAGCTCTTGGGGTACGAGTCCGATCATGGATCGAGTGGCACGATAGTCGCGCACGATGTCGTGACCGTCGACCAGAACGCTGCCTGCAGTCGGATTGACGATGCCGCAGACGATGCTGATCAGCGTTGTCTTTCCAGCGCCATTGGGGCCCAGCAGCGCGAAGATTTCCCCTTGTCGAATGGTCAGATTGATGTTTTTGAGGGCGCAGAATCCGGAAGCATAGATTTTGGAAAGACTTGATATCGTGAGGATGTCTTGCGTCAACGCGAGAGTCATGTTGGTGTCGGCCGTCGTTGGGACTAGTTCGCCATGCGTGTGAATTCTGCCTGAAGATTGTCCGCGCCGTACTGCGTACTCTACAATCGCAACGCCACGGGGATCCGAGCATCGGATTGTAAGGGCATTGTTGGCGGGGTGCTCTACGTCGACACGATGTCCGTTTGACTCCAGGGGCAATCGCGCAGCCTTTTCGTCGATCGAATCGAGGTAAAAGACATCCGCGTCGTGAAACCGGGGATGGGTCCGGCTCGTTTGGTCATTCGATGCGTTCCGGACTATTTCTGGCGTAAAAGCGGCCCCTATATGAACTGCGGGAAAGAAGTGCCGAAGAATAAGAGCGTCTTTGGATTCATGGGATTGTGCAAGTGATCGAACGGCACGGGTTCACGTTATCGCGTAAAAGACGCAATTGCCGGGGCAGGCGTGCGACGGTTGGAGAGAACCAGCACGCTCCCGGCAAGGCCAAGCAACGCAATCAGTGGTGAACCGAATTCGATGGCGACTCGGAGCCCCCAGCGGGTCGCCGCTACACCCAACAAAAATGCGATCAAACCCATCATCAGGTAAGCGATAAGGTAGACCGCCGACAGAGTGCCGGCGCGTTGATGGGTAGGCGCGCTCGCATTGATCAAGGTGAGCCCGCCGAGAAAGAGCAAACTGTACGCCGCTCCTGCTGCCGCAACAGCGGCAAGGAAGGCGGCCAACGAATGTTGCGAAGCCGACAGGACAAGGAGGGCCATACTGGCCGTCGAGGTTAGTCCTCCCGCGACGATGCTGGTGTGGGCCACAAGGCGCTTGGCAAGAAACGTCACCACGCCAGCCACGACGGCGAGCAGGGCGATCGCAGCACCGTTCACGAAGGCGTTGCCGGAGCCGATGAGGTCGCGCGCAATTTGCGCGCCGAGCGACAAGACGACGGCTCCCAGCGAATAGCCGGCTGTCACGGCAATCGCCGAGATGGCAAAAGGGCGGCCCATTCCGTGGGGGATCCTGATGCCGCCGGCTCGTGGTCGAAAAGTCGGGCTCACCGACGCCTGTCTCGGTAGAAACCAAGCCACTGCGAATAACACGGCGAGAACGACAAAGAGGACCCAGAAATTCAACCGCATTGGGAAGGGCGCGTACTGGATCAGTCCACCGCCAATGACGGTAGCCAGTGCGAGACCGATTGCGGTGGCGATGGTGGCGACGGTGTTGGCGCGATTCGATGGCCCGACGCCGCTAAATTCGACCAGCGCTGCGGTAGCGGGTCCCGTCGATAGACCGACTCCGATACCCATAAATACCCGGCCCGCAAAAATCCAAAGCACGTTCGGCGCAATGGCAAAGAGCAAGACCCCGAATGAAGAGGCAGCCAATCCGAAAAGGATGGCCTTGCGCCGTCCAATGTGATCGGAAAGATGGCCAAAGAGTTGCAGCACGATGACGACGGTTATCGGGTAGATCGCAAAGATTGCGGTGGTCACTGTTGTCGTCAA
>Ga0208357_1000601_pt1 | contig 28422 bp, 32 predicted proteins | sample NGESurdeep092012_6_FD_184487 | JGI IMG/M metagenome (GOLD analysis project Ga0208357, IMG submission 184487) | Arctic peat soil microbial communities from Barrow, Alaska - NGEE Surface sample F52-2 deep-092012 (SPAdes) | ecosystem: Environmental > Terrestrial > Soil > Wetlands > Peat ...
AGCCGCCCGCCATGGACGGCGGCTCCGGTGCGGATTCCAATCGTCCGCCGGCACCATCGCTGCCTGATGCACCATTGGAAGTGGATGAGGCCGTTGACCGGCTACAAGCGGCTATGGATTTGTTTGATACGGCGGCGGCGGCGGAAAATGAACTTGTCGCCAGCGGCGCCACGCTTTTGCAGGATGCCGGGAAACTGACGCTGGACGGCCTGACGGAAAGTGATTTTTGCTTTGCCATTCCGTTTCTGCTGCAAACCTGGTTTGCGCTGGTGCCCTGCGGTTGCCGCGCGCCGGAGATCAACTTTTCCGAACTCGATCAAACCTTCGTGGCCAACCTGCGCCAGATCGAGTCCTGCGTCATGGTTGGAACTCAGGAAAAGCTGCAGTCATTTTTGCAGGGCAGCCCGCAGCCCGGCATGATGCTGGCGCTGCTGGGAGGGTTTCTGAAAGCCGCCAACACCGCGCCAAAAAAAATTCGCCCCACTATGGACGCCCAGCCCGTCATCCTGGCGCTGCTGAAATCCATCGTGGATAAATTGGACGAAGCCTTGCGCCGGAAATGATGAACACATTGTGTTTATCATCGTGTTGATTCCCTTGCCGACTTGGAAAAGCCAAAGGCTGGCAAGTCCGCGCTGGTCATTTCACCGACGCACGCCGAAGGTATGCATGATGCTCCTCGGCCAGGAAAGCATCCGCAATGTGATTTTGTTCCCGCAATTGAAACCAAAATAAATTGTCCGAGTCGCAGGAGTCGAGGTGACGAGGCTCACAAATTTTAGAATGAGACTACTTACGCCGTCTCTTACGGAGATTTAAGACCAGCTAACCCGGTTTTGAACCGCTGGCCACGGATCTACTCGCCGCCTTCCATGTGGCAATACATCGTTTGCAGCGCGATCTTTCCCGGCCCGGTGAACCGGTTCCAGACGATTTGTCCCCCGCTGGCGAACAGGCCGGTCGAAAGTTTCTGGAACATCGTCTGCATCTGCACGGTGCGCTCCTTGTAAATCCAGCCGCCCGGCTCGACGTCAATCGCCTCGCCCGGCGCGAGCGTCACTTCAAAAACATTTCCAAAGCCGTGCAGCCACAAAATGCCTTCGCGCGCCGGGCACGAAAATGTGTCAATGAAAAATCCCGTGCCGCCGAGCAGCATGTTCGCCGCGCCGCGCACGCGCGTGAAGTTGTATTCCACGTTGTTGGTCGCCGCGAGCCATTGATGTTCGCGCACGTCCACGCTGTCGCCGGGCTTCAAATGCAGCCCGAAAACGTGGCCCGCGCCGTCGCGGCTGAACGCGATGCGCCCCGGACCGTTCGCGCCGGTCAGCAGGAACGGCATTCCGGCGAGCATCCGCTTGAACGCGCCCTTCATCGGGTGCAGCGCGACCTGCACCGCCGGGTCTTTCCAGAGCAAAATGTGATGCTCGAAATAAACGCCGGTGTTGCTTAATTCCAGGTGCAACGCCGGCACCAGTTCACCTTCGATGTGATAGGTGACGCCGCCGAAGGTTTCATTTTGCACGCTGGTGGTCAGTTGGGTGGGGACGGCCATAATTTTATTTGGTTGAGGGTTGGAGTTCGGCTGCATTTCAACGCGACGACGGGCGCGCGTCAAGGTTTTCCCGAAGAATGCAGCGCCGGAAAAGCCGGAATCTTGCAGCCGGGCGCGGATCAATGGTTTTGAACTTTAATTTTAGTCGCGGCGTTGGAGTTCGTCGGATCGACAGCGGGGTCTGATTCCTGGAGAAAATCGTCCAGCACGTCCAGATAACCGTCCAGCGAATCGCCGGCATCGGGGCCGAGGTCGCGCTTGAGCGCCCGCAACTGGTCGGCGTCCGACTGCGCTTCGCGCCGCAGGTCGTCCATGCTCATGCTCCCGCTCAACAGGCCGCTGACCATCGCCCCGTATTTGGCCGTCGCCTCGGGACTGCCGGCGAGCATTTGATCGCGGATGTTCCCGGTTAAATTCGTGTCCGCGACCAGACTGCGGATTGCGGCGGACAAATCCGCGTTGGTCCCCGCCACGGCAGACGGTGACGCGGCGGTTGGAAGATTCGTCGGCGCGGAAACAGTCGCGACACTGGCCGCTTTCGGCGCGGAGGCGTTCGTGCCGAAAGCGAGGCCCGCCACATTTTTGCGCGGCAAGTTTATTTTGCCCAGCACTTCGCTGTCCAGCGTCACAGAATCGGCGGAGACGGACAGCACCTTGCCGAAATAGCGGTCGCCGTTTTGCATTTCCACCTCGTCGGCTCGCAGCCACAACCCGGCGGCGGACAGGATAATAATTCCCGATGAGACGGACATCAGCTTGGTTCTCATGGCGGGAGCGTAACCCATCGGCGGAATCTTCGCAAATGCCGGCGGCCAAAAATCAAATTTTGCAGCAGCGCCGGAATGAAGTATTGTTCCGCCGGTTTTTATGGCCGAAGCACCGCAACAAATCTGGCATCCGCGCCACAATCCGTGGCTCATCACGCTCACCGTGATGATGGCGGTGTTCATGGAAGTGCTGGACACGTCCATCGCCAACATCGCGCTGCCGCACATCGCGGGCAGTTTGTCGGCGACGCCGGAGGAGGCGACATGGGTGCTGACAAGCTACCTGGTCGCCAACGCCATCGTGCTGCCGATGACCGGCTGGCTGGGAAATTATTTCGGCCGCAAACGCGTCCTGCTCACCTGCATCATGCTGTTCACGTTCGCGTCCGTGCTGTGCGGACTGGCGTGGAGCCTGCCGACTCTGATTCTGGCGCGGATTTTTCAGGGCATCGGCGGCGGCGCGATGGTGCCGATCGCGCAGGCGATCATGCTGGAAAGTTTCCCGCCGCAGAAACGCGGCGTGGCGATGGCGGCGTTTGCGCAGGGCGTGGTCGTCGCGCCAGTCCTGGGGCCGGTGATCGGCGGCTGGATCACCGACAGCTATTCGTGGCGCTGGATTTTCTACATCAACGTGCCGGTGGGAATTTTTGCCGTGCTGATGGCGAAGTGGGTCGTCGAGGATCCGCCTTACATCAAGCGCGACGTCCAAGCGACGATTGATTACATCGGGTTTGGCCTGCTGGCCGTGTGGCTGGCGACGATGCAGATCGTCCTGGACAAGGGACAGGAAGCCGACTGGTTCGGCGCGGAATGGGTGCGCTGGTTCACGGTGGCTTCAGTCATGGCTTTTTTCACCTTCATCTGGTGGGAATTTCAAAGCGATCATCCGCTCGTGGATTTGCGCGTTTTCAAGAACCGGAATTTCACCATCGGCCTGGTTTTGATGACGTCGCTGGCCGCGATTCTTTACGGCACAACCGCGCAATTGCCGCTGTTCCTGCAAACGCTGATGGGCTATCCGGCCCTGCAAGCCGGTTACGCACTCGCGCCGCGCGGCGTGGCGGCGTTCTTCACGACCTTCATTGTCGGCCGGCTGGTCGGAAAACTCCGGATGCGCTGGATGCTCTGCTTCGGCTTCTCAATGCTCGCGCTCTCGTCGTTCATGTTGAGCGACATCAACCTGCAAGTGGGAATGAGAAGCGTCGTCTGGCCGAGCGTCATCAACGGCATGGCCATCAGTTTTATTTTTGTGCCGCTGACGACGACGACGATGAGCCAGCTCGGACAGGCGCAAATCGGGAATGCCAGCGGCCTTTACAACCTCATGCGCAACCTCGGCGGCAGCATCGGCATCGCGTTCGTCACCACGATGCTCGCCCGCGGCGCGCAGACACACCAGGCGCTGATGGTCGGGCATTTGACGGCGACCGACCCGGTGTTCGCGCGCCAGATCGTCGTCGCCAAAAGCGTGCTTGGGCATCAGACCGATCCCGTGACCGCGATGCGGCAGGCTTACAACGCCGTTTATTCGCTGCTGGACCAGCAGGCGCACCTGTGGGCGTTCGTGGATAATTTTTATTTGTTCGGCCTGCTCGCGCTGTGCGGCATTCCCCTCATTTTCCTGTTCAAACGCGTGCAATACGCCAAAAAGCCGATGGCGGCGGGGCATTAAAATTTCACGCGTCGCGCGTGAAGTTCGCGCATTTGGCCGGACTTCATTTCACCAAAACCCAACAAAAACCACTTGGCAGATACGATAAAGACACTCTCCGATCATTCCGTGGATTCCACCATAATTTATATGCTCAAGTTCTCCTTGCGGGCGCGCTGGCTCAAAACCGTGCTCAAACAAACCGGTTCCCTGCGCGAGGAAATGGAAGATTAAACGACTACCTTGACCTGCTCGAAGCCGTGCCCGCAAGCGTTCTCCACGAAAAAGCTCGCAAACAATTCAGCCTGGCGGCGTATTGCAGGCTGGATTGAATTTCAATCACGGCCATGCGCGGCACTGCCGTTTTGGATTTGTTGATAAAGCCACGCGCGCGCGAAAGTCCACCAGCGCTTGGCGGTCGGGACGGAAATGCAGAGAATTCCGGCGGCTTCTTCAATCGTCAGGCCGGTGAAATAACGCAGCTTCACCAGTTCCGCTTTTTGTCTGTCAACGGCCGCAAATTTTTCCAGCGCTTCGTTCATGGCGAGCAGTTCGTCCTCCTTTTCGGGCGCAGCGATTTCAATCTCGTCAACATCGAGCCGTTGCTGGCCGCCGCCGTGACGCAATGCGCGTTTGCGCCGGGCGTTGTCAATGAGAATTCGCCGCATCGCCTCGGCAGCCGCGCCAAAAAAATGCGCGCGCCCGTTCCATTGCACGTTTTCATTTCCGGTGAGGCGCAGCCACGCCTCATGCACCAGCGCGGTCGGCTGCAAAGTCTGGTTCGGCGATTCGTTCGCCATCTTTGCGGCGGCGAGCTTGCGCAATTCCGCATAAACCAACGGAAGCAATTCATCGGCGGCTTTGGCATCGCCGGTTTCCATGGATTGAAGAATGCGTGTGACGTCGCTCATTTGCCGGATTGTTCGCGATTAAATTTTTCCGGCGTCCGGGATCAATGCCGTCGCCTCGCGCAACAAAACGTGGATGATAATCCAATCGTTCCAATCGTCCTCGAGGTGACCTTCTTTGCGCAAGGAATTGTCAACAACGTCCATTGCCTTGGCCATGGATTCGCGGCTGTCTGCGGACTGGCCGAGCCGGGCCTGCGTCATGGCCAAAACGAGGAACGTCTCGGCGCGACAGGATGACCCCGGATCGAGCGTTATGACTTGCTTCAAAAGTTCCGCCGCCTTGGCAGGATTGCCCTGGCGATATTCGGCAAAACCTTTCGCAAACAAATTGAAGTCCCATCCGTCGGCGTTGGTTTCAACGCTCGCGGCGACGTCGGCCAACCTCGCAATGACAGTCATTTCATCCGGTGTCGCCGGAAGAATCAAACTGGCTTTGACCGTCCGTTCGGCAATGCGCGGGTCGGACGTGTTGCCGAAATGCTGGAGCATTTGCGCGCGGCAATTTTTGTAGCCCGCCACGTCGTCGAGTTGCAAGAACAGCGGCGCGAGATACATATAGCCGACGTGATCGTCAGGAGCGTATCGGACGACGAGGTTCCAGTTCGTCAACGCCTGCGGCCATTCCCCGCGCCGCGCGTGAATGCTGCCGAAGACGTTGTAAAACGGAACTATCGTCGCGTGCGGTGGGATGTCGCGCAGAATCATCTCTGATTTGCCGTATTGTCCGTTCATCAACAGCAATCCGGCGCGGGCGACTTCCTGGCTCCACGCCGCGCTTTGTTCCGCCTGTTCGCGCAGTTGCTTTTCCGCCTGCTCGGCGGCTATTACACGTTTCAGCGCGGATTTTTCCTGCACAAACAAATACAACGAAAGAATCAAACCGATGACCAGCGCCGCCACGCCCACGCTTGCCGTGGCGAAAATTGTTTTGTTCCGGCGCACCAATTTTTGAAAACGATAAATCGTGCTCGGCGGACGCGCCATGACCGGCTCGTTGCTCAAATGACGCTGAACGTCCGCCGCGAGGCCGTTCGCGGTTTCGTAACGGCGGGTGCGGTCTTTTTCCAGCGCCTTCATCACGATCCAATCCAGGTCGCCGCTCATCATGTGGATCAATTTCGGCGCTTCCGACTGGCGGCGTTGCGCGACGGCGATCAAATCGGCATCGAGCATCGTGCTCAACCGCGTCGAAGGCCGCGCCGGTTCTTTCTCGCGGATCGTCCGGCGCATTTCGTCAATTCCCGATTGCAATAGTTCCTTCGCATCGAACGGCGTGCGCCCCGTGAGCAATTCGTAAAGCAAGACGCCGAGCGCGTAAATGTCGCTGCGCGTATCAATGTCGAGGCCGCTCATTTCCGCCTGTTCGGGACTCATGTAAGCGGGCGTGCCGATGAATTGCTCGAACGCGGTGAACAGCGTCTGGTCGGTCAGGCGTCCTTGCGTCGCCTTCGCAATCCCGAAATCAATGACCTTCGGAACCGGCAAACCGTCGTGCGCCGTCGCGAGAATGTTCGACGGCTTGATGTCGCGATGAATGATTCCTTTTTGATGCGCGTGCTGGATGGCGTTGCAAACCTGGATGAACAATCCGAGCCGCTCGCGCGTGGACAATTTATTTTGGTCGCAGTAATCCGTGATTTTGATTCCGCGCACCAGTTCCATCACGAAAAACGGACGGCCCGTTTCCGTCGCTCCCGCGTCCAAAACTTTTGCGATGTTCGGATGATCCATCATCGCCAGCGCCTGACGTTCCGCCTCGAATCGCGCGATGACGCTTTTCGTGTCCATGCCCAGCTTGATGACCTTGAGCGCGACGCGACGGCTGACCGGTTCTTCCTGCTCGGCATATAAACCACGCCGCAGCCGCCTTCGCCGATTTGCTGGAGCAATTTATAGCGGCCAATTCTGTCGCCGGGTTTTTCGTCCGGTGACGGCGAAAGCGAAAGCATAATTGTTTTGCGCGCCGCCGGTTCTTCCATAAAACCGCCCGCGTCCTGATACGCTTTCAGCAATCCTTCGATTCGCACGCGCAACGCCGCGTCGTCGCCGCACGTTTTTTGCAAATAATCCGCGCGCTGTTCGACCGGCAATTTCAACGCCGCTTCAAAAATCACTTCCTCGCGATTGGACGGTTCGTTCATTTGGACGGCGGTTCTGGATTGTCTTTTTTGACGGAAAGGTTTTTTGGCGGCGCGGCATTTCCCGGCGGCACAAATGTCGCCCACGTTTTTCCCGATTCCGGTTTGTATTCCACCGTTCTGCCGGGAATCGTCGGAATGCGGATCAAATGATGGCAGCCAGGGCATTGGATTTCGCGGCCGGAGAATTGCTCGTCGCATTGCAAATGCTGCTGGCATTGCGGGCAGGAAAATTTGAATTCGTTCATAAAATCCTTTCGTTGATTGGCCGGATGATGTGGAAATCATGCGGCCTTTGCAACATTTGGGTCAGCGCGTTTTCCCGACAACGAAGACGTTCATCTGCTCTGTGCCCGGTTCCAATTCGAGTCCCAGGCCGTTGAGGACTTTTTGCACGCCGTCCAGATCGAATCCGCCGCCACGCATTTTTTCCTGGGCGGCTCCGCTCCAGGCCATCGAGAAATTGTAGCGTCCCGTGAGCCCGGTCTCGTCCAGCACCGGCTGCGCAAGCCCGTCCTGCAATCCGTCCACCAGCATTTTCAATGTCTTGTGCGTGAAATATAATTTGCCGTCCTTGTATTGGATGCTTTCGCTTTCGCCTTCGGGGCTGGCCGTGAGGCCGGGCAGGCTCGCGTCCGTGATCTTCAACTTCAGGACTTCCATGTCCCGCGATTCCTGCCGCACCACATAGCCAAGTTTTTTCGCGATGGCCGATTGCAAATGTTGTTGCACATCTGCCGGCACCGTGACCAGAAAATCGAAGCCGCTTTTCGAGGCATTCGGCGGCAGCACGACCAATCTCGGTTCGCAATCGTAAGCTTCGGCAATGAGGTCGCGCAGCGTCACGTTGCGTCCCACCGTGCGCGCCAGAGAACCTTGCTCGAACATATTTCGGACCGGGTCGCCGATGGATTCTGTGGAATGCGTCGGACGGACGGCCACGATTCCCGACGGCACGCGCCGCAAATTGTCGAAGTCCGGCTTGAAATACGAATCTTTGACCGTCGGGAATTGTTGTTTGACGATTATCGCCACCGTAACCGCTGCAAGGATTGCGAGGCCGGCCACCATTGTTTTTGTGTTTTTCATAAATGTTTTTTCCTTTCATTCAACAGTGCGTAAAACGCGGGGAAAAAGGATCAGGAAATTCGTTCCGGCCGGAAAATAATTTTGCCTTTGCGAAATTCATGGCGGCGGATAGGCTGGTTCACCATGCAACGAATCATCGGAATCATCGCGCTGGCCATCGGCATCATGCTTCTCGTGTGGGGACACAACATGGCGCAATCACTCGACTCGCAGGTCAAAAACATTTTCACAGGCACGCCGACAAACCGGGCGATGTATTTTTACATCGGCGGCATCGCGCTCGCGCTCTACGGCGCGGTCCAGATCATCTGGCCGTGGAAAAAGAAATGATTTTATGAGCGCGCGACTCGACGTAAAAAAAACCTACAAGCTTTACATCGGAGGAAAATTTCCGCGCAGCGAGAGCGGACGCTGCCTGCCCGCGAAATCCGCGAAGGGCGCGCAGCTTGATAATTATGCGCACGCCTCGCGCAAAGATTTTCGCGATGCCGTTGTCGCCGCGCGCGCGGCATTTGAAGGCTGGAATAAAGCGAGCGCTTACAATCGCGGACAAATTTTATATCGCGCCGCCGAAATGCTGCAAAACCGCGCGAACGAATTAGTCAATGAGATTGCGCGTTCAACCGGCGTCAGCGCGGCGAAAGCGAAACGCGAAGTGACGCTCACGATTGACCGGCTTGTTTATTTCGCGGGCTGGACAGACAAATACCCGCAAGTGTTCGGCAGCGTGAATCCGGTCGCGTCGCCGCATTTTAATTTCACCACGGCGGAAGCGACGGGCTTGGTCGTGGTGCTAGCGCCGGACGAACCATCATTGCTCGCGCTTGTTTCACTGGTCGCGCCGGTGGTTTTGAGCGGGAACACGGCGATTGTCGTCGCGTCAGAAAAATTTCCGCTCCCCGCCGCGACGTTCGCCGAAATTCTGGCGACGAGTGATTTGCCCGGCGGCGTAATAAATATTTTGATCGGCAAGCGCGCCGAACTCGTCCCGCACATCGCCACGCACATGGACGTGAACGCGATTGTGGACGGCACGGGTGATTTTGAAATCAGCGCGAAGTTGCAAGCTGGCGTCGCGACAAATCTCAAGCGTTATTCAAACCACGCCGCAGCCGATTGGTTCTCTGCGAAAGTGGAAGACCCGTATTAGATTCTCGACACGGTGGAATTCAAAACCGCATGGCATCCGATTGGGATTTGATTTAAGAAAAAATTGAATCAGGCCAATCCCACCGACTCGCGAATGTTGAGGTAGGCTTTCAGTGCCCAAAATTCGTAATCAACTTTTGGCCAATCGCATCGAGACGGCCACAGATTAACCCAGTCTTCCCCACATTGCGGAAATGCCTTTGCTCCGGTTTCAAGGGCTATTTCTTTCATTTGCTTGTTCAACCTAAAAGCAATGGTATCCATTCCAAGAGCTAAACCAAAAATTATGCCTTGGGTCGAAACGGTCAGGTAGCGACAAGCACGATGGTCAGGCGAGAAAATTTGGACATCCCCGCATGGCTTTAACGATTTAATCAACGCTTGCGAAAAATCTGAATGAGCGTGGAGGTTCTTAATGTAGTTAAACACCTGACGATTTGCTTTAATTGTCGGATCAAACGGACATATGTTTAGTATTTCCATATTTTCATTTCAAGTCGCCACTTCCTGCGGGCCTTTGCCGCCGTTCAGCAAAAATAATACCGCCATGCGCACGGCGAGGCCGTTCGTCACTTGTTCCAAAATCAACGAGCGACTGCAATCCGCGATTTCACTGTCAATTTCCACGCCACGGTTGATCGGGCCGGGATGCATGATGAGCGCGTCGGATTTTGTTTTCGCGAGTCGCGCTTTGTTCAAGCCAAAAAGCGTCGTGTATTCGCCGATGCTCGGGAACATCGTCTTGCGCTGGCGCTCATGCTGGATGCGGAGCAAATGAATGATGTCGGCGTCGCGAATCGCCTCGTCAACTTCGTGCGTCACGCGGCAGCCCATCTGCTCGAAAGTTTTCGGCACGAGCGTGGACGGGCCGCACAACGTAACCTTGGCGCCAAGTTTCGTCAGCGCCCAGATGTTCGAGCGGGCGACGCGGCTGTAAAGGATGTCGCCGAGGATCGTGACGTTCAATCCGACGATTTTTTTCTTGTGCTCGCGGATGGTGAACGCGTCGAGCAGCGCCTGCGTCGGATGCTCGTGTGCGCCGTCGCCGGCGTTGATGATGCTGGCGTTCACGACGCGCGACAGAAAATGCGGCGCACCGCTCGCGCTGTGGCGGATGATGATGAAATCGGCATTAAGCGCCTCGAGATTTTTTGCCGTGTCCTTCAAAGTTTCGCCTTTTTTGAACGACGATGCGTCGGCGGAAAAATTCACGATGTCGGCGGTCAACCGTTGTGCCGCCAGTTCAAAGCTGATGCGCGTGCGCGTGGACGGCTCGATGAACAGGTTCACGACCGTTTTTCCGCGCAGTGCCGGAACTTTTTTGATCGCACGTTCACCGACGGCCTTGAACGCGCGCGCAGTGTCGAGCACGGTGACGATTTCGTCCGCCGTGAGCGATTCGATGTCGAGCAGATGTTTTTTGTTCCAACTCATTTTCGTTCTAAAATCACTTCGTCTTTTTCGCCGATGCGGACGTGGACTTTTTCATTCGCAGCGGTCGGCACGTTTTTCCCGACGAAATCCGCCTTAATCGGCAAGTCGCGATGGCCGCGGTCAATCAACACCGCCAGTTGAATTTTCATTGGTCGGCCAAAATCATTCAGCGCGTCCAGCGCGGCGCGAATCGTGCGGCCGCTGAACAAAACATCGTCCACCAGCACGACGATTTTTCCGTTCACGTCGAAAGGAATTTTCGTCGGATGAATTTTTGGCGCGGCACGCTGGTCCAGATCATCGCGGTGCATGGAAACGTCGAGACTGCCAATCGGCACGGAAATTTTCCAAATTTCCGAAAGAATTTTCCCCAGCCGTTGCGCGAGCGGCACGCCGCCTTCGGGAATTCCGATCAGCACGACCTCAACGGAATTTTCATTCCGCTCGGCGATCTCATGCGCGGTGCGCGTGAGCGCGCGGCCAATCGCATTCGCGTCGAGGATGACGGTGGCTTCAGACATGGGAAAAATAAGAAGCTCCAACATCCAACACCCAACATCCAGAGAAGCTCCAAGCATCAACCTTCAATTGTTGGTGATTGGAATTTGATGATTCTCTGGAGCTTGGAGGTTGGAGCTTGGAGGTTTTCGTCGTCGCCGGCACGGGCGGGTGGAAAAAATAAAGACAAACTACTCTCACGAGACAGTTCGTCTTTGGCAATTTCGCGTTCATATTTTCCTTTGCCACCTCGCAGGGCGGCGTTAAAGGAACAAATTTTTAGTTCAACTCGCCGTGGACTGGCGGTTTTTGCGCCAGCTTGAGCGGTGCCTGATGATCCAATCCGTCAGCGCCTGCTCGAAGCCGATGTCGCGACCGGCCTTTTCCGACTCGATCCACTTGTGCCGGAGGATTTCCTCGCGCTCGGCCTGAAACTCGCGGTAGAGCGAGGAATTCTTCAGCAAATCGTTCGCCGATGACGATTCTTTGGCAGCGTTCGACATATTCGTTAATTCCAAGTTAAATCTTTGTCGCAAGGCGCGCAATAAAAAAATGAGCCGCAGGATCCGCCGATTCAAAAATCAAATTCATAGGCTGGGACTAATGCGCCAGGCGCGTCGCCATGCAATCCGGCGGACCGAGCGGATCGTGAACAAGGTCTTTGACATCCGTGTGGGAATCCACGCAGTTGAGACTGGCGTGAACGGAATGAACGAAGGCGTTCGTCGGAAAAACCAGCGACTCGGCTTTTCCGTTGACAGTTCGCGTCGTGTTCCGGCGGCCCTTGACGATATGCCGCACAAGCCGCTCGTGAAAAGACTGGAACGGTTTGTTCAATTCCATCCACGCACAATGCTTCGCGAAATTATCAAAGTAACGGCGGAAACAAATTGAAATGGGGAGCGCGACCGTCCGGTCGCAGCCAACGGCGTCCCGCCACTGGCATCTTCGACGGCGAACTGATTTCAATTTGTATGCGCCATCACGTGCGTGTTCGACGCGGGACGCACCGAACGGCAACCGGGACGGTTGCGCTCCCCAAAACAAAACTGGAACGCCTCGTGAAATTCAAACCGCAGACGCCGCTGCGCGAAATCATCCGGCTGACGGCGGAATAATTTTTATGTTCTAAAACAGAATTAAGTCACTTGAATTTTCCAACAATCCTTCGTCCTAAAGTGTTTGTTTCGGTAATTTGTCCATAACGAAACAGAATGACATTTGTCTCGTTGTGTATTTTTTGACCCAGACCAGCCCATCTCCATCTTTTGGTGAAAAGCATTTCAAATCCTTCGGCGTTGATGGCAATCAATCGATCTTCATCCCATTTCTCATTTGTTCCAATGACAGATGAACCGGAAGAACCGCCAGGAAAATTCAAACTGCGACTGCCACGCCAACTTGCGTAATTTGTAGCTAGAGGGTCGCTCGGTTCAAAAACTTTTACAAAAAGAACGGCATTGGTAAGTGACGCTGGCAAATTTGGAGAAACATCAACGGGTTTCTGGAAAGTCAATGTCACGCTCTCATAGTGAAACCGACCCGCCGATATAACCAACAAAGCAAGGACTAAACCCAATATGAGCAGCAACGCAAAGGCTAAAATATGGCGAATGACAAACATAGTGGACTAACAATCTGACGTTACATTTTTATTCCTTCGCGCTTGAGCAAACTGCGTTTCCAATCCAATCCGCCGCCGAAGCCGCCGAGTTTTTTGTTCGCGGCCAGAACGCGATGGCACGGAACCAAAACCGGAACCGGATTCGCCCCGCACGCGCCACCCACCGCGCGGACGGCCTTGGGATTGCCAATTGCCGTTGCGATTTCGCCGTAGCTTTTCGTCCTGCCGGCGGGAATTTTCAGCATCTGCCGCCAGACGGATTTTTGAAAATCCGTTTTGCCCTTCCAGTCGAGCGGGGGCAGCTTCGATTTTTTCCCGGCAAGAATTTTTTTCAACGCCGTTTCAGTCGCGCGATGCCACTTTTTAATTTGTAGGAGACGACGTGAGGAGTCTCTAACTAATTCGCTGGAAGCTGAAGAAATTCGAGACTCGTTACTTCGTCTCCTACGATTCGTGTTTGGCCAATCAATTTCGACCAGACCTTTTTCGGAATAGTGCGCGAGGAAAATTCCGTCTGGCGTGGAGATCGGCAGTTCGACAAGTTTATTTTTCATGTGATTCAACGATTCAATGGCCGTGAAGCCAGACCAACAGCGTGCCAAGCAACAGCAGAAACAATGCGGCTGCAAGAACAATGAACCGCCTGCGCGCAATCCGTTTTTCGTAGCGCATCGGGCGCAGGCCGTGGACTCCGCCGGCGGCGAGATAACTCACGAGGCGCGGGTTGCTCGTTGTCGGGCCGCGGAAATAATTGCACAGGCGATGCCACAGCGCGGGCAGGTCATATTTGCGAACGCCGAGATGGTTGTAGCGGTCGCGCGGGTCAGTTTCAGGCTGGAATGATTTTGCGTTCACCTCTTCAAAAACCGGCTCGTGAGAAATTGGTTTCTCGGCTCGCGAGGACGCTCGCCCCACCGACGGCGGATTTTCAATTTTTCGCGAAACGGTCGGGCCGTGGGGAATTGTCGTCGAGCGCAGTTTTGGTTTCGCGGACGAGCCTTGCAACTGGCCGTCTAGTTTTTTGATCTCGGATTCGAGCGAGGAAATCTGGTCGTTGAGCGCGCGGGCGCGGGCGGAAATCAAGTCAGCCGGATTCACCTTTTTTTTCGCGAACGCCATACGACAAACAATTTACGATTGATGATTTACGATTGATGATTTACGATTGATGATTTACGATTGATGATTTTTTCCAAGCGCGGGCGACTTTTGCCAAATCATAAATCATAAATTGTAAATCAAAAATTTCACCGGCGTAACAGGATTGCGATAAATATGCCGAGAGCAACCAACGCCACGATTAAGAGCGGCCATGTCATTGCAAGGCCGATTTTGCAGAGTTCGCCGAAACTTAAATTGGCGAACGGTGAAACGGCCGGCTGCGGCGCGGATTCGGCCTCGGATTTTTTCTGCGCGGTTTCGCCGGCGAGCGCGGGCAGTTTCAGGCGCGCGGAATTCCATTCCATGCGCGCGTTTTCAACAACAGTCAGCGCGCGGGTCAATTCCATCTGGAAATTTTCCTTCGTCCACGTTTCGTCGCGGACATTTTGGATTTTTTCAAGCGCACCACGGAAATCGGCGAGCGTTTTAATCATTTGCTCGGAATCGCGGCGCGCATTGAATTCGGCTTCTTCGAGCAAACCGAGTCCGCGCGTGAGGTTGTGAACCATTTCCTGGCGGCCGTTTTGAAATTCCAATTGGCGGCGGCGCAATTCCTCGAGCGAGGCGCGTTCGCGTTCCAAATCTTCCTGCGCGCGCTTCAGCTCGGCGAGTTTTTGCTGCGCCTCGACAACTTTGCGGTCCACGTCCTCGCGCGTGGGCGCGCGGAGCGGGTCGTTGGTCGGCGCAAAAGGTGACGGCGACTTGTGCGCTTGAAAATCGGTGTCAATAAACTCGGTCGCGTCGTATTCAGCCATGTGGCGAATCTAACGCTGTTACAATTTTGTGTAAAGCGGTGTTTGCACTTGTCACGTCCGCGGACGGGTCTTAAATTGCACGCATCGGTCGGCGACGATTTTTTGAAATGATTGAATTGATTCAATTTCCGTGGAGTCCGTTCTGCATTGTCCAGCGGCGCATCCTTGAATTTTCCGGAGCGCCCTTCAAAATCACAAACATCCCGAATCAGGATCGCTCGCTGATCTGGAAACTCACGAAGCAGCGTTATTATGGCGTGCCGATCATTCGCGATGGTAAAAATGTGATTTTTGAAGTCGCCGACGATTCGCAGGTCATCGCCAAATATCTTGATGAAGAATTGGAACTTGGCCTTTTTCCGAAGCAATGGCGCGGCGTGCAATCCGTCCTCTGGCGTTTCATCGAAAGCGAGATTGAAGGAGCGACGTTCCGGCTCAACGACATTTATTGGAAGGAAAATGTCCCGGCGGCGGAGCAGTTGCAATTCTTGCGGTTCAAGGAACGGAAATTCGGGCGCGGCTGCATCGAGCAATGGCGCAAGGATCAAAAAACCTGGCTCAAGCGGCTGGAAGAATTGCTGATTCCGTTTGAAATCATTTTGACGCACCAAGATTATCTGCTCGATGACCGGCCTCATTTTGTGGATTTTGATTTGTTCGGGATGCTCGGAAATTTTCTCTACTCCGGCCATTACAAACTGCCCGCGCGCCACAAACAAATCCAGAAATGGCATCGCCGCATGGCGACAATCAAATTCGATCAACTGCCCAAGTGAAAAATTACATACTCGACACCAACGTCCTTCTTCACGACCCCAACTCGCTCCTCAATTTCGCGGACAATCACGTCGTGATTCCCATCGAAGTCATCGAGGAGATTGACCGCTTCAAGCGCGAGTCCAGCGAACTTGGACAGAATGCGCGGCAGGTTTCGCGGATGCTCGACGGCTTTCGCGGCGAAGGCAGCTTGAGCGAAGGCGTGAACCTGCCGAACGGCGGAAAGCTGAAAGTCGCGTTTCAAAAGAATGGAAACGGCAACGGCGACAGCCACATCTTGAACGGCAACAGCGTGGACAACCGCATTCTCGCGCTCGCCTCCGGAATCCAAAAAACTCAGCCTAAAAATCCGGCGATTCTAGTTTCAAAGGACATCAATTTGCGAATCAAGGCCGATGCGCTCGGTTTGCAGGCCGAGGATTATGAGAACGACCGCGTCCACATCCAGGACCTTTACACCGGCATGATTGAGATGTCCGTCAGCACGGAAAAAATCGCCGCGTTCCGCGCCAACGGCGAACTGGAAATTCCCGGCGGCAAAAAATATTTTCCGAACGAATTCTGCACGCTCACCGACGAAACGAATCCCAAAAAAGCCGCGCTCACGAAAGTTGACGCGACGGGAACGAAATTGATTCCGATCATTGACTGCCGCGAAGGCGTCTGGGGAATCAAGCCGCGCAACCGCGAGCAGCATTACGCCTTCGACGCGCTGCTCGACGACCGCGTCAAGCTCGTCACGCTCATGGGCAAGGCCGGCACGGGAAAAACTTTGATGGCGATGGCCGCCGGATTGAAACGCACCGTGCTCGACCGCGAATTCCGCCGGCTCGTCGTCGCGCGCCCGACCATTTCCATGGGCAAGGAACTTGGCTTTCTTCCGGGTTCGCTTGAGGAAAAACTCGCGCCGTGGATGCAGCCGATCCATGACGCGCTCGAAATGTTGAGCGACCTCAACATGGGCCACGACCATCGCCGCAGTGGCGACCTCATGCGAAGCGGCGCGATTGTCGTCGAGGCGTTGAGTTACATCCGCGGTCGCAGCATCGCCAACCAGTTCATGGTCATTGACGAGGCGCAAAACCTGACGCCGCTCGAGGCCAAGACCATCATCACTCGCGTCGGCAACGGGACGAAAATCATTTTCACCGGCGATCCGTATCAGATTGACAATCCGTATGTGGACTCGTCGTCGAACGGATTCAATTACATCGTCAGCCGTTTCCGCGACCAGGCCATCGCCGCGCACATCGAATTGCAGAAAGGCGAGCGCTCGGAACTGGCGGAACTTGCTGCGAATATTTTATGAATTTTGCCAGTTGACAAATTGCCGTTGCCGACGGATTTTCGGTTTAGCTGGGAAACTCGCAGCAGACCATGATCTCAAACGAACGACCATCACCATTCGGACGGCGGCCTTATCAAGGCCAGAGTCAAGGTTACGGCCAGCCCAAGCCGCAGGTGCTGGAGGACACGCTGAAATCCGAGACGATTCAGATTGAGCGCAAAACTTTCGTCCTCACGCTCAAGGAAAACCCGCGCGGACGATTTTTGCGCATCACCGAGGACGTCGGCGGACGGCGCGACACGATTATTATTCCTTCAACTGGTCTGGAAGATTTCAAAAAGCTCGTGAATGAAATGGTGAAGGCGTCAAATGAAATCCCGCAAAAGGCTCAATAGAAAAGATCGTGAATAAACAGAAAAAATCAGATTGGAATTTTCCAGCAGACTTGGCTGCATTGTTCAAGTTTGATCTCATTCTTCCAATAATTGCGGTTGGGGCGACTTGCTTACTCTTATTGTTGAACTTTCTCAAAACTGAAAGCGCACTTATTTTATTCTATGTCGCGTTAGGAATAGGCTCTTTGGGAATTTTTCTGCTTTTCTTTGCGCGATTACCGCTTTACCGGCAACACCGCTTTTGGACTTTTGGCCCGCGCGAACTTCCAAACTTAAATCGCAAATTTTATTGGCTTTCGTATTTGATCGTCGTTGCCAGCGTTTTGTTGTTTCTGAGTATTTGGTTGAGAGTAAAATAAAGAATCTGAAACCAACTCGGATTTCTGATTCCTATTTTCCGGGTTTCCTAATTCGCTTCTTCGAAGCTTGACGGTTGTTTAATTTTATTTTGGCCGGTTTGCTCTTCGACTTCACCCGCGCCGCGTCGCCCCAAAGTCCTTCCATGTCGTAACGCTCGCGCGCGTCCGAGCGCATGACGTGGACAATCACGTCGAAAAAATCCAGGATCACCCACGCGCCCTGCATCGAGCCGTCCTTGCGCAGCGGGCGCAGATCATGCTCGTCGCGCAGCCGGTCGGTGATCTCGTCCACGATGGCGCGCAAATGCGGTTCGCTCGTGCCGGACGCGATCACAAAATAATCCGTCACGGACGACAGATCGCGCACGTCGAGTATGACGATGTTCTCCGCTTTTTTGTTCTCCGCGAAATCGCGGCAAAGCTGCGCCAGTTTTTTTGAATCCATAGTTACCTGAAGAATTTAACCACAGATGGGCACGGATGAACACGGATAAAATTCAAATGTAAAGTTTGGCCGAATAAATTGCGCCGGCCACGAACGGCGGCACGAGATTTTCAATCGGCAGATTGGCTTTGACGCGGGCGCGGATTTGCGACGAGGAAATTTCAATTGGAAAACCTATCAAAATTTTCCCGCGAAATGGTTTCGGAAATGGCGCCTGTGATTCTCCCGGTCGCGGAACGGCCACAAATTCCGCGAGCGTTGCCAGTTCATCCACTTCACGCCATTCGTTCAATTTCGAAATGTTGTCCGCGCCGATGAGATAAAAAAGTTTTGCCGCCGGAAATCGCTTTGCGTAGTCGCGCAAGGTTTCAATTGAATAGGAAATTCCACCGCGCCGGATTTCCTGCCCGTCAATTTCGCAATTTACTTTTCCGACGAGCGCGAGCCGGAGCAGTTGCAGACGGATTTGCGCCGGCGCAATTTGATTTTCAGATTTGAACGGCGATTGAGCGGCGGGAACAAAAAACAATCTGTCCAACCCGAGTTCTTCCACCGCCGCCTGCGCGACGAGCAGATGGCCGATGTGAACCGGGTCGAACGTGCCGCCAAATAATCCGATCTTCATTCTTAATGCACGATGAGATTGCTTTTCCAGGCACAATCGTAAATCGTAAATCACAAATCGTAAATGCAAATGACCCGTCATTGCCACAATTGCGGCGAACCCTGGACGCTGGGCGGCCAGCCGGGGCGCGGCGAGACGTGCATGAAATGCCGCGCGGATCTGCGCGTCTGCCTGAATTGCACGCATTACGATCCGCGCATCGCGCAGCAATGCCGCGAGCGTCGCGCGGAGCCGGTTCTGGAAAAGGCCGCTGGAAATTTCTGCGAGTATTTTGATTTCATCCGCCGCAACTGGCCGCCAAAATCGGAGACGAACAAACGCGAGACCGCTGCGCGCGAGCATTTGAAAAAATTGCTGGGCGATTAAGCCCCCACTGAAAAATCATGGACGTCACCATCGTCATTCCTGTCTTTAACCAACTGCATTTCACGCGGCAGTGCCTTGAAAGCCTCAACGCGGCGGGCTGCAACGATTCGATGATTGTCGTCATCAACAACGCCTCGACGGACGGGACGGCGGAATTTCTGGCGACGCGACCGAAGTTGTGCGTGATTCACAATCCTGAAAACCGTGCGTGTTCAGCCGCGTGGAACCAGGGTTTTGAGGCCGGCAAAACGAAGTGGACGGTTTTTCTCAACAATGACACGGTCGTGCCGGCCGGCTGGCTGGAAAGCCTCTTGAATTTCGCGGAAAAAAACGGCGTGGACATCGCAAGTCCGGGCATGGGCGAGGGCGATCTGGATTATGACCTGTCCCTTTACGCCCACGAATATGTCGCCAGCATGAAGGCCGTGCAACGGCGCGGAACCGCCTCTGGCGTTTGCTTCATGGTCGCGCGAAGTGTGTTCGAGGTGATTGGGAATTTTGACGAGAATTTCAACAAGGGCGGGAACGAGGACACGGATTTTTTCTGGCGGGCGCAAAAAGCGGGCATCAAGATGGCCGTCAGCGGCTGCACCTACATCCATCATTTTGGCAGCGTGACGCAGAAGGCTCTCAAAACTGCGCGCGGCTCGACGCGCGCGGAAACGGTCGGATATTTTCGCAGGAAATGGAAAATCAACTGGGCGCAGCGGCGCTGGAACCGGATCCGCCGGAAAACGGCCGGCAACTGGCGAAAAATTTTCGAGCGGCTGTGGCACGGACACACGCTGCTGGAATTGCGCGTGGCGGGGAAAATCCGTTATTACTACCATTGAACCGCGCGATGAAAAAAACCTGCGAATGAAAATCAGCGGCTTCACATTTTTGCGGAACGGGCGGAAGCTCGGCTATCCGTTCGCCGAATCCATCCGCTCCATTTTGCCGCTGGTGGATGAATTTGTCGTCGCGCTCGGCCCGTGTGACGATGACACGGAAAAATTGCTGCTGGAAATTGGCGATCCGAAAATCCGCATTATTCCGACGCAATGGAACGAACGGCTGCGCGGCGATTACAGCGTGGGCGGTTTTGTCTATGGCCAGCAAAAATCCATCGCGCTGTTCAATTGCACTGGCGACTGGGCGTTTTACCTCGAAGCCGACGAGGTCATCCACGAAAATGACCTGCCGAAAATCCGCGCGGCGATGGAAAAATATCTGGATGACGGACGTGTCGAGGCGCTGGCGTTCGACTACCTGCATTTTTACGGCAACGTGAACACCTTCGCGTGGTCGCCGCGCTGGTATCGCAGCGAGGTGCGGATCATCCGCAATACGATTCCCGCGTGGTCGTCCGAGGCGCTTTTTTTCAACGTGCTTGCCGGACACAAAAAATCGCGCCATCCGCGCGCGGCGCACACGGGCGCGACGGTTTATCATTACGGCTGGGCGCGGAGCGAGGCACAGATGAACCTGAAAGTTTCCGCCATCGGAAAATACTGGGAGAAAAATTTGAAGCCTTCGGCGTCCGTTGACTACGCGCAAATTGATCCGGCCACGCTCAAATTATTTGAAGGCACGCATCCAAAAGCCGTGCAGAAATGGCTGCCAAAGGCGGACGGGATTTTTCAGGCCGACCCGGATCACAAGCTGACTTCGCGCGAAAAAAAACACCGCGTCATGTTGAGACTCGAGCAATGGTTCGGGCTGCGGTTCAACAAAAAACATTACCGCCTTGTCCGCTGAAGGCCGACAAACTGCTCGCCTTGCTCGGCGTGTGCGCGCATAATTGCCGAAACCATGCTCGTTTTTCTAGGCAGGCTCTGGCAACTGGTGAGGCCGTATCGCGTGCGCCTGTTCATGGGCGTGGCGGCGGGAATCATCAGCGGCCTGATTTCGCCACTGTTGATCTTGACGATCATGTTTGTGTATGGCGCGGTATTTCCAACGGCAGATTCAGCCACCTCCGTGCAATTGCCGATCCGCCGGATGCCCGGCTTCATGCAAGATTGGTTTGAATCGGCGCGCGGGGCGCTGCAAACCAGCAACCTGCATGAGCATCCGTGGGCATTGGCGGCGCTCATCGGTGCAATTCCATTCATCATGCTTTTGCGCGGCGTGTTCGGTTATCTGGACGTTTATTGCCTGCAATGGGTTTCGAGCCGTGCCGTGACCGATCTGCGCACACGGCTGTTCGCGCACCTGCTGAATTTGTCCACGGGTTTTTACACGGAAAATCCCACGGGCAAGCTCCTCGCGCGCCTGATGAATGACACGGGCGCGCTGCAAATGATTTTGAGCAACGCAACGAGCGTCATCGTCCGGGACCCGATCACTCTCTTGAGCTTGCTGGCCATGCTGCTCTGGCAGCAGCCCAAGCTGACGATCATCACCTTGGTGGCGCTGCCGTTGTGCATCATTCCAATCATCATTTTTGGCCGCAAAGTCCGCCTCTCCAGCCGCGCAACGCAGACGCAATCCGCCGATTTGACGCAAATCATAATGGAAGCCTTCACCGGCCACCGCGTCGTCAAGGCATACAGCCTCGAAAACATCGTGGCCGAACAGTTCCGCAACACCGCCCGCAAATCCATCGGACATTATATGCGCATGGTGCGCGCGAACGAAATTCCCGGGCCGCTCATCGAGTTTTTCGGCGCGTGCGGCGTGGGATTACTGCTGGCGTATTTGATTTTTTTCTCGCCCGGATCACACCCAGACCCCACCAAGTTCATGCAACTGATCCTCAGCGTTTTCATGATGTATGCGCCCATGAAAAATCTCACGCGGCTGCAAAATCAGATCATCCAGGCGCGCGCCGCCAGCGAGCGCGCCTTTGCCCTGCTCGCAACCAAAAATGCCGTGCCGGAACCCGCGCAGCCGCGCCCATTGCAATCCGGCGCGGAAATCCAGTTTGACCACGTCAGTTTTGCTTATGGCGACAAAGTTGTTCTTCACGACATCAATCTCCAGATCAAATCCGGGCAGCTCATCGCGCTTGTCGGCGCAAGCGGCGCGGGCAAGACAACGCTCTCCAACCTGCTCCTCCGTTTCTACGACCCGTTAAGCGGCGCAATCCGCATCGGCGGCGTGGACATCCGTGAAGCCGCCGCGCGCGACCTGCGAAACCAGATTGCCGTCGTCGCACAGGAAAATATTTTGTTCAACGAAACCATCCGCCGGAACATCGAGCTTGGCCGCATCGGCGCAACGGACGCAGAAATCATCGCCGCCGCCAAACATGCGCACGCACATGAATTCATCACGGAAAACCCGGAAGGTTACAATGCCGTCATCGGCGAAAAAGGCGTGAAGCTTTCTGGCGGCCAGCGCCAGCGCATCGCCATCGCCCGCGCCGTTTTGAAAAACGCGCCTATTCTCATCCTCGACGAAGCCACCAACGCCCTCGACACGGAATCCGAACGCGCCGTGCAGTCCGCGCTGGATGGATTGATGAAAGGCCGCACGACGTTGTGCATCGCGCACCGGTTCTCGACCATCCTGCACGCGGATTTGATCGTCGTCATGGAACAGGGGCGCATCATCGAAACCGGAAGGCACGACGGGTTGATCGAGCGCGGCGGCGTCTATAAAAAACTTTACGCGATGCAGTTTCAATCGTGACGAACGCGCATTTGTCCAACGAGAAACGTCCTATGATAGCCCCAAAAGCCAGCGTCCTGATTCCGACATATAATTATGCGCGGTATTTGCCGGAGGCGATTGAATCCATCCTCGGACAGGATTATCAGGATTTCGAATTGCTCATCAGCGATGACTGTTCGACGGACAATTCCGCCGAGGTAATTGCCCGCTACGCCGCCAAGGACAACCGCATTCGCTTTCACGTTCATCCGGCGAATCTCGGCATGGTGCAAAACTGGAACTGGTGCCTGTCACAGGCGCGCGGAGAATACGTTAAATTTATTTTCGGCGATGACAAACTGCTCTCATCTTCGGCCATCAGCCAAATGGCCGGCCTGATGGAAAGCGATCCTGCCATCTCACTGGTCGCGTCCGCTTCGGAAGTGATTGATGCGCACTCGCGGGTGATTGAGACTCGGAACTATTTTCAAGATGGAGTGTGGGACGGAAAAAAAATCATCGTGCGCTGCCTGGAGCGTCCTGCAAATTTGATTGGTGAACCGACGCTCGTGATGTTCCGAAATCCGCAGGACGCGCGCGGATATGACTCGCGTTACAGCCAGTTTGTGGATATGGAGATGTGGTTTCATCTGCTGGAGAACGGAAAATTCGGCTATCTCGCCGAGACGCTCTGCGCGTTCCGCCAGCACGCAATGCAGCAGACCAGATTCAATCAAAAAAGAGGCCACACGAAAAACGAGAGCTTACAATTGCTGGAAGAATATTTCGCCAAACCATGGCTGCGGAAAATGACCACACGACAGATGCTCTTTGCCCAAATCCATGCGCTCCGAAGATTGCCCGCCGCGAAAACGAGCGCCACCCTTGCGGAAATGAAGCAGATGCTGGGTTCAGGCTGGCATGCCATCTTCTGGATCAAGCACAAAATTAACCGATGTAAAAAATTGTGGAGTTCCTCAGGAAATATGTCGCGCCCACAAACTGTCCCTTTGAATAAATGCGCGCAAGCGGATGAATCCATCTATGAATAAACTGCCGTTTTCTTCTCAATCCTGCTGCCCGGTATGCCACGCCTGCGACTGTTCTTTCTGGACGCGCGGTCGCGACCGCCTGCTGCGCATCACCGATGATGAATTTATTTATTTGCGCTGCGGCGCGTGCGGCGCGTGTTTCCAGGCCGCGCCGCCAGCCCCGGCGGAGATCTCAAAATTTTATCCGTCCGACTACGGGCCATATCAAAAATGGAAACAAACGGCCACGCCGGGATTTTTTCGCAAGGCGACTGGCAAATTGTTGAACTCCGGAACGCGCAAGCTGCGGCATCGCCTGAAAGCGCTTTATCAACCGCCGCGTGGATATTCCGTTTTTCTCGACTATGGCTGCGGCTCGGAAAAATTTCTTGGCACAGCAAAACACAAAGGCTGGCGGACCATCGGCGTGGATTTTTCCGAATCCGTTGTCGAAAAAGTCAAGGCTGCCGGGCATGGCGGTTTAATCGCCGGCGAAAAATTGTGGCGGGAAATTCCTGACGAATCGCTGACGCTGGTGCGGATGAATCATGTCATCGAACACCTTTACGATCCGGCCGACGTGCTGCAACATTTATTCCGTAAATTGAAGCCCGGCGGCAGGTTGCATCTGGCCACGCCTAACCCCGCAGGTTTGGGCAGCCGGCTTTTCGGCAGCCGCTGGCTGGGCTTGGATTGTCCGCGGCACATCATTTTATTTTCGCCGCAGCTCGTCGCGGATTGCCTGAAGAAGGCCGGTTTTCAATCCGTTGAAATTTTTCCGGAATTCGTCACGAAGGACGTCGCTCGCAGCGCGGGATTTTTGCTCGCAGATATGGGCTGGATGAAGCACGAAAAAATCCCCAGTCTCGTTGACGCGCCGCTTGGCGTCGCCGTGCTGGCGCTGCCATGCTTCATCGCCGCCAAAATAAATTTATGCGACCGTTATCACGTCATCGCGCAAAAGTGTTGACACGGATGCAGGGTTGTGGAAAACAAACAGCGCGATGGGCGATAAAAACCAACTCGAATGGGTGCGAACCAACCGACACCTGGCAAATCCTCCAATCCTCGAAATCGGTTCGCGCCATTACGCCACCAAATCGGCGATTGGTTATCGAAGCCTGTTCGACGGCTTGGAATATGTTGGCGTGGATATGTCGGAGGGGAACAATGTGGACATGGTGGTTGATTTCACGGCGGATTTTTCAGTTGTTCGTGAGAAGCTGGGGCGGGAGTTCGGGGCGATCATCTGTTGCAGCGTCATTGAGCATGTGGACAACATATTCAAGTTCGCGCAGAATCTGACGCGTATCACCAAACCGGGCGGCACGCTCTTTCTTTCCGCGCCTTTTACATGGCGGTTTCATGGATATCCGAATGATTTCTGGCGGTTCACGCCGGCCGGACTCAAATACCTTTTCCCGGATTTTGATTTTGCAAAAGAATTGAACAGCATCACCTCCAATGCCTTCGGAGAAAGTGCCGGTTTTGATGAAGATCCAAATCAATTCGTTGTCTATCGCGGATCTATAACGTCTGAGGAATCGAAAGTCCGTCCGCCGCCGTCAGTCTCGCCGATAGGGCCGCCGCCACGAATGTTCACTCGCGCCCCATATTTGCTGGTGCCCAGCATGATCAACCTCGTCGGCACCAAAAAGCCCAAGACCGCTTGATCTGGCGTTGCTTCATCGCCGCCAAAATAAATTTTCTTACGTCATCGCGCAAAAGCATTGACGGCGGCGGAAGACGCCGAATAAAGTCAATCCATGAAACCGACCGTGTTCATTCATACGAATCCCGTTCAAATGATCGGCGCGAAAATGTCGGAGTATTCGCTTCGCAAAGCCTCGCGGAACAACGAGAAGTTTGACGTGCGTATCCTGAATCTGGTAGATTATCCGCACCTGACCAAACGTCAGAGCGAGACTTACATCCGCAAAGGCGCCGTCGTGACCTGGAACAACCGCGACCTGCAATCGTTCAGCCTGATCCGTTTTCTGCCGCCGCAGGAAATGGGTTTTCAAGGACGCGCACTGGTGCTCGACCCGGACATTTTCGCCGTGGCTGACGTTTGGGAATTGCTGAACCGCGACATGGGCGGAAAAAAAATCGTCTGCCGCCTCATCAAATCGGACAATGGAAAACCTTATTACGCGACCAGCGCCATGCTGCTGGATTGCGGGCAACTGCCGCATTGGGACTGGAACAAAAAAATTGACCGGTTGTTCGCGCACAAGCTGGATTACGGCGACTGGATTTTTTTGCGCGACGAAGACCCGAACACCATTTTGGAATTGGAAGAGGAATGGAACCATTTCGACACGCTCAACGAAAAAACCAAATTGCTGCACAACACAGAGCGCTCGACGCAGCCGTGGAAAACCGGTTTGCCTGTGGATTACAACATGAATTACCGCACCGCACCGGCCAGGCGCGGCTTTTGGAGCTGGCTTTCGCCCGCCAAAAAAGCGCCGGTGCAGACGGAAGAAAAATACCTCAAGCATCCCGATTCAAATCAGGAGCGTTTTTGCATCAATCTGATGAAGGAATGTCTGGACAACAAAGTTTTCACGGAGGATTTCTTGAAGGACGAAATGCAAAAACAACATGTGCGGCCTGATGTGCTTGATCTTTTGCAGAAAAGTTGATTCGTGCCATGAATTACGTCAGCCAACTCTACGGTGCGCACAAGGGCGCGGACATATATGTGGTCGGCACAGGCACGAGTTTGCGCGTCTTCCCGCTTTCGTTTCTGGAGGACAAAATAACCATCGGGCTGAACCAGGCGTGGCAAATGTTGCCCGTCAAATACGGCATCACGATTCGCCCCGAACTGAACATCCCTGAATTTCTGACGGGCGAATCACGCGAAGAAATCGTGTGGATCACAAAATACATCAAGTTCACCACGCCCAAACAAAGAAAATTTGCCGAAACCCACGCAGCGCGATTCTACTATTTTGATTTTGTGCGGCCCGAGAACAAGGAGAGCCTGATCCAAGGGCAGGCCAGCGTGGCCGGGCGCAATCTGGACTGGCTTCGCAGACCGGTTGAAAATTATCTTTATCTTTGGAGTTCGATTTCGCAGTCGGCGGTGAATCTGGCGACGAACATGGGCGCGAAAAACATCATCCTCGTCGGTTGCGACAATGCCCCGCTGGCGGACAATCATCACGCGCACGCACAGCACACTTTATGGGCCGGCAACGATCCGAATGTGCGCTACCGTGAATATTACGAAGGCTTGCGCGAAATCCGGGAGGCGTTGCGCGAACGCAAAATCAATTTGTTGAGCGCGACGCCGTTTCTGCGCATCGGCGACTGCGCGGAAGAATTCGCCGGTTTGTGCAGGCAATTGAACCAGCCCGATTTCATTGATAACGGCGACATTTCGAGAAAAATGGGACTGGACCGGCCTTCACAAAAAAGCCCGATCTGACCAGTGACGATCAATACAGCATTGAACCGAGCAGATCAGACCATTGTTGGACCGTGCGCTTATCGTGATACTTGTTTTGGATATAAGCCTGGGCATTTTTGACAGACGCGCGGCCTGATTCAGGATTTTCAATGTAAGCGCGGATATTCTTTTGCCAGTCACCGAAGGGAACAAAACCGGAAAATTCTTCGTAGCTTGGGATTTTATCCGCCACGACCGGAATGCCCAAGCGCAGCGACAGCAACAAACGATTGTTGGTTTTGCAAACAGTGAAAGGATTTTTGGAAATCGGCAGCAGGCAAACGTCATGCTGTTGAAAAATGGCGCGGAAGGAATCCCTGTTCCATTTGTAAAAGCGCACCGGAAATTTTACATCGCGAATCTGCTTCTCAAATTTGTCTTTGGAATTGCTCAGGACTGTCAAGGAAACGGGCATTGAAACATTCAACTCGTTCAGTTCCGAGACGATCGCCGCAAGGTTTATTAAACCGAACGGCGGATCTTCGGATCCTGCGGTTCCAAACCAGACCAGCCGCACGCACTTGGAAAAACGATGATGCCAAAGGCCGAATTTACGGATGAAAAAATTTCGCAATCCGTTTTCGGAAAAATCTTCCATGGCGTCGTCAATCACGGCCGTCGTTTTTTGAGGGATCAGTTTCGCCAGTTCGGATGTCGAAACCGAAACCATGTCGGCCAGTTCAACCATCTGTTCAAGGCGGTGGAGTTCTTCGGCGCGATTAGGCTGGTGGGTCATTCGATAAAAATGATTGTCGCACAGGTCGAAGACGATTTTTGCCTTGCGCGCCTTGAGTTGCCGGGCCAGCCCTATGTCTTCCGTTGTGTAGGCTTTTTGGAAGACAACCAACTTGTAATCGTTCAAACGAGAAATTTCAAAAAGCTCGCAAGGCCAGCCGGCCTGCTTGAGCTGCGCGCATGGCACGAAGCAGCGCAGGCGCGCGCTGGCAGTATTTGAATCCCACGAAAATGGCTTCCAACCGATCACAATTAAAACGCCACTTTTGGATGCTTGAAGGAAACAAGTCGAGCAAAAAATCAAAGGCAGCCGGCGAAGCGCAATCATTTATCGCCTTGCCTAATTTGGCCGGAGTTGGCATTAAGCGCCGTGATCCGTCGGGCAAGAATTGCAGAATTTTCAGGGGTAGATCAAATGTCATTGCGCGGCAGCAGGCAGCAGCTTGAATTTGAGCGGCAAACCAATTATGAAAGAATTAAAACAGTGGTGGTCGGAAATCAACGGTGGCAAAGGCTCATGGCTTGTCTTGGGCAAAGGCCTGTCACTGGATCGCAGGAATGAATTTGACTTGGGCGCGTTTCGCAAATTATCGCTCAACCACGTCGTCCGCGAAATGCCCGTTGAAGTGGCCA
>Ga0208357_1000602_pt1 | contig 28386 bp, 24 predicted proteins | sample NGESurdeep092012_6_FD_184487 | JGI IMG/M metagenome (GOLD analysis project Ga0208357, IMG submission 184487) | Arctic peat soil microbial communities from Barrow, Alaska - NGEE Surface sample F52-2 deep-092012 (SPAdes) | ecosystem: Environmental > Terrestrial > Soil > Wetlands > Peat ...
AAGTTGCATGGGCAGACCAATCTGGCGCCCTCTACCGCCGGTTTGCCGGCGGCAGCCGTAGCGAATCGGGCGGTCTTTCGTCTCGCATTGCCGGTTATTCGAAAATCGTTGAACATAACCTTGCTGCGGCGGAAAGGCGCGGGATTAAAATCCTTCCCAAATGTTATGGAACCATATCAATGATGTTTGAGGTGAGCTATCGGACAGCGCTTGCAACCGGCGATACAGCGGCGGCGGAATTTGCGCTGGCTAACGCCAGCTTCTGGTTGAAAAAGTGCCCCGGTGAATCTTGGAACATTCGTCTGCGCCATTGGTTCGGCATTTCCACCGTCAACCGGTTAAAGCTGATTTTACAACGTGGCAAATGATCAAGCTAAAAAATGGAGCCTCCTCACGTCGTCTCCTACAGCCTGCGAAGAAGTTAAATGAACATCGTCTTTTGCGCCGACCGAAGTGCCCTGCCGGGACTCCATGTGGCGGCGTATTCACTGTTGGAACGCATCAGCCCGGCGGTGGATAAAACGCGCTTTTTTGTCTTCAGCGATGCACTGGATGAAGCCGACCTCGCGTTGCTCCACAAGACGCTGGCTTCACTGGACAAACCCTTTGAGTTGGAATTGCGCCGGGTGGATGCAACGCTGTTCACCGGCTTTCCATCGTTGAACGGCAGTTGGGCCACCTACTACCGGCTGGCGGTGCCGCAGATTCTGGACGTGGAACGCTTCCTGTATGTGGATGCCGACACCTTGTGCGACGTGGACGTAAGCGAATTGAACGCATTTGACATGGGCAGTTCACCCGCAGGACTTGTTCCAGAAGCGCCGCTGGCCGGGGCTGCAGATCGTTTTGTGGCCGGGCAATTGGGCAACAGCGCGGTGGAACCTTACTTCAATGCCGGGGTCATTCTGGTCAACGTGCAGGAATGGCGGCGGCAGCGGGTCACGGAACAGGCGATGGAATATATCACCGCGCATCGCCCGCCATTTCACGACCAGTCCGCGCTGAACGTGGTCTTGCATCAGAACGCCATTTCCTTGGACGAGCATTTCAACTGCATCGCCAACATGAGGAAACATTGGCCTGCACTTCGGAACCCTTACGGACAAACGGGCGTGCTGGTGCATCTTCTGGATTATCCCAAGCCATGGGATTTTCTGGGCGAGTTGTTGCATCCTCAAAATGGCTTATGGCGTTCAGTGCGGGACAGGACGGCGATGAAGCATTTCCGCTCGTGGCACTCCACGCCGTCCCGCAAATTTCCCAAGACCCGCAAGGCGTGGACCGGCTATAAAAAAGCGCTTAAGGATCGCTTGTTGTTCGCGGGATATTCGCGCGGCTGGCTGAAGAAGGTCAAGGGTGTGCCGGGGGCAAAAAGCTGAAAGTTGAAATCGGAAAATCAAAGATCAGAGGTCAGAGGTCAGAAGGTAGAAAGCGAGCGATCAGGCCACACGACTAAGGACGACGGGACGGTTTCAAACACTGAAATGCTGAAAACTGAAACATGAAAGCGCAGGCTCCATTTGGATTTGTGACGGGCTGCCATGCCGGGGACAAGTTCATGGTCCAGGCGACCCTGGCCAGCATGAGGCATTATTGCCCGACGGTTCCGATTTGCCTGGTAGTGGATGGAACCTTCGACGTTTCAGATTTGGAGAGGAAATATGATTTGATTATTCTGCGCATTTCCGATTTACCCTCGGCCGAAATGCGGGAGTTGATTGGTGGTAATTATCGGGCAAAACTGGCGGCGATGTGGGAAGGGCCGTTCGAGTTTTATGTGTGGCTGGATTCTGATGCCATCGTCTGGGGCGATTTCACATCGCAAGTGCAAACGGATCTCGATTTTCAAATCTTCTGGAGCGAGATTTCCATTCCCGCCGACGCCACCGAGGTTCCTCCGTGGATGCCGCATTTTTATTTTGACCCGGGCTTGCTCAAAAAATATGACACGGAATTTGAATGGCGGGGAAATAATTACTTTTGCTCCGGCGCTTTTGCCTGTCGTCGTAATGTTGTTCCTTATGATGAATGGGCGCAGGTGGAAATTTGGGGGAAGGAAACAGCGGGGTTGTTTGCCTGGGGTGAAATGGGCATATTGAATTATCTTGTCCACGCCAAAACGCAGCGCGGTGAAATGAGCATGGCCTCGGTTGACCTACAGCATGTCTGGGCACATCACGGCAAGCAGGAGTTGGAACAGGATTGTATCGGGGCAGGATGGAGATTCCCCAATAATATTTGCCGGCCACGGGTGGCTCATTTCTGCTACCGCAAGCCATTTTTGTATGACCACAAGGCATATTCACGTCCATTCACCATTGCCCGGCTGGAGCATCACCGGCGTCAGCACGGGAACCTCGGCGCGTGGCTCGCCGTATTCAATGAAGAGGGACGGGTGCTTCACAAAAAAGCCAAGAGAAAGATCAAACAATATATGTCGGGGTGCTTCTCAACGGATAATCATGAATGAAACCTCAAAAATTGTGTTCTTAATTCCGTTTGCCTCGCGAAAGGTTAAGTCTAAATGGGAAATCGCCTGTGTTCATCTTCGACAGACGCTTAAATCCATCCAGAATTCCTCCAGTGGAAATTACCGCGTGGTGGTGGCCGGCCATGAAGCGCCTGATTTTGATGTCGGGATTGACACGAGATTTGTATTTCTTTCCTTGAGTCACCCGATTCCAAAACATCCAGACCCCCTTGTTTCGGGTAGGTTGGACAAATTAATAAAGTATGCTGCGGCGTGGGAATATTCCCAAAAAAAATGGAAGCCAGAATATGTGATGAAGCTCGATGCCGATGATTTGATTAGCTCACGGTTGGTGGAATGGTTAGATCAATTCAGTGGCGAACCTGGTTATCTTATCAAGCCGGGTTGGGTTTGGAATTCAGGTGCGGGTTATCTCATTCAAAAAGTAGAATATCTTGATCGAATATGTGGCAGCTGTTTGATAATCCGCAGTGATTTTGCGGACAAAACGGGGCCGTTCTTGGCCAACTTTGATGGGGTGCCCATTGACGAGGCCAGTTCAAGATTTGCAGATGCGGATCCATATTCGTTAGTTCCAGGTTCTCGAACCTGCACGCTTCTACTAAATAATTATCATCAACGTTATGCGGCCCAATTCGCTTACTTGGGGCATAGGCTTTCCAGCATTCCATTCAATGCGGTTGTATATCGGATTCGTAATCCGGACAGCATTACAAAGGGAAAACAACATGTGCACTCTTTGAGAATGTGGCTGGGAAATGTTCGGAGAACCAGATTCATAACCCCCCGCTTGCGGCAGGAATTTATGTTGTAATAACCAGATAACCCGAAAGATTTGGGAATCATCAACCTGTCCTTAAATCATGCAAAAAGTGTCCATTTTCATATTGGAGGCGTGCATTCAGGGGGAAAGGGGCGTTTCATTAAATCGTTTTATTCAAAAATCATCGCGTTTTGTTTTGTGACCATGTCCTCTGATCTCTGACATCCGTCCTCGGGTTCCATGCTTCAGCGTTTCAGCTTTCTGCATTAGTTCAATGACCTGCTCCGTCATGATCACCACCAAGAACCGGACGGCGGAATTGCGCCGGACGCTGGCGGTGTTGCGGCAGTTGAACCCGGCCCCGCTGGAAATCCTGATCACCGCCGACGGCTGCACGGACGACACAATCCAACTCGTCAAGGCAGAAATGGAGCAGGAGCAAAAACAGAAAGTAGAAAGCGGAAAGCAGAAGACGGACGGCAAATGTTTTTGGAACGGAGTCTTGGTGGGAATTTTTGCGTGTGCCGCCGGATTTCTTTGGGCGCTTCCTTCAGTGTAAATAATTTGGACAGTCCGTTCTTGGAACAAGACACGACATTGCAATCTCAAGGTTCGAGACGGGAATTTCAGGGCTCGAGTTTGCAATCTCAAGGTATGACTGGGGAATATCAAAGCCTGACCTTGTAATCTCGAACCTTGAAAAGCCCTTTGGAAACACCAATTTTATAAATTACGGGCAAAAACAGTCGTCAGAGTTCGGCAACCAAGTCGCGTGGCTCGCTGTCTTGAGTGAAGAGCCTAGGGTGTTAATTGGTAAAGCGCAGCGGCGACTCAATCGTTATTCGCCTTTTTCGTTCGTGCTATAGGTGTCCAACCACTCCGAATCATTGTCAACAAAACCGATCCATAACTAATCGAGACAGCTATGAAATTATCCGAAAAAGTGGGTGTCTTGCTCCGAGACCCGAAGAAGCTAATCCATTTCTATCACTACGCCTCTTCCCGCGTGTTTCATGGCGATGGCGTTGCCAAAATACCGCAGGGCGGCCGGATTCACACTTCAAGTTTTTCCGAATATCTATCGGTTTACGGCCTCATGCCTGACGAGGGTGAGATGGCAATGATCCGCAAGTTCCTGATCAACGCCAAAGAGGTGTTTGATTTGGGAGCAAATGTTGGCGTGTGGACCGTGCTGATGAGCAAGGCCAATCCGCAAGCCCGGGTGCATGCTTTTGAACCCAATCCGGCCACCATGTCTTGCTGGAAAGAAATATCAAGCAGAACCAAGGTTCAAATGTCCGGCTCAACCTTGCCGCCGTTTCTGATACCGCTAGGCAATTGAGCTTCCAAGTGCCGGAAAACGCCTCCATTTTCGGCCGGGTTGCCCCGGTGGTTGCAGGAACTGACGAGGAAGGTCGCTTTATCAAAGCCAATTCGTTCATGGTGCCATCTGTCCGGCTCAGTGAATACTGCCAGACGCACGCGATCAATGAAATTGACTTTCTCAAAATTGACGTTGAAGGACACGAACTTGCCGCCCTCCGAGGCATCGAACCCTGGCTCACCCAACGCCGGGTCAAGGCGATCTACATGGAGACGATTAATGAAAACCACGTTCGAATGGGAACCCGGTTTGCCGATTTGCTCGGGTTTGTCAATGACTGTGGTTATCGGTTTTATACGCTCGGCTAGAGCGGTGACGCAGGGTCGTTGGTTCCAATCAGCCGGATCGAAGTTCACAATCATCTTTGCCTGCCCGCTTGAACTTGGCTACGTCCAAAGTTGGCGGTAGAAATAACATATTGTTCATCCGAACACCACTACAATGCCGGATGGCATGGCAAAGGCCGGCATGACGCGGCAAAATTATTCATTAAAATCTGTTTCAAAATGAGCAAACGACCCAGAGTGGTGTTTTTAATTCCAATCGCCTCAAACCGGACGTTGCAGGTGATGCGCGGATTAAAACCGGGTTGAATTGACGGCGGTCAATTATTTTAGGACATTACCCCCATGAGATTAGGCACCGAGGAAGTCAAAATGATTTCCCAAGAAATCCGGCAGGTTGATCCGGAGGCGCAAATTTTTCTCTACGGCTCGCGCACCGACGATGCCGCGCGGGGCGGCGACATTGACCTGTGGGTGCGCTCGTCCCGCATCACTTACCGCGACAGCCTGCGCCTGCTGTCCCGCCTCAAGAACCGGATTGGCTGGCAGAAGATTGATTTGACGGTCAATGCCGGTGAGGAAGATGTGCTGGCCCAGTTGGTCGCCGAAAAAGGAGTGCCATTATGAGTGAAAAAATCAGCGCCCGGCTCCTGCGCGTCAGCCTGGATGAACTGCGTCAGGCGCGCTCCCATTTGACCTTCTCCGTCCAACGAGTGTGTCAGCTCGGCGGCGAACGCAGCAACTGGTCGGAAGCCGATCTTGAAAAAATCGAGGCTTATACCGGACGTTTCGCGCGAGTGGTGGATTTGCTGACGAACAAGGTGCTCCGGGCGTTGTTCGCGCATGAACTGGAGCCCGCAGAAACCGTGATTGACCGGTTTATCCTGGCTGAAAAGCGGGGGTTCGTGGCCGGGGCGGAGGAGTTAAGTATCCTTAAAGAGCATCGCAACAGCATTGCCCATGACTATGCCGGCACAAAAACGGAAACCATTTTTGCCTTTTGCCGCACCACGCAGGTTCAGCTTGATGCCATCTGCAACTGTGTGGAGGCCTACGCCGCCCGGCGTTTAATTGCCTGATTTTTGCCGTTGAATTTCGGTGTGCCAGCGCGGAAAAATGAGGCGGCGCAAGTGAAAAATCCATGACCATCTCCGTCATGATCACCACTAGAAACCGCGCGGCGGATTTGCGCCGCACGCTGGCGGTGCTGCGCGAGTTGAATCCGGTCCCGCTGGAAATCCTCATCACCGCCGACGGCTGCACGGATGACACGGTTGAAATGGTGAAAGGTGAAATGGAGCTGGATCAAAAGCAGAAAACAGAAAGCGGGCGACAAACTCGACACCTCACCCCGGCCCTCTCCCCGGTCGAGGCGGAGAGGGAGCGGAAAGCGGAAGGCGGAAACTTGAGGTTGATTGTGAATGAAATCGGACGCGGTTCGGTGGCGTCGCGGGACCGGATGATGCGCGAGGCAAAAGGCGACCTGGTGCTGGCGCTGGACGATGACAGTCATCCAGAACAACTGGATTGCATCGCCCGCAGCATTCCCCTCTTTGAACAAAATCCAAAACTGGGCATCGCCCATTTTCCGCAGCGCACGGATGAGTATCCCGCAACGCTCACGCAGACGGATTTCGGGCCGCCGCGATTGACGCGTTCCTTTGCCAATTCCGGGGCGGTGTTGCGACGTTCCATTTATCTGCAACTGCCGGGCTTTGAGCCAAAGTTTTTTCATATGTATGAGGAGCCGGATTACGCGCTGCAATGCGTGGCGGCGGGATATGATGTGCTGTTCACGCCGGTGATAACGATCCGGCATCATTACTCGGGGGCGGCCCGCAGCGAGATGAGAAACCATCACCGCCATTCGCGCAATGAATTTTGGAGCACGGTGATGCGCTGTCCAATGCCGCAAATGCCGTTTGTGGCGCTTTACCGGGTCCTGTCCCAGTTTCGTTACGCCTGCAAACGGGGGACAGGCTGGGTGGTTCGTGAACCAGTTTGGTGGTGGCAGGCGCTGGGCGGCATCAAATACTGCCTCTGCAAACGCCGTCCCGTTTCGTGGCGGCAATACAGGGAATGGTTGAATCTGCCTTGAAAACAAAAGCTGAAATTGGGAAAGAAGAAAGCAGAGATCAGACATCAGAGGGCGGAGGTCAGAGGTCTGAAGGCAAAAGCTGAAATTGAGAAAATCTGCACGAATCTGTGAAATCTGCGGACACGCCTGGTAAAGACAGGATCCAAATTGTGTCATATCGAAAATAAGTTGGCGCGGGGATTGCTTTCCGCTATGTTGAACTTGAGGTTAAAGTTCAGAACGATGAATACACTGGAACCTGTCAACAACGCCCGGCGACTGAATGCGGGCGGAGAAAATTCTCCGCCGGGTCGTCCGGCACGGAGGGTGACAAACTCGACACCTCACCCTGTCCCCCGTCACATTAATTTGTTTTCTTCCGACGACCCTCATCCGGCTTGCAGCCAGCCGAACCTCGGCCCGGCAATTCTCCCGCTCCCGCGAGCGAAGGACTTCGGTCGAGGCGGAGAGGGAACCGGCTCGCGGGGACGCCGGCTCTTCCTGCTGGTGTGCCTTTTACTGACCGGGCTTGGAATTTCAACCCAGGCGCAGAACACGCTCAATGTGACCAATTATGGGGCGATTGGCGATGCCGTCCAGTTTTTTGCCAACACCGTCAGCAACTCCGCCGTGGTTACGACCACCAACCCGATTCCCAGTTCGGCCATCGGCGAGGTGATTGAACTGTTCGGCTGCGGCACCGTGACAGTTGCGCCCAACTGCCAGGACATGGTGGCGACCATCGTGAACGTCGTGGATGGAACGAACATCTTCGTTTCACAGACACCACAGGCGACGCTGACCAACACCTTTGCAACCTATGGTCACAATAACACGGCTAATTTTCAGGCGGCGATTGCCGCCGTGGGAAATGATACAAACGACTTCATTTACATCCCGGCAGGAACATATCTATTGATGCCAACCAGTTATAGTGGCAAATACAACAATCTATCATATGGCTACAATTCCATTCTGCTTAACCGAGGAGGCATTAACTTCGTCGGGGCGGGGACCAATGCCACCACCTTGTTAAGCCAGGGTGCATGGACTTTAATAGGCGGCTCTGTATGGCGCGGAATTCTGGTTGAATTGGTATCTCCAATGACCAATAACTTTCCAATTTCCTTCTCCTATCTGACGATGGATGGCGGTGTCCAGCAGGGCAATACCAGCATTCACGGCTTTGCGGCCAGTTTAAAGAACGGAAACGGCTGGGATGAAACACACCATGCGTTTTTATCATGGATAGTGACTGGTGGATATTTGGCTCAATCTTACTTTACAAACGTCCTGATTCAACATTGGAGGGGTGAGGAGTTCATAAGCATTGACCAGCCCGCGAACAGCCGCATTGGAATCTATAACTGCACATTTGCCGACGGCAATGCCACCGCATTAAACATCTATCCGGCGTGGGATGTCAGGTCCAACCTGTTTGTGAATCTTTTCCAGGTTGCGGAGTATTACCAGCAGTATTACTCGTTCCCAGGCTACTTTGAATACAATGTCATCACCAACATCACCGGAAACGGTTTCGCCTTCAATGGCGGCAAGGGCAATAATCCCCCGTTCTACATGGAGAGCAATGTGTTTTATTTGAGCGCCAGCGGCAAGAACGGGATTGAAACGACCCCCGGCGATAATATTTATGTCATAGGCAATCTTTTTACCAATGTTGGGAATTATGTCATCTCATTTAACCTTGGATGCCCGGGCTATCAGGGGACGTTTGTTAGCAGCAACATTGTCATCACGGCGAATATCTTTTATAATCCCTATATGTTTATGGAGCTTGGCGGTCAAACTGCACCGACCGACCCAAATGGAGTTGTGAATGTCACCATCAGCAATAATAAATTTTATAGTCCGGCCAATGGTTTTATGGATTTTGCTGTCAGTTATGGCGGATTTACGACCAATATTTCTTTCAACAACAATGATTGCAGCCAGTTCATCAATGACCCGATTTATTGCACGACCGCAGGCATTGGAAACCCATACCCATTTGTCAGCACCAACAATTTATATTGGAGTCCAGCAGGTGCCACCGGGGCTACCAACGCCGTATCCTACTCGCATGGCTCCCGTTTCAACGTGAACATCAATCCAACGGCCAACACAATCCTTTATCTTGACGACACCAACGCCCGCAGTATGCCAGCAGGAGCGCAGATGCTAATCACAAATAGTTCTTATACTCATCTAGCACTTCCGATTTATTCCGGCAGCAGTCTGCAAACCCCTCCAGTCATACTGCCATACGGCCAGACGACCATTTTTTACTGGCACGCTGCGACCAGTTCTTGGTCAACCAGCAACAAGCCGCTTCCGCCCACAAACTTCGGAACCAGCACTTTGAGTTCAAGCGGCATACCGATCGGCATCAAGTCCCTGCCGCCCACAAATCCAGCATCGTCATTTTGAAAGCATCCGCCTGCACATAAAGCTGCGGCGCGACAAGGAGGCGGAAAGACAAATCGGGAAAGCAGCCATGGCGAAAGTGGCAACATGGAAAACAGAAATGGGGAACTCTTAATTTCCATTTTCTCCTTTCACCATTTCTGTTTTTAATTGGCTGATTTCTGTTTTCAGGATTTCAAATTTTCATCAAATGTGGATTTGCAGCCAGATCGGGGCGCGCGAGCATTACGCAGTCCCGCGCGCATTGCACAAGTCCGGGCGGCTGGCCGCGCTTTACACCGATTTCTGGGCGGGGGACGCGTTCAGAAGCATCTTGGAGCAAAGCAGAAAGTTGAAATTGGAAAGCAGAAACGGGATGGCAATGGGGGCGCTCCGGTCGCTGGCGGCGCGGTATCATCCGGAGTTGGACATAAAATCTGAAATACTGAAAGCAGAAAACAGAAATGAGCCGGGTGAAGCGGCCAGACGGAGACTTCACAGTCCGGAGAAAGCAGAAATTGTTTCGTGGAATCTCCGGGCGCTTTGGTGGGAGGGGATGCTGCGCAGAAGTCAGAAGTCAGAAGTCAGAAGTCAGAGTTCGGAGACCAGCGGGACTTATCGCGGGTTTATCGAGGTGGGGAGCCGGTTTGCCGTCCGTGTCAGGGAGGCACTGAAGCGCCGGGCGGACCTGAAGCCGGATTCGATTTTTTTTGCCTACGACACGGGCGCTTTGGAAGCCATGGAGTGGTGCCGGGAACGGGGCATTAAATGCGTCTTAAACCAGATGGATCCGAACCGTGTGGAAGCAGAACTGGTCCATGCCGAGGAGCAGCAATGGCCGGGCTGGGCGGCCCATCCAACGGCGGTGCCGGAAGAATACTTTCAACGGCGCGAACGCGAATGGGCGCTGGCGGACCGCATCGTGGTGAACTCTGAATTTTCCCGCCAGGCATTGCTCCGGCAGGGCGTCGCGGCGGAGAAACTGGCGGTGGTGCCGCTGTGCTATGATATAAACGCTGAAAAGCTGAAATTAGAAAGCGGAAATTGGAAGGCAGAAGTCAGGGGACAGAAAGCAGAAAGCGGAAATGAATTTCAGATTTCAGATTTCAGCATTTCAGCTTTGTCCTCCTTGCGCGTGCTGTTCCTCGGCCAGGTGATTTTGCGCAAGGGAATTCAATACTTGATCGAAGCCGCAAAGTTGCTGTCCAAGGAGAACATTCATTTTGACGTGGTGGGACCGTTGGGCATTTCACGCGAGGCGGTGGCATCCGCGCCGGGCAACATGACGTTTCACGGGCGCGCCGGGCGGGATCAGGCGGCGGACTGGTATCGGCGGTCGCATCTGTTCGTGCTGCCGACGTTGTCCGACGGTTTCGCAATCACGCAACTGGAGGCGATGGCGCACGGGCTGCCGGTCATCGCCACGCCGTGCTGCGGGGAGGTGGTCAGCGATGGCGCGGATGGTTTTATTGTCCCGCCGCGCGATGCCGGGGCGCTGGCGCGGACGTTCCAACGCTATCTTGCGGAGCCGGATTTGCTGAAGGAGCAGCGAAAGGCGGCCCTGGAAAAATCGGGGCGATTCACGCTGGACCGGCTGGCGGAAAATCTTCTGAACATGGAGATTGCGCTAACAAGATAACAGATAAGAGGTCAGAAGTCAGAGGTCAGAAAGCAGATTATGCAAATCAACTCGGCGAAAGATTTGAAAGTTTATAAAAAAGGTTATGAGCTTGCGATGCGGGTTTTCAATCTGACCAGACATTTTCCAGCAGAAGAAAAATATGCGCTGACAAGCCAGATTCGGCGCTCATCCCGTTCTGTCTGTTTGAATCTTCGCGAAGCTTGGGCCAAACGACGCTACGAGGCGCATTTCATCTCCATACTTACCGACTGCGATGGCGAGAACAGTGAAACCGACTCGTCCTTGGATTTCGCCAAAGATTGTGGCTACATCACAGTCGAACAACATATCGAACTGACTTCTCTTTGCCATGAAATCGGCAAAATGCTTGGCAGCATGATCCGTAATCCTGTCCCCTTTCTGATCTCCGAACTCTGACCTCTAGTCTGGCTTTCAGCTTTTGTTTTCCATGTCTGAAACATTGTCCATGCTGCCATTGTCGTTCTGGGTGGTGATCGCGCTGCTCGCTGGCGGCGGCATCTGGTCATTGGGGAGGATGAACGACGGCACGGGGCTTCCCATGCTGGCGGTGCTGGGCACGGCGACGGCCTGGTATGTGGGCGACGTTTTTTACAATGATTATCCCCACCATCATGTCCTGCTGTTCGATGCCGCCACCCTGGAAAATGCGTGGTGGCAGGTGGCCTGGTTTTTGACGGTCTTTCTAGTGATGACGCCGGTCATCCACCAATGGATGAACCGCCGCTACCTGCAACGCCACAGCGGGGTGCTACAGATGTTCAAGCTGGGCGTGAACCAGCCGGAACTGCAGAAATCATTGAACACGCTGTTTTGGGGTTGCGCCTCGGTCTGGTTCGTCCTGTTTCTGATCGCCACCGTCAAGATCAAAACGCAAATCATCTATTATCTTTTCCCGTTTTTGGGCCACAGCTACAGCCCATGGTCCCACGGGCGGATCGGGACCGGCCTCGATTTTCTGGACATCCTTGCCGTCTATCTGGAACTGCTGGTCGCCTCGATGTTCGGCGTGGTGGCGGCGCTGGCCACGGACCGCCGCGTCCGCAGTTGCGCCCTGCTTTTGATCATGCTGACCTGGCCCTATTTCATTTTTGACCGCACGCGCAACTCGATGCTGGCGATAACAATCCCCGCCGTGTTGAGCTGGGTGTTTCTGCGGCTGCGCGGCGGGATGTTGAAAAAAATCCTGCTGCTGCTGGCGTTTTTTATCGTGATCAACACCTGGATGAAGTTCGTCATCGCCAACCGCGACAAGATGAGCATCACCGCCGCCTTTGAACAAAAGGGTTTGAATGTTGACGCCGACAAGAAAGTCCACAACGCGGGGCTGAACATGTATGAGGAATTGTGCTGGGAGAGCACCTTCATTGACAATGGCAAAAACCATGTCAACTGGGGCGAACGCTATTTCGCGGAAGTGGTGAACCCGATTCCGCGCGCCATCTGGCCCGGCAAACCTCTGATCGGGATAGACTATGCCATCGCCCGCGGCATGCAATATGGCGGGCCGAACGGAATGCAAGTCGTTGCCACCGTCTCCACCGGATTCATCGGGCAGGGCGTGGTCAACTTCGGGCGTTTTTTTGGCCCGATGGCGGCGGCGCTGCTGATGTCTTTTTGGGCGGCTTGGCTGGCGCGGCTGGACTTGAACATTCACGCGCTGGGACGGCTGCCGTTGTATGCCCTGGGAATGATCCTGACTTTCAACCTGGGCCGTGACATCACGCTCATCACCCTGTATCCGTTCCTGTTTGGCAGGCTTGCCGTCTGGTGGCTGGAGCGTCACCGGCGACAACAGGGTGACCGGCCTGCTCCGCATCCGAAGGCGGCCAGGCCCGCAAAACGTCCGCACCCCACAGCCGTCCAACCGCCGCCCTTTGCCCGGCGAGCGGCTCCGGGTGGATTCGTGAATAGAGGAAGCGCAAAACCGAAATCTGAAAATTAGAAAACAGAAAGCTGAAACCAGTTGGGCAGAAATTCATTTCGCAATTTCAAAATTTCCCGGTTTCTGCTTCCACCATCCAAGTTTGTTTCTGTGACTTCCGCCTTCAACTTCCTATCCGCTCATGACCGGGACGGATTGCCAAAGGAAACCCGCGTCGCGGCGTTGTTCCAGCGTTTCGGCCCGTATCATCATGCGCGTCTGAACGCCGCAGGTCGGCTGATGTCCGTTTGGGGAGTGGAAGCCTGTGCCATGGAAGACACCTACGCATGGGAAAAGATCGAAGGCGCGGCGGCTTTCACGCGCGTCACGCTGACAGACCGCGATTCCGGCGACCGGCGATGGAAACGGGAGCTTCAACGCAAATTGCGGCGCGCACTGGACGAAATCAAGCCGCAAGTGGTCGTGGTTCCGGGCTGGTCTTCCGCCGACGCGTTGGGCGCGCTTTCGTGGTGCGCGGAAACAAACACGCCGACGATGGTCATGTCCGAAAGCACCGCATGGGACGAACGGCGGACAGGCTGGAAGGAATGGATCAAAGGCCGGCTGGTGAAGCTGAATTCCGCCGGGCTGGCCGGCGGCACGCCTCACGCGGATTATCTCGCGCAACTTGGACTGCCACGCGACCGGATTTTCAAGGGTTACGACATCGTGGACAACGGCCACTTTTCGGCGAAGACCGCTGAAGCAAGAAGTCAGAAGTCAGAAGCCAGAAGCCGGCATGGCCTGCCTGAAAAATATTTTCTGGCGAGCGCGCGTTTTGTGGAGAAAAAAAATCTTTCCGGACTCATCGCGGCATATTCACAGTATCGCGCGTCCTGCGAAAAACCGGAAACCGGAAACCGGAAATCGGAAATCTGGAAGCTGGTCCTGCTGGGTGACGGCCCCATGAAATCCGATCTCTGCCGCGTGATCTCCGACCTCGGCCTACAGGACTCCGTGCTGCTGCCCGGCTTCAAGCAGTATGACGAACTGCCGGCGTTTTACGGGCTGGCTGGAGCGTTTGTCCATGCCAGCACGACGGAACAATGGGGCCTGGTCGTGAACGAGGCGATGGCATCCGGTTTGCCGGTGCTGGTTTCCAATCGCTGCGGCTGCGCCACCGACCTGGTGCAGGAGGGAGTGAACGGCTTTCAGTTTGATCCAGCCAATGTGGACGAACTCGCGCAACTGCTGCTGAAAATTTCAAGGGACGATTTTCCACTTGCCGATTTCGGCACTGCAAGCCGCCACATCATCGCCGGCTGGGGGCCGGAACGATTCGCGAACGGACTGCGCGACGCGGTCGCGGCGGCATTGAAAAATCCGCGCCCGCGCGCCGGGCTGGTTGACCGGATGCTGTTGCGCATGCTGTTGCGCCGGTGACGCCCTTAAAGGTTGAAATTGGAAATATGGAAAGCAGAAAGCAGCCAATCAAATATTCGCGATTTGGAAAATCTGCGTTCATCTGTGAAATCTGCGGATTCAAAGCGCAAAAATTTGCCGTCTGCATAATCCCAGAAATCAGAAATAAATTTCGGCGTTCGGTTTTTTTATGATCAAGTCCGCACATCTGACGGCGTCGATTTCGCGGAAGGCCGGCGGCCTTTTTGACGCGGTGTCGCGCCTGGTTCAGTCGCAAAAACAGCAGGGCATGGATGTGAAGGTATTCGGCCTGCTGGATGAATTTGCGGGCGAGGATTTGAAGGCGTGGAACCCAGTGCCGGTCGCCGCCTTCAAACCGTCGTGGCCGAACCTGATCGGCCGGTCGCCCAAATTTTTTGAAGCGCTCAATGATTTTGCGCCGGACATCAGCCACACCCATGGCCTCTGGCTTTATCCCGGCATCACCGTGAAAAATTACAGCCGGAAAAACAACCGGCCATATCTGGTTTCCCCGCACGGAATGTTGGATCCGTGGGCGATGAAAAATTCGCGCTGGAAAAAACAGATCGCATGGCGGCTGTTCGAGCAGGAACATTTGCGCGGCGCACGCTGCCTCCGCGCCTTGTGCGTTTCAGAGACAAATTCCATCCGGCAGCTTCAACTGAAAAATGACATCGCGGTCATCCCGAACGGAATTGATTTGCCGGAAAACGGAAGGTGGAAATCCGAAGGCGGAAATCCTCCGTGGAAAAACCATGTTGAGCCGGGAAGAAAAACGCTGCTTTATTTGGGCCGGATTCATCCGAAAAAGGGACTTGTCAATCTGCTGAAGGCATGGGCGGAAAGCCAGAAGCCGGAAGTCAGAAGTCAGAAGTCAGAAAAATGGGTGCTGGCGATTGCCGGATGGGATCAAGGCGGGCATGAGGCGGAGTTGAAACGTCTCTGCGACGAACTGAAGATTCCCTTCGCGGACATCCGGAAAGAAAAAGCCGAAAGCGGAAAGCAGAAAGCAGATTTTCCACCATCGGTTGTTTTTCTTGGGCCGCAGTTTAACGGGAACAAGGCCGCGTGTTATCGTCATTGCGATGCGTTCGTCCTGCCTTCGTTCAGCGAAGGATTGCCGATGGTGGTGCTGGAGGCGTGGGCGAATTCCAAGCCGGTCATCATGACGCCGGAATGCAATCTGCCGGAAGGATTTCAAGCCGGCGCGGCGTTGAAAGTGGAAGCGACGGAGGCCGGCATGGTTGCGGGTCTGAACGAACTGCAACGCATGACCGACAACGAACGGACGGCGATGGGAAGCCGTGGGCATGACCTGGTCGTGGAGCGGTTCACCTGGTCGCGGGTCGCGCAGCAATTGCAGTCGGTGCAGGAATGGGTTTTGGGCGGCGGCGCGAAGCCCGGCTGCATCTTCGATGCTTGAAGGCGTCACCCCGAACCCTCTACTGTTTGTCACGGCATGAGCGAACCACAATCCAAAACGGCTGGCGAACAATCCGGTTCTGCCCCGGCCGGGCATTCATTATCGGTGGATTTGTCGCGCTATTCGCCGGGCAAATTTGACCGCGAGACGGGCGTGGTTAAAGAAGGTCTCTGGCTCGTGGTCAGTTTGATTTTATTCCGGCTGTGCCCATTCAGTTTTTCCGCATTGAAATGTTCGGTGCTGCGCGCGTTTGGGGCGGGCGTCGGTCGGAACGTCACCATCAAGCCGGATGTCAAAATCACTTTTCCGTGGAAGCTGACGGTTGGGGATCATGTGTGGCTGGGCGAGGAATGCTGGCTGCTGAATCTGGAGCGCATTGTGATCGGGAGCAACGTCTCCGTTTCCCAGCGCGCCTTTCTCTGCACCGGCAGCCATGATTACAAAAAGACCACGTTTGATTTGATCACCAAGCCGATCAAGCTGGAGGATGGCGTCTGGATCGGCTCCGGTTGCTGGGTCGGGCCGGGCGTGACGGCGGAATCTCATTCGGTTTTGACGGCGGGTTCCGTGGCCGCAAAAAACCTGGCCGCCAATAGAATTTACCGGGGCAATCCCGCCGTGCTGGTGAAGCAGCGCGTCATTTCTTGACACATCATTCTGGCAATCCACATTTAATATATGGCCAATCCTGAAGAATCATCCGGCGCGGCGTCCATTCATCTGCCGGGGCAACCGTCCGCTCCCGGCAAAGGCCGCAGCCTCGCGAAATGGGCGTTGCTGATCCTGCCTCTGGGCTACCTCTGGTTCCACCTGCTTGACAATCTCCGGCTGGAATGGACAACAGACCCGCAGTATAGTTACGGCCTGGTCGTTCCATTGCTGGTGATTGGATTGCTGCTTCGCCGCTGGCAACATCTTGCAGGCCGGCCGTGCGCGTCGGTGGCCGTAAATCCGTGGCCGGCGGTATTGTTGATATGCCTGCTCGCGTTTCTTTACCTGCCCACGCGGCTGGTTGAAGAGGCGACGCCGGAATGGCGGCCCCTCGAATGGTCGCTGGGCATCCAAACAGTCGGGCTGACACTCTACGCCATTTATCTCGCCGGCGGGAAAGGCTGGTTGAGTCAGGCCGCGTTTCCGGTGGTTTTTTTTCTGGTGGCGATCCCGTGGCCCACGCTTTTTGAGCATCCGATCATCCAGGGATTGAGCCGCATCAACGCGGCGATGGTGGTGAACGTGATGGGCATACTGAACGTGCCGGCGGTCCAGCACGGCAACGTGATTGAAGTCAGCACGGGAATGGTCGGCATCAATGACGCCTGCAGCGGCATCCGCTCCCTGCAATCCAGCCTGATGATCTCGCTTTTTCTGGGGGAATTTTATCTGTTCAACTGGCGGCGCCGGCTGTTGCTGATACCCATCAGCTTTGCTTTGGCGATGATGTTGAACGTGTGCCGCACCTCACTGCTCACCTGGATTGCGGCGAAAGACGGGATTGCGGCCATTGCCAAATATCATGATGAAGCGGGCATGACGATCCTGCTCATCTGCACCGCCCTGCTGTGGGGCTTGGGCTGGTTTTTGAACCGTTGGAACACTCGGCAAAGAAAACAGGAGGCGCCAGGGGCAGCCGGCCCTCGCCCGATGGATGCTGAAAACGCCGGCAAAACCCGCCACAGGATGAACAGGTTCGGCATCGTTTTAATCGTCTGGCTGGCGACAGTCGAGAGCGGGGTGGCGCTTTGGTATGAGGTTCGCGAATCACACCTGAAATTCGGCCCTGATTGGACGGTGAATTTTCCAACCAATAATCCCACCTATAAGGATGTTCCGCTGACCGTGGATGAACATCAACTGCTGCGTTTCGACCAGGGGCAGCAGGGCGAATGGCAGGAACCGGACGGCACGCTGTGGCAGTCCTTTTACTACAACTGGCTGCCGGGACGGGTCGCGGGTTATCTGGCCAAACGGCACACTCCGGACATCTGCCTGACGGCGACCGGATTGAAAATGGTTTCCGGCCCGGAACTGATGGTGCTCGACGTGAACGGCGTGGAATTGCCGATGCGCCACTACGTTTTTGCCAGCTCCAACGGTCCGCTGCAAGTCTATCAATGCCAATGGCAGGCCGGCATGGGAAAGGATTCCTACACGGCGGATGAATCGTCGCGGTTCAACCTCATCCGGGGCATTTGGGCGGGCAGGGGCAACAAGGGGCAGAAGGTCCTGGAAATTGTCACCACGGGTTATGACGACCCTGTGCCGGCCAAGACGGCGTTGGTGCGCGAACTGGCCAGTTTGATCAAGGTGCAAAAGTAAATTTGTCCGGATCAAGTTTGCATCCATGAAAAGGAAAAAGGTTTTTGTCAGCGGTTGTTTTGACATGCTGCATAGCGGGCACGTCCGCTTTTTGCAGGAGGCTGCCGGCTACGGCGACGTTTATGTCGCCCTCGGAGCGGATCAGACAATCCGGGATTTGAAGGGACGCGCGCCGGTCAATACCCAGTCCGAACGAAAATACCTCCTTGAATCCTTGCGTCATGTCAAGACGTGCCTCGTCAACAGCGGTTCCGGGATCATGGATTTTCTGGGCGAATTAAAACGCATATCGCCGGATATTTTCATCGTGAACGAAGATGGCAATACGCCGGCCAAAGCCAAGCTGTGCCGCAAAATGGGCATCCAATATGTCGTCTTGAAACGGCTCCCACACACGAACCTGCCGGCGCGCTCCACCACGAGCCTGCGCAAGGAATGCCTGATTCCCTACAGGCTCGACCTCGCCGGCGGCTGGCTGGACCAGCCCTTCGTTTCAAAACATACCGGCGGCGCGGTGCTGACCATTTCGCTGGAGCCGCTGATGGAATTCAACGAGCGCAGCGGCATGGCCTCCAGTTCCCGCCGCCGGGCCATTGAACTCTGGCAGACGGATTTGCCTGAAGAAGACCGCGAAAAACTCGCAAAAATTTTATTTGCATTTGAGAACCCGCCCGGCACCCAAATTTTCGCCGGTTCACAGGACTCCATCGGCATTGTGTTCCCCGGATTAAACCGGCTTGATTATTGCGGCCAATACTGGCCGGAAAAAATCACATCCCGGCACGACGAAAAAATTCTCTCCTGGGTCGAGCAGCATTTATATCTGCTTCCGCTCGATCCGCGCCCGCACGGATTTGATGTTTTCAAGCGCAAGAGCATCACGCCGTCCAAAGTCCGTGCCCTGGCCGCCGCTGCGGACGGCTGCTGGAACGCCATCCAAAACAGGAACCTGGCGGAATTTGGCCGTCAGGTTCGCGCCTCGTATGAAGCGCAAATCGCGATGTTCCCGCAAATGACCAATCCCGCCGTCAATGAAATGATCCGCGAACACGGAAAGGAATCCCTCGGCTGGAAATTGTCCGGCGCAGGCGGCGGCGGTTATCTGGTGCTCGTCCGCCGGCAACCGGTTCGCGGCGCCATCCAGTTGAAAATCCGCCGAAAGAATGTCTGACATGTCCTGATGTGAAAATTCTCATGCTCAACCAGGTTTTCTATCCCGACGTCGTTGCCACCGCCCAATACCTGGGCGATTTGGCGGCGGCGCTGGCGGAGCGGGGCCACGAGGTCACCGTGGTCAGCAGCCGGCAGGCGTATGAGCATCCCGAAACTGTCTTCCCCGCGCGCGAGACTTGGCGCGGTGTGAAAATTCTCCGTGTTTATTCCACCCGCTTCGGCAAGGGCGCCAGGTGGCGGCGCGCGGCGGACTTCGCCAGCTTTCTTTTTTCCAGTTGTCTCCGGCTGCTGTTTTTGCCGCGACAAGACGTGGTGGTGGCCCTGACCACGCCGCCGCTGATTTCCTTCATCGGCGCATGGCGGGCAAAATTGTGGCGGACGCGGTTCATTTATTGGGTCATGGATTTTAATCCGGACGAGGCCGTCGCCGCCGGCTGGCTGCGGGCGGATTCGTTGGCGGCAAAATTTCTGGAACGGCTCTCCCGGTTCAGCCTGCGCCGCGCCGGTGACATCATCGCACTCGACCGGTTCATGCGAGACCGCATCGTGGCGAAGCAAATCCCGGCTGAAAAAGTCGCCGTGATTCCGCCGTGGTCGCAGGACAGGCAGGTGACCTTCGACGCGGCGGGACGCGAGGCGTTCCGATCGGCGCATGGACTCGACGGCAAATACGTCGTGATGTATTCCGGCAACCACAGCCCGGTGCATCCGCTGGACACATTGATGCAGGCGGCGGATCAACTGCGCGGGGAAACGGACATCGTCTTTTGCTTCATCGGGGGGGGCAGTGAATTTTCGCGCGTAAAACAATGGGCGGCAAAAAATCCGAACACACTCTGCCTGCCCTACCAGCCGCTGGACAAATTATCCGCCTCGCTGTCGGCGGCGGACGCGCAGGTTGTCGTGATGGGAGACGCCATGCTGGGGCTGGTGCATCCCAGCAAGATTTACAACATCCTGACGGTAGGTGCGCCGGTGATTTACATCGGGCCGGAGCCGAGCCACGTCACGGAAATCCTCGCTGGAACAAAATCGAGGCATCCGTGGGCGGGCGTCAGGCATGGTGCCGCCGGAGATCTGGTCAAACAGATTCATCAATTGCGACTGAACTGCGCGGGAAAAGACCGCTCGCCGCCAGCCGAAATCGAAGCTCATTTTTCGCAGGCGACTTTGTTGCCGCGCCTGGTGGCGCTCATCGAATCAACGGTTCTCAAATCTTGAAGGAATAAACACGGCCCGTAATTATTTGAAAGCTCTCTTTGCTTATGTTTGGTGATTTCGACAAATACATCCTAGTTTTTCTTGTCGGACTGGTGGTGACCTACCTGCTCACGCCGGCGGTGCGCGGGCTGGCCGTCCGGTTTGGGGTGGTTGACAAGCCAGACGCACGGCGTCCGCATAAACGGACGACCGCCCGGGGCGGCGGGGTTGCCGTGGTTCTGGGGGTTCAGGCAGCCTGCCTGGCGGCGGTTTTGTTTCCCGGACCACATCTGGCCGGGGCGCTGGATTTTGCCTGGTGGCAGAAATTTGCACTGGCGTCACTGGTTTTGCTGGTGGTCGGGATGGTGGATGATATTCGCGGAATGAAGCCGGTGATCAAACTCGGCGGGCAGGTGGCCGCCGCCTTGATAATGTGGTTTTCAGGAACCCGGTTTGGTTTGCTGTTGGGATACCATCTTCCGGCACCGGTGGATTGCGCGCTGGTGGTGGTCTGGCTGGTTGCCATCATCAATGCCTTCAATCTGATTGACGGACTGGACGGGCTGGCGGCGGGACTGGCAATCATTTCGGCAGTTGGCTTGTCCGGCATTTTGCTGATGCAGCAGGCTCCCGGACAAGTGTTGCTGCTCATGGGTTTCATCGGCGCGTGTCTTGGCTTTCTGCGGTATAATTTTAATCCCGCAAGCATTTTTCTGGGCGACACCGGCAGTATGTTCATCGGATTCACCCTGGGCGTGGTTTCCTTGCAGACGTTCAATAAAAACACGTTCCTGATTTCCATGGCCATTCCCATCATGGTTCTGGGCGTGCCGATTTATGACGCGATGCTGGCGGTGTGGCGGCGCTCGGTGCGCTCCTGGGTGGGCGACAAAGGCGACGGTGCAAGGCGCGGCATCATGCAGCCGGACGTCGAGCATCTGCATCATCGCCTGACCAAATCCGGTTTAAGCACCAGGCGGGTGGCTGTTTTTCTCTATGTGATCAACGGAGTCCTGGTGGCCTTTGGCCTGTCCATCATGCTTTTCCAGTCGCACGCGGCGGGCATTTTCCTGATCGCCCTGCTAGCCGCCGTTTATGTGCTGATGCGGCAACTGGCCGTCATCGAATTGCGCGAGACCGGCAGCGCGATATTGATGGGATTGCGCCGTCCCACTCACTCGACGTTCAAGGCGCTGGCATATCCGGCCTGGGACATGGCCTGGCTGGCAGGTTCACTGGCGTTGATCATGTGGTTCTACGAGAAGTGGAGGGTGGATTTCTGGCACACATGGTTTGTTGACCTGCCGATCTGGGTGACGCCCACCTTCTCGCTGCTCGCACTTTCACGCACCTATGTGACCTATTGGCCGCGGGCCAGGCTCCGTGATGTGTTGGTGGTTTTGTTCTGGTTGCAGACGGGAATTATCTTCAGCCTGGGACTCGCCTTGATCATTGATCCGGGGAAGGGGTCAACATGGCTTCTCCGGGCCGTGCTGATTGCGGGAATCAGCCATCCGGTCATCGTGACATCGAGATTGATTGACCGGTGCATCGAGGAACTCGTATTGTGGCTGAAGCGTCAAGGCGATGCGTCCGGTGAAACTGAAAGGATGGTGTTATACGGGGCGGGGATACGCGCGCAGTTGTTTTTGAAGGACCGGGCGATGAAAATCTCAAACGGCCCGGACGGACGCCAGATACTGGGGTTTGTTGATGATGAAAAAGGATTGCATTACCAGTGGATTTATGGGTTTCTAGTGCTGGGCGGCCTCAAGGAACTCCCGCTGTTAATCGAACGGCAGAGGGTCAACCGCATCATCATCGTTTCAAACCTGCTGCCGGAAAGCCGGGACGCCATCCGGGAAATTACGGCCCGGAGCGGGATAAAATTGAGCGAGTGGAAACCCGAGGAGCATGAGTTGCTTCCATCGGCGGCTTGAGGTTGCACAAACATTTTTTAAGTTTTACAAAGGAAAAATATGCGCAAAATAATCATCATTCTTTCGTGCTGCGTCGGTTTGCTGCTGCTGGGCTATTCGGGCTATCGCGGCTACCAGATATGGAGGCAAAGCCACGGAATGACCATGGCCAGGGAATTTTTTGCCAAAGGAGATGCTAAAAACACCATCCTTTCCCTGCAATCGGTGCTTCATGCAAATCCCCGAAACATTGACGCCTGCCGCATGATCGCGGGTTTGACCGAATCAGTGCGCGATCAACGCGCCCTGGTCTGGCGTCAGCGCGTTTTGGAACTCGATCCCAGCTCCATCACGGATCGTCTTGCGCTGGTGCAGGCGGCCATTATTTTTCAGGATTATACGCTGGCCTCAAACACCCTGGCGGGCGTGCCCGCCGCCGACACAAAAACTGTCGTCTACAACAATATCGCAGGCACTGTGGCACTGGTGGAGGGGCAGCTTGACCAGGCCGAAGCGCACTTCAGCGAGGCCATCCAGCTTGACCCGTCAAATCCGGTCCCGCAGGTCAACCTGGCCGTGGTGCGCCTGCACAGAACCAACGCGCTCGACATGGCCGAGGCGCGCATCACCCTGCAACGGGTCATCATGACTTCAACCAATGCCTCGCTCCGCAGCCAGGCACGCCGCGAACTGGTCAATGATGCAATACGCTTCAATAACATCACGACCGCCTTGACTTTCTCGAGGCAACTGGCGGATCAAACCAATGCCGTTTTTGTCGACAAATTGCTCCGGCTTGACGTGTTGATGAAATCTCAAAGCCTCGAATTCAAACCCACCCTCGCCTCATACCAGCGCGAGGCCGCGACCAATTCAGCAAAGCTTTTCGACCTGGCAAACTGGCAGATAAAAAGGCTTTCACCCGCCGAGGCGCTTGGCTGGCTGCAGGGCCTCCCCATGCAGGTCAGGACAAACCAGCCGGCATGTTTGCTCGCCGCCCAATGCCAGATGCAAACTGGCGACTGGCGCGGATTGCAGTCCGCCATCCAGCAGCAAAATTGGAGTGAACTCGAATTCATCCGCCATGCGTTTCTGTCCCGCGCCCTGCGCGAGCAAAACCTGGCCGATGCCTCGACCGCCGAATGGGGCGTGGCGCTGCAATATGCCGGCAAACAGAAGGGCACCTTGATCGCACTTTTCAGGCTGGCGGCTGAATGGAAATGGAACACCGAGGCCGAACAAATACTGTGGACCGTGGTCACTAAATATCCGGAAGAAAGATGGGCGACCTCCACCTTGTCCGAATATTTGCTGGCCGGGCACCGCACCCGCTCATTGATGGATTTGTTCAAAATCATGTCGAGTCACAACCCGGGCGATTTGGACGCAAAAAACAACCTGGCCATGACCGCCCTGCTTTTGGGGGCGCAGGAACTTAAACCTTACGACCTGTCCCAGGAGGTTTATGAAAAGGCGCCATCAAATCCATCCTTTGCCTCCACCTACGCCTTCTCGCTATACTTGCAAAAAAAAATTCCAGAGGCGCTCAAGGTCATGCAACAACTCTCCCAAAAGGAACTGCAGGATCCTTCGGTTGCCGGTTATTACGGCCTTATTCTCAAGGCGAACGGCAACATGGCGCAGGCAAAGCCCTTTTTGGATTTGTCTGCCAAGGCGCATCTGCTGCCCGAAGAGCGGATCCTTTTCGATCAGGCCAAGGCGGGCCTGTAATTTTTTGACGCCGCCGTTGGATTATGCAGATGACAAACTAATGAGGCAAAACTGGCAGGGCGGCCAATCCTCTGCCAGCCGAACGTGTGGGTTTTCAACCGGCGGCGCGCACGGAGTGACGCGCCCTGCCCAGAAAGTTTGTTAACTGCATAATCCCACGGCGAAGTTGTTTTGATTGGGTGGCGGCAAATAATATGCGGATGCTTCGCCAAGCCTTAAAACTTTCAGGGGCAAAATGATTCAGGCCGGTCTGCATGACCGGCCTGAATCGTATAAAAAGATCGAACAAAACGGGCTTGCCCGCCTGTCAAGTTACGCCGTGCGCTTCCTGCGCAATGCCCGCATACCTTGTGCCGCAAACGGCAGGAGCATCATGGCACCGGCAACCATCGTTGTGGGTTCGGGAATGGGTGCTACCCCGCTTACTTCGACAATCATATCCTGATAGTCAACATCCGTGCCCGATCCTGGGATCGCCGTCAAATCTTCCCATCCAAGAATATACGAACCGGGATCCCAAGCCACTGTGCCTCCTGAATGTCCCCAGCCATCAAGATTTGCCGCATCCAAATTTAACGACTGGTCGGTGGCGGTGGTCAATGTGACCATGTGATCTCCTCCGTCACTGTTCTGGCTGTTGACGGAATACCAGACACCGCCGGGGGTGTCCAAATAAAACCCAAAATCACCGACAGGAACAGTTATGCTCACAGTTGAATTGGGAGAAGTGCCGCCACCAAAAATTTGAGTCTTTTGACTGGGATCGCTCAAATTGTAAATGCCGAATGAACTGTAGGACGCATAGCCGGCAATCGTCAGCAGCATTGTGGCCGTCCCATTGCCGCCGGTTCCGGTCCAAACCTGGTCGGAACTGTCGTCCACCCGGTTCGCCGCGCTATTGACGTTATAACCCGAGTTGCCCGTCAAGCTCTGCATGACGGTGTTGAGGGTGCCCGGATAAGGCTCGCCGTCCCAACTGCCAGTGGTGGCCACCGGCGTCAAACCCGCGTGCGCGCTCATTGAGCAACAAATGGTTCCAGCGAGTGCCAAAATCCATGATCGGTTGATTTTCATAATTTTCATAATGTGACTGCGTTTTTTTTCTGATTTATTTGTCAAACTGTTGAGAAGTTTAAGCTTGCCACCCACGGAAGTCTATCTTGCCTTGGGACATTTTCGGTCATGTTTGGGACATACCGGATATGTCAGCATGATCATTCGCATTTTCCAGCCTGGAAATCATTTGCGCCGCGCCATTGCGCCACATTCTCAACCTTACTGCACTGCTGCCCGATAAAATTTTCGCGGGACATTGGTTGCGGCTGGATCGGTGAACTGCCCGGTGCCGTTGGTGAAGACGAGATTGGTCAACACTGACCATGAAGCGGTCAGATTGGTGGCGGCCTGGATCTGCAATAAAGGTCTCGCCAGACCCTTTATGGAAATTTGCGGCGCATGGTTTGAAATCGAAACCGGGCCGAGCACGGGCGGCACGACAAGCTTCACCACCGCGCCATTTGTCCCGTTGCCGCCGCCGCCAGATGTCGTGCCGTAGAGATTACCATCACTCCCCGACGTCCATCCTGCATACGGATTTGCTCCGTTAGTGCCGTTGAACGACACCAGGGTTGTCAACGCGCCATTGGTTGTCATCTTGAAAATCGTCCCCAGATTGCTGAGGCCACCGGAATAAGTCATGCCGTAGAAATCGCCATCGCTTCCCAATTTTAATCTCGCCGCAGGATTTGCCCCGTTGGTGCCGTTGAAAGACACCAGCGTTGTCAACACGCCATTGGTCGTCACTTTGAAAACCGTTCCCTGGCTGTTGCTGCCGCCAAAGTATGTGGTGCCGTAGAAATTACCGTCATTTCCGGGTATCAATGCCGAACGCGGATAAGCTCCGTTGGTATTGTTGAACGACACCAGCGATGTCAATACGCCGTTGGTTGTCATCTTGAAAATTGTCCCGTAGCCGTTATTCGTTCCACCAAAGGCGGTCGTGCCATATAAATCACCGTCGTTTCCTAATGTCAGTCCCGTATGGGGATTTGCCCCGTTGGTATTGTTGAAGAACACCAGCGTTGCCAGCACGCCGTTGGTTGTCACTCGGAATACTGTCCCAAAACCGCCACCAATGCCAAATATCGTGCCGTAGAAGTTGCCGTCGTTGCCCATTGTCAGAGTTGAATACGGAAAGGCTCCATTCGTATAAGCAAAGGACACCAGTGAGGTTAACAGTCCATTGGTAGTCATCTTGAACACGGTCCCATAACCGCCATTCGTTCCACCACCGACAGTTGTGCCGTATAAATTGCCGTCATTTCCCTGCGTCAATTCCGCTTGCGGGTCTGCCCCATTGGTGTTGTTGAACGACGCCAGCAATGTCAGCACGCCATTGGTCGCCACCTTGAACACGGTTCCATAACCATTCGTCCCTCCAGCACTGGTTGTGCCGTATAAATTGCCGTCTTGCCCAGCGCAAAGCCCCGTAAAAGGGGCGATTCCATTTGTGGTGTCGAATGTATATATCGCCTTCACTTGGGCAGTCTGTGCTTGGGCTGTTTGCAAGCACATTCCAGCCAGCATGGCGGCGCACAAAGAGGTGAGCAGGATTTTTTTCATGTTATGCTTTTTTGCAGAGAAAAAGAACAATCAGCAGCTTTGAAATTTTGTCAAGGTTCCAGCGTCGTAAAAAGTTATTCTGAAAGCATGATGTGCTTGAAGTTCAATCTAATTCAACTGGCATGGAATAGCAACTCAAATGTCGTCATTGGCCAAATTATACACTTGCCTGGAAAATCAGGGTTTTAAGGAGCGTCTGCAAAAACGCTTGTTGTCTTGGACTACGGCGGCCGTGAAACCGTTTTCAAAAAATAGGGGAATTTCCGAATTTTAAAGGCTGCGGCGCATTCTGCTTGCCGCCACAGTCCACGTCGCTGGCGCATAAACGGCGTTTATCCTTCAAGTGCAATCCCTTTTTTCAGGCATTCGTCCAACGGCGCGCACAGAATGACACACCCTATCCAGATTATTTATCATCTGCATAACTCCAGTCATGGACAAAAAGCAGGCCGCTCTTGCGAACGGCCTGCTCAAAAGAAGAATTAAAAACATCTTCCTATCAGACTGCGCGCTCTTTACGCAGCGAACGGATGGCACCGATGCCAAACGGCAGCAACATCAATGCACCCGCCATGACTGTTGATGCTTCCGGCACGGGAGCAGGAACAGGGATTGATGTCCCGGTAGCGTTGTCACCCCATGGACCTTGAGTTCCATCATTCAGAGAACCCGAACCAGCCGCTGGCCCATACAATGAAGTAAAGCCAATAAGCTGTGCGAGGTCGGTATGAGGTTGATAATTCCAAGTTACATTACCGTCCGTTCCGTCATTTACGCCACCAGATGTAATTGACCCGGTTAAAGTATAGGGGCTTCCAGAGAATGAATCGGAAGTCGTCAATACATTGTCCACATAGTTTGCATTGACTACGAATTGCCCTATGTCCGCACCGGAAAGCGGCGTGAATGCATACAGATAAGTGAATAACGAGGAAGTGCTGTCATAGACCACATCGTAACCAACAGAAATTGACCCACTGGCTGACGACGTAAAAGTCGCAGTTCCAGAATCCACTGATGTCAGCGTTGCTTGCGCGGCCTGCTGTGTGGCGAAAACCGCCAGGGCAGCCGCTCCGATTGTTAATAGATGTTTTTTCATATTTTCTAATTGTTTTTTTGTTTATTCTTCTTTTTGTTTATAGCCCGGCGTTCATCGCCGAACTTCTTGTTGTTGACTGTCTCACAAGCGAGCTTTTCCAACTATCCCTAAACGGGACATCTTTACTCGTTTTTGGGACGTGAGCCTGAAACCTCAATTTGTCCTGTCAAACCAGCCTGCAATCTCAATGCTCACCATCCCCCATTCACCTGGATGCAATCTGCCATCAACCACCTTCCGCATCTAGTCCATGATGGGACATCTTGTTTCGCATTTGGGACATGAAAGTGAAGCCCGAAAATATTGCAAAACAGGCGCTTTTATCAATAAAAGGCATAAAATATCAGGATTAGGGTGCATCTTGACACTGTTCTTACGATGAGTGGTAAAAGGTTCCTCAACCGGCACAAAGCGAGATGACATGAACAAAGAACGGAATCCGGAAGCCTTGAAACTGCTGCCGACCTTGGCGGCACTGGAACAGGACGTGGTGGCGGAATACTGGGAATTAGACCGTCAAAAACTGGAACGCCG
>Ga0208357_1000604_pt1 | contig 28358 bp, 31 predicted proteins | sample NGESurdeep092012_6_FD_184487 | JGI IMG/M metagenome (GOLD analysis project Ga0208357, IMG submission 184487) | Arctic peat soil microbial communities from Barrow, Alaska - NGEE Surface sample F52-2 deep-092012 (SPAdes) | ecosystem: Environmental > Terrestrial > Soil > Wetlands > Peat ...
GAGTGCGGGCGGAGGGACTCGAACCCACACTCCGAAGAACTGGTACCTAAAACCAGCGCGTCTGCCAATTCCGCCACGCCCGCAAGAGCAATCAGTCTACGGCGCACATCGAGGTGATTGGAGGCTCGCACGTTAGATTGTTGTCATGAATATCTCCAACAGGGCCGACGGATTCGGCGCCAATGACCTCAATCAGCGACTACTGCGCGAGCGAATTGTCTTCCTCGGTTCCGAAGTGAACGACGACTCGGCCAACCGGATCTGCGCCGAATTGCTCCTGCTCGACGCCGAAGACAGTGAGCGCGACATCAGCCTGTACATCAACTCCCCAGGTGGCGTAATCACTGATGGACTGGCCATTTACGACACGATGCAGTACGTCAACGCCGACGTGCGCACGATATGCATTGGCATGGCCGCTTCCATGGGGCAGTTTCTGCTGTGCGCCGGAGCCGCGGGAAAGCGCTTCTCGTTGCCGAGTAGCCGAATCCTGATGCACCAGCCGCTGATGGGGGGCATGCAGGGTCAAGCCTCGGACATCGCGATCCAGGCCGAGCAGATTGGTTTCATGAAGAAGCAGTTGGCCGAGCGCATTGCCTTCCACACGGGCAAGTCGCTGGCGCAGATCGAAACGGACTCCGATCGCAACCGCTGGTTCACCGCGCAAGAGGCGTTGGAGTACGGCTTCATCGATGCAGTCATTGAACATTCGGCCGTTCGTCAAGGCGCCTAGTGAGCGATGGCTCGACGACGCGAGTCGCTCGACGCTCATTAGAGAACGACGCCTTTCGCGTCGTGAGTGCTCGTGACAGTCTGGTCACGCGGCTCCGCAATCTCTGGAATCGTCGCGAGTTACTGTTCAGCCTGATCAGGTCGGACATCCGGATCAAATACAAGAACTCGGCGTTGGGCATCGTGTGGTCGATGCTGACGCCTTCTCTCTTCCTGGCGATCTACTGGCTGGTCTTCGGTGAAGTTCTTAAGAACGGCATTCCGAACTTCGTCGTCTATCTGTTCGCGGGAATGATCGTGTGGAACATGTTCAACACGTCGCTCTCGACGGCGACCGGCGTGATTGTCGTGCGTTCCGGTTTGGTCAAGAAAGTATCGTTTCCTCGCGAGATCCTGGCGCTCGCCAACGTGGGCGCCGCCACTTTCTACTTCTTCATCCAACTCGGGGTGTTTGGTGCGTACCTCCTCCTCGTCCAACACTCACCGGACTACGCCTACTTCTGGTTGCTGCCGATCGCGTTCCTCGCGTTGTATCTCTTCACCGCCGCCCTCGCGATCCTCATGTCGGCCATCACCGTCTACATGCGCGACATGGAACATTTCATCTTGATCATCCTGCAGCTGTGGTTTTTCCTCTCACCGGTCGTCTACTCCTACGAACACTCCATCGCGCCGAAGTTGCACGTGTGGGGAGTGGCCTGGCTGTATTTCCTCAACCCGATAACCCTCATCATGTTGACGTTCCAACGCGCCTTCTACGTGGCGACCACGGCGCCGTCGACGACCCAGACGGTCGTCGTTCACGGACACACCGTCCCGGCGATCTTGCAGATCTTGCCGTCGTGGCCCATGTCGACGTACTTCTATTTGGACCTCGCCCTGCTCGGCATCATGGTGACCGCGTTCCTCTTGGCCGAAGTGCTCTTCGGGCGCCTTCAGGGCAACTTCGAGTCAGAGCTGTAATGACGACCGTCATCAAGGTTGAAGGAATTTCGAAGACCTTCAAGATTCATCACGAACGTCACCAATCACTGAAGGAGCGAATGCTCCATCCGCGCTCGGGATCAACCGAGACGTTCAACGCGCTCAAGGACATCAGTTTTTCCGTGGACACGAACGAAACCGTCGGTCTGGTCGGCCACAACGGATCCGGTAAATCGACGTTGCTCAAGTGCATCTGCGGTGTCTTGCAACCGACGTCCGGCCAGATTCACATTCGCGGCAGCCTCGCGGCACTGCTGGAACTCGGCGCCGGGTTCCAGCCCGAGCTCTCCGGTCGCGACAATATCTTCCTCTACGGGGCGATGCTGGGATTCTCCAAGAAGATGGTCGAAGGGATCTTTGACGACGTCGTGGATTTCAGCGAGATCGCGAACTTCATCGACACGCAAGTGAAGTTCTATTCGAGCGGCATGTACGTCCGCCTGGCCTTCGCCGTCGCCGTCAACGTCGATCCCGACATACTCGTCGTCGACGAGGTGCTGGCCGTCGGCGACGAGCGCTTCCAGGCGAAGTGCATCGACCGAATCCGGTCCTTCCAAGATGAGGGCCGATCGATCCTGTTCGTCACTCACAACGCCGATCAGGTTCGCGCGATCTGTGACCGAGCGATCGTGCTCGACGGCGGGAAAATGATCGCCGACGGTCCGACGCACGAGTCACTGCGTATCTTTCGCGAACACCTCATGGACAGCGCCGTCGAACACGATCGCAGCGGTCTGCTCGCGTCGATCACCATCGACTCAATCACCACGCCGTCGGGGTCCTTCGACGTGCGAAGCGGCGCCGGCATGCACTTCGACGTCAACATCACCTCGCACGGTGCCTACAGCGGGAACTTCGTCATGGAGATCTTCACTCGTAAGGGACTGCTGATCAGCCGTAGCGACGCCAAAGGTTCACCGGTGAACTTGACACCCGGACAGAATCGCGTGGGCATCGATCTTGCGCAAATCCCACTTCTTGACGGCATCTACGACGTGAACATCGGCGTCGTCGATCCCCGTGGCAACACGGTCATCGCGTGGCGCGAACAGGCCGCGTCCATTCAGGTGACCTACGACGGACGCGAAGGCGGCCTCGTCGAACTCGGCGCGGCCATCCGGCAGCAGTAAATCACTGTTGCGCGGACGTGAGACGAGGGAATCGGCGAAGCGATCCGAACACGCCGAGCTTGCCGACGTTGAAGGGATGCGCCGCCCCGCTCAACATCCGTCGATCGCCGCGCGAGTTACCGTAGGCGAAAACGACTGGGGGAGTGGGGTAGTGGCGACTGACGATCCACTCGTCGAGTCGACGCAGTTTCTCGCTCCCCCGACAGTTCTTGCCAAGGTATCCGCCGGTCAGGCGACCTCGCGGATCAACCGCGAGACGGGTCCCGAGCCCGCCGTTCGCACCAAGTTCTTCGGTCATCACGTCCACGTATAGCTGCGGCGATGCCGAGACGATGACGATGTCGTGACCCTGTTCGCGGTGCCACACGAGACGTTCCAGCAGTAACGCCCGTCCCTCGTGTTCGAGGTGCCCGAGCGCGAAGGTCCGTGACTCGGCCCTGACGATCTGCTCGTCCATTCCCGTGAGCAGCTTCACGAAGAGACGTTCCTTCGCGTTGTCGGCCCAGCGGCTCGATCGAAAGGCGCCCACGGTGAGGGGTACCGCGAGGGACAGCGCCGCGCGCCACGTACGCCCGCGACCGGCGACCATCTTGAGCCAGGGAAAGACGCTGCCACCTTCGGTGAGCGTGCCGTCGAGATCGAACGCGGCGACGACCGGCGGCGATTCAGTGTCCATGGAACCAGTTTCACAGCCTTTGTGAACGAGGGGTTTCCACTTCCCTACAAATCCGATAGGTATTGGCAACAATTCGGTAGTTCCCATTAGGGTTGGCTCGTTCAGTCAAGGGACTGACATCACGCACAAGGAGCACAGCATGGCGATACGACTCGGCGACGAGGCCCCAGACTTCACGGCGGAGACGACTGAAGGCACCGTCAACTTCTACGACTATCTGGGCGACGATTGGGGCATTCTCTTCTCGCACCCCAAGGACTTCACCCCGGTGTGCACCACGGAACTGGGCGCCTTTGCTGCTCGACGTGGCGAATTCGACAAGCGCAACACCAAGTTGATCGCCGTGTCGGTCGACGACGTCGACTCCCATCAGCGCTGGAAGAGCGATATCAGTGAGACCCAGGGCGCGGAGCTCAACTTCCCGATCATTGGCGACGCCGACCACAAGGTCGCGGACCTCTACGACATGATTCACCCGAAGGCGAACGACACGTTGACGGTACGAAGCGTCTTCATCGTGGATCCCAAAAAGAAGGTCAAGCTGACGTTGACCTACCCGGCTTCGGTCGGTCGCAACGTCGACGAGATCGTGCGCGTGCTCGACGCCCTTCAGCTCTCGGCGAAATTCCCGGTGTCGACGCCGGTCGACTGGAAGGACGGCGAGGACGTGATCATCTCGCCGGCCGTCAGTGACGATGACGCGAAGGAGAAGTTCCCCAAGGGCTTTCGCAAGGTGAAGGACTACCTGCGCTACACGCCTCAGCCGAATAAATAGTCGTGGCATCTTCGAAGAGCGGCCACCCTGGGGTGGCCGCTCTTCGATGTCTGCGCCGTAAGGTGAGGCTTCGACAAGGAGTGTTATGACCGATCCGGCCAGGTTCACGTACGCCAACCAGAGCGTGAATCGTCTCGGCTTTGGCGCCATGCGCATTACGGGCGAGGGAATCTGGGGGCCGCCCAAGGACCCCGACGAGTGCCGCGCGGTACTGAAGCGCGCCGTCGAACTTGGCGTCGATCTCATCGATACCGCCGACTCCTACGGGCCGTACGTCTCAGAAGAGTTGATTCGCCAGGCGCTCCATCCCTACGGCGACGTCAAGATCGCGACCAAGGCCGGATTCTTGCGGATCGGCCCGAACGCGTGGCGCGAGTGCGGTCGACCCGACTACTTGCGCCAAGAGTGCGAGATGTCACTTCGTCGCCTCGGCCAAGAGTCGATCGACCTCTTCCAGTTACATCGCATCGATCCGTCGGTCGCGCCCGAGGACCAGTTCGGGCTGCTGCGCGATTTGCTGGACGAAGGCAAAGCTCAGGCCATCGGACTCTCGGCGGTGAGTGTCGAACAAATCGTCGCCGCCCGAAAGGTCGTCACGATCTCCACGGTGCAGAACCTCTACAACGTGACGAATCGACAGAGTGAAGCGGTGTTGGAGTACTGCGAACATGAGGGCATCGGTTTCATACCGTGGTACCCGGTCGCCGCGGGAAGTCTGGCACGAAGCGGGGGACCGCTCGATGCGCTGGCGCACAAGAACGGCATCACCGTCGGTCAACTCTCATTGGCGTGGTTGTTGCGTCGCTCCCCGGTGATGCTGCCGATCCCCGGTACGTCCAAGGTGGCGCACGTGGAGGAGAACTGCGCGGCCGCGCACGTCACGTTCGACGACGAGACGTACCACGCCCTCGACGCATTGACGACTAAGTAGAACGTTCGATCTCTTCGACGAGCGAGGCCCGCAGTTCGCGCTTGAGGACCTTGCCTTGAGGATTGCGCGGGAGCGGATCGGCACGGAAGAAGATCCTGGTCGGCACCTCAAAGCGAGCGAGTTGTCGGGCCACGTGACGGTTGATCTCTTCGGCCTCCAGCACGCGACCGGGCCGCAGCACAATGACCGCGGCGACCTCTTCCCCCATTGCCGTATTGGGTAGTCCGACGACCGCGCAGTCCGCGACGTCGGGGTGTTCGAAGATGGCCGCTTCGACGATGACCGAATAGACGTTCTCGCCACCTCGGATGATCATGTCCTTCGCGCGGTCGACGATGAAGACGAACCCCTCTTCATCGATGCGCGCGATGTCGCCGCTGCGTAACCACCCCTTGGTGAACGCCTTGGCGGTCGCGTCCGGCTTCTTCCAGTAGCCGCGAACGACGTTAGGACCCTTGATCCATAGTTCGCCGACGACATCGGGACCACTCGGTAGATCAGCGGTCGGTTCGTCGCCCTCGAAGTCCTCGGGGACGATCGCCACCTCGACAACCGGCACGGCCGGTCCGCAACTCTCAGGCTTCGCGAGGTAGTCGGGGCCGCCGTTGAGACAGACCGCGGCCGAGGTTTCGGTGAGTCCGTAACCGTTGCCCGGTTGGCCACCCGGAAAGGCAACTTGTATTCGTCGCACGAGTTCGGGCGGAGCGGGAGCGCCACCGTAGGAGACGGATTTCACGCTTGAAGTGTCGAACTTGGCGAAGTCCGGGTGATCCAGAATCTGCATCGCGATCGTGGGTACGCCGCCGAACATCGTGAGTCGTTCAGATTCGATCATGGCGAGCGCCTGGCCGGCGTCGAAGTGGTGCATCATGACGAGTTTCCCGCCGGACGCCGTGGCGGTGATCATCGTCGCGAGGCAGCCCGTGGCGTGAAACAGCGGCACGCTCAAGAGACCGGCGTTGGGAATGCTCTCACCCGACTCGTCGAAGTTGCCACTGCCGAAGCGCATCGTGGCGCGCGTCCCGACGAAGAAGAGGTTCATCAAATTCGTGATCGCGTTGCGGTGTGTGCCGACGGCGCCCTTGGGATGGCCGGTCGTGCCCGAGGTGTAGAACATGGTGGCGTCGTCGTCGGTCGAGATAACCACGTCCGGCGGGGTCGCCGTCGCGCTGACGTCACCGAGGTACTCATTGAAATCGACCATGCGGACCCGCGCGTGGGCCGCGCCGAGTCGAGCCGATCGGGTCGGGTCCTCAGCGATGACGACGATCGTGGGCAACTCCGGGAGTTGATCGAGGGTTCCGCGCACTCGCTCGAGTCGTTCCTCGTCGACGAAGAGCACCGACGTGCCCGAGTCGTTGAGCCCGTACTGCAGTTCTTCGGGGGTCCACCACGCGTTGATCGGTACGACGACCGCACCGGTGAGCACGGTTCCCCAGAAGGCGATGACCCACTGGGGAAGGTTGCGCGACGCGATCGCGACGCGGTCGCCCTTGACGACGCCGCTGTCGATGAGTCGCCCGGCCAGCGCGGACGCGGCCCGGTAGTGCTCGTCGAAGGTGAAGCGCTGTCCTTCGTAGACCAAGAAGTCGCGCGACGCGTGCGTGAGCGAGAGGTCCAGGATCTGGCGCAGCGTCGCCGGGGCGTGCTTCCACACCGTCATTTCGATCCCGTTGACCGACGTGCGTTCGGTTTCGAACATCGAGCCCACCGCGGTCATCTGTGCCGTGGCGTCCGCTAACGAAAGGACCGCGTCACTCATCGAGCGTTGGGGGGTTCACCGGCGACTTGGGAAACAAGGTGTCGCGGTAGTGCTGCAGTTCTTCGATCGACTCGCGAATATCGTCAAGAGCGCGGTGCGAGGTCGCCTTCTCGGGCAGCGCATCGAGGACTTCGGGGTTCCAGCGACGCGTCAACTCCTTCAGCGTCGAGACGTCCACGTTGCGGTAGTGGAAAAACTCTTCCAGGGTCGGCATGTACTCCTGAAGGAACCGTCGATCGGTGCCGATCGAGTTGCCGCAGAGCGGAATAGTTCGGGGTTCGGCGATGTGCTCCTTGAGAAAGGCCAAGGTCTGGCGTTCGGCCTCGTCGTTGGTCACCGTCGACCTAGTGACGGCGTCGATCAGGCCGGACTTGGTGTGCATCTCGGTGACGAAGTCACCCATCTCGGCCATCTGGTCGGGACTGGCGTGAATGACCAGGTCCGGCCCTTCGGCGATCACGTTGAGGTTGTCGTCAGTGATGAGAGTGGCGATTTCGATGATGACGTGACGAAGGGGTTCAAGCCCCGTCATCTCCAAATCCATCCACACGAGCACAGTGCGACACTACTGAACCTTCGACCGATGTTCGATTCGCACGGCGATAGCCTCGGCCTATGGAAATCCCTATTCGGGTCCTGCACCCTGACGCCACCGTGCCCGTCTACGCCCACGACGGCGACGCAGGATGCGATCTCGTCGCCGTTGCGTCGAGTGTCATCAAGGCCGGCGGGGGCCGCGCCATGGTGTCGACGGGCCTCTCGGTAGCGATTCCGGAAGGTCACGGGGGATTCGTCTTGCCCCGGAGCGGCCTGGCCGCCAAACACGGCGTCACGTGCATCAACGCGCCGGGTCTGATCGACGCCGGATACCGCGGCGAGGTGATGGTCGCGCTGGTGAATCTCGATCCGACGCACGATTACGAGGTGAAGAAAGGTGACCGGATCGCCCAACTGGTCGTGTTGCCGGTGCCCGCAGCCACGTTCACCACGGTCGAGGAGCTCCCGGCGGCCAGGCGTGGCGAAGGTGGCTTCGGAAGCAGCGGGCGTTGACCCGTTACCTCGAACCTCTCGACAGTGCGTTCGTCCTATTGGAGGTTCCGGGGTCGGCCATGAACATCGGCGCAGTGATTGAACTTGATTTTGGCGACGTCGCCGATCCCACCGAGCGATTTGAGCTGATCCGCAAGAACGTCGCCGACCGACTTCACGAGATACCGGTGTTGACCCAGCGAGTCATCCGAGCTCCCTTCGACCTCACGTGGCCGGCGCTCGTCGCGGACACTCATATCGACCTCGATCGACACATCACACGTGTCGCTCTGCCGTCGCCCGGAACCGCCGACCAGTTCGACGCGCTTGTCTCAGAGTTTCTCTCGCGACCACTGATTCGTACCCGGCCGCTGTGGCAGCTCTTGATCATCGAGGCTCTGGAGGACGGTCGGGTCGCCGCGGCACTGAAGGTGCATCACGCGTTGGCCGACGGCGTGTCCGGAGCCGAGACTTTCGCCAGTCTCTTCGACATCTCACCGGAGGTTCGAGAGCCGGCTCCCAAAGTCGAGTGCGCCACGACCGAGAACGTCTCAACGAATTCGATGTCGCTCGTGTTCGAAGGGCTGCGTCGCCTGCGCGCCGAGCCAGCGCTCGCCGTGAGTGTCGTGACGGCGTGGATCACACGTGTAGTTGACGTGGTGAGCACGGTCGTGCGCGTGGTGCTGTCGCGAAGCCGAAAGCGAACGACACTCGAACAGCCCTCGATCTTCGAGGCGCGTCGCACGTCGCTTAATGGGCGTGCCGGAGTCGAAAAGTCGTATCACCGAATGCGCGTTCCTCTCGCCGACGCCAAACGCGCGGCGAAGCGTCACGGGGCATCGGTGACTGATTTCGTTATGGCGACCACGAGCGGAGCATTGCGACGACTCTTGGCCGATCGCGGAGAAGAGATCACCCGCGACCTCATCGCCTTCGTGCCGATCAACGTGCGAGGCGATGGTGACGCCGCGGCGATGGGTAATCAGATCTCGGGAATGCTCCTGGCGCTGCACACCGACATCGATGATCCCGTCGAACGACTCAAAGCGATCGCCCAGGACTCCGCTAAGACGGTCGGCGTACAACGCCACCGTGGCGCCCGAATGTTCCAAGAGATGCCCCGCGTCCTCGGTCCTACGGTCCTCTCGCTCGGCGGTAAAATGGTGGACGCTTTCGGGCTCTTCGACGTGATACCGCCGATGGCGAATCTGATGCTGTCGTCGGTACCGGGACCGCCGATCCCGCTCTGGTTGAGCGGGCACCGTGTGGTATCGGCCGCCCCCGTCGGTCCGCTCCTGGGACCGTTCTGTCTGAACGTGACGGTGCTCGGATTTGAGCAGAATCTCGAGTTCGGAATGCTCGGGTGCGCCCGGACAATGCCTGATCTCGCGACGCTGCGTGACTATCTAAAGGAAGAGGCCACGACGCTGATTGACACGTTCAACGAATGAGCCGATGTCGATTTCGTTCAGCGACTGGGCTACTATGGGTGACCACGCGGACGTAGCTCAGTTGGTAGAGCGCGACCTTGCCAAGGTCGAGGTCGCCGGTTCGAGCCCGGTCGTCCGCTCCAGAGAGTTCAAGGATCCCGGCCGAAATGGCCGGGATGTCTGTTTCGCGTCCCCTCGTGTCGGGTGCTCAAACTGCTCGAAAGTCGAGAGGTGACAGCGCCCGAGCCAGCGAGAGGCATCGCGTCGTAGACTCGAATCTCTAGTCATCGAGATGATGATCGTCGCGAAAGGTATCTGACGGACCGAGTTACCAGACCTTTGCGAATGACTTGCATCACCGGGGCAGCGGACATGTCGACGTGGTAGACAAATCTGTCGCGACCGCCGATCTCGTCATTGCCGACGTGCTCGATCAGTTCGCTCGTAACTTCCTTCTCAACGAATTGACACCGGAACAATCAGGAAAGTTGCTCAAGGCATCGCGCTCGGACGTCGCCTTCCAAGTGCCGCGCCGAGAGCCCCGTCGAAGAGAGACTGACGTCGGTCGAGTACATCAAGCGCGAGGTGGCATTCGACGTCTTCGCTCGGTCCTGCGAACCTTCCCCGGTCTGTTTGACCCCGATTGGTCAACGCCGATGCTCGTCGATCTCTCTTGGTTCGGCGGCGTGCTTGGCGAAAATAGAGATCTCGACGTACTTCGTTCGTGGATCTCGAAGTCTCTGCTGCTGATTGAGGACGAGGACATCCAGGCGAGCGTCATGGGGAAACTCGATGGACAGATTTTGGCGGCGCAAGTGCGCAGCGGCGTCGAACGCACGACCAAGCGCTACGCACTTCTCGTTGATGACATCGCACGGATCGGCACCGCAGTGGTCTTTGAATCGCGGGCCAAGGAGCCTGCTTCCGACGTGCTCCCCAAACAACTGAAGGGGGCGTGGCGCGGCGTGACGAAGGCGATTGACCAAGCTCAAGCCGATCCGAACAATGAGAACCTGCACGACCTGCGAAAGGAACTGAAGCAGTTGCAGTGCGCCTGTGAAGTGATGGGGTTGATCGAGGGAAAACCGGCAATGAAACTGGCGCGCTCGGCGGAATCTACGCAGTCCAAACTCGGCGTGGTCCACGACGAGGCGGTGGCTCGTGCATGGTTGAAGTCATTGGTAGTCGCGGAGCCGCAATGGAAGAAGCCTCTCCGGGGGATCCGCGCCTTCCACAAAGAGGCCCGTCGAGAGGCCAAGCGCGGTTGGCGGGAGTCAATCGACGAAGTCGAACGCCGCTGGGACGACCTTCGAAACTGAATCTCTCGAGAACACGGTCCTGTTGGATGCCTAATCTCTAGTAGAGGAGGTTGCCATGGTCCACCCATCGCTCGAGCCTTACGTCAATGCCGTACGCGCCGACCCGGCGCCCCACCCGTCTCACGTGAGCGCGCACGAGCGCCGCGCGGCGTACCGAGAAACGGCGCTCGCCAATCGCGGCGACCCGCAGCCCGTGGAATCGGTTCGCGACGTCGATCTCGCCCTCGACGATCGAACGCTGCCGGCCCGACTGTACGTGCCGTTTGATGACGAGAGCAAAGCACTGGTGGTCTATTTCCACGGTGGTGGATTTGTGGTGGGGGACCTCGATACGCACGACGCACTCTGTCGGCGACTCTCTTCAGACACTCGAATGCGGTTTCTTTCGGTCGACTACCGGTTGGCGCCAGAGTTCCCGTTCCCGGCCGGTATCAACGACGCCGTCGAATCCATCCGCTACGTGCTGACGCATTTGGCCGAGTTCGACGACTCCGACGCGAAGGTGATCGTGATGGGCGACTCGGCCGGTGCGACGCTCGTGACGGTCGCGTGCGCACTGACGCGACACGAAGACTTGGGAGTCGTCGCGCAGGTCGTGATCTATCCGACGCTCGGACCGGAACTCTTCACCAACTCGGTGCACGAATTCGGTGTTGGTCACGCGCTCGATATCGATCATCTGCGCTACGACTATGGGCTCTATCTCGATGGCTGGACCGATCACGGCGACCCGCGGGTCACCCCACTCATGTTCGATGACCTCACGGACGTACCGCCCGCAATCGTGGTCGTCGCCGAGTGCGATCCACTGCGCGACGAGGCCGTGGCCTACGCCGGGTTACTCGAACACTTCGGAGTACGCGTGGAGTTACTCGAGGCCGAGGGCATGATCCACGGGTTCTTGCGACTGCCGACCATGGTGCCCGAAGCGCTCGAGATCATTGACGATCTGGCGCTACATATGCACCGCTACGTCGAGGCGGCCATGTGAACGTCCTGTTCGTCACCCTCGATCAGTTCCGTGGCGATTCCTACGCGGCGGCGGGTCATCCGCTCGTCGACACACCGACGCTGGATCGCATCGCTCGCGAAGGCGTTCGTCTCTCGCGGCACTACTCCCAGGCGGCGCCGTGCTCGCCCGGACGAGCCGCGATCTACACCGGCACCTATCAGATGAACAATCGCGTCGTCGCCAACGGGACACCGTTGCCGAAGGGACTCGACAACATTGCGCACGTCGCGCGCCGCGCCGGATATGACCCGATTCTTTTCGGCTACACCGACCAGGGCGTCGATCCCGCGAGCGCCGCCGGCATTGACGATCCGCGTCTCGACAGTTACGACGGCGTGTTGCCCGGTCTCTCGGTCGGTCTGTACTTGCCCGAGAGCCAGGCCGGCTGGATCCAACATCTACGCGCCCGCGGCTACGACGTGCCCTACGGCTGGGAAGCGGCCGCGCGCGGGGAGCCCGATCGCCCCGCCGAACTCTCGCTCAGTGGTTTTCTCACGACTCGATTCCTGGACTGGCTCGGCACTCAGGGGAGCGGATGGTTCGCCCACCTCAGTTATCTGCGTCCCCACCCTCCGTACGCGGCGGCGGGGGAGTTCTCGCGCATGTACGACCCCGCGGATATCGAAATGCCGATCGAGCCGGTGCCCGCGTCCCAGCGACACGCCATTCACGACGCGGCGATGGGCTTTGAAGGGAGCGCCGCACCGAGCGATCCCGATCAGATGCGAGCGCTGAAGGCCCAGTACTACGGAATGATCAGCGAGGTTGACGCACAACTCGGTCGAATCGTGCGTGAGCTCGAAGGGCGCGGCGAATGGGACGACACGTTGGTCGTCATCACCGCCGATCACGGCGAGCAATTGGGCGACCACGGACTGAAGGAGAAGTTGGGTTTCTTCCCGCAGAGCTATCACGTCATCGGCCTCTGGCGCGATCCTCACTGCGACGACGCCGGGCGAGTGGTCACGAAGTTCAGTGAGAACGTCGATCTCCTGCCGACCCTCGCCGACGTACTTTCGATCAACGAGCCGGCCCAGTGCGATGGCCGCTCACTGACGCCACTGCTCGCGGGAGAGGACGTGCCGTGGCGCACTGCCGCCCACTACGAGTGGGACTACCGCAGCTACTTCATCCGACACGTCACGAGTGATTGGCCCAGGGATCGACGCTTATCACTGGCGAACCTCGCCGCTTCAGTCAGCGACGATCTCGGCTACGTGCAGTTCGCCGACGGGACGTATCGTTGCTTCGACCTGCTCGCCGATCCGACGTGGCGAACCGAATGTCGCGACCACGAACGCATCATGCGCGGTGCCCAAGAACAACTCGTCTGGCGTCAAGAACACCTTCGACGTGACTTGACCGACATGCTGTTGCGACCCGGTCGACCGGGTAGGTGACCGGTCGGTTTCAAAGACGTGGCCCTCGCGTCGGCGACGACGTAGAGGCCGCGACGTCACCCCACGAAACGGATGAGCTTTTGAGCGCGTAATGCCGGTACGCGGCGGTCGTATTGGGTAAGGTCGTTCGGCAAGGCCGAATGCGTACTTGATATGCAATTTAGAACGATGACATCCATGGGGGGGTTTGTGCCGACTTTGGCCAGTGAACGGCGATGGTTGGTGCTGTTCGTTCTCTGCATCGCGGTGTTCCTAGTCGTCGTCGACAACACCATCGTCAACGTCGCCTTACCCACGATCTCTCGCGACCTTCACGCGTCGAATTCATCGCTCCAGTGGATCGTTGACGGCTACTCCCTGCCGTTCGCGGGACTCTTGCTCGCCGGCGGCGGGCTCTCGGACCGCTGGGGCCGCAAGCGCGTCATGCAAATGGGACTCTTCGCCTTTTCGGTGTTCTCATTGTTAGCGGCGTTCTCACATAACGTCTCGTCGCTCTTGACGACCCGAGCGCTGATGGGTGCGAGCGCGGCATTCATCTTCCCGGCGACACTCTCCACGTTGACGGTCGTCTTCCCAGAGCGACGAGAACGCGCCACGGCCTTCGGATTGTGGGGCGCGACGACCGGCATCGCGATTGCCCTCGGACCGATCGCCGGTGGTGAGCTCATCACGCACTTCTTCTTCGGATCGATCTTCTTGGTGAACGTTCCGGTCGCTCTCATTGGCGTGGTGGCGATCGCGTCGGTCGTGCCGGAATCCACCATTCCCGTTCGCCACCCGATGGATCTGATGGGTCTCGCCCTCGGCACGAGCGGCGTGACCGCGTTGATCTTGGCGATCATTCAGGGACCCTCGTGGGGCTGGCGTTCGTCACCCACCCTGGTGCTCTTCGGCGCCGCGGTCTTGTTGCTCAGTGGATTCGCGAACTACGAGCTTGGTCGCGAAGGACCGATGATGAACGTGCGGATATTTAACAATCGGACGTTCGCGGCGAGCGCCGGGGCCATGGCCACCAACTTCTTCTGCCTCTTCGGCTTCATCTTCCTCGTGACGCAGTACTTTCAACTCATCCATGGATACAGCGCGCTGTCGGCGGGCGTTCACACCTTGCCCTTCGCCTTCGCGGTCATGGTGGCGACACCCCTCGGGGCGCTCGCCGCGCTGCGACTCGGGACGCGCTCGGTCGTCGCCCTGGGACTCTTGGTGACCGCCGCGGCCCTCGTGTGGATGTCGACACTGGCGGCTGACGCAACCTACGTCGGTCCGATTATCGGTTCGATGATCACGCTTGCCGTGGGATTCTCGCTGGTGAACGCACCGTCGGTCGCCGCCACGATGGAAACGCTCGAACCGGACCAGGTCGGCGCCGGTGCCGCGGGCAACGAAACCACGCGCGAGCTCGGGGGCACGATGGGCGTGGCGATCATTGGCTCGGTGTTCGCGTCGCTTTTCGGTCCCGCCATTCGTCGAGCGTTCGAACCGTTTCGGGGCCACGGTCTCAGTGCTCATCAGCTCAACGTTGCGCAGAGTTCAATGCAGGCCGCCAAAATGACCGCGGCACACCTCCCGGCTTCGGCCCGGGCCATATTGGTGCCCAAGCTCACGGCCGCTTTCATGGAGGGTCTCCATCGAGGATGTCTCGTGGCTGCAGCGACGGCTCTCGTGGTCGCCGTGATCGTGTTCTGTTACCTGCCAACCGCGGAAACGACGCCGAAATCAGAATTGGTCCTCGAGCTCTGAGGTGACGTGCAGCGCGCTGCGGATAATTGCGGCCATTTTTCTGGTATCAATAGAACCCAGACGCCGACCTCGGCGATGGGATAACTAGGGAGACTTCATGCAGCGCATTACACGATTCCGTCAGGTTCTCGTAATGGCGGGAGTCGCTTCGCTCATGCTGGCCACCAGCGTGAGCGCGGGGGCCAGTCCGACTTCGGGCAAGTACAACGCCGCAGACGCCAAACTCGTACCAGCGAGCTACAAGGGCAAGACCCTGCAGGTCGCGACCGACGCCACCTACGCGCCGGATGAATATATGAAAAACGGCGTGATGACTGGATTCGACATCGATCTCATGTACGCCATCGCGAAGACCCTGGGAATCACGGTGAAAGAAAGCAACGTCACCTTCGACAGCATCCTGCTTGGCATCGGCGACGGTCGCTACCAGATTGGCAACTCGTCCTTCACCGACGAGAAGAGCCGTGAGAAGCAAGTCAATTTCGTCGATTATTTCCAGGCGGGCGAGGGCATCTACGCCAAGGCGTCGACGACGTCGCCGTTCACGGGCCTGAAGAGCCTTTGTGGCTTCACGGTCGCCGTGGAGAAGGGGACCACCGAACAGAGTGACGCGGTCAAAACTGCGAAGAAGTGTTCTTCGAGCAAGAAGTTGAACGTGCTCGCGTTCCAGACCCAGACCGAGGCGGACTTGGCGGTTTCTTCGGGCCACGCGACGTTTGGCTTTCTTGACAGCCAGGTCGCCGGCTACGTCGTTTCGCAGAGCCGGGGAGTCTTCAAGCTCGTCGGAAAGGCTATCGAAGTTGCCCCTTACGGCATCGCGACGGCCAAGACGTCCGCGGGTCAGAAGTTCGCTGTGGCGATTCAGGCAGCGATCAAGACCATGATTGCGAACGGCACCTACGGCGCCATCTTGAAGAAGTATGGCGTGACCGCGGGGGGATTGACGTCGTCGCAGATCGTTCTCAATGGAGCGATCTCCTAAGTCGTAGTAAAAACTAACTTCATGGATACGAACGGGGACGCTGTCGTCAAGGTCGTCCCCGTTCGCCATGTTGGTCAGTGGATTGGCACGGCGCTCTTGGCGCTGGTCGTCGCAATGCTGATCCACACCGTCTTTTCCAAGATCCCTTCGGGTCTGAAGCACTGTCACAAGGTCGCAGGCAAATTCAGCTGTCACGCGATATTGAAATGGCGATTCGGCTGGAATGACATTTTCCACTACGCCACGAATGAACAGGTCCTCAAGGGACTGCTCGTAACACTCGAGCTGACGGGGCTCGCCATGGCCATCGGCATCGTGCTGGGCGTCTTCATCGCCATAATGCGACTTTCCAGTAATCGACTGCTCTCGGGCGCGGCGTGGACGTTCACCTGGGCGTTTCGAGGTACGCCGGTCTACGTGCAAATCCTCATGTGGGGCGCCTTTGCATTTCTCTACCCGTCATTGGCGATCGGCATTCCCTTCACTCACATCTACCTCGTCCACTTTGGTGCCAATAGCGTCTTCACTTTGTTCAATGCCGCGGTTATTGCTCTCGGTCTCAACGAAGCGGCGTACTTCTCAGAGATTGTTCGGTCGGGACTGATTGCGGTCGACGAAGGTCAGATCGAGGCCGCGACCTCACTCGGAATGTCGCGTGGTCTGACGTTGCGACTCGTGGTCTTGCCCCAAGCGATGCGAGTGATAATTCCACCGACCGGCAACGAAGTGATCTCGATGTTGAAGACCACGTCGTTGGTGGTGGCGGTGGCCGTGGTTGACCTCCTCGGGGCGATAACCAACATCTACAACCAGACGTATCAAATTATGCCCATGTTGATACTCGCGAGTCTGTGGTACTTGATCGTGTCAACGATCCTTTCGATCGGACAGTTCTATCTGGAGCGGCACTTCGCCAAGGGCGCATTGCGCACACCTCCGCTCACACCGATCCAGCGGATTCGACAGGACCTGCGCGGCATCGCGTCCAAGTACCGCACCAAGCGAGGGGTGCAACCAGGGGCGACGCTGTGAGCGAACTGATGGTCGAGGCGCGAGGAGTTCACAAGTCCTACGTCGGCGTCGAGGTCCTCAAAGGCGTCGATCTCACGGTGGAGCGCGGCGAAGTGACGTGTTTGATCGGCCCCTCGGGATCAGGCAAGAGCACGTTACTGCGATGCATCAACCACTTGGAGAAGCACGACGCCGGTGAACTCCGTGTGGACGGCGAACTGGTGGGTTACGAGCTCCGGAGCGACAAACTCTACGAGCTCAGTGATCGGCGCATCTGTCACGAGCGCTCACAGATCGGAATGGTCTTCCAACGATTCAATCTCTTTCAGAATCTGAACGTCCTCGAGAACATCACGGTCGGGCCTACGAAAGTGAAAGAGATCAACGAGGAGCAGGCCAAGAAGATGGCCCGAGAACTCCTCGCGCGCGTGGGGCTCGAAGGCAAGGAGAAGAACTATCCGACCCAGCTTTCCGGTGGCCAACAACAGCGCGTGGCGATTGCGCGAGCGCTCGCGATGGAACCGAAACTGATGCTCTTCGACGAGCCGACCTCGGCGCTCGATCCGGAGTTAGTGGGCGAGGTACTCGACGTGATGAAGGACCTCGCTCGCAGTGGCATGACCATGATCGTCGTGACCCATGAGATGGGCTTCGCCAAGGAGGTCGCGGACACCGTCTACTTCTTGGATCAGGGCGTGATCGAAGAATCGGGGGACCCGAAAGTAGTCCTGACGACGCCTTCGTCGCCACGACTCCAAAGTTTCCTCTCCAAAGTCCTTTGATGGAGTGGGCAATTGACCCGACGAACGTCGCGACGGGACTGCCGCTCGAAGGCGTTCGCGTCTTGGACCTTTCACGGGTGCTCGCGGGACCGCTGTGCGCGATGGTCGCCGGCGACCTCGGCGCCGACGTGATCAAGGTCGAAGCACCGGGTGGCGACCCGGTGCGCTCCCTCGCGCCGCCTCGATTCGGCGAGGACGCGACCTATTACTTGGCCGTCAATCGTCATCGTCGTAACGTCGTCGCCGACCTTCGCAACCCCAAGGACTTTGAGGGGGTCGCCGATTTAGTGCGTCTCGCGGACGCCGTCGTGGAAAACTACTTGCCGAGGCAAGTCAGGTCACTGGGCATCGATCGATTACGAGCTGCGAATCCCGACTGCGTTTGGGTGAGCATCACGCCGGCGACGCTGGGCGGCCCCGTGGCTGATCAACCGTCCTTCGACCTACTCGCCCAAGCGCGCTCTGGGATCATGGGCGTGACGGGGGAACCGGACAGGCCCCCGACGAAGGTTGGTGCCCCGATCGCCGACGTCGTCACGGGTCTCTATGGCACGATCGGTCTGTTGGCCGGGCTCTTCGGGCGGCTACAGGGCCGACCCGGTCGCCACTTCGAGGCTCCGATGTTGGAGTCGACCATGTGCGCTCTGGTGAATCAAGCGCAGGGTTACCTCGCGGGTGGCGTGAATCCGACACGACTCGGCAACGATCACCCGAGTATCACGCCCTACGGCCCCGTCACGACCGCCGACGGTTTCATCCTGCTCGCGGTCGGGACCGACCAACAGTTTGCTCGATTAGTCGAGGTCCTCGGCGACGCGGAACTCTCCGATCGATCGCAGTGGAGTGACAACGACGCTCGGGTGGCGCACCGCGATGAGCTGCGCGGCGAATTGAATCGAATATTCATCGCACGCTCGACCGAAGAGTGGCTCGGGATCCTTCGACAATCCGGTGTCCCGCACGCACCGATCCTGGACGTGGCGGGCGCCTTCGACCAAGAGCAAATTCGTGACGGCGATTTCGTCGGTCGTATGGATACGCCCGGTGGGCAAATGTCGACGATGCGTACGCCGCTGGTGATCGACGGGGCACGCCCCATCGTGCGTCGAGGACCCCGGCGAATGGGCGAAGACACCGTCGCGATCTTCGGCGACTAGCTAGTAGTGGTGAATCGTTCACCGTCGAAGGCGTCGGTCGTCGTGAACTCTTCGACCGCGCGACGCTTCAACTTCGTCGCCTGACTCGTCGGATGACCGAGCGCCACGATCGAGGCGACGATCTGATCTCGTGGGATGTCGAGGACCTCGCGCACGCCCGGTTCGTTGCGCGTCGCGATCGTCGTCATCACGCCGCCCAAGCCTCGGGCTCGAGCCGCCAGAAGAATGTTCCACACGAACGGATAGATCGACGCGCCGCCGGCGATTTGATATCGGCCGAGGTCGCGATCGGTCGCGGCAAGGGCGGCGAGATCGGCGCAGATCACGAGCATGGCGGGCACCTGGTCGAGCGTTTCGGGGAAGCCGTCGGGTTTCGAGACCGCAATCGCCGCCGATCGCTTCGAAGTGGCGGCGGCGCGGTCCTCGTCGCTGGCGAGCGGAGAGAACGGTATAAGTCCGGCCAACACGTGGGCGACGTAGTCGTGCCAACCGTCCAAGTAGAGATCGCGGAGCGTGCGGCGACGGCGCTCGTCTTTCACGATGATCACGCGCCACGCCTGTCGATTGCCACCGGAAGGGGCAAAGCGGGCGTCATCGAGAATCGCGTAGAGGACCTCGTCGGTCACCGATTCGTCGAGGAACGCGCGTACCGAGCCGGTCGTGCGAAGGGCGTCGGTCAGTTCCATGACGACACTCTAGGACTGACCTACTGATTCGACCCCGCGTCTCGACGCAGGAATAGGACGACCGCGATGGCCATGGCGCCAGTGACGTAGGCGAGGAGGATGAGTGTCGCGCTCCAGGCGCCGAAGGAGTTCGACGGCGCGAACGGTGACTGCATCGACACGCCGAGAGTGGAGGGTTCGAATCGCATGAAGTCGTTCTGCCAATTCTGGGGAAAGAAGAGTCCAATGATCGGCACGATCAAGAGCAACGAAACGAAGACACTGATGGCGGCGGCGCTCTGGCGGAGCATGAGCCCGAGGGCGAAGGCGAACAACGCCAACAACGCCAAATAGAGCCCCGCGAGAATCACCGATCGAAGGACCGCCCCATTGGTGATCGACGCTGTCGGCACGACACCGAGATAGATCCGCTGTCCGATCAAGAAGGCGGCGAAGCAGACGAACTCCCCGAGGATCAGCATGGTGACGAAGAGCACGATGCACTTGCCGCCAATCAGTCGAAATCGATTGGGAACAGCAGTGAGCGTCGTGCAAATCGAACCGGACGTGTATTCGCTTGTAACTAACAAGGTCCCGATGACCCCGACCGCGAATTGGGCGAAGAGGCTGCCGCGCAGACTGCTCGAGACCGGATCGAAGGTCGCGATCCGCAGTGGGCTCAGTTGACTCCAATGAGTTCGAACGAGGGTGGTGATGAGGACGCCGAGTCCGATCGTGAGTAGCACCGTGACGGCAACGCCCATGATTGAGGAGCGTACGGAGCGAAATTTGAGCCACTCGGACTTGGTGGTCGCCAGCAACGTCGATTCGTTAGTCACGCGCGCGAACCGCCCTTTTGCGCGCCGTATTCAACCGCACCGGCGGTGAGGTCCATGAATACCTCTTCGAGCGACGCGCGCTGGGGCGTGAGTTCGTACACCGTTATCCCGGCGTCGAACGACAACTGACCGATCTGGTCCGACGAGAGGCCGGCGATCGTCAGGCCTTCGTCAGTGGCATCGTGCACGACGCCGTGGTTGGCCGTGACGAGCGCGGCCAGTTTGTCGTGGTCCGACGCGCGCACGAGTACCGTGCCCTCGGCGTTCTTGGTGAGGTCGTCGACCGAACCGGAGGTAATGAATCGACCCCGCCCAATCACGATGATCTCGTCAGCGCTCACGGCCATCTCACTCATGAGGTGCGAGCTCACGAAGACCGTTCGGCCCTCATTCGCAAGAGTTCGGAAGAATTCGCGAATCCATTTGATGCCTTCGGGGTCGAGTCCGTTCACCGGCTCGTCGAAGAGCAGGCATCCGGGATCACCGAGGAGAGCGCCAGCGATACCCAGTCGCTGACTCATGCCCAGTGAGTACGTGCCGACCTTCTTATTGGCGACGGCACTGATGCCGACGAATTCCAGCACTTCATCGACGCGTGATTTCTTGATCTGGTTCGACGTCGCGAGTGCGCGCAGGTGATTGCGCGCAGTGCGCCCCGGGTGAACGGCCTTGGCGTCGAGGAGCGCACCGACTTCTCGCATCGGAGCCTTCAGTTCGGCGTAGCGCGTGCCGTTGACCGTGGCCTGTCCCTTGGTCGGGTGATCGAGTCCGAGGATGATTCGCATCGTCGTCGACTTGCCAGACCCGTTCGGTCCGAGAAAGCCTGTCACGACACCTGGTTTGACTTCGAAGTCCAGGTCATCGACCGCGAGGGTGTCGCGGTAGCGCTTCGTGAGATGGTCGATTTTGATCATGGAGAACCCGAAGAAACCTTACCCATGACGTGATGCGTTCATGGTGGCCCGCATTAAGAACACGTTAAGAGTGCGATGCCTTCAGGGCCGTCGATTGGTTTGGCAGATTTCGCACGTGCCGGTCACGGCCACGTGGTGACGGTCCAACATGAATCCGAACGTGCGCATCAAGTCTTTGCTCAGCGCGTCGAAATGGGCCGCCGGAATCTCGAAGGTCGCGCCGCATTCGTCGCAGGTCAGATGACCGTGGACCGCGCCGGCGAGATGGAAGACCGCGGCGTGCTGATCAAGGTGCGCGTGCACGACGATCTGCAACGCTTCAAACTCTTCGAGGATCCGGTACACCGTCGACGGACTGACGTCGGGTTGTCGTGACTGCACTTCTTGCGTGATCTCTTCGGCGGTGAGATGGCCAGGGGCCGCGACGAGAACCTCGGCGACGGTACGTTTGGCAACCGTGACCCGCTTCGTGGCGCCGCGAATCACCGAAAGGATCTCGTTGACGTCGGGGCTCGAAGTGGACATGGAAAAACACTATGCCGGTCGCGCGTCTATAACGCGGCGAGACCGTCAATCACGCGCTGCGCTTCAGCGACGATGGAACGCACGATGTCACCGGCCGGGATGATCGACGTTATTGCCCCAACGGCCTGACCTGCCGGGTAGCCCTCCCGGTGCGGATCGACGCCGTCAGTGTTCTCGTCGCCTCCGAGGTGGAACGTCCCGTCGTTGAACGCGACCGCCAACTGGTCCGGGAATTTCTTTAGCAGCGTCGGATCGGCGTCGTATCGATCGGTCGTGTCATTGCGAAGAACGCGCATCGTCTTACCGCTGAACGCGCGAGAGACGACGGTCCCGTCCTCACGGGTCCGGAGGATCGTTTCACGGTAACCCGAGATGGCCCGCGCCTCGGGAGTCGCGATGAATCGCGTTCCGATCCACACACCGTCGGCACCCAATGACAACGCCGCCGCGAGCCCGCGGCCGTCAAAGATCCCCCCCGCGGCGACCACCGGAATCACGCCGTCCATCGCGTCGACGATGAGGGGCACGAGCGGCAACGTCGCGACGGTGCCGGTGTGGCCACCGGCTTCCGTGCCCTGGGCGACGACGAGGTCGCACCCGGCGTCCAGCGCTCGTTTGGCGTGCTCCACCTTGCCGCACATGGAGACCACGAGCACGCCGTGTTCGTGACAGAGATCGATGACGTGAGCTGGCACGCCGAGCCCGGCCACGAACGTGCTCGCGCCGCCTTCGATCAAGAGTTCGACATTGTGTTTGAGCGTTTCGGGGAACGCCGTCAAGAGGTCGACGCCGAAGGGTTTGGCCGTGAGTTCCTTCGTGGCCGCGATTTCGTGAGATAGTCGTTCGCTTGACATGGTCGAGGCACCAAGGCAGCCGTAGCCACCGGCGTTGGAAACCGCGGCCGCGAGCGCGCTGTAGGCCACGCCGCCCATACCCGCCAACATCACCGGGTGTTCGATATGCAACATCTCGGTGAGTCTCGTTTTCATTGGTCTCCTCTTGGTCCAAACTAGTGAGCGCGTTGCGCGTCGGCCAAATGTCACCGGGCCCAACTAGGGTGAGGTTCGTCCACGAGTGGTGTTTGCCCCCGTCGTCTCTTCTGGAGTGAATTTTTTGCATGGATACTGACCTCGCTGTCCCGATGCCCAAGAGGGAGTTGTACTTCGTTTTCGGCGCGCTCATGCTGGGAATGTTGTTGGCCGCACTCGACAGCACCATCGTCGCTACCGCTCTACCGACAATCGTCGGTGACCTGCACGGTGCGAGCCACTTGAGTTGGGTCGTCGTTTCCTACCTGTTGTCGTCCACCGTCAGCACGCCGCTCTGGGGCAAGCTCGGTGACCTCCACGGTCGCAAGGTCTACTTCCAGGCTGCGATCGTCCTCTTCTTGATTGGCAGCATGTTGTGCGGCGTCGCCCACACCATGCTTGAACTCATCCTCTTTCGCGCGCTGCAGGGTCTGGGCGGCGGCGGACTCATGGTCGGCGCGCAATCGATCATCGCGGATATCGTGCCGCCTCGAGAACGAGGTCGCTACGCCGGATTCTTCGGAGCGACGTTCGGTGCCGCTACGGTGATCGGTCCGCTCATCGGGGGATTCATCGTCGAGTATTTCTCGTGGCGATGGATCTTCTTTGTGAACGTTCCGTTTGGAATCCTCGCGTTGGTCGTTACCGCCGCAGTACTTCCGAACGCTGGCGTTCGCGTCCAGCACGTTATCGACTACGCCGGCATCATCGCGCTGACGATCTCGGCTTCGGCGTTGATCCTCTTCACTTCACTCGGGGGGACGTCACTCGCGTGGCTCGGGTGGAAGTCGGTCACCCTGCTCGTCGTCGGACTGGTCACCGCGGTCGTGTTCGTGACGATCGAGCGACGCTCGAGTGAGCCGGTTTTGGCGCCCCGTCTCTTCGCGAATCGCGTCTTCTCTTCAGCGTCGGCAATCGGTTTCGTCGTCGGCTTCGCCATGTTCGGAGCCTTGACATTTCTCCCGCTCTATTTTCAAGACGTTCGAGGCGCGACGCCGACGAGTTCCGGACTACGACTCTTACCGATGATGGCCGGGCTCCTCGTCGCATCGATCGTCACTGGTCAACTGGTCTCGAAGGGCTGGCGCTATCGTCCGTTTCCGATTCTTGGCACGGCGGTCATGACCATTGGACTGGGACTCTTCGGCACCATCGGTGTCGCCACGTCCGAACTCACCCTCGCCTTCTACATGCTCATCCTCGGGACGGGACTCGGACTCGTGATGCAGATCCTCATCACCGCGGTCCAAAACGCCGTGCAACACGAAGACCTTGGCGCCGCGACCGCGGGTGCGAACTTCTTTCGATCAATTGGTGGTTCGTTCGGAACCGCGGTGTTCGGCGCACTGTACGTGAATGCGTTGCCGCACCAATTGGCGGCCGGTCTTGCAGCGAATCCGTCGGTCACGTCGTTGCCATCGCCGCTACTTTGGACGCCGAAGAATCTCCGCCGACTCCCGTTGAACGAGCTCTCGGTGATTCTTCACGCCGTCTCGGGATCAATCGCGGAGATCTACCGTTACGCGGTACCGATTGGCGTGCTCGCCGTGATCCTCTCTCTGACCCTGCCGGAGGTCAAGCTTCGGACGAGTCTCCACCCAATCGCTGACGAAATTCCCATGTCAAACGCTGACCCCCTGCTCTGACCATTTCGAGACATTCGTCGAACTCCGCATCGTCGCCGTAGTAGGGATCGAACAGGTCGAGTTCTCGTCCCGGTTCAGTCAGATTGCGCATGAGGATCACTTCGGTCGAAGGATTCGAGAGACGCTTCTTGACCTCGTGAACGTGCTCACGAGTCATTCCGATCACGAAGTCCTGGCGATCGAGGTACGCCCGGTCGGCGTACGCGCCGAGAGATCCCGCGCCGGCGAAGCCGGCACGATCGAGGGCCCCGCGAGCCCGAAGGTCCATTGGACTGCCGACGTGCCAGTTGGCGGTGCCGGCGCTCGTGACATCGACGAAACCATGCAGCGATGAATCGACGTCGACGAAATGCCGCAACACCACTTCGGCCATGGGGGAGCGACAGATGTTCCCAGTGCAGATCATGGCGACTCGTAGGCGCATCTCGTCCACCGGACTCCTTTGGTTGGGCCTCATATTAAGTGGCTAAGGAAGCAGTAAGTGACGTGCCAGGGCCGAGCGCGAGTAACTACTATGGGTCCAGGATCCATGGAAGGGAGACGCGATGCCACTTTCGGAGCATGAACAGCGAGTCCTGGCCGAACTCGAAGAGTCGCTTTCGAAGCAGGATCCCCGATTCGCAAAGAACGTGCGCGAGACCAACGTCTACTCGCACGGTGGACGCCGAGTGCGCTGGGGCATCGCGGGCTTCGTCGCGGGCCTCTTGATCCTCATCCTCTGTTTCTCCAGTTCGGTCCTTTTGGGACTCGTTGGGGTCGCCTTGATGTTTGTATCCGCAGTGGTAATCGAGCGAAACGCTCGTCTAATGGGACGTGCATCGTGGCAGGACATCACTCGTCCGAGCCAGGGTGACGATACCCGTGCGAACTATGGTCCTCGGACCAGTTCGCTTCGCGACTGGTTGTCGCGTCAGCGCCGCACTCGAGAATGACCGACGTCGGGGAAGCGCGCCACGCGCCCCCGTGTCTGGCCCTGGATATCGGTGCGACCAAAGTCGAAGCGGCGCTCGTTGAGCGCGATGGCACGTTACGCGCGCGTTCGCGCATCAGTAACGCCGATCACCACGATGACTTAATCACCGCGATCATCGAACTGTCGCGACACGTGATGTCCGAAGGACCAGTGGGGGTCGTGGGCGTCGGATGTGCCGGTCCGATGAGTCGCGGTGGAGAAGAGGTCTCGCCGCTCAACATTCCCCAGTGGCGCGCGTTCCCACTTCGCAGCACACTGCGCGAGGCGATCGGTCTCGACGTCTACATTGACGGCGACGCGCGCGCACTCGCACTCGCCGAAGGAGCCTTCGGTGCGGCGCGCAATTATTCTTCGTATCTTTCGATGGTGGTGTCGACCGGCGTCGGTGGAGGCCTCGTCATCGACGGTGAGTTGCTCGACGGTGAATCCGCCAATGCGGGACACATCGGACACCTCAACGTCGTACCCGACGGCAACCTGTGTTCGTGCGGCGCGTTCGGATGTCTCGAGGCCGAGGCGTCGGGTTGGTCAATCGAAGCGCGCACCGGAAGAAGCCCCGCGGAAGCGGACGCCGCGACGCGTGTGAGAACCGCGGAACTCGTCGGTCGAGCCGTCGGTTCGCTTGCGTCGGTCCTTGATTTCAGCCACTGCTACATCGCGGGATCAGTCGCCCTCGGCTTCGGTGACGAGTTCTTCGACGTCGCCAACAAATCGGCTCGAACGGTGGCCCGCTTGCCCTACTCCGAACATCTCGAGCTCAGTCGCTCCGAACTCGGTGTCGACGGAGCGCTCCTCGGTGCGGCGCTCGTCGCCTGGCGGGCACGACCATGAAGAGTCTGTGGGCGCCCGGTCTCGGACGCTACCTCGTGGGCCATCCCCTGAACGCCGTGACCCTCGCGCGTGCCGGGTGGCGCCTTCGGCGTGACGGCTGGATGCGCCGCGCACCATTCCTGCCACTCCCCGACGCCAACTACTGGCATTTTCGCGTCGTCACAGTGACTGGGAGTGCGGGCGTGATGCTGAGCCCGGCGTCGATGGTCGACGGCGCCAAATGGGCGTTGGCTCAACCCGTAGGGCGCGGCGCGTGAGCCGGGTCCTACTCTTGAACGCCACGTTCGAGCCACTACAACTCGTGAGTGAGCGACGCGCCGTCGTCCTGATGCTGGCCGGGCGCGCGGAACCGATCGTCACGCCGGAATTTCCAAATGTTTGTCGCTCGGCGTCAGTCGTGGTCCAGATTCCTGCGATAGTTCGACTTCACGACATGGTGAAACTGCCATCCAAAGTGCGAACGCCACCCTTGACGCGACGTTCGCTCTTGTTGCGCGACAGCTATCGCTGCGCCTACTGCCTCGAGCACGCCGACACCATCGACCACGTCGTTCCGCGTAGCCGGGGCGGTCGCCACGAGTGGACCAACGTGGTGGCGGCCTGCCGGCCGCACAACATGCAAAAGGGTGACCGGCTACTCGAAGAGATCGGCTGGCGCATGCACTTCGAACCGCGCGTGCCCGACGGGCCGTGGTGGCGTTGGCGCCACCTGCCCGACCCGGACCCGCTTTGGGCGCCGTACCTACCTCGGGCGTCGTGAACGAGTCGATCGCCGAGCTCTACGACTACGACGAATTGCGCAACGAAGTCGACGCGACGTTTTACGAGGTGCGTCTCGACCAGGCCGCGCTCGTCCTGGGGAGCACCCAGAGCATCGAGCTTCTCGACCCGTCGCGACGCGGCGAGATACCGCTACGCCGTCGTCGAGGTGGCGGCGGTCTCGTGCTCGTGCAACCCGGTGATCTCTGGATCGATTGGTGGATTCCGACGGGCGACGATCGCTGGCGTCATGATGTGCACGCGAGTTCGCGAATGGTCGGGGAGTGGTGGGCCAACGTTCTCCGGGAGTTCGTTACCGGCGACATCTCGGTGCACGATGGACCGCTTGAGGGTGACCCGGCCCATCGACTCGTCTGTTTCGCGGGGCGAGGTCCTGGCGAGGTCTTCATTAATGGGAGGAAGGCCGTTGGTGTTACCCAGTGGCGGGTGCGTGAGGGCATTCTCCTCTCGACCGTCTTGCCCGCTCACGCCTCCGGCGACGTCGTGCGTTATCTCAATGAGGTACCGGCAGGACTCGATCGAGCCCTCGAACATCAGGTTCTCGCGTCGCTCACCGACGTCGAGCCCCAGCGGTTGATCGGGGCCCTTCGGCGGTCGAGCGGTCCCTGGCGGTACCGCGCCATCTCGCTTCACGTGTAGGTCCGAACTCGCGCCGCGAGGCGTTCCCCACGACGCGTCACCTCTCCTATTGAAAAGTTGGTCCCAATTTGATTTGATTTGCATCCATATGGGGTTAGGTGGTGTAATGTGTCACGAAATGGGGGAAAGTGGTGAACCCATGGGAGGAACGTCGATGCTCGGATTCGTTGGCCAGTACCAGCACTCGCTGGACGCCAAGGGTCGACTCATCCTGCCCGCGAAATTCCGCGCCGAGTTCGAACGAGGTGGACACCTCAGCCCCAATACAGAAGGATGTATCGCGCTCTGGACGCCGGGGGAGTTCGCGCGCCAGAGCGACGAGCGTCTCGAACAGAGCCGCACCGGCGGGTCGGCGGAACGCCAGCAAGTTCGTTACTGGGCGGCCAACTCCTCGGACGTCGAGTTCGACAAGCAGGGGCGATTCGCGTTGCCCTCGGCGATCCGCGAGTACGGACAACTGAGTGGTGACGTACTGATCGTGGGCACGCTGGATCACATCGAATTGTGGAATCCCGTGATCTACGCCGAGAAGGTGAACTCGGCCGAAGAGCTCTTTAAGCAGGGCAGTGACTAATGAATGGAGTGCAACAGAAGTATCGGCCGCGGACCATGCGCAGCCTGGCAATCGTCAAGACGGGTAGAGAATCCTCCTCCGCCTGCTCGCCC
>Ga0208357_1000605_pt1 | contig 28357 bp, 18 predicted proteins | sample NGESurdeep092012_6_FD_184487 | JGI IMG/M metagenome (GOLD analysis project Ga0208357, IMG submission 184487) | Arctic peat soil microbial communities from Barrow, Alaska - NGEE Surface sample F52-2 deep-092012 (SPAdes) | ecosystem: Environmental > Terrestrial > Soil > Wetlands > Peat ...
CTTGAACCTGGTTGAAATCTCCGTCCGCCACGACGCCGAACTGGACGCGTTCGGTTACTTCCAATACATCCGCGAACACAATCCCGAAGCCGCGCTGCGTTTTCTCAAGGCGGTTGACGGCACCGTGGAAAGTCTCGCGTTGCAACCGCTGAAAGGCAGGCTGCGAAAATTTCGCGGACGGAATTTGAAGAACATCCGCTCGTGGCGCGTGGATGATTTTGAAAATTACCTGATTTTCTACCGCTTCTCCGGAATGAGGCTGGAAATTCTCCGCATCAAACACGGCGCGATGGATTTTCCACAGGCTTTACAGGATTAACCGCTCATGGAACTGCGCCATCTCCGCTATTTCATCGCTGCCGCCGAGGAGGAAAATGTCTCGCGCGCGGCGTTGAAATTGCATGTCTCGCAGCCGGGCATCAGCCGCCAAATCCGCGATCTCGAGGACGAAATCGGTTTCCAATTGTTCGAGCGGAGCGCGAAATCGCTCAAGTTGACGGCGGCGGGAAAAGTTTTTCTGGTCGAGGCGAAATCCGTTTTACAGCGCGCCGAGGATGCGGTGAAAAAGGCAAAAACCGTCGCGGAAAATGTAGGCGGAGAAATCAACGTCGGCTACGCGCCGTCGCTCACGGTGCAGATTTTGCCGCAGGCGTTGCGGACGTTTCAGGAAAAATTTCCGGGCGTGCGCGTGGCGCTGCACGATTTGTCCACGGAAGAAATGCTGGCGCAGCTCGGCGAAAAGAAATTGCAGGTGGCGCTCACTGTCCGTCCGTCGGCGAAATTATTGCGCGGGCTGAATTTTCAAGAGCTGGCGCGTTACGAAATGTGCGTGGCCGTCGCGCCGAAACATCCGCTGGCGAAATCGAAATCCGTCTCGCTGGAGCAGATGTCGCGCGAGCCTCTCATCGCCTACAGCCGTGCGGATTATCCGGAATATCACGTGATGCTGGAAAAACTGTTCACGGCGGTTGGACGCAAACCCAAAATTGCCGGCGAACACGATGGCGTGACCAGCATCGTCGCGGCGGTCGAATCCGGTCGCGGCTTTGCGCTGGTTCCGAGTTGCGTCGCGTGCATGGCCGGGCCGCGATTGAAATTGCTGTCGTTGCGTCCGGCGTTGCCGCCGATTCCCGTCGTCGCGATATGGCGCAAGGAATTTGAAACGGAACTGGTCAAATTTTTTGTCGCAGCGGCAACCGCGTTGGGGAAGTAAAAAAGAAGCCTTAATTGTATGTTTTCAATCATTGCTACACCGGTCATTCTGCCTGGGGAATTTCACAGTTGGCCATTTTGGTCAGCAGTTGGATTTATGGTTTTGTCTGGGTATTTATGATTCTTTTTTACAAAAAATGATTTTCAAATTAAGGCACTCCCGAAAATCCTTGCATTTCGCCGGAAAACTGTCATTGTTGCCAAGTCTATTAGATAGCACAGCGCTCCAAACATGGTGAATCTTCAAGTGAACCTGGTTCAGTGATGATTTGAAACCCGATTAACGGGAACAGTCTGGTCAAAGCAAAGTTCGGTCTAGGACAGCAAACATCACATGAGTAATAAATTGTTCGTCGGGAACCTTTCCTTCGACACCACTGAAAACGACCTGCAGGACGCGTTCGCCGCGCACGGCACGGTCACGGAAACCAACTTGATGATGGATCGCATGAGCGGCCGTCCGCGCGGTTTTGGTTTCGTCACCATGAGCACGCCCGAAGAGGCGCAGAAAGCCATCGAAGCGCTGAACGGCGCCCAGCTTGGCGGTCGCGCACTGACGGTGAATGTCGCGCGTCCGCGCGAAGATCGTCCGCCCGGCGGCGGTGGTCGCGGTCCTCGCCGTGAATTCGGCGGCGGCGGCGGCGGCGCTGGTCGTCGTGAACGCTACTAATTCAGATTAACATTTCGCAGCGGGGCTTGGGCAAAACCAAGTCCCGCTTTTTTTATTTGTCCTGAAAATTTGGCCGCGTTGCCGGGAAGCAGAATTTGGGCGGACTTGAAGCGGGGACTTTTACGGTTTGACGAAAAGCGTTTTCGGTTTGACGCGAGGCTGCACGTCGGGAACCGCCGCGCCGCGCGCCTGCGGAAATTTGATTTTTGAGCGGAGCAGAAGGGTGCCGAGGCACAAGTCGGCGAACGGCAGCACGACGTTGTAATTTTTGTGCATATAGCGGTGGTGAAGCAGGTGATGGCCGTTGAGCCGGTAGAAAATCCATGAGCGTTCCACGCGGCGCGCTTTCGGCAGGTGCATGCACCAGTGCATATATTCATACGCGCCGTAGTAACTGGCAAAGGCAACGAACGAGCCGGTCAGCAACCACCAGCGGCCAACGGTCCAAGCCAGCGTGAGCACGGGCAACATTCCCAAAAAGATGAGCAGCGGGCCGTTCCACCACGCCATCGGAATGAGTTTTTTATCCGGCTCATGGACGACGTGGTAGGTGTGGTCGGATTTGAAGATGTGGTGATGCACCAGCGCGTGTGCGCGAAAGGCGTAATCAAAACCGCCTAAAGGCCGGTGCATGAAATAACGGTGCAGCGTCCATTCAAAAAATGACGCGAACACGACACCCCCGCTGAAACCGACCGCCGACCAGAATATAAACGTCTCGATGGTGAACATAATCAAAGATTGCAAACGGATATGATGCGATATTATGCCATGATTCTTTTGCAAATGGCAACCGAATTTTTCAGCGGGACAAGGCGTCTTGCGGATGAAATTGCTTTTTTTCCGCAAATGAAGCGGATTCACGCGGATTTATTTTCCAATTTATGAGGCTGTCGTTGATGACGCATTTTTGCACGGGGACATTCCTTGTGTTTCATCAGGTTCGCACCTGGCCGGCAACGCTTGAAGCTCTGACAGGAAACTTTTACGCGCAGATTGAAACCGTGAAGAAATTTTGCTGTCCGCAGACGTGACGTAGGAAAAACCTGAACGGGCTTCCAATGTGGCTATAGTCTGCGCGGATTTCCAAGAAAGATTGGTAATTGTGACGTGAAGCGAACGGCACATTTCCGGTTTTATTGCGCGGCGGCGAGATCGGCCTTCACTTCCAAAAAACCTTCAGACCGTTAATCACCTATGAAATTGCGATTTGCAATTAAATGAAGAGGCTGCTTCGCATTTTGCACATATTTTTTCGTCCGCCAACCCTGAAATCTTGAAACGGCAGGGTTCTGCGGAAAAAACTTCATTGGCATGAATTCTGCAAAGTAGATTCCGTGCAGCCAGCAAACACAATTGAGAAAGGAATTTTATGTTAGGATGGACTCTCATTTTTTTGATCGTAGCGCTGGTGGCAGGCGTGTTGGGTTTCACTGGCATCGCCGGGGCGGCAATGGGGATTGCGAAGGTTCTGTTCTTTATTTTTCTGGTTTTGTTCCTGGTATCGTTGATTCTCCACCTTGCCGCCAAATCGCGCGGTAACAGGCCACATTAAATTTATGCCCAGAGGCAGCAAATCAAGTTACACGGACAAGCAAAAGCGCATGGCTCAACACATTGAAGAGGGCTATGAAAAACGTGGCGTGAGCGCCAAGGAATCGGAAAAGCGCGCATGGGCCACGGTCAATAAGGCAACTGGCGGCGGAAAAAAGAGCGGCCCTGGCCGCAGCAAAAAACGATTGCGCTAACCCTTGTTTGAATTTTGAATGGCGGCAGATTTTTCGCCGCCGACAGCACATTCAGTCAAAACTCATAAACAAAAAAGACAGATTATGAAAAGCAAGCCACTAATTCTTACGGCTTTTGTCATCGCAACTTTGGCGACCGGCTGCACTCGATCAAATACTGCGGACGAAAATCCGGAGACCAGCGATACCAACCCGCCACCTGCCGCTACAAATGCCTGGCAAAAGACAAAAGAGACGGCGACTAATGCCTGGGCGGATGCAAGGGAAGGAACTACAAACGCCTGGGCGAATGCAAAACAGGTGACCACAAATGCGTGGGGCGACATCAAGGATTCTCTCCAAACAACCAAAGATTATACTTATGACAAAAAAGACGCTTTTGTGGCCAGCACCAGCGCCGATCTGGATGCGCTTGACAAAAAAATAAAAGAATTATCCGACAAGGCCGCCACCGCGAGCGATTCGGTCAAGGCTGACGCACAGGTCAAACTTCAGGAATTGCGTGACAAGCGCGCCGTGTTGAACCCAAAATTGGATGCTGTCAAAAATGCAACGGAAGCGGACTGGAATGATGCAAAGACCGCGTTCCAAGATTCCTATGCCGATGTGAAAAATTCACTCAAACAAACATGGCAATGGCTCAATGACAAATTAAGCTCCTGACTTCTCCAAATCCCCCAAAGACTGACTTCCCCAAATGCCCAAAGAACAAACCGGCGGGCGTGACTGAATAAAATCAGCACGCCCGTCCCTCCTTTCCAGTGAACGTCAAATGCTGTTTAGCTCACGTCGCTCAACGCCTTTTCAAGCGATTCGATGCGAACTGGTTTGGTAAGATGCACGACAAAGCCGGCATTTTGACCGCGCAACACATCTTGTTCCATCCCATAACCAGTCAGGGCAATTCCTTTCAATCCATAATCATCCCTAAGTTCCGACATCAATGAATAACCATTGCCGTCGGGCAGGCCGATGTCTGAAACAACCAGGTCAAATTTTTCCCGGCGGGCCAGTGCGCGCGCCTCCGCGATTGAAGTAGCCGTCATGACTTTGTAATCTCGGCGGGTCAACAAACGGGCCAGGGCTGTGCGAGTCGGTTCATGGTCTTCGACCAGCAGAATGCGCATTCCCGATTTTTTCTTCAATACAGCTTGTGAATTGTTAGTTGCCGGCCGCTCCGGTGATGCAGGAATGCCAGTCCTCTCTTCGACTTGCACAATTGGCAGCTCAACAGTGAACGTCGCTCCTTGGTCACGGCCGGCGCTCGCTGCACGGATGACACCAGAATGAAGTTCCACCAGCATTCGTGAAATGGCCAGCCCCAATCCCAATCCGCCAAACTTATGAGAACCGCTGGTGCCGGCATGTTCGCCCTGCGAAAAGGCGTTGAAAATATGAGTGGCTTCACCCATGGTCAGGCCGATTCCACTGTCAATTATTTTAACGGCGATGTTTCCGCTTTCCGCCAGCGTGCGAGTTTCAACCGTTATCTTGCCGCCTTCGGGAGTAAATTTCACCGCGTTCTTCAATACGTTCCAGAAAATCTGCTGCAAGCGCACATCATCACCCAGCACCATATGTTGATCCGTTCCAAAATCGAGAGTCAGGCTGATTTGTTTTATTTTCGCGTCGGGCTGCACGATGGCAATGGCATCCTGCAAAACGGCGCGCACATCCAGCGGATGTTTTTCAAGCGATAATTTCCCGCGACTGATGCGGGTGAGGTCGAGCAAATCGTCAATGAGCCGCGCCTCCAGTTCCACGTTCCGGCGGATCATTTCAAAATCGCCGCGCGTTTCATCCGGCAGTTCTGAATTTTTGGCCGCATCGCTGGCGATCAGCAGCACCGGGTTTAACGGCGTGCGCAGTTCGTGCGAAAGCGCGGCCAGAAAATCATCCTTCGCGCGCGAGGCGGCCACCACTTCGTTGTGGGCACGTTCCAATTTCCGTTCGGCTTCTTTCTGCGCGGAAATGTCGCGAGCGATTTTTGAAGCTCCGATCACCTGGCCGGCGGCATCCTGGATGGGTGAAACCGTCAGGGAAATTTCAATCAACCTTCCGTCTTTGCGCTGGCGGGTTGTTTCATAATGTTCTATCCGTTCGCCGCGGCCAATGCGCTCAAGAATTTTCGGTCCTTCATTCAAGCGATCCGGCGGCATTAAAATGGTGATCGGCTGGCCGACAACTTCTTGCGCCGCATAGCCAAAAAGACGTTCGGCCCCGTAGTTCCAACTGGTGATAATGCCATTGATATCCTTGCTGATAATCGCGTCCGCCGACGATTCAACAATGGCCGCGAGCTGTCGTGCGGCCCTGTCCGCCTGCCTTCGTTCAGTGATGTCGTTGATGACCGCCACGATGCCGACGACCGGGCCTTTCAAATTTCGTTCGGGCATGAAAACGGCATGAATCCAGCGCGGGCCGAGCGTGGCATACGGAATTTCCATTTCAAACTCCACCTTTTCCCCGGCAAAAGCCTTGTCAATGTGAGGCCGGACCGCTTCATAAGCCGCCGTGCCGAGAACTTCGGAAATTCGTTTGCCGGTCAATTGCGGCGGCTCGAAACCGAAGCGTTCCGCATAGGTGCGATTGGCGAATTTGTAGCGATGCTCGCGGTCGAACTGGCACAAAAAGACCGGGGCGTGGTCGGCGACGATCCGCATTTGTTCCTCGCTTTCGATCAGGGCGGAACGACCCGCCTGGATCTGGTTCAACATGGAATTAAAAGCCTCGGTCAAATCACCCAATTCGTCATCACTGGTCTTGGTGGCGCGCAGGGAATAATTGCGCTGGTCGGAAATTTTCACGGCGGTTTCCGCCAGCGCGATGATGGGATTGGAAATGCGTTTTTGAAGCGCATTGGAAAGTAAAAGGGAAACCAGCAGCGAACCGCCCATGATGAGCAAAGAAATCGCTCCGTATAGCTGGAATCGTTGCGAAAGAGCTGTCAGATCCGATTGCAAATAAAGCGTGCCTAACTGCATTCCAGACCGAATGACCGGCTGAAAAACAGCCAGATGAGATTTTCCAAATTGATAGCCCAGGCTTTGCGGCGCAGCCGGCAGGTCAGCGTCTGGAATTGACGCGGGATATTTCACGAAGAGCTTTCCTTGCGCGTCATAAATGGCGGCGATGAGATGCGGATCGGTCTGCAAAGAAGAGAGAACATTCTCGGCGTCATTTTCGTTTTTGAACGCCAAGGCGGCGGCGCTGTTGTCGGCGATTGTCCGCGCCTGCGTGACCATGTTTTGCACCATGGTTTGACGGAACGTCACCAGGTCATAAATTATGAATGCCGCGACCGTCACCAGCAACACGGTGCTGCTGGCGCGCATGATGACGATTGTCACCTTGCGTTTGATCGAGGATTTACGAGACCATGTCATTTGGTTGGTGCGGGAATGGTTTCAGACAAGCGCAATAATTGTGAACTCATCGTGATATCCGCTTCTTTCAAAGAATCCAAGTTGACCCTGAAACGTATTTTATTATTTTCAGTGATGAACTGCACACACACGCCGTTATAGGCCGAATTGTCAATCTCACTGGCGGTCAAAACCGGTTTTCTCTTCAACGCGGCCACGATTTTAGCCAAACGCCGGGTCTCCGACTGGCTGATAAAAAGTATGTGGCAGGCTTTGATGTCTTCCACGCGGCGATAACGCTCCACGACAAATTTTCTGCCATTCGCAATTTCGCCACGCACCGCGTCATCCAGCACCGCGCCAAACGGATCGTCGCCCAAAACCCCGATGACCAGCGGCGAATCCGGCTTGTCAAAGGCATTGGTAGGCCACTCGGTAAATTTTGCGAAGTTCAGGAGAAAAACCGCCTTGAGCGGATATTCGTGTGAAACGGTCTGGCCGCGTGCCGCATTTAATCCCAGACAAAACAGCGCCAACCACAAACCAAAAATGAAAAGGCACGCCCGTCCGCGTTCTCGAAATTTTGAGAACGCGCGGAATGTCTCGCGTGCTGCGAGATTTTGATCCTGTGGAATTAAAACTTCCATGAGACTTTCCCGTAAATGCTGCGGACAATTTGTTCCTGGCTTGATCCGGGATAACCTGCTTCCGCATGCTGATCATGCAAAAGGTTCTGCCCCACGATGGAAATTTCGAGATTTTTTGCGGCGTGCCAGCCGAGGCGCACGTCCATTTCCGCATAACTTGGCACGGTTCCGGCCACGCCGTTGTTGTCATTTTCAACTTTATCAATCCAGCGCGCATTGACATCGAGTTCGGTGTGAAATGGCAGTTCCATGGATGAGCGCAAAAAAACCTGGTTTTGCGGATCGGCAGTTTCATCCAGCGCATTGTCCAAATCCGTCTGGCCGGGTTTCACAAAAATATTTTCCTGAAGAAAATCGTAGCCGCCATGCAGCCGCCACCAGTTGAAGATTTGATAATCGGCGCTGATTTCAAATCCGTAAGTGTCGCCTTGAAGATTGTTTGCAAAGGTGAAGGGCAGGCCAAACGAAGCGGCCGGGCCGGGACTCAAACTGCGCAGGTCGTTGTAATCGTTGTAAAATGCGGAAATGGAGGCGGAAGTTTTTGACCCGAGTTGCGTGCGATAGCCCAGCTCGTAGGCGATGACGTCTTCAGAAGTAAAATCAGAACCGCCGGCTTCAAATGTTTGAAACGGCGGCGCAAGGCCGGTGGGAATTTGCAGGTCGTGGTCGAGGCGCGACGGCGTGCGGACGGCGCGGGAAATTGCGCCCCAAAACATTTGTTTGGGAGCCGGAGTCCATTGCAGCCGGATGCTTGGTTCAAATTCAAAGCCGGTATAATCGTTGTGTTCAATTTTGGTCCCAAGAGTCAGGTAAAGCGGATCAAGCAATTTGATTTCATCCTGTCCAAAAACATTGAACAGATTTTGATCCAGCGTGGAAGGCGCAAAAATGACCTGCGCGGTTCCGGGTGCGGCGCTGTTCTGATCCACTTCATGCGTGAAACGATAACCGGCTCCCCACACAAACTTATTGCGTTCGCCCAGGCTGAAGTTGTGTTGAAATTCCACGTCCGCCGTGTCCAGATTGTCAGACAATGTGCCGAGCGTCACGTAGGGAAATTCCAGATGCGTCCGGTCATAATACATCTGCAGGCTCATGTCCGAATCGTCCGAAATCGGATGCGTCCAGCGTCCCAGCAAATTTCCGCCGCCGACAATTTCATTGGTCGCAACCGTGCCGCCAACATCCAGGCCGTTGTCACCGTCGTAAATATCACCTTGCAGGGTGAACACATTTGGCAGCGACGGTTCCGTGTCAATGCGAAAACCGCCCTGGCCTTGAATCGTCGCGTCCGCCGCATCGCTTCCATTTGCGAGATGTTCGTCGCTTAAATTATAAAATTTTCCATAAACCCGGTAATAAACATTGGACGACAATGTGCCGCCGTAGCGCACGCCCGTAAAATCCTGCAACTCCGTCCCGCCGCCGGCTTCCATGTAAAATCCCTGCGTGTCCTTCGCGTTCTTGCTCGTGATGTTGATGACACCGTTCATCGCGTTCGCGCCCCAAAGCGTTCCGCCCGGCCCGCTGATGACTTCGATGCGGTCAATGTCCTCAAGCAAATAATCCTGCATGTTCCAAAGCACGCCGCCATACAACGGCGAATAAACCGCGCGCCCATCCATCAGCACCAGAAGCTTGTCGCCCAAATGAGAATTAAAACCGCGCGCGCTGATCGCCCAGTCGTGCGAGTTGATTTGCGCCACGTCCAAATTGTCCGCCAGGCGCAATGCCTCGGGAATGCTCGAAGCGCCGGAACGCCGTATCTCGTCGCCCGTCACGACTTGAATCGCCGCCGGTGCCTGTCCCAACGGCTGCGGCTGTTTGGCCACGGAGGTGACTTGCTGATCCATCAGTTCTTCCAGACTCATCTTCTTGTAAGTGTCGAGGGCTTCAGAATTGGTCTGGGCCACGCTGGAAGCGGCTGGCGGCGTCAGTTCATCCGCCCACGCCGCCTGCGCGATGGCGATGGCAAGTCCAAGCATCGCGCTCGACACTATTTTGCAACGGCGAATTGATGTTTCCATATTTTTACAAGTTGGAATCAGGTTAAATGACGACTTCCATTACTGCGGCAAAAGATAAAGCGGCGGCAACCGATGTTTTTCAGTTTTGAACAGGCCTGTTTATATGTGCTCATGCGCTCCATCTTCTTTGTGCGTGAAACGACACGCGCAAAATTTCTGGCAATTGAATAAAACGTAAAACGCTGACAACCAATCACCGCGCCGTTTTTCCAAAACCTGGGCGTCTTTTCACGCCGGCAAAGTAAAATAAAAGCACGCGCCGCCCGTCGGATGCGGCTCATAGCCGCAATCGCCGCCCTGTAAATCAACCAGCCTTTGCACACATGACAGCCCCAGTCCATAAGTGCCGCCCGGTTGGTGCAACGAATCGAACGGCTGGAATAATCTGGCGCGGACTTCCGCCGGAACTCCGCCGCCGTTGTCGCAAACTTGAAAGCAAAGTCTATTTTTCTCCTGATGCCAGTTCAATTCAATCTGCGGTTTTTCGCCGGCGTGCTGGAGCGCGTTCGCCAGCAAATTCCACCAGATGAATTCCAGCCAGTCGGCCACGCCGTCCACTTCAGGCCATGAACCGGGTTCGATGATCTTCGCCGAGTTTTTCAAAATCCGGCTTTCCAACCGCTGCAAAACTCCCGAAACAATCCCGGCCATGTTGACCCGCTCTTTCGGTTTTGGCTCTGCCGACGCCCTGGTGATGACGCGGATTTGGCCGATGAGTTTGCTCATTTCGTCAACCGAAGTGAAAAGCGAATCCACCAGCGCCGCCGCCTCCGGTTCTTTTTCGGCGAGAATTTCCTTGAGCAATTCGCCCGTGTTGACGATGCCGCCCAGCGGCGTGCGCAAATCATGGCTCACACGGACGGCCACGGTGAGCAAATCGCCGCGCAGCCGTGCATTTTCCCGCAAGAGTTGATCCTGCGTGACTTTGCGGGCGCCCATGTCCAGTGCAAGTTCCGTTTTCATTCCAAACCGATTTTCTTCCGCTTGCGGTAAAGCGTGGCCTGGTCAATGCCGAGAATTTCCGACGCTTCCGTCAGGCTCGGAATCCGTTCGAGAATTTTTCGCAAATGCGCTTCTTCCAGTTTTTCCAGTGAAATCAGCGAACCGACTTGCGGCAGATTTTCTGCGTCTGAATTTGCCGCCGCATTTTGACCGCGCAACTCGGCGGGAAAATCTTCCGGGAAAAGTTTGTCGCGCTTGCCCAGAATGACGGCACGTTCAATGGCGTTTCGCAGTTCCCGAAGATTGCCCGGCCACGCATACGCCCGGATGCACGCAACGGCTTCAGGCGAAAGGCCGTCGAGTTTTCGCCCGCATTGTTCGGAAAAAAAATTTTCGTAATGTTCGGCGAAACGGATCAGATCGCCATCGCGCGTGCGCAGCGGCGGCATTTCCACGGCGATGACATTGAGCCGGAAATAAAGGTCTTCGCGGAACAAACCCTCGGCCACGCGTTTTTTCAAATCGCGATTGGTGGCGGCGATGACGCGGAGATTGGCCGTCCGCGTGACGTTCTCGCCAAGCCGCTCGTATTCGCGCTCTTGCAGCAGGCGCAGGAGTTTCGGCTGGATTTCCATCGGCAGATCGCCAATTTCATCCAGAAAAAGCGTTCCACCCTCGGCGGCTTTGACTTTGCCCCAATGATCTTTGATTGCGCCGGTGAACGAGCCGCGAACGTGGCCGAACAGTTCACTTTCCAAAAGTTCCTTGGAAAGGCTCGGACAACTGACGGTCACAAACGGTTTGTCCGCCAAATAGCTTTTTTCATGGACGGCGCGAGCGGCGACACTTTTGCCCGCGCCGCTTTCGCCAAGAATCAAAATTGAGGCCGGTGTTTTGGCGGCAAGCATCAGGATGTCCATGACTTCCTGCATTTTCGGCGTGGTGAAGTCAAAAATCGGCTCAAGACTTTGCGCCTTGGTTTCGATGACTTCCTGTTCCAATCGCTCGATGCGCTGACCCATCTGGCGGAGCCGTTGCAGCCGCGCGAGCACCGTCATGAACTGTTCGCGTTGAAACGGTTTTTCCAGAAAATCCACCGCGCCGCGCCGCATGGCTTCCACGGCGGTTTTCACGCTGCCCTGCGCGGTGAACATGACTATGGGAATTTGCGGAAATTGTTTTTGAATTTCCACCAGCACGTCCAAGCCGTTTTCCCTGCCGAGGTTTACGTCAAGCAGGACGGCGTCCCATTCATCTTCTTTGAGCCAGTTCAATCCGATCTGGCCGGAGTCAACGCCCTCGGCGTAATGCCCCGCTTCTTCGATGAGAAAGCAGGTCGCATCGCGAAATGTTTTGTCGTCATCTATGACTAAAAAATCCATAAAATATGTTTGTCAATTTGAAACCGGGCGCGGCAGACGGACGGTGAACGCCGCGCCTTGTCCCGGATCGCTTTCGCATACCAGCTCGCCATCCATCGCCTGCACCAGTTTGCGGACGATGCTCAAGCCCAAACCCGTGGACGGCTCGCCGCCCGTCGGACGCGCCGAGAGCCGCCCGTAACGGCGGAACATTCTGGTCTTGTCCTCGGCGGTGAAACCCGGCCCCTCATCGCGAACCACGCTTTCGGCGCGATTGCCCGCCTGCCTGACGGAAATAAAAATCCGTTTGCCGGGCGGCGAAAATTTGATCGCATTGGAAATCAAATTGCCCAGAACCTGGTTGAGTGCTGAAAAGTCCGCCACCACGATGACGGCTTTCGCCGGAAAATCAGTTTTGAACTGCATTTTTTTTTGCTGCGCCACTTCCTCAAACTGCTGGATGGCGGCAAGGGCAAAATCCGCCAGGTTGACAGCAGTTGGTTTCAAGATGAAACCGTGATCGGTTCTGGAGTTGGCGAGAAATTCGTTCACGAACGCCAGCGATTGTGCGCTGGTGCGGAGAATATTTTCGGCCAGTTGCGTCACGCGCTTGTCATTTAAGCAGGCGGTGTTCCGGAACAGTAATCCGGCGCTCATATTCATGCCGACAAGGAAATTTATCAAATCATGCGCGAGAATGCCGAGAATTTCGTCTTTGTCCTCGGCCAGTTGTTTGAGCCGGTCGCGTGCGGCCTTCAGCACCAGTTGCGTTCGCACGCGCGAAACCAGCTCGGCCTGGTTGAATGGCTTGGTGATGTAATCCACGCCGCCGGATTCCAGCGCGCGCACGACCAAATTCTTGTCGTCCGCCGCCGAAAGAAAAATAACCGGGATGTCCCTCCAGTCGGGATTTCCCTTCAATTTGACGCAGACTTCGCAGCCGTCCATGCCGGGCATGAGCAAATCCAGTAGGATCACATCCGGCGGCCGCAAGGCGACCCGCTTCAAGGCGGTTGCCCCGTCGGTGGCGGGAATGATTTCGTGGCCGAGTTTGCCCAGCACCGCGCCGACGATCTGGATGTTGGCGGGCTGGTCGTCCACGACGAGAATCCGCGCCGGTGCAAATTCATCGGGCGGCGTGGAAACCGGCCCGGCCGCTGGTGCGTTTTTTGCGCTCATGTTTGCGAGCCTCCGTCCAGTTGTTCGACCAGCGCGGCAAATTCGCCCAGATGTTTTTCCAAATCTGTGACGGCGTAATTCTCCGCGTCGCGGAGGAGTTTCTGCGCGTAATGAACCAAGGGTTCGCATCGCCAGTGCTGGCCCAAACCTTCGAGTCCTAGCGCAAAGATTTTGCTTTCGTTGACGGCCACACTGTCGCGGATGGACGGCCACGGATCAAGGATCAACCGGCGCAATTGGGAAACGAGCTCCTTGGACGCGGGCGCAACAGTTGCAGGATTTTTTTCCACTTTGTCCGAACCGCCGGTTTCTTTGGACAATTCCGATTTGGAATTTTGCGGCAGAAAGTCCGCCAGCTCGTTGAAGAGTTCGCGTTTGGAAAACGGTTTGCGCACAAAACCGCTGAACTTTTCCTTCAGAGAATCTTCCTGGTCCTTCAAATCGGAGGCGGTCACGGCGATGACCGGCAGGAATTCCAGGCCGGGCGTTTTGCGGATTTCCGCCAGCGCCTCGGTGCCGTCCATTCCGGTCATCCGCACATCGAGCAGCAGAACGTCGGGCTTCAACTCGCGGGCCTTGGCCACGGCCTCTTCGCCGCTTGAGCCGAAGACCAGCCGGTGATGGGAACCGGCAAAAATTCCGGCGATCAACTGGCAGTTGGTTTCGTTGTCATCCACCGCCAGCAGCAGGGCCGGACGCAATTCGTTGAAATTCACCTCGCCGGCGGGCGCTGATTTTTCGGAAGCCGGCAGCCGCACGGAAATCGGCACGTTGGGGAACCGCAGGTGAAAGACCGATCCCTGTCCCACTAAACTCGTCACGGTCACGATGCCACCCATGATTTCCGTGAGGCGTTTGACGATGGAAAGTCCCAGTCCCGTGCCTTGCTTTTCCTTTTCACGATGCGCGCCGGCCTGCACGAACGGCTTGAAAATCGCGTCCAGCTTGTCCTGCGGAATGCCCAGGCCGGTGTCCTGCACTTCGATGACCAGATTGACTTGGCTGCTAGCCGGCTGCTTTTCCCAGGCGGCCCGCACTTCGACGCCGCCTTGGTCGGTGAACTTGACCGCGTTGCCGACCAGGTTGATCAAAATCTGCCGCAGCCGGATGCGGTCCAGCAACAAGGTGTGCGGAAAATTTTCGGGGACGTGGCATTCGAGCCGGAGTTCTTTTTTTGCCGCCGGTTCGGAAAACAGCGTGCGCAGGAAATCGCAAATCTCGCGCAGGTCGGTCGGTTCGGGACGCAATTCCACCATGCCCGCCTCGATTTTCGACATATCTAGAATGTCGTTGATGAGCAGGAGCAGTGAGTCGGCGCTGGAGCGGATGGATTGGACGTAATACCGATGTTTCGGTTCGCGCAAATCGCCTTGCAGAAGTTCGCTGAAGCCAAGGATGGCGTTCATCGGGGTGCGGATTTCATGGCTCATGTTGGCCAGGAAGATGGATTTTTCCAGATTGCTGTGCTCGGCCTGTAATTTGGCCCGCAACGATTCGCGCTCGCGTTCCTGATGCTTCAGCGCGCCGGCGGCCAGCCAGAGCGCCAGCAAACCCGCGCCGATGCCGAAACCACCCGCGACCAGCGTCGTCAGGTTCGCCTGCGTCACGCGGCTGCGGATTTCATCCTGGATGGACAATTGCCTGTCCCGGTAGATGCCGTCCAGCTTCTCGATCTGCGAGCGCAAGTCATCCGCGCGCAACTTCGTAAGGCTCTCCAGCATTTGAGGGTCGTCGTGAACCAGAGCCACCAGATTATCAAAATGCGCCGGCAGATTCATTTCGGCCTCGTTGAACGGCTCAAGGAAATTTTTATCGCCGGTGATGACGTAACCGCGCTCCCCGGTCTCCATATCCAGCAGTGATTGGTAAACTCCGAACAACTCATCCCGTGTGACAGTCATATGCTTGGCATAGTCCATGCGCGCGACGAGTTGATGCCATGAGACAAAAGCCAGCACCACGCTCCCGAGTGAGAACGTCAGCCACGCAACCACCAGAAGCCTGTAAAACTGTTTTCCTGCCTTCAGCATCATGCATTCCCCCCGTTTTTGCCTGGATTCCAAGGCGCTGTTCCAAATCCAGCCAAATCTATGTTTCGGATAATGGCGTGTCGAGTTGATAAAATTTCATGCCTTGCGCCGGCAGGAACGAAGCAGATGCCACAAGGACGTTCCGGCCTTCGCGCCGTTGAGCAACGTGGAAATTCCCGAGGGTTTTTCTTTTTCGCCTTCGTTGTGATTAGAAAATGCCTGTCCCATTGCAGAAAATGTAGCGGCCAGTTTTACCGCTGACGCGGCGATTGAACCCATTTCCCACATTTGATGCTTCAAGTGGTGGATTTCGTTTTTGAACTCGCGCAATTCATTGAGCAACTGCACGCGGTTCAATTCGCTTTCCACCAGCTTCTTCGGTCTGGTGTGCTTTGTGAGTTGTATGCGATTTCATATTTTAGGTTTGGAGGTTTGTGTGAATGGATCAAACTTTGTTTCCTTGAATCAGTCGCACGAGAATCATGACAATTGCGACGACCAAAAGAATATAAATGAAATTACCCATCGTGTAGCCCGAAACTAATCCTAGCAGCCAGAGGATGATTAAAATGAGAGCAAGTGTATATAACATGGTTTAATTTGGTTTTTGGGTTTCATATTTCCAAAGCGTGATGCGCGCCTTCAGAAGCCAGAGTTTTATTCATGATCTTGATTTGCCTTTCAAAGTGCCGGAATGAGAGGTTCAGTATCAGCGACGAACTGTTTTACCTAAACAACCTCTCACCCGACGCTTTTCTATTAGCTGGCCTCGTGCCGAAGCAGTTTATTTGTAAGTTCTACAGTAAAACCTGCATTTGCGGCAATTGAACCGGGGCCGGCGCATGATCAAATATTGCAACTTGCAAGCCCGCAAACGGGGTCGGTTTGCAATTTGCAAATTTTTTTGGTTGTAGTTTTCGACAGCTATTTTGGCTGGCATCAAATGTTTGGTTTTGGGGGAAAATTATTTCTTCAATGGATCGGCACGAGACTTGCAAAAGAAGTCAGCACCGCGCCGAATTACGCGGCTGAAACAAACAACCAAACACGAAAATCATATGAACACTCTCGCCGCCAGAGGAAATTGGAACATTGCCAAGGGCAAGTTAAAACAAAAACTGGCACAGCTTGCGAACGATGATCTGCAATTCATTGATGGCAGGGAAGACGAATTGATTGGCCGCATCCAGAAACGCACCGGCCAGGCCAGGAAAAAAATTGAACGCACCGTGGACGAATGCTGCGGTTGCAAACACTAAATGAATGCGGCGAGCCGACAAACCATGAATCTCGTGCATTCAAAGGGCAAACCGGGCGCTTCCTTCCCGACAACCAGCATAAATGTCCGGTTTGTCGCCGATGAACCACTTAACCTTCAAATCAACCATGCTATGAAAACTTCACTTCAAGAAAATCCCGTCCACCCGGCATTGTTTCGCATCGCTGCAATCGTTGGAAATCCCATCACCCCAATCAATGGAAATCCCGCACCGTCCGCAATCAAAAAAGAATTCGCTACCTTTAGGAGGGAAATCGCGAAGTCAATGGCGGCGCGCACTGTAAGGACTCAACCAAAAACACCGGTGACGGAAACGTGCGGATGGACCTTTCCGATTCGTAAATAATTTCCTGCCAATCATACACACAAAATTGATGGCATCTGGCACTAAAGCTTAATCTTGAAATATTATGAAAATTTCAGCTTCAATGGCCTCGTGCAAGGAAGGTTTTGCCATCACCACCACTACAAGTTTCGCACCATCAGAGAATGAGACGCCTTTTGTCGACTTGATGTTGCATCCGGATAAACTGGAAGCGGCGCTCAAAATCGCCAAAAGAGAGAATGATGCTTTTGAAGCGTCACGCGCATTCAGCCGATCCCCACCGGCTCCGCGTGTCGAAAACCCATTCGAATTGAACGCATCATAAAGACAAAATGAAAACTTTCGTGAATCCCGATACGTTCCAGAAACTTGCCCGCTTTGGTGTCCAGTCAACTGGAAATATTGTCACCGCCGGTGTGGTTGTTTTTTTGGTTGCGATGTGGGCGCTCACAAGCCCGCTCGTCTGGTTGAGTGATCGGATGGCGGGTCATGGAAAAGTAAAAACAAAAACAAATGAACAATTAAAAAAGGAAAAATTATGAACAAAGGAATTGGAATAGCTTTGATAGTCATTGGCATCGTCTTGGTCGTTTATGGAATAGACGCCTCCGGCTCGGCAAGTTCAGGTGTCTCGCGCATCTTCACCGGTGCGCCCACAAATAAAACCTTGTGGCTGCTGCTGGGCGGCATTGGCAGCGCCATTGTCGGCGCTGTTATGACGTTTCGTCCGTCGGGCAAGGTTTGAATGACTTCAAGGAGGGTCGTGCAAAGTGAAAAATAAACCATGCGCGCTGCAACGAAATAATTTGACTTGCTCTCGTGCGGCTTAAAGAAATGCTTCAAATAAGTGCGGCACGGCAGGACTTTACTGGCATCGGGCTGCGGTCACGCAGATGTCATGGAGTTTTCAGAAATTGAGGAATTTCCAAATTGCAAAACCTGCAACAAGCCGATCAAATGGATTCATCGAAAGCCTGCTGCGAATTAAGAATCGAAACTATATCACCATCCTCTCTCGTTTATGTCAAAGTCGGCGGTCCAAAAAAATCCGATTAAAGACATTTCATAGTTCGAACTTTACCTCTACATAATGTTCCCGGCGATCATCCGCAAGTTTTAGTGCGGCTTGCGATTGCTCCTTTCCATCCACAAAGATTTTTGGCGGAACTTTCCATGCGCCCGATGCGTTGATGCAGTTGATGTGATAAATTGTTTCCCGATGGCGATAATCGAGTTTGAACGATTTCCAGTCCGGCGGCGCTTTGGGCGTAAAATGCAATTCGTCCACGACAATCTCCAGGCCTAAAAATGTTTCCGTGATCAGGCGATACATCCAGCCCGCCGAACCGGTATACCACGTCCAGCCACCGCGCCCCGTGTGCGGCGGCACGCTATAAACATCAGCCGCCATGACATATGGTTCCGTTTTGTAACGCGCGGTTTCTTCCGGCGTGCTGGTGTGCAAAATGGGATTGATGAGCTTGAACATTTCCCACGCGCGCACGTTTTCACCTGTTAATGCAAAAGCCATGATCGTCCAAATCGCGGCGTGGGTATATTGGCCGCCGTTCTCACGGACGCCGGGAACGTAGCCTTTGATGTAGCCGGGTTCCATCGGCGATTTGTCGAAGGGCGGATCGAACAATTGAATCAGCTTGGTTTCGCGATGCACCAGTCGGTGGGCCACCGCATCCAACGCGGTGCGGACGCGATCCTGGCTTCCCGCACCGGAGATGGCCGCCCAACTTTGCGCCAGGGAATCAATTTGACATTCTGGATTGGAAGACGAGCCGAGCGGTTCGCCATTGTCAAAATAGGCGCGGCGATACCATTGGCCGTCCCACGCATTTTTTTCGATGTTTGCCTGCAGAGTTTTTGCCTGTTCTTCGCAGTGCTGCGCAAAAGTTTTGTCGCCGTGCATTCCGGCCAGGATGGAGAATTTCTTCAGCACGTCGTAAAGAAAAAATGCCAGCCAGACACTTTCGCCTTTGCCTTTTTCGCCGACGAGGTTCATGCCGTCGTTCCAATCGCCGCAGCCCATCAGCGGCAAACCATGCTCGCCGAACTTCAGTCCATATTTGATCGCGCGCACACAATGTTCGTAAAGCGTGCCGGATTCGGCGGAGCGTTGCGGCAGATCGTAATTCGCTTCTTCGTCCGGTCGCAGCGCGCGGCTTTCCAGAAACGGAATTTCGCTGTCCAGCACGCCGGTGTCGCCCACTGTTTCGACGTAACGGCAAGTCGCATAAGGCAGCCACAAATAATCGTCGGAAAAATGTGTGCGCACGCCGCGACCGGTCGGCGGATGCCACCAGTGCTGCACGTCGCCTTCGCGGAATTGATGCGCGGCGGCGCGGAGCAGTTGTTCGCGCAACAATTCGCGCCGCGTGTGGACGAGCGTCATCGCGTCCTGAAGCTGGTCGCGAAAACCGAACGCGCCGCCGGATTGATAAAATCCCGTGCGCGCCCACAGGCGGCAGGAAATCGTCTGGTAAAGCAGCCAGCCGTTTGCCAAAAGATTCAGCGCGGGTTCAGGCGTTTCCACCTGAACGGCGCCCAAAGTTTGTTTCCAGAAATCCCAGACTTTTTCCAATTCCTCATGACAGCTCTGGAGATTTTGAAATCTCCGCGCCAAATCGCGCACGTGATCAAGATTTTGTCCCGCGCCGAGAATGAAAGCGATTTCTCGCTCTTGACCCGGCTCAAGCTCCACCGATGCTTGCAAAGCCGCACATGGATCGAAACCCGCGCCGGTCTTGCCGGACAGTCGCGCACGTCGAAGCGCGGCAGGTTGCGCGGGCGTTCCGTTGCGACCAAAAAATTCCGTGCGGTCGGCGGTGAAAGAATGGATGAATTCACTGCTCGTCACAAAAGCCACACGACCTTCAAAGTCGGTGTTGTAAGGATTTCGCGCCAGCAGCGCGCCGGTTTGCTGGTCAATTTCCGTGGCGACATGCATCGCGCTTTTGGCGCGCAATTCGCCCAAAACCCATTCCCAATAACCGGTCACCGATAAGCGCCGGCGGCGATCCGAATTATTTTTTATTTTTAGAACGGTGAATTTCACCGGGTCGTTGATGGAAACATAAATCCGCAATTCGGATGAAATGCCAACTTCGGTGTGTTCAAAAACGCTGTAGCCAAAGCCGTGGCGCACGACATAGGGCGATTCGCCGCGTGCGGGCAATGGCGTGGGCGACCAGAATTTTCCGCCTTGTTCGTCGCGAATATAAAACACTTCTCCGCTGCTGTCCGTCACGGCGTCGTTGTTCCAGGGCGTCAGCCGGAATTCGTGACAGTTCTCGCTCCACGAATAACTGCCACCGCTTTCGGAAATGAGCGTGCCGAAATTCGGGTTGGCCAGCACATTAACCCAAGGCGCGGGCGTGCTCGCGCCGGGCAAAAGTGTGACGACGTATTCGCGTCCGTCAGGCGTGAAACCGCCGAGACCATTGAAGAAAACTAAATCGCGCTCCGGCAATTTCGCCGGTGGTTCGGACGATATTCGTGAACGGGTGCGCAGCAGCGGCGGCAACGGCGCGGGCCGCAGGCGGTTTTGCAATTGTTCCGGCAACGTCCCTTTTTCGTCATGAAAAACAATCCGCGCCGCCGTCTCCAAAAGAGTTTTATCTTCCGGTGAAAGTTGCTCTGCGCGCCGCAAAAAAATTCCGCCGGGCTTGTCCAGCAACTGCGTGGCGTTGCTCGCGGCGGCCAGATTCAAGATTTGGTCATGCAACGATTGCCGGTAAATTGAATCGTCCTCGTTCAAAATCACGAGGTCAGCGGACAAACCTTTCAACCGCCAGTAAGCATGGGCTTGAATCAATTGACGAACCAAATCAATCCGGTCAAAGCGCGTGCTAAAAAGCAAAATTATCGGCAGATCGCCAGAAATTCCGAAGCTCCAAAGACTGCGCTGGCCGCGCTGGTTGCGGACCAGCACGCTTGGATTCGCGCGGCGCGCGGCCTGATTGTAGAGCAACGCGCCCGCAAGCCGCCCGTAAAGTTGCGCCTCAGCCTCGGTCGTGTTCAGATGATGCAGCACAATCGAGCCGTGCGTCCACGCGAGTTCAAAACAACGGTCGGCGATGGTCTGGTCCTGATATTTTTCGACGAGGCCAAGAATCTCCTCGCGCGTCGGCGCGATGCCGGAAACCAAAGTGACCGTCGCGCTTTCCTTCGGCGCAATTTTTATGGTGCGACGAATGGATGCAATCGGATCAAGCACCGAACCTTCGCTGTTCGACAGAGGCAAGGAATTTTTTAATGCGGCGGGCGAAGCTAAATTCCCGCCGCGACCGATGAATTTTTCACGATTGGTTTCAAACGAAACGGTTCCAATTTCGTTGCCGTGAACTAAAAGCAAGTGGCCGATCCACGGTAATTTTTCCTGCGCGGTGCGGGGACGACGCGAACAAAGAATGGCGTTTTGCTGCGGCACAATTTGCGTTTGAATAAATAAATTGCTAAAAGCCGGATGCGCGAGGTCCGCAGCGGCCGTGTTCAAAACAATTTCCGCGTAACTGGTGACTTCGATGGTTCGCGTTTCATCCGAATGATTGGTGAAGGTGATCCGCCGGACCTCAACGTTGTTCTCTGGCGACACGGTGATTTCCAGATGCGAATCAATTTCATTCACTCGCGCACGAAATTCCGCGCGCGCCTGGCTGAAGATGGCCTCGTAACCCGGCTTATTTTCCAATGTCGGCTGATGGGTGGGCGACCAGATTGCGCCGCTGTCCACGTCGCGCAGATAAAAAAATGTGCCCCAGCAATCGCGCGTCGCATCCTCACGCCAGCGCGTCATCATGGTGTCATTCCAACGGCTGTAACCAGCGCCAGAATTTGTGACCATGACGTGATAATGGCCATTGGAAAGCAGGTGAGCTTCCGGTGGTCCGACGTTCGGATCGGTGAACACGCGCAATGTTGATTCGACTGCGGCTGCCGGTTCGCGCTCGGTGTCGGCTTCGAGTTCATGCGGATAAAGCACGGATGTTTCTTTCGGCACGCGCTCATGCAGCAACAACTCGGCGGATTTGAAAAATGGATTGGCATTGAACCGCCGTTGCATGGGCCGGTCCAGCAACGTGTAAGCGAGTGAAAGCAAACTCATGCCTTGATGATGCGCCATGAAGGAACGGACGACGGCATGCGTCTGGCCGGTCGGCACGCGCGATGCGGTGTAATCCAGCGCTTCGTAAAGGCCGAATTTGCCCGCCGCTTTTTCGCGACGCAATGCGGCGAGATTTTTGCAGGCTTCTTCCGGCGCGACCATCAAGGCCATGACCGTCGCGTATGGCGCGATTACCACATCATGCGCCAGCCCGCGCTTGAAGCCGAGTCCCGGCACTCCAAAGGCGCGATACTGATAATTGGCATCGACGTCGCGCAAGTTGTAGCCGGATTCGGAAATTCCCCACGGAACATGGATTTGTTTGCCGTATTGGATTTGCCGCGCGACGGCGGATTTGCAGGAAAGGTCGAGCAACGTGTTTTCGTAAGCCGGCATCACGAGCATCGGCATGAGATATTCGAACATCGAGCCGCTCCACGAAATCAACGTCGGCTTGCCGCCAGCGGAAGTCAGCGAACGCCCCAGCCTGAACCAATGATTTTGCCCGATCTGTCCCAATGCGATGGCGACGTAGCTCGCCAGCCGCGCTTCGGATGCGAGCAAATCGTAGCAGCTCGTGTCGAGCCGGTGCTGGCTGACGTTGTAGCCGATGGAAAAAAGTTCGCGCGCCTGATCATATAAAATCGTGAAATCCATCCGCGCGAGTTCGTCGCAGCGATGCGCCAAGTCTTCCAATTCGTTCAATGTTGCCAAGGCTTTTTGTCCGGCGGCGTCAAGCAACGAACGCAAGTCCAGCAACAGTTTTTCGAGTTCCGCATTTTTAGGCAAACTGCACGCGGCGTCGCGAAACTCGTCCAGTTTCGCCAGCCAGTTTTGTGTTTCTTCGGCGAGCCGGCGCACGCTTGTCGGCGCGTTGAGCTGTTCCCAGAATTTTTTTAACTCCGGCGTCTTGTCCGAATTCAAATGGGCTTGGAGCGGTTGCTGCAAATTCACCCACGGAAACACGCCAAGAATTTCCTCGCGCTGTTCGCGGCAGCTTTGCTCAAAAATTATCCGCCAAGTTTCAAATTCATGCGACGATTCGATTTTTGCGCCGGTCAATTTCGTCGCCGCTTCAATCGCTTTGTCGAGCATTTGAATCATTTCCGCCGGCGACGCCGGATTTTGCGCGAGCAGTTTTTCCAGCGCTTCAAAACTGGCCGGGGTTTCTGAATTGCGCGACTGGTCTTTCCAGACGCCGAGCGTGTCGCGCAGTCCGGCGATGATTCTGACGGCGCTCCAATTTTGATCCGCGAGTTCGAGCAATCCCGAATGCAGTGTCAGCAGCAGACCGGCGAGATTTCCGTTGTCCACGGTGGAAACATAAAGCGGCGGCATGGGTTTGACCGTGCGTGTGTCATACCAGTTGTAAAAATGCCCGCTGTATCGCTCCAGTTTTTCCACGGTTTCCAGGGTGCGCGCGATGTGCACCATCAAGTTTGGCAGCGATAGAAACCCAAAATCATAAGCGGACAAGGCGCTCAACAAACCCATGCCGATGTTGGTCGGCGAAGTGCGGGTCGCAACCGCGACTCGCGGATATTCCTGAAAATTATCCGGCGGCAGCCAGTGGTCTTCGGCGTTGACAAACGTTTCAAAAAAATTCCAGGTCTTGCGCGCCAGTTTGCGGAGCCGGCGGATTTGTTCTGGTGACAATTCAACGCGTTTTTCTTCAAGCGGCTGGCTGATCCACCACGCAATCGCCGGTGAGACGACCCACAACGCGAGAAAGAAAAAGGTGATCAATGAAGCCGGATTGCCCAGAACAAAAAGCAGCGCCGACAAGCCCACCGCCAGCGCCGGCGCAGACCACATCGCGACAAAAAAACTTTGCAGACGGCCATTGTCCTGACCTTCAACATCGTTGCCCGTCTGCCATTCCAGCAAATGTCGCCGTGTGAAAATCAACCGCCAGAGTGTGCGCGTAACGGCATCCAGACTAATGACGGCATCATACGCAAGAAATGTCACCGTCAAAATCGCCTGCCCAGCCTGTCGTGCGGCAGTGCGTCCAACACTTCTCAAATGAAGTCCCAAGAGTGAATCTTTTGGTTTCAGCAAAAGTTCGGTGAGGACTGCCAGAAACGATGGCAGCGCAATGATGAACAGGATGAGCAGCCCCCACGCGTTTGCGACCTGTGGAAAAAGCATCCAGCCCAGTGCGAGCAGAAACAACAAGGCGAAAGGAACGAGGCTGCGCCGGAGATTGTCGAAGATTTTCCAGCGTGACAATCCAGTCAGCGGATTTTCCACGCGCCGCACATCCGGGCCGGGCAGGCGCGGCAGCAGCCACGTCGCGATTTGCCAGTCGCCGCGCATCCAGCGATGCCGCCGTCTGGCATCAGTCCCGTAACTCGCCGGAAATTCCTCGAACAATTGCACGTCGCTGATGAGCGCCGACCGTGCATAACTGCCTTCCAGCAAATCGTGGCTTAAAATCCTATTTTCAGGAAATTTTCCGCCAACGGTGCGTTCAAATGCGTCCACATCGTAAATGCCTTTGCCGATAAACGAGCCTTCGTGGAAAACGTCCTGATAAACATCCGAGACCGCTCGCGTATAAGGATCAATTCCCGGATCACCGGAAAATAATTTAACAAACCTTGAACGCCCGGCGCTCGGCAGGCTGATGGCAATGCGCGGTTGCAAAATCGTGTAGCCCTCGACAATCAATCCCTTTTCCGTGTCGTAAATCGGGCGGTTCAGCGGATGCGTCATCGTCGCCGCGAGTTGGCGCGCGGCGTCACGCGGGAGTTGCGTGTCGGTGTCGAGCGTGATGACATATTTGATGTGCGGCAACGTGGAGAAGTCGCCAACAATCCGCGAAAAACATTCCAGACTTCCGCCGCGCAAGATGTGGTTCAAATCAGCAAGTTTGCCGCGTTTGCGCTCGTAGCCCATCCAGATTGTTTCCCGCGCATTCCAGCGGCGCGGGCGTTGAAACAGGAAAAAAACGCATGGGCGGTCGCGTTGATATTTTTGATTCAATGCCTGAACGCCTTTGGCTGCCAGTTGCAACAGTTCGTCATCACCGGCATTGTGTTCTTCCGGCGCATCGCAAAAATCCGTCAGCAGCGCGAAATAAACATTGTGATCGGAATTGGCGAGATACCGGACTTCCAATGCCTCCAATAAATCCTCAATGCCCGGCGCGCTGGCCAGCATCGTTGGCACAACCACAAGCGTCGCATCCGGCAGCGGAATGCCCTTGGAAAAATCCAGACGCGGCAATGGAGATGGCTTGATGAAAATGGTCGCGAACCAATTCACCAACGATACAGCCAATTGACTGGTGCAAAGCAGCGTCAACAGCGCCAGCAAACCGAACGTCCAACCTGGCATTTCCATCGCCATAAACCAACGCAACAACGGAATCGTCACGAGCAGCGCAATGCCGAGAATACTTCCAAGATAAGATGTGAGCGGGTATTGGCGGGCGATTCGCGGGAGAATTTTTTGAACCGGAATCTTCATTTCCGAAGCGCGTTCCAAAATTTTGACTCCCTTGCCGGTCAGAAAAAAACCGACGTGAGCCAGCCGGTCATCGGGATTGCCCGCATTTTTTTGCGCGAGACTCATTGCCAAAGCTGCGACTTCAAGCTCGGATTTTTTGCTGTAACGGGCGATGCGCTCAACGGTGTGTCGGTAAAGATCGCGCGTGCCAAAATCCATCTTCAAATAAATTTTGGCCGGGTCGTCGCGCAAGGCCTGTTCCACCACGCTTTGTTCTTCCACAAATTCCCGCCAGTCCATCGTGTCGAGAAAACGCAGGCTGCCAATGCAGTTGCCGACGGAAACCTGGGTCGCCGCCTGATGCTGGCTTTCGCTTTGAACCAGTTGTGCAATGGTCAGGCCGCCCTCCGCGAGACGCTCTTCAATCCAGCTTGCCGCCAGTTTAACCGGCGGCGATTTTTCCTGCATCCGTTCCAAAAATTCCGTCGCAAATGCCCGGCTCAACGACGGGTCCGATTGCGCCATCTCGCCGACAATTACGATCAGGCGGGAAGGATTTGTTTCCGCAACTTTCAAAACCCGCCCCGCCCAATCATCGGCTTGGTCGCGATCCTGTCGCGCCGCGCTCAACATGACCGCCACGCGCCGCAAATTTTCAATCAACGCCAGGCGGAGCATGATTGGAATCGCCCACAATTCGCCGAGCTTGAACGGCACAATTTCCTGATAACCGGCCACGAAACTGGCCAGGTGCGAGGCATCAATCCGCCCGTCCGTGTGGGCAAGAAATTCCAGCGCGATTTCATAAACGCGCGGAAAATTTTTCCACGGCCCGTTGAGCAATTGCGGCAACTGCCGGTTGAAACCGCGCGGCAAGTGGCGCTGGGTCGTGCGGATTTGATCCTCGATCAAATGAAAATTGTCCAGCAACCATTCCGCCGCCGGCGTGATGCGCCGGTTTTTTTCCACCTCCAAAGTCCGTTCGTTGTAGTGGCGCAGGATTTTTTCATTGGCTGTCAGTCGCGGAAGCAGGATGTTCGGCCCCCGGCCGTTTTCCACCCGGCGATCTTGCGCCAAGGTGCGCGCATATTGCCTGAGCAAATCAATGCTCAACAATTCGCCGCGCAACGGCTGTTCGTCAGCCGAAAAATCCGGCGACTTTTTTCTTCGGATCTGATTTTTTATCCATGAGGGTAAAGTTGCCATGCGTGTCTTCCGGGTTGATGGGTTTAGAAAGTGCCATGCTTGAAATTCTTTCCCATTCCCGCCAGCGCAGAATTCTTTTGCATTCAGCGTGCCAAAAGGAATAAACGGAGACACAAGCCACAGAAGGCCGTCAAACAGGCTTCCGTCGCATTAACACAAATTTATTTTAGATTTTTCTCACCTTGCAAATTGCACACAGATCGAAAGATTTGCCGCAAATTGCATTGGTTTTATCTCACAGGCAGTGCCTAGAATTTACACATTTTCTTCAAAATCCCAGCGTCTTTATTCTGGCACAAGCATAGCTGACTTGAGGATTGGGAGTCGCTGCGAAGATTACCAACGGTGGCGCATTCGGTTCGTTACTGTCCACGCCGGTCATCAATCCGCCGCAAACGGGAATTCTCGGAATTCTCGTCATTCAGGAACGACCGGTCGCGACGCCGGACATGGCGGGAAAAACCTGGGTTAATGTGGCTGTAAAAGAGCATCTTGCGGAAAAATATACCAAGCAAGACATGATCTTCGTGGCCGGATCATTTGAAATCCAACTGGCTCGCGCCATTTCTGAAAAACCAACGCTCGCGCAAAATCAGAGTCGCGGTGTCTGAATTTAGAACGACACTTTCAATGCTTCCCGCTGGCCGTGTTCGTCGCGCAAATGGCCGTAGGTTTTCATGCACAACGCGCCGCCGTCCTGATGTCCGAGCCAGCGTGAGACCGTCGGAATATCCACGCCGGCCTCGATGCAGCGCGTGGCGAACAAGTGGCGCAAATCGTGATGCGTGATGCGCTTCGCGCCGACCAGCCTTGCAGCGCGATCAATTGATTTTTGACATTCAAAAACCTGCATCACGGATTTGTCCGGCGATTCTTTGGGCCGCTCCAAGCGCATTTGCTCAAAAAGTTGTCGCAAACTGCTGTTCAGCGGAATCTCACGGTCTTTGCCGTTCTTGGTGATGCGCGCATGAAGCAATCCCTTGTCGAAATCCAAATCGTTCCAGAGAACGTGACGCGCTTCGTCTATCCGCAGACCGGAGAACGCGAGAAATCGAAACAGGTTCGCGCAATCCTTCGCCTGACCCGCACCGGAGGTTTCAATGATAACGTCGCCGTTGACGGATTGGCCTTTGTTGACGGCCAGCCGACGGTGATCTTGAAGAAAATCGGAGAGCTTGAGCTTGGCAACGGTCAAGACGCGCGTCTCCAGTGAACGGCGAATTAACTTGCCATTGACCCGGACACGCCCAAAATAATTGCCGCTAGGTTTGTAACGGATGAGGTTTGAATACGGTGTTTTGACCCATTCCGCATCCGCCCTGCGCTTGGTCAGGGATGGCAATGCGTTTTCATAGCTAAAAAACCATGCCGTATACAAATCGAGTATGCAAGCGCCTAAAAACCAGTTGGAATAAAAGTGTAATATTTAGTGTTTTTAATATAAAAAAGCCAGTTTAGCTCAGTGGTAGAGCAACGGTTTTGTAAACCGTCGGTCGTCGGTTCAATCCCGACAACTGGCTCCATTTGTAAATAAAGGGTTATTTGATGTTTTGACGGTGTGGATTCGCGTTTGAAGTTGACATAGTGCAACATCAGTGCAACACTGTGACGCATGAAAACGCAGCGTTCACGCAAACAGGACTGGCCGCGCAAAATCACTCTTGGGCGAGTCAGTGTCAGCATCTACAAGCGCACGGCTCCAAACGGCTCGCCTTGCTTCATGGTTGCCAATTACAGCGGCTCCAAACGGCGATTCGACTCCTACGCCGACGAAGCCCTAGCGATTGAATCGGCGGG
>Ga0208357_1000606_pt1 | contig 28355 bp, 20 predicted proteins | sample NGESurdeep092012_6_FD_184487 | JGI IMG/M metagenome (GOLD analysis project Ga0208357, IMG submission 184487) | Arctic peat soil microbial communities from Barrow, Alaska - NGEE Surface sample F52-2 deep-092012 (SPAdes) | ecosystem: Environmental > Terrestrial > Soil > Wetlands > Peat ...
GGTGCAATATTTTTCCAGAAGTTTATCCAAGCATACTAAAATCCGGAAGACGACTCAGGGAAATCACACAGCAAAAGAAAAAATGGGTAGTTCTCTTGCGGACACTAAATAGGGAAATTTCTTATTTAAACAATAAGCTCCATTGAGGTGCCAGCCCGAAAGATCATTCTTGCGGGCATTCAGCCAAAGGTATAATTTAATCCCGCGGTCTTACCTACGGTGCCGATTCCTTAAACCTACGCTGGCCGCCGAATAAACAACCTGAATTACTCCTCGCTATCGGGTGAGTATTCAGCAAGTTCACCGAGTTGTTCAGCAGTTATTTCTTCCAACTTTCGTTTTCGTGTTTCAACACCAAAGAAAATAGTCGCCAGAGCAGCAAGCACCAGGGGAACGGCACCAATCACTGCTGTTGCCGCAATAGAGGGAGGAGCTATTGCCACTACAACAATGGCAATAACCAGCACGCCACCGAATTTACTGAATCCTGCGATCAGGCCGCTTCCGCGAGAGCGAATGCTGGTGGGATATATCTCGGCTGCATAAACGGAAAGAACCGATATTACGGAACTTATTCCCCAGATAGGAACGATAAGCAGAATGTAAAGCAACAGATGATGATGTATAATTGAATTGCCTGCAAATAAAAAGCCTAACATGGATACGGCTGTAAGCAGGGTTAACCCGATGATAGTGCGTTTGCTACTCCAGAATCCATACATCCAGGCTATCAGGAAATTGAGAGGAAAACCAATGAGGGCCGCATTTCGCAACAATTCAAAAGAACCTGCCTGTGTATATCCGAGACGCTGCAGGTTAGACGGTATCCAAAGTTCAAAACCAAACTCAACAAAACCACCACCCAAAGCCAGGAGCGCGAGTGTAGCAGTTATGCCGAGAAAAGGAGGACGAAACAGTTGCGTAAACTGACCCTTGATCTTCGTTTCGGTGGCAATTAAAGGAACTTTTTCTTTTACAACCACAGCTCCGAACCGTTTCATTACATTTTGAGCTTCCTTTAACCGGCCGTGGGTGAGCAAATACCGGGGCGATTCAGGGATCCAGCGGTTTAATAGGATTAGCATAAAACCAGTAGGGAAACCGATTAGCCATAGTATCCGCCATGTGTAATGAGGAACAAGCCAGGTAGCCAGCGCACTGGATATGATATAAGCACCTGCAATATCGCCTCCTATCAACACCATCAGCCAGCCCCGGTGTCGTGCTGGAATACTTTCGGCCATTAGAGTAAACATGATAGGAAGCATTCCGCCAACACCATATCCCATCACCAGGCACATTACGCAGTTCATCCAAAATGAAGGCATTGAACCGCAGGCGCTTGTGGCTATGAATGTGATACCTGCCATTAGTATAGAGGACCTGCGACCGATCTTATCTCCCAGCCATCCCCAGAGAAAAGAACCTAATACCGTACCGGTAATGCCGGATAAAGGAAGCAAGGCAACCGGAATCGTTGCTCCGGGATTCACGGGTGATTTAAGCCCATATTCTCTTGCCATTCCAGGAACTACAAACGACAGGATGGTTGGTTTCATCACGTCAAGGGTTATGGCAATGGCCATAACAATCAACAAACCGATATGAGTGGGGTTAATAGGGGCATCATCCAGTGCGCGGACTTGCAGATTATAATCGCCCTGCTCTTTATTTGATGCAGGTGGGATAAGGCTGTATAAAGTTGTAATAAGACCGAATATTACCAGTAGCATCCCAATGTCCATTGACGTACTCATGCGCATACCAACAAGGCGGTAACCCATGTCGGCGGCATTAATATACATAGGTAGTTGAAGAGCTACACCAACCGAGACAGCCAAAAAACCTATCCAGAAAGCGATTTTGCTTCTGAATACAATGTTTCCTTTGTAACGCAGTATTTTAATAGATTTCATATAACCTTTCAAGGGGGTTTATTTAAAAAGTAATGTAAGGGTTTTTAATTTTTGGTTAGAACAAAACTATGTAAACAACATTAACTTGATTCACTCTCAGCAAAATTTATTACTAGGTAATTATTTTCTTGAAATCTTATAAGGTTTGTTTAGCGAATGCTATCTCTATATTTTTTTTTGGTGCATGAATCTTCAGATCAATATATTTGGCAACGGGCCCAACCAGGAAGAGTGCATAGAAGGGGGCATAAATAAAACTATCCAGGCGCAAAATAAATTCTACGATAGATACGAGAATGATAACCAATATTCGTCCTCTTTTAGTAGAGACCGAAGTTGCCGGATCTGTAATCATAAAAAATATAAACAACTGGTACATGGGCCCTGTTAAAGGTGATACTTCCGCGAGGAAAGCGTCGCCCACAATAAGGCTTCGCACGTAGGAAAGGATTACAAAGCTGATAACATAGGTTAATGTAACATGTAATCTTTTTGCCCGGTAAACAATTACAAGACCTAATATCCAAATGACTGCCAAACCTAAAAAATTGCTTCCCCATTGAATACTCAGTCCTGCTACATCTAATGGAGCCATAAACAACATCCAGGAAATTCCAAAATTGGAAGGATTCCAAAGGTGTCTGCCTTTATATCTTAACACGTATTTCGACATGATAGAAAGTACGGATGTAATAATATAGGGCCAAATCATGGTGGAGCGAATTAAAATTCCAACACTTATTCCACTGATATAGGCGCTGGAAAGACTTTTCCATTTACCAAGCAACACCATTGATAATATAATCTCTGTAAGTATGGCTGCACAAATAGAAACGACTACATATAAATAACTATCAAGGAACCCAAAACTCAATTGTCCAATCAATAGAAGTAGGGTAAGGAATGCTGGTGGCACATATTGAAAATATCCTTTTGTATTTTTAGTAAGCCAGGGCATAATTTGGAGAGGTTGAGTTTTAATGTTTTTATGAATCTAGTTAGGCTGCCTGATTATCCTGTTTTGGTTTACTCTTCTTTTACAATTAGGAGTTTATCTATTCCGGGATTATTAATAACGGTGTCTTTGCCGGACGGCCAATGAATACTTACATGATCAATCCGGCTGCTATTGCCAATACCGAAATGAAGTCTGTGTTGATTTTGAGAAGAAAATCCCATGCCCGCTGTAACTACCTGGACTTGCTTCCTTCCATTCCATTCCACCACAACTTTTGCCCCGACGGCGTCGGCATTGCTCAAAGTACCATGTAGATCCAATTCTATCCAATGGTTATTATTTTGCTGATCATTTCTGTAAACGAGCGGAATATTATTCTGGTTAGCGACAATTACATCCAGCGAACCATTATTCCATAAGTCCGCCATAGCAACTGCCCTGCTGTCGAAAGTGGCATAAGGGCACACTTCGTCCGATACATCTTCGAATAATCCATCGCCATTGTTGAGCCATATTTTGTTTTCTTCGTACCCTGATTGGCTTTTACCATTCATATCGGGCCAGTTTTTCGCATCTTCTATTATTGAACTATTACCGCCGGTAACTTTTGAATAATCATACCAGTAAGAGGTACCCTTTTTCCCGGATATGAAGCCGTTAGCTACATAAAGGTCCATATTCCCGTCATTATTCAGATCGCCGAACTGGGCGCCGTAACTCCATCCCGCATTATCAATTCCTGCCAACTGGGCTAGATTTACAAATCTTGGATACGGACTTTCTGTTCCGTCGCTTTCGGGCTGCCAGTAATTATTATCTTGTATCAAAATACCTTTTTCGGTAATAGTTGTATTGTAGATACCAAGAACACCACTGTTATTAATATCGCCAAATGATACACTCATACCACTTTTAGGAATATTTCCTATTCCTGCCTGCCTGCCAACTTCCGTGAATTTTTTACCCTTTTCATTGATATATAATTCATTTACATTATAATCGTTAGCAATAAAAAGATCGGGGTATCCATCCCCGTTAAAATCGGCTGACGCTGCCGCAAGGGTCCACTTGGTGGAATTTAAGCCATATTCGGCGGTCACATCTTTGAATTTGCCGTTTCCCATGTTTTCCAAAAGATAATTTCTTCCGCCGTTATTGGCATACCGGAAGCTTTCAGGCATTATTTTAGTCGTAGTAAGATGGTTCAAATCAAGTTTCTCACTGTAATATCCTCCTATAAAAAGATCCAGTTTCCCATCATTATTAAAATCAAGCCATATAGCGCAATTGGCGTTCACCCATTGAGGCAACCCGCTGCCTTCGGTGACATTGACAAATTTTTTTCCGTCAACATTATGAAATAACTCGGGCTTACCCCATTTATACAGTAACAAATCCTCGTAACCGTCATTATCATAATCGCCCCACACCGCTCCCATTGATTCACCGGTTCCTTTCATATTTACATCCGCTAATCCCATTTGTGCAGCTACGTTTTCAAATTTCCCATTATGCAAATTATGATAAAGTGCATTCTGGCTACCTACGCGGCTGTTGGTAAAATAGATATCATCCCATCCGTCGTTATCATAATCAACGATGGAAACCGAAGCCCCCATAGAAGCGATCTGTGCTTCAATATTTTTTACCTTTGGGTCCAACTGTGGGCATAAATGCCGGAAATTGATGCCGGCTTCCGCATTAACGGGCTCAAGATAAAAGCCATACTTCTTCAGTGACAAAGCTTTTTGCCGGGCATCACCAAGATGCAATAATTTTTTTCTTGAAGGAAGTGCGGTACCTATAAGCAAGGCAGCAAAGATTATTATCGTTATTATTTTAGGTATTTTTTTTTGCCAACTCATAAATGCAAACTCCTGTATATTTTGAAAATCAAAATTCTTAAATATATCAAGTAAATATTGATCTTCTCACAAGGTAAAAAATAAATCGGGCTTTTTATATCCGGCGAATAAATAATTCTTAATTTCACATTTTGAACCTACCATTAATCCCGGGCAAGCCTGAAATGCTTTCATTTATCTATTTACATAAGCGGTTTTTACGCACTTTATTCATTTATATTCTTGCTGTTGGATTGCTGGCGGGATGTAACAGAAAATCCGAAAATCACGGAGGAACGAATGATACCAATCCTAAAGATCTGGCTCTGCTCTATCTTTCTCAAAACCATCTTCACGAAGCAGAGGCAGCTTTTTTAAAAGCAATACAAACAGAGCCTGAAGATATTTCAAATTATATCGCCCTGACCCGGCTCTATCTTTTACAAAAAAATATTGATGCAGCCGGCGCCCAGGCAAAGGCCGGATTGAAAATAAAACCGGACAATGAAGATTTGAAGTTGCTTTTAGCGGAAGTTTATAATCGAAAAAACGATAAAGTCCAGGCAGTGCGTGAATTGAAAGAAATAATTGCTAAAGATCCCGGGAACGTAATGGCTTACTATAAACTATCTGAAGTTGATACTACCGGGTCAGATAATGCATTGAAGAAATATTATCTGTTGAAGGTAATAAGCCTGGTGCCTGCCAATATTGTTCCACGTCTGCAATTAACCGCGCTTCTTGCAGGTGAAAATAAGACCGATTCATCACTTTTTTATTTGCAAAGCGTAAAAAAAATTGCACCCGGATTTTCTGATGCTGCCCAATTATCCTATCAAAAAGCAGCTTCATTATTAGATGGCAGCCATCCAGATCAGGCACTTGTTTATATACAACAATTTCAAGATCTGATGAAAATTACTCCGGAATATGCAAATGGAAGTGATGAAATTGAAATTCCTGAAATGCATGCCGGTTTTTTCGATTTCGAGACTAACGTACCGGTTTCATCATCTGATACCTCCGCGGGAGCCAGCACGAATAATAATAGTTCGTTTTTCGCTCCCTTGCAGTTTAAAGATGTTCCGGAAATCCTGGGATACTCAATCGGAAATGGTTTGAAAGCTGAAAAGACGGTTCTTGCAGTAGCTGATTATGATGCACAAGGGAATATGTATTTGTATTCAAGTTACCTGGTGCCTGGTGCCTCTTCTTCCACGTCAGAATTGTCAATCATCCAGATGGGATCGTTTAAAGAATGCACTGTAAACGGAGGAATTGAACATAAAGGTCAGGATCTGGATGCCACCTTTGCGGATTATAACAATGATGGTTACCAGGATCTTTTTATTGCGACCACAAATGGAATTATAGTATTTAAAAATAATGGCGATGGCACTTTTTCAAGGGTAACGGAAGACATAGGACTTCATAATTCGGATAACGTAAATAAAATGCTTTTTGCAGATTTTGACCAGGACGGAGATCTTGATTTGTATGCGGCCGGTAAAGGAGGAAACAGACTTTTCCGTAATAATGGTGATGGCACTTTTACCGAGAAAGCTGCTGCCATGGGGCTTACAGCGGAGAAGCAACCTACTATTGATATGGATTTTGGTGATTATGATGGCGATGGAGACCTGGATATAATCGCTCTAAAGGAGGGAGGGGGCATCGAATTATTTAATAACAACCGGCATTCCAATTTTACGGATGTCAGCGATTCTGTAGGACTTGATAATCCGAAATACGCCGGCACTTCAATCGCTTTTGGAGATTATAACAATGATGGGAGGCTTGACATCCTGGTTGCGGGGGGAGCCGACGGAAAATGTTTCTTGCTAAGAAATGATGAAGGGCATTTTGTTGTAGATGAAAAAGCATCCCAGCAATTAAGCAGTTCTCTTAAAGGGATACAGGTATATGATGTTGCGTTTGTGGATTATGACAATGACGGCCACCAGGATATCGTGATGGCAGGAGTTAACGGAGACAACTCCAAAAGAGGGGTGAGGCTATTTCACAACGATGGCGTAAAAGGATTTAGTGACGCCAGTTCACTGCTGCCTGAAACTGTGATGCAGGAATATCGTCTTGCGATTGCTGACTATAATTTCGATGGCGACAGGGACATTTTTTTCTCAGGGCCCACTGGTGTCAGGCTTGCCAGAAATGACGGAGGCAATTATAATAATTATGTCCAGGTTCAACTCACAGGCCTTTCATTTGGTAACAGTAAAAATAACAGGTTGGGAATTGGAGCGCAGTTGGAGCTTAAGGCGGGAGATCTATATCAAATTATAACAGTTAAGGGACCTTTGACCGAGCTTGGCGTGGGCAAAAGAACCAAACTTGATGTATTACGAATTATATGGCCCAATGGTGTTGCTCAAACTGTTGTTGATCCGACACGTAAACAAAGAATGTTGGAAGAAGCAGAATTGAAAGGTTCGTGCCCTTTCCTGTTTACCTGGGACGGAAAACAATTTGTGTTTCTCAAAGATATGTTATGGAGAAGCGCTCTTGGGATGCCTGTCGCTATTCATGGTAAGGATACCACTTTTGCTTATCATCAGCCATCAAAAGAATATTTGATGATACCCGGTGATAAGTTACAACCCAGGAATGGTCTTTATACCATAAAGGTCACCGAAGAACTTTGGGAAGCGGTGTATTTTGATAAAGCCGAGCTCATGGCGGTAGATCATCCTGATTCTGTGGACGCATACGTGGATGAACGATTCGTAGCGCCTCCTTATCCTGGCAAAAAGATTTACCTGGTTTCTGATAAACACCTGCCGGTTTCGGCAACCGATGGCGAAGGGAACAATGTACTTCCCAAATTAGAAAAATATGACTTTCAATATGTATCCAATTTTCCTTTAGGCAAATTCCAGGGAGTTGCTAAAGAGCACGATTTAATTTTAGACCTCGGCAAAAAAGCGCAAACTGATAGTTTGTTATTATACATGCGCGGTTGGATTTTCCCGCCTGATGCCAGCATCAATACAGAGCTGACACAAACCAACAAATATAAACTTCAGGCGCCGTCGCTACAGGTAATTAATAGAGAAGGAAAATGGCAAACCGTTATCAAAGACATCGGTTACCCAATGGGAAGAGATAAAATGGATATTATTAACCTGTCCAATAAATTTCTTACACCTCACGACAGGCGCATCAGAATCCGCACAACGATGCAAATATATTGGGACCACATTTTCTTCTCCACCGGGAATGTAAAGGCTCCTGTAAAAACGCATAACCTGAAAATGGTAAGTGCCAATTTGGCTTTCCGTGGATATTCAGCGTCTTATAATAAAGGCGGACCTTTTGGGCCACAATGGTTTAATTATTACAAAGTAACCAAAGGACAAAAGTGGCGAGACCTAACGGGCAACTATACACGCTATGGAGATGTATTACCATTGTTGCAAAAAGCAGATGACCAATACATCATTTGCGATGGCGGCGATGAAGTAACCATTGATTTTGATGCCACCCATTTACCGGAACTGCCCAAAGGCTGGAAACGCGACTTTATTATTTACAGCGAAGGTTGGGTAAAAGATGGAGATATGAATACTGCTTATGGACAAACCGTTGCGCCGCTGCCGTTTCATGATATGCCTTCGTATCCTTACCCTAAAAATATTACCTATCCAACGGATAAAGCGCATAGAGATTACCAGGAAAAATATAATACCAGGAAAGTTTCTACTGATGCTTTTAAAAATGCAATAAAATTTGGAACTTATGCAAATCCAAAGAATTAAATTTCTTTAGCAGAAGTAATAAAGAAGTTTATAGTAAACGAAGAAATAATACGGATTTCTATTTTTTTATTTGATATAACATATAAGCATACATGGAAACGGACACTTATATTTTTCCCAAGCAATACCAATCATTATAATTTTTTCATTTTCCCTCTAATAGGAATTTCATAGCCAAAAGGTCTACTTTCTTTAGAAATTTTTTCAAGTATTTCTTCCCAGGAATTGATTAGAAGTTTAACTATTTCCCAATGCTTATCCATTCCTTTTTGCATTTTTAAAAAGAAAATTCCAATTTTATAAGCTTCGCATAGCTGATACTGAAGCCTGGTTCTGTGAATATTTAAATCTTTGGTTATTAAAATTCCATTAGATTTTCCAATTGATGGAATAATATTTTCATCCGGTTGTCCCTTCCCTAATTTTAATTTCGTTGAATAAACTATTATATCCCTGAAATAACCTTTGTTGAGTGAGTTTAGCGCATCTGCCACATATTCTGAGAGGTTCTCATCTATGTAGATTTCCATTAAGCAGCAGATTTTTTGTAAAAGGAAATAGCATCATGGACCTGTTTGGCAGAAATATCATACAAAATACTGATTGCGTCTGTTGGTTCTCCGCTTTCATACATTGAAAAAATTACCTCAGCATTAATATTTGTGCCATTTAAAATTGGTTGGCCAAACTGGTTATGTGGATTAATTACAATTTCACTTTGTTTTCCCGCAGGCCAGAATTTCTCTGCTATTTTATTTGAATTAAAATCAATTTTGTTAGCAAAGCCACGTATGAATTCAACAAACTCTGTTTGCCTGGAACCATCAGCTTTTACAATGCTATCTTTAAATTCAAACCAGATTTTTTTTCCGTCGCTTAAAATTGTATCACTTGCAAAAGGATAAGGAATATTTAAATCTTTTATCATGGCCGCCCTTGATTTCAAAATTTCCTTTGGTGTCACACCTAATTCCTGCAGATGGAAACAAGTATATAATTCAATGAGGGTATAAAAGTTTACAGCCTTTATTTTATTATCCACAGACCATGAATAGGTTTCATTAAAAAATTTCTTTCCTGCTCTCTCATTCCAATATTCATTTAAATAGCGGCGAACCTTATATTTAGGAATAAATAAAAGATTACTTATATCTGCTACAGTATAAATACCGGAACCTAATTGTTGTTTATGGAAAGTTGTTGTTTTCAAATTTTATATTTTAAAGTGATGTTTTATTGCTCTTGGTACCCATCAAACATTTTTCCAAGGGCTAGTTGATTTCATGCAAAAGTAATTTTATCTAAAGTAATAAAAAGTAAAGAATTTGCTTCATAATTTTTATTTTATAAATGTTAACCAATTTTAGTAAACAAATAAATAATGAAGATTTCTGTTTTTATTTAACATCGAAACGACCTATATCATCGCAACCGTATGCCGATACATATTTTTATAAGATGCATCCATAAGCCCTGCGCTGTTGAATGGTTCAATTCGTTCTTTTATGAGCGCGGTAAAAGTTTTGATTGCTGCGTTTGAAGGAATTTTAGAAGAAATTATTTTCATCAAATCTTCATAAGAATCGTAAACCATTTTATTGATTCGTGAATCGTCGGCATTCAAAAAATAACCGGGCGGTTGATTTTTTAATCTTCGTGTTTCATGAGCAATCGTTGCGGCAAAATATAGCATGGACCATGCGGTGAAAAGTTCAAAGTAAGGCATCGTCTTATAGCAGCCCGCGATGAGGCAATCTATTAATTTTATTTCCTCAAAAACTTTGTGCTCATATTCTTTTAAGCTATTGTAAAATAATTCATCCTTGCCCCAATTATCTTTAATAACATCAACCAGGCTTTCAACGCCGGAAAGAGAATGAGCAATACCGGAGCTGAACAGCGGGTCAACAAATCCAACGGTGTTGGGAAGCGTTGCCCATCCTTCACCAAAACCTTTATTCATTCTTCGTTGGAGCCTTCCGGTCTTCATCATTTTTCCTGGTTGCGGATGCAATTGTACATCTTTTAAAATACGTTTTACAGCCGGATACTTTTCCTGCAAAGCCTCCCAGGTTTCTTCAGTTGATAAATCTTCATAAAGCCTTTCTTCACCGTTCAGGACAAAACCCACACTGGTGCGCTCATCATTAAATCGCAGCATCCACAACCAACCTTCGTCCAGTATGTGATGCAAAGCAGACCAATCCGGATTGTAAGGAAAATCATCAATTGGAATTTTTCTTTCGTTCAATATTTGGGTCCAGTGAGGCACATGATTAAAATGAGAAAAAATAGAAAAAGAATTGGTGAGAAAATCGTTTGCAGAAGATTCAACTCCCAATAACTTTTCCGCCAAGGCACCACTTCCCGTAGCGTCAATAAAAAAAGTTGCATAAATCGTATCCGTCTTATCCAGGCGTTTAATTTGAAACTCCCATTCCGCATTTCTTTTTGCATTTGTAATTTCAGTGAGCTCAAAATAATCTATCCCACTCTCTTTTACCTTCATCATCAGGAAAGCATCAAAATCGCTGCGAAGCCAATTGGTGTCTGATTCCAAATCGCTGGAACTGGCGGCAACCAGCAATTCATTTTTATGATTTTCATCGGTAGTAAAATCTTCGCCCGGATAATGTTTAAAAAAACTAAATCCTCTTTTGATGCCGCATACAATTTCAGGATGCGATTTTTGCCAGCTTCCATATCTTGAAAAATCGTACAGCCAGGGCAAATCATATTTTGAAGAAAGCTTTCTTAATATCATATCAGCAACCGGTGTGGAAGATTCGCCGATGGTAAAGCGCGGATGTTTTCCTTTTTCCAGTAAACAAACTTTTAAGCCGGATTTCTGTATTAGTAAAGCAGTCAGCGAACCGGCAAAACCGGAGCCCGCTATCAATACATCATAATGATTACTGCTGTTTTTATTCATGATTGAGTACAGTTATATTGAGTGCATTTCAGATTTCCGCTCTATGCAAATTTTCCGGGGCTGTCTAAAAAGTGGCGACCATTGTCATATGGAGGGCTCATTATAAAATCAAAACTCTTTGAAATGACAAGTTAAATCTGCGAATCCTAACCATTAAGGAGTTAAGAAACATTAAGAAGAAATGTTGCAAAACAACATTCTTAACTTTCCTTCATTTCTTAATGGTTGAAAGAAATCACCTCCTGCGAAAATTTGAAATGCACCCGTCACATTTTATTTTTTCCACAAATTTTTGGGTCAGATTCATTTTTTCCAAACGACGTTTTCTCGCTTCAAAACATTTATCGCAACCAGATAAAAATCCAATATCCCAGGTATCTGCAAAAACTCTTCCCTGTTGCAATGCAAGCGACCGTTCAAATACTTCTTCCAATGCACGCAATGTTGGCGGAACATATTCCCCGCTTTTTTCCAACACATCCATAATCCCGTTTCCTGCGCGCGTAGGAATGATGGAACAAATGCCGACACCACATTCAAAAGCAAACTTCACCGTTTTAAATGCCCATTCAATATTCTCTTTTTCATCAATAAGAAAAGGCGGATTTAAAAGAACGAAGGCACGCGTTTGTATTTTATTTTTTACCAAAAATCCAGCTGCTTTTTTAAAATCTTCCGGAGTAAGTTTCTTATTAAGCTTAGGCAATACCTCCGGATGAATGGTTTCAAGCCCCATGGCTATTTCAAGTTTCCCATTTATTTGTTCATTGAAATCAACGCAGGATTTATTGCAAAGATTTGGGTGATTTTCTACGATAACTTTTTTAAAAGGCTTTAGTCGTTCGATGATTCCGGGGCAATCCGACAAAGGAATTGCCTTGGCATCGAAAAAATTACTGCTGTTATAAAGTTTTATTGCATCCGCTTTTGGAAGCCGAGCTAATGCATAATCTATCTGCTTTAAAATGGCACCGGGTGGTGTTGCATAAGTGAGTGTGTTCTTCCAAAGGTCACACATCAAACACTTAAATGAGCATTCTTTTCCGGTAAGAAAAATCGTATTTACCTCTCGTGTCATTCCATTTTCATCAGGCTCCTCTTCATGAATAAAATGATACGGAATTTCAGGATCTACCTGGTTTCGTGCAGGGCGAAGAGTTTCAATGTCATAACGGTCATGCATAAATGGAATTAAAATAAATGCGGTATTCCATCTCATTGTCGGCAAACATTTGCTTAAACGTTTTATCATCGGCTACGCCACGTTGAAATCTGCGTTTTTCAAATACAGGCATATCAAACCCGGTGACAGCCTTGATACCTCTTTTTACAATTTCTCCTTTAAGCGCATATAATTCTTCTTCGTTCCAGTTGGTCAATTCGATGAAAGGAATTCCTTCTGCTACTTCAATCACATTGGGTAATGCATAAGGACTAAAATCCCTAAATCCCATTTTCCGCGGAGGCGCGTAAGAGCGCACATGTCCCCTGCTTTGACCACCGGTATAAGTGAGAGAATGTTTGATTTTGTCAACTCCCCATCCTTCCTGGTAAAGCATTGTATTGTTTAGCACACTCCTAATGGTTAATTCTTTATTTTCCTCAATTGGGTAATCCTTCAGGTTTTCATCACCACCTTCTCCATCAGCGAGATATTTCCAATCAGGATAAAGTTTGCGTATTTGTTTGCACAATGCAAGCGCCATGGTTGCCGATTCAATATCTAATGGCTTATAATCTTCTACCACTTTGATGGCTTCTTTATAATTAATTTCAGATTGTGGAACATCCAACACTTCAAGGAAAAGTGATAATCCTAATTGATCCAAAAACTGATGCGCCTGTTCCGCATCCTGACCGTTGTTTACTGAAAGTGTAAATGCTTTTAACCGCTGTGGTGAAAGGCCCATCTTAAGCATCAAATGATACATAACAAGGAACACAGAACCACTGTCAATTCCGCCGGAGAACAATACGCCGATGGGTTCATTTTCCGGAATCATCTTCAGCCATTTCTGACATTCATTCGCCAAGGCTCCGATGTAAGCTTTTCCTATTTCATCCAAATCGTTGTTTAAACGATTTCTTTGCGGAGCAAAAAAGCGCGTATAAACCGGGTTCGGATCGGGACATCCAATTACTTCCAATCGCACTACGTAATGAGCCGGCACCATACGGGTATAAGAAGGATGGAACTGAGAATGCAGGTTTTTGGTTTTCAGGAAATCGTAAATTTCATCCATTCTTTCTGCAACTATTAGCAACGGACCTGATACTTGTTTGGCAAGAAAATAGCGCATTGGCCTGCCAATGGAACGGGCCATAAATACTTCTTGCCCTACTTTTTCTACTATAGCAAACTGCCCTTCGATTTTACGCACACGGCTTGCATCGCCGGAAATAATTGCTGCCGTAACTTCTTTCGGCGACATATTAAAAATGGTGTTGTTGTTGTAATCGAGCAGGTTGATAAAGTTATTGACTGGCTGTATTATGTTGTCCATTTTTAATCATTTTTTGCATTGGTTATTAATATCGCAAATGTACTAAATATGCCTATGCCTGATTTTGAATTTAGTTTATTAAAATATAGAAACTTCTGTTAATTCATTTATTAAATTTTAAATGATATTATTACGAATAATGCTTTTCGGAAAGTGAAACTTAATCGTGAGTTGATTATCAAAAAGAATAAAACGCAGCCAGTAAATAAAGAAATATCGCAGATTATCATTTACCAATAAAATTAATAAAAATTATCAACAGAATTACTAATTAACTTATAAGCAAACTCACAAATAAATTAATTTTTTAATTCCTTTTATTTATCCTTAACATTTTCTATAAAGATTTCATAAATTCCTTCTTAAGTATAATCTTAATGAAGATAATATGCTCTAAAAGCCTTTTAGGCATTGACTTTGTATTAGGTCAATTAAAATTATTATAAACAAAAATTATATTAATTAACTATAAAAACGAAAACTATGAAACGAATATTTTTTATGCTTTCGGCTTTAGCAGGAATATCCCTTTTATATACGGGATGTACCAAACAGCCGCTCGATAATTTAAGCACTGATGAATCCAGGATTTATATTACCGACTATGATTCTGCTGTCAATTTTGCTAATTATAAAACATTCAGTATTTCTGATTCGGTAGCAGTTATTCAAAACGGCATTGCTACCAAACAATTGACAGATATAGATACAGCATATTTAAATGCAGTAACAAAATATATGGAGCTTGCCGGATATACTTTGGTTTCTAACAAACAAAATCCTGATCTGGGGGTAGATGTAAATGATATTATCAGCACATCTACCGGAGTTATCAGTTATGGCGATTATTGGGATTATTATGGAGGTTATTGGGATCCATATTATTGGGGATACCCTGGCTATGGATATTATATACCTTATGCTTACAGTGTTTACCAGGTAAGTGAAGGCGCCATATCTGTAGATATTCTTGATTTGAAAAATGCAGCTGCTGACAAAAAGATCAATGTAATTTGGACAGGATTGATACGTGGTTCAGGGATATTTGATGCAAGCGTTGCAGACAGCCAGGTCAAAGCTTTATTTGATCAATCACCTTATTTAAAGACAAATTAAAATTTTTGAAAATGAAAAAGATTAAAATAATATTTGCTGCTTTGGGCATCTTTCTGATAACCCAGACAGCCTCCGCGCAACAAGGAACTTTTAAACTTGATCTGAATTATAATTATAGTTTGCCGGTATCGGGATTCAAATCTGATCTCATAAACGATAATTCGCCGCGTGGCTTTATGGGCGCACTTATGTATTCTTTCAGCGATAAAATATCGGCTGGACTGGATTTTGGCTTCCAGGACTATTATCAGAAGTATCCAAGAGCACTTTATAATATTGGAAAATCTCAAACTGTATCTGCAGTATTGACTAATTCCATTCAAACAACACCGGTATTATTAAAAGCAAAATATTTTCCTCTTTCCACGTCATTTTTAAAGCCATATATTTCAGTGGGCGCCGGGGCAAATGTTATTGATTTCAATCAATACCTTGGCGAATTTGGCAGTGGACAGACTAATGTGAAATTTCGTGCGCAAGGAGGTATTGGACTATTAATACCTTTTACTAAATTCAGTTCTTCCGGATTTAATTTGGGCGCTACTTATGATTATGCTCCTTACAATAAGTTTGGATATAATGATCTTAGTTCTATCAATTTTCAGGGAGGAATAACTATAAATTTGAAATAACTTCTTTAAAAAAAATGTAAAAGCCTGCAGAATATATCTGCAGGCTTTTACATTTTTACTCTTTGCAAAATAAAATGAATTCATAAACGTTTCTTTTCTATTGTTAACCTATTTCAAAATTCTAACCTATGATTGTAAAAGAAATTGTATGTGAAATTCTTATTGCGATTCACGTAATCCTGTATATCCAATCGAGAAGAGAAAAATATAATATAGAAAAATAAGTGGAATCTTTTTTTTGAAACGGGCTTCTAAAGTCCCGTGTGCTTCGATGCTCAATGTTTTTTGTTTGAACCTTTGTGTAATTCTTTTCTCCAGAGGTTGAAGCGCCCATAGAATAATTAATGCAAACAAAGTAGTGGCACCTGCTGCAAAATACATTCCGCCACCTGTTGCCAATCCTATGGCGGCTACGGTCTATAAGCCAGAAGCGGTAGTGAGCCCACGTATTCTGCCCTGCTTTAAAATAAAATTGTACCCGCTCCAATAAAACCAATACAACTTATTACCAGTGCTGCTACTCTTGAAGGATCGAGAACAATATGATCTCCGCCTAATACATCCATAAAACCAATGAGGATACCATCATTATCAATGCAGAGCCAAGGCTAACCATCATGCGTGTACGCATTCCTGCCGTCCGGTCTTTTCTTTCTCTTTCTAATCCTATTAAGGTGCCAATAAATGAAGCGAAGAAAAGGAGAAATAATATTTCTGGCCAGGGTTGCATTAATTATTTTAACAGGGTTCTATTATGATATAGAATTATTATTTTTTAAAAGTATTTTTTTAAGATTAAAAAAAAGCAGATAAAGAAAAGCCGAATGCATTTTAGATTGCTGTATGCCTGTTTGGCATCTGATCTACCCGACTTGAAAATGCGCCAGATAGCATAAGTGTAATAATGAACAGAAAAAAATTTTGCTGTTGGGCTTGCATTCTTCAATTAATTTTTGTTAATTTGTCTTCTCTCATTTTTCCAATCCCTTTTTTGAAGAATTCAATTTGTACCAACGGTATCGTCCCTGGTAAAATTTATCTCATTTAACCACAAAAAAGAATTTAAAAATGAAAAAGATCTTTGTAATCATGTTGGTAGCTTTTACACTGGCTGTTGCTTTCAGCTCCTGCACCTCTTCTAAATTTGGTTGTAAAGCCAATTCCAACATGGTAGGCTATCATTAATCAACTAAAGGCCCTTCAATTTTTATAAGGTTATCAATTCGATAGCCTTTTTTATTTTGTACCAGTAGAGACTCGTTATCTTATTGTTATCTGATTTAAAACTTAGTTTTCTTTTGAATAAAGAAGTAATTCCTTTTTCTGTTTTAATTTATTAATTACGATAGGCTTTCTTATTGTAACCCAAGGCATTTGCGGTATTAATATGATCGGAATTAAAATTTTGATATTAAGATTATCATAGCTTTTTTATTTCATTATATTAAATGTTACAAACATTGTAATAATAAATAAAGAGAAAAGGCCAAGTGGAAAAATAATATCCGCAGTCTTTTCATAACGCCCGCTCTTCCCGTTTTTGCTTCTGAGAGAAAGAAATGAAAGAACGCTGCTTACCATAAACATGAAGATGGCAACTGCGGTGAATTCGTCAATAAGCGTTTTACCATCCAGATTCAAAAGCTTAAATGAGGTGAGCACAATAAAACAAATGCCTAATAAATTAGATGAAGTATTAAGGATGTGCGATGATTTTTCTTTTTGCTTTTCTTCCATTTTTTCTCCAGGTTATTGTGATGTGATTTTATTTACTGAATAATTTTTATAAAAACGAAGGTCATTATTCGACGAAAAGTTTTTGTCATTCCATTGCATTACCAATACAATATTTTGTTAAGTAACAAAAAATTTCACATGCGGATATCCATTTTTGAGTCCTCAGTAAACAAACAAAAAAGATAAATTTCTAATTTTCATTTTAAAAACAAAATAGAAAATCCGGAAACTATAAGGAACCTTTTTATATTAAGAAATAATTGATGAAAAATTCAGGAAGAAATGATGCTGGTCAATTTACCAATATCGCCTGTTATTTTATAGATAAATTCTAATTGTTCCTTCATATTAATATCGGTCGATTTAATATCATTGAGAGAAGATATTAAATTGGTTTGTTGCATTTCCGGAGAATAATTAGTATCTAATTGATGAAGGTTTTTTTCTAAAATAGCAATTGATTTATTTACAGGGCCTAAAAATTCTTTGGGATAGTATTTTTCATCTCTGTAAGTAGTAGCGGTAAGGCTTGCGATATTTGAGGATAGCACATTATTCAAAACTACAAATTCATAAATCTCTTTGATGTGACTTTGTTTACTTTTAGGTTCGCTCAACATGCGGTGTAGTGCCGCAGCAAGATTAGCAGTACTCACCAGCAATTCTTTGCGTACCAGTTTATAATCGAGTGAAGCAATTTTGCTTCCTGAAAAAATAATTTTTAGTTTTAACAAATAATGAATATTGGCTTTTAAAACATCTGACATATAATTTTGTAATCGTTCCGATTCCCATTGTGGGAATAAAAAGAAGCTTGCCAAAAATGCCAATGCTGATCCTATCGCTGTATCCATAAGTCTTTCGCCAGCAACATTCATGGCGCCCATTCCGAGGAAGTGAAAAAGAATAAGAATATATGGCGTAAGAAAAATCACCATTACTATATAGTTAAGCGTTTTAAAAGTATAAGTGCCTAACATAAAAAATACGATCAGGCCAAATAATATTGTTTTGTCCTGGATAAAAAAAAGTAGCAATAAACCAATAATTCCTCCGGCGATCGTTCCTAAAAGCCTGTCAGAATTCTTTTTCTTTGTAAGGCTATAAGAAGGCTTTAAAATAATAATAATAGTCATCACTATCCAATAGCTATGATGCCCGTTTGGGAACAATTTAGAAATCAAAAATCCAGCTTCGCAGGCAATCATCATTCGGATAGAATGCCTGAATATTGAAGAGTTGAAAGTGAGATTGTTTCTAAGAACAGAGCCGTTTATTTTTTGGTGAGTAACGAAACGGGAATACTCCTTTCGGCTTTGGAGATTGCCTTTTGCAGAAACATCTTCATTAAAGTATTTTGAAATCTCCTCTACATTTTCTCCAAGATTGCGCAGATTTACCAATATTTTTTTGAGCATTATGGAGCTTCCCTGGTTAGAAAGGCTGTCAATTTTATTCCTGATAATTTCCAATTCATTTATAAGATTCAATTCTTTTTTATAGTGCTTACCTGCCAGAATGGCTTCGCCCATGTTGTTCATTTCATGAGCGAGATTTTTGATAATAATTGACACTTCTTCCAAAATACCTGTAGAAGCATATTTATTTCTTAATGAAGAATAATCGTACCAGGTGGCCATGATATGCTCAAACAGATCTACCACATCTACAAAAGTGAGAACCAGCAATCTTCCAATGCGGGTAGATTCTTTTAGCAACGCACGGTTTTTGAATAACAATTCCCTTACCTCGTTTTGTTTTTCGTTTACTACTATCTGTTGCTCTATTAATTTGCGATATTGTTCTTCCAGGTCTGATTGCGGATTGTACATTTCAGATTTGATGAGTAAATATTGTGCAGTTTCATGAATACAATCACCGAGAGCACGCTGTGCTGCACGATGCGGAGCTATACGATAAAGTACTAAGGCGATCACCATATACCACACACCGCCACATAATATTAATAAACTTTCTGTAAACACCTTCTGATAGGGAATCACCTCTGTCATCTGAAGAACCATAATAAGCAAAGCAGCAAATCCAATAAAGTTTGCCCTGCTGCCATATACCGAAAACATAGTGAAAAAAAAGGAAGAGACTAAAATGAGGATTCCCAGCAACAGCATATTATGATTAAGCCATCCCGTAAGGAGCGCGCTGATAAAAATGAAAATATTACAATACAACATCCCGTTTCTTTTATGTACAACGGGCCCTGGTCCATCGCTGGAGCTTACACACAATGCGCCTAAAGAGAGAGCCAGCCCTGTTTCCATATCACCAAGTAAAGAAAAAACAAAAGCAGGTATTACAATCTCAAGAGTGATCCTGATTCCATCAGCAAGGTATTGGCTGAAAAAAAAATATCGTATTTGCTGCGATTTTTCCATGAATTTTATAATGCAAAGAAAGATAAATTATTTGCGTAAGCATTCGGATATTATACTTTATAAAAAAAATAGAAATCCCGGTTATATGTTTGGTTACTGAAAAAATTTCTTTAACTAAATTGTTTTACTTTGACAATTGATTTCCTTTTGCCAACAAATATCAAATATACCTTCAGCGAATGATCAATATACAGGACTTACATATAGAGGATGAGATAAAGCCATTATTTGATTTTACCAATAATAATTATTCAGGGAAAGAAATAAAAGAAATACTCACAAAAACACTTGATTCAAAAGAAGAAATACTCAAGCGACAGCAGTTGTTAAAAGGTTTTTTGGCGAACCACGAAATTTTAAAAGATTACTCCTATTACCGGTTTGATTTATCAGAGATATATGACTTTCTCGAAACTATTTTTGTAGGGTCTGTATCTATTAAAAGCTTAAGAAAAAGATTTATATTTTCCGACAAGGAAAGGGAAAAAAAGAGAGGGAAACTAATATTGTTGGTTCGTCTTTTTTATTCAATTAACACAGGTTATTTATCTAAGATTGATACCAGTTCTTTCCCCGCAGATTACGCAGCAGAATTAGAAGAAATAAAAATTTTCTTTGCTTCGTTTGACCTTGAGCGTTACCAAACCGCTTTCAATAAAAATAAATTCCGCATCAGGCACATGGTTGAGCTGATGATGATCATTATAAAAAAAACCGGTAATGGTGAAGCAGCCGCTTTTTGGAAACGATGGTTTTTATTTGAAGCCTACCTTTCTATCAGTACTGGTATCGCCTCGCACGGATTTGTGTTTCCGGATTTTGATGAAGACCATTTTTCGCTTGAGGGTTTTTATCACCCTGTTTTGAAAAATCCTGTGAAGAACGATTTTGTTGCACATCGCCAGGTAATTCTTTTAACCGGTCCGAATATGTCTGGTAAATCTACTTTATTAAAAGCGGTAAGCTTGTGTGTATATCTTGCTCATACGGGTCTTGCGGTGCCTGCTTCAAAAGCAGTCATGCCCTATTTTAAAACCATTTCGGTTGCCATTAATCTTACCGACAGTATTGTAAGTGGTTATAGCCATTTTATGTCGGAAATTATAACATTAAAAAATGTGGTGACAGAAGCTGGAAAAGATACGAGGTGCTTTGCCGTTTTTGATGAATTGTTTAGAGGAACCAATATTGAAGATGCATTGGAAATTAGCACTGCCACTATAAAAGGACTTACCCGGTTTCCGAAATCCTTATTTTTAATTTCAACGCATCTGCACCAGTTAAAAGACCTTGAAGAAATCAGGAACCATCAAATAACTACCTGTTTTATTGAATGCGAGATGAAAGATAATAATCCGGCATTTACTTACAAATTAAAAGAAGGCTGGGGCGACCTAAAACTGGGACGTATTTTATTTGAAAAAGAAGGATTGAATAAATTGCTAGACAGGTAATGTTGAGTCTAAAACTTACCGGGGATCAAATGCAGGCTTAGACTTATTAAAAATCAAATCAAAATTATTTATTTACTGCAACTCATTAATCTCGTTTTTCCCAATGAAACAATATGTTTTCGATTTATACAGGAATTATTTTATTCCAGGGGAAAATTGATTCCTGACATTTTTTATTCCTGGTTAACTGATACTTCTTTCACACTTCCTGTTCTCCTTAAGGTGCCCCAGCCCTGCATTTCCCCTTTAATGGCTTTATTGATTGACTTTATTAAAATATAATACATCATCTGACGATACATTAATCGTTGAGGGATCATCCAGATCAGTTTTAAAGGATTTTCTTTTTCGTAAGCGAATGCCAGGCCAGCGCCGGCGATATCCACCAAAGTAAAAATGATGTAATATAAAATAATATGTGGGATGCTGGCTACTACTATTCCGAGAGAGGCCATCAATAAACTGAATACCAGGATAAAATCTGCCAACGGTGCCAGAATGGGTATTAAGATTTGATAAACGAAAATGTTAGGCATGGCTATCATTCCAAAATTTTTATATTTTGGATTGAAAATAGTATCGCGGTGTTTCCAGAAACATTGCATTACGCCAAAGCTCCAGCGGAATCTTTGTTTTAAAAACTGGCGGAATGTTTCGGGTGCTTCCGTATAAGAAATAGCTTCTATACAATTTCTCACAACATATCCATTGCGCAGGAGACGCATGGTAAGATCGCAATCTTCTGCAAGAGTATCAATCGTAAATCCACCCGCAATCAATATAGCATCTTTTCTGAAAGCCCCGATGGCTCCGGGTATTACGGTGATACAATTTAAAAGATCAAATGCACGCCTGTCAAAGTTTTGAGAAGTGATGTATTCAATGCTTTGCCAGCGCGTGATCATATTTACTTCATTACCCACTTTTACATTTCCTGCAACAGCCCCTATATTTTCGTTATCAAATTTTATCATTAGCAGGGTTACCGCGTCAGATTTAAGTTGTGTATCTGCATCAATACACACCACGAATTCTGAATTTGACTTTTGAATACCGAAATTTAATGCAGAGGCTTTTCCGCCATTTATTTTGGTGTAAACCTGGACAATGGAATTGTCTTTATAAGTATCGCTTACCTTCAAAAAAGTATTATCGTTACTACCGTCATCGACAAAAATAATTTCCATTTCCGGGTAATCCTGCGCCAGTAGGCTATTTACAGTTCTTATGGCATTTATTTCTTCATTATATGCCGGTACAATTATACTTACCAAAGGATATTGATTCTTTTTACCAAGGAGAAATGCCGGAAAAATATCCGACTCAGATTTTTTATCTTTTCTCTTTTGAATACTTGCTAATATAGCCATAGCGATAATGCGTAGGACAGACAATAATATGCCGATGATAAATAAAGTAAATACTATTTGCCCGCTCCAATAGGTTGTTTCTGCAAGAAAGAAATTAAATCTTCTTGTCCATCTGTCACGTGAATCTGCAACCCTTGGCATTACCTCATCTCTTGTTTTGTGCATAAGGTCGGAAACGGAAGCAAATACATACCCTCTTTTCTTAAAATAATCAATAATGCGGGGAAGAGCTTCTACTGTAGCCTGGCGTGTCTCCCCACCTGCATCGTGCAATAAAATAATACTTGCGTTGGTTGATGCTTCCTGGTTGATCACTCTCTGAACAATACTGTCTGCCGAAACACCTGGCGCCCAATCATTTGGGTCAATGCTTTCATTGATGGTTAAATAATTTTCCTCGCGGCTTCTTTGTATTGGTGCCAGTTCATCATAAGTCTCGGGTTCAGAGTCAGCATTGTAGGGCGCTCTGAATAAAATAGTGGAATGCCCAGTCACACTTTCTATTAATAGCCTTGTAAGTTTCATTTCAAGTTCGGCTCTTGATAAACTCATCTCAGCTATATTGTGATGTGTAAATGTGTGATTGCCTATTTCAAAACCACTATTATATTCTCTCCTTAAAAGTGGGATGTTTTGTTCTGCATTGATTCCAATCACAAAAAAAGTGGCAGGCACTTTTTCACGTTCGAGTATGTCAAGTATTTTTGGAGTCCATTCAGCGCTGGGGCCATCATCAAAAGTTAAGATCAATTTATGTCCTTTGCCTACAGTGGTATCTTCAGCGAATCTTTTGATCACATATCCCGAAGGAAGCTGGATATAGTTTTGTTCTGCGATTAATTGTTCTGAACTGTCTATTTCAAGACTAACTTTTCCGGGTTGAGGAGAATAAAGAATGTCAAGCACTTCGCCTTCTCCTACAAATCCAACGTTGTTCTTCAGGATTGGCATCGTTTTGAGAGAATCAAAATTAAAAGGGTTTTTTTGCAGGGATGCATTACTTAAACTACGGTTATAATATTTCCACATGCGCGGGTCCTCACTTCCAAGACGCCAGAGAGCTGTACCGGCAGTAGGAAATTCATCGCTGAACCTCAAAATATTAAAAATAGTAGCTGCGTCGGTGAACCAAACTTCATGTTGGATCTTATCAGTTGAATCTTCCGAATCTTCTGTTACATAATTATAATGAAGATTGTAGGAATCGTCATCATAAATGATTTTAGCATTGATAGATTGCGCTTTATTGATTGCGGAGTTATAAGTCAGCGGTAAAGAATCTATTTTCCCGTCACTCCAGCTATACCCAAACCCTGCGACACCAACGATTATTTTTGAAGGATCAATTCTATCTGCAGTCCATGATACGGCATCTTCTATCCATTTTTGTGCACTTATCGGACCAGCCCCTGTTGAACTATTATATTCATCATAAGCCATTAATACAATATAGTCATTATAGTCGGATAATTTCGTATAATCATAATCGTTATTTTTTGGTTCCACATCCATCGTAACGAGCATATTCCTTGCATGCAGGGTTTCATATAATTTCTTTTGAAAAGAGGTAAGAGGATCATTGGTTTTTTCTGTGAGCTCTTCAAAATCCACATTGATCCCATCCAGGTGATAAAAAGAAAGTGTGTCTGCTATCTGTTTTATAAAATGATTTCTTGCAATAGTATCATTCAAAATATAATTCAATAGTTTGCCATCGAAATCACTTTTAGAGCTATTAAAATTGGTAAGAATTGGCATAATGCGAAGTTTTTTTTGTCGCATTAAAGCAAGCCCGGCACTGTCTATTCTTGTTTGAAGACGATGTGTTACCGTATCTATAAAAAACCATTCCGGGAAAATAGTGTTGATCTTATCAGCATTATTTTCAAGATCGGGCAGAGCAACAGAAGCATTCCAGGGTGTATAAAATACCGCACGTATCAGTGAAAGAGAATCTGCCTTTGATGCGCCGGGGTTCTTAATTTTATTTAATGAATCTGCCTTTAATTTTTTAAAAAGAAAGCTTTTAAAACCCTTGTATTTTGTATTTTGCCTGTTTTTTAAAATCAGTGGATTTGATGGATCAAGCGCAGTCTGGTATTCCCTGGCTTTTGCTTCCATGTTGGGAATATTGGGTAATGAACCGCTATACAAAGCAATTCCCAAAACAACTATAAAAAAAATACTAATTAAGACTATGACACGCCCTGTCCACTTTACCCTTCTCCACCTGGTAGGCTTGTTGGTCTGAAAAATTTGAGTTTTATTACCGCTCATGTGATGCTTCTGAAAAATTATAAATGATTTATTTAACGAAGGTAATTACATTGATTTTTAGGTATTGTATTTTACCAAATTGATGATTTTGCCTTAACAAAAAATTTATTTTACACAATGTAATAAAAAAAGAAGGCCCCTGTAGAAACAGGGGCCGTTTACCAAAACTAACTGCTTATGAGAAAATTGAAATTTAATGTTGTTGATTCTAATATTTCAAATCCCATGCCAAAAGTAATATTGTTTATGTTAAGAAAGTTTTAAGAAGACATGATTATTTTATTAAAGTTTCTATAATCAATTGAAAATGACATTTTACTGACTAAAGATTTATTTTGAAAATATTTTTTATTGATTAGCTAATTTTTCTGAATTTTCAGCAAATTGTAATGCATCTATAAATTCCTGCAAATTACCGTTTAATACATCTTCTAAATTATACACCGTTAATCCAATACGATGGTCTGTCACTCTCCCCTGTGGGTAATTATAAGTTCTTATTTTGGCAGAACGATCGCCGGAACTTACCAGGCTTTTTCGATGGCGGGATATTTCTTCTTCCTGTTTGCGGACTTCTTCTTCGTAAAGTTTCGTGCGTAACATCTGCATTGCTTTTTCGCGATTTCCTAATTGACTTCTTTCTGTCTGGCATACTATTACCAATCCTGTGGGAATATGTGTCAGCATTACTTTAGTTTCTACTTTATTTACATTTTGTCCGCCTGCGCCCCCACTTCGTGACGTCTCCATTTTTACATCGCTTTCTCTTACTTCCACATCTACTTCTTCTGCTTCGGGCATCACAGCTACTGTAGCCGCGCTCGTGTGTACCCTGCCACTGGCCTCAGTATCAGGCACCCGTTGTACCCGATGCACGCCACTTTCAAATTTTAAAGTACCATAAACATCTTCACCACTAACTTCTATTTGCACTTCTTTATAGCCCCCTACAGTTCCTTCGCTTTCGCTGAGTAAAGCAGTTTTCCAGCCTTTTGACTCACAAAATTTTAAATACATCCGCATCAGGTTTCCGGCAAAAAGAGATGCTTCGTCTCCACCTGTTCCTGCTCTTATTTCGAGAATACAATTTTTTTCATCCTGCGGATCTTTTGGAATCAGCATATTCCTGATCGACTTTTCATAATTCTCTTTTTCGTGTATCAGTTGTGGTAATTCTACTTTAGCCATTTCCCGCATTTCTTCGTCATCACTATTGAGTACCTCTTTGTTAAAATCAATGTCATCAAGTGTTTTAGCATATTTATTCCGTACAAATACAATCTTTTCAAGGTTGCGGTATTCCTTGCTCAACTGTTTGTATTTTTTATTGTCGCTTACTATTTCCGGATTGGAAAGCGCGACACCCAGTTCTTCAAATCTTGCTTTGATAGCTTCCAGTTTGTCCAGCATATTATTGTTCCAAAATTTATTTTAAAATGTAATTGGGTAAATTATGTATCAGTTATTGTAGAAAAAATTACCCTGTATATTTGATCATTGTGGCAAAATTAATCTAATCCGTTTTACATGCAATATCGAAAATTTAAAGGTGATTATTTATTTGACGGCGAAAATCTTTTAACCGAAGGAAGTGTATTAATAACTGATGTGAATGGGAATATAATTAACATAGTGGATGAAAAGGAAGCAGGAGAGGAGATTGAATATTTCCAAGGAATCATTTCTCCCGGATTCATAAATGCACATTGCCACCTGGAACTTTCGCATCTTAAAAACAGGATTGCCGAAAAAACAGGGTTAATTGATTTTGTATTCCGGGTAGTTTTAGACAGGCATTTTGCAGAAGATGAAATATTAATTGCCATCGAAAATGCGGAAAATGAAATGTTGCAAAACGGAATTGTAGCTGTGGGCGATATATGTAATAATTCTTTGTCTGCTGCGCAAAAAATAAAACGAAATCTTTCCTGGTATAATTTTATCGAAATAAGCGGATGGCTTCCTGCTATCGCTTCTTTACGTTTTGAAAAAAGCAAAATTATCTATGATGATTTTGTAAAAAATAATTTGAATGCTTCCATGGTTCCACATGCGCCTTATTCAGTTTCTGAAAATCTATGGGAAAAAATGATTCCTTTTTTCGCAGGTAAAACCGTAACCATTCATAACCAGGAAACTGCCGATGAAGATTTATTTTTTATGGAAGGCAAAGGAGAATTTATCAAAATGTATGAGATGATGAAGATTGACAATTCTTTTTATCATCCAAAAAAAACAAGAAGCGTGGAAAGTTATTTTACAAAATTTAATTCTGCCACTTCCGTCATTTTAGTGCATAATACTTTTACCACGCAGGAAGATATTGATTTTATAAAAAATCATAAAAATAAAAATCAACTGGTATCATTTTGCCTTTGCCCTAATGCAAACCTTTTTATTGAAAATAAATTGCCCGCAATTGATTTGTTTTTGAAAAATGATGTCAAAGTTATTTTAGGAACCGACAGTCTTGCTTCCAATCATCAATTAAATATTTTGGAAGAAATAAAAACTATTATAAAATTTTTTACTGAAATAAAAACTGAAACATTTCTTCAATGGGCTACTATTAATGGTGCAAGAGCTTTGCAAATGGATCAAACCTTAGGAAGTTTTGCAAAAGGGAAAAAGCCCGGAGTAATTTTAATAGAAAATGTAGAAGGAGGAAAAATAAATGCTGATTCAAAAATCAGTAAGTTATTATAATTATTGAAATATCCCGAACAGTAAAGGAACAAAAAATGGAGATTCCTTTTTTTATTTTGCAAGATTCATAACAAAAACCAAAAGCTATCTGCAGATACTGACAACCATCTTTTAATAAAATCATTTGCAATAAACCCAATTTTTCTATTGGGTTAACTTAATATTTCTGATAAAATTTGTAACGTTTTCATGCTTCCAAACTCCGGGATATGCCATGCATAAAAGTTTTCCATGATTTTTAAAATGCGGACGCGGGTATTTCTGTTGATCTTTATTTCTCTCAGATCCTGCGGGTGAATTGCTTTTAATAATTCGGAAATATAAAAACTGATTTCTCTATTTAAGAGTTCGTTTGCATTTGCATTTTCTTCAGAAAAATTTCCTTCCTGTAAATTAAAAAAACTTTTTTTTTCAGAATAATTATTTTGTAACCGGAATCCTAAGAAAGGAGCAAGTTGTAAAGAAAAATAGATCGGTAAATTGGCTGTTACCTCCTTATCAGAAATATCTAATTGAAGAAATGCATCTTCACAAAAGTGAAAAAGGTCTTCATTGGTTTCCGGTTGTTTTAAAATTTTATGTAAAAGTTCGACCATAAAAAGAGCGACAGCGTTTTTGGTTACATCGCTAAAAATATTTTTATAAAGAACATCCCATTTTAAATCTTTTATCCGTTGCAGGTTTTTTAATTCATTATGATAGACTTGCATTTCCAAAATAGAAGAAGGCTGAAAAAAATG
>Ga0208357_1000607_pt1 | contig 28282 bp, 24 predicted proteins | sample NGESurdeep092012_6_FD_184487 | JGI IMG/M metagenome (GOLD analysis project Ga0208357, IMG submission 184487) | Arctic peat soil microbial communities from Barrow, Alaska - NGEE Surface sample F52-2 deep-092012 (SPAdes) | ecosystem: Environmental > Terrestrial > Soil > Wetlands > Peat ...
ATAATTCGTATTGCTCAATAAAAATATTTGATACTTTGATCTGATGTCATCTAAATGTTGCAGGCTCTTTTCACGAAATGAAAGTAACATGGCATTCCATGCGTTCCTGATTTCTTCAGGCGATAAATGTAAACCTGTACTACGATTCAATTCTTTATAAAAATCGTCATCAGTAATTTTTCCGGTTTCTAATTTCTGAAAAAGATGATCTGCATTTGCCTGCGAATACATTTCATCAAAATTTACGACTCCTAATTGCTCAAATGCAGTACGGGTGCGGTTATAATCAATGTCTAATAAAACGCCTCCCAAATCAAAAATTATATTTTCAGTTTTTTCCATGCTCAAAGAAAATTATTTCTAATGACTTCATGAATTTTTTATATAAATAAGTAATTTGACACTGCCAAAGGATCTAATATTTTCAACCCGGAGGATTAATAAATTAAAATGATTTAATTTTATAGCAAATAAAAACTCATTTATGTCTGCAATTCCTAAAATAGGTATTTCTGAAAAAGAATATTTGGATGAAGAAAGAAAAGCCTTAAACAAGAGCGAATATTATAAAGGAGAAACATTTGCAATGGCGGGTGCTACAAAGACTCATAATAAAATTGTTGCTTCTTTAATTCTGGCAATTGGCGAACATCTTAAGGGAAAAAATTGTTTTTTTTACCCGGGTGATCTCAGAGTTCATAATAGTGAAAACACTTTATACACTTATCCTGATGTAATAGTCGTTTGTGGTAAAGAAGAATATTTAGATGATGAATTTGATACCCTTCTTAATCCAACGGTTTTAATTGAAGTGCTTTCACTTTCTACTGAGAATTATGACAGAGGAACAAAATTCAAATTATACCGCTCTATTCCTTCACTTAAAAATTATGTCTTAGTAAGTAGCACAGAATATGCAGCGGAGGTTTACACACGTATTGAAAATGATGAATGGAAATTAAATACAACCAAAGAAAAGTCAGGAAATATTCATATCAGCGCTATAGATTTTGATCTTTCTCTTTTAGATGTTTATGCCCAGGTAGATAATTTGATTCCAACAGAATGAGACTTTGGGTTCCTTTTAAGGATTTAAAAAAATTAGAATAATTATACCTTGTAAAATTAAAATAAGGCCACATATTTTTTAAATATCAATTTATGAATACTAAATTAATCGCTTTCAGCTTAATAATTACCACTGCTTTTGGAGTTTCATGTAATAATTCAAATAACAAAAAATCAGAAACAATGAATACAAAAGATTCAACAGAAAACAAATCATCCAACATTAAAGAAGATTCTGTCAACTTCACAGTTGGTGGAAAAAATTATGTAGGGTTTGCATATTATGATGCGAACATAAGTGGCAAACGCCCCGGTATTTTAGTAATTCCCGAATGGTGGGGATTAAATAATTATACTAAAAGCAGGGCCAAACAATTGGCAGGACTTGGTTACATAACAATGGCAACAGATATGTATGGCGATGGTAAAATAGGAAATGATCCTAAAGAAGCCCAGGAATTGGCGACTCCTTATTATCAAAATCCTACTTTAGCCAAAACACATATAGATGCTGCTATAGATAAAATAAAAACTTTTCCACAAACAGATACTTCTGAGATTGCCGCTATAGGGTATTGCTTTGGTGGCTTTATAGTTTTGAATGCTGCAAAATTAGGCGCTGATTTAAAAGGTGTGGTAACTTTTCATGGTGGTCTTGGAGGTGTTGCTCCACAAAAAGGTTTGCTGAAAGCAAAAATCCTTGTATGCCATGGTGGCGCTGATGTTTTTGAAAATCCGCATGTCGCTGAATTTAAAAAACAAATGGATTCCGTAGGTGCAGATTATACTTTTAAAATTTATCCAAACGCTACCCATGCGTTTAGTAATCCTGACGCAACCGAAATCGGTGAAAAGTTTAATATGCCCATTAAATACAATGCAGCGGCAGATGCGGCTTCATGGAATGATATGAAGGCATTTTTTAAAAAATTATTTTAAGAAGGTATCGGATTCCAGGTAATAAGTTTCAGGTATGAAACCAAAACAGAAATCTTCAATAAAAGTTCCCGCCCGATTTTATCGTTCGGGCAGGCATTTACTGTAACCCGATACCCATAGACGAAATATGATGTTTAAAATTTACATTGATGGACTACACCTATTGGGGTAATGGAGTTGGTCTTTATTCCGCTTCGTCAGTTATTTCATTACAACATTCAACACTGAAGGTTTTACCAAACCCAAAAGAAGAATATGCCAGCCAGGAAGAAGCTAATAAATTTCCGGAAAAAAAAGAAGGAACAAATGATTATACGAAATGATATTCACTTTTGGAATCTTTAATATTCTTTCAAATCCTGGATCGCTACTATAAAATAAAAATCCATGTTATTTGTTGGTTTACTGCAAAACCATTCTAAAAAGATTTCGAATAAAAGCAAGTTTATATTATCTATAAATTCAGATTTCTACCGGAATTTTTCAGCGTATCAACAAATACAATCGAATATTAAATCTTCAGGTTTAACAAGACTTCTAATCCTTAATTAATAATTTTACGTAATTAATTTTATTGGTTTACCTATTAATAAATTGAATACACAATAATGAAAAGAATCCTTAATATAATATTATTATTTACGTCGGGTTTTGCAGCATTTGCGTTTATAATACCTGTTACAAATATTGACAAATTACCTGTTCATCCCAAAACAAAATATGATAAAATAAAAAAGAGAGATACCGCCACTTTTGCAGCTGGGTGTTTTTGGTGTACAGAGGAACAATTTAAACAGTTAAGAGGTGTGGAAAGTGTGGTATCCGGATATACAGGAGGCCATGTAAAAAATCCGACTTATGAAGAAGTTTGTACAGGTACTACCGGACATGCTGAAGCCTCTAATATAATTTATGATCCTTCTCAAATTTCTTATGACGAATTATTAGCAGCATTTTTTACCATGCATGACCCTACTCAACTAAACAGGCAGGGAAACGATGTGGGCACTCAATACCGTTCAGCAATATTTTTTCATAATGCTACGCAAAAAGCAAAAGCAGTTTATTATATTGATAAACTCAATAAAGTAAAAGCGTATAAGAATAAGATCGTAACAGAGGTAGTACCATTTACAGTCTTTTATAAAGCAGAAAATTATCACCAGGATTTTTACACTAAAAATCCGGCGCAGCCTTATTGCAAATATGTAATACAACCTGAATTGGAAAAATTCAGGAAAGTTTTTAAAGACAAGCTTAAGCAACCTTAGATCATGCAGTACTGGAGGCGTAAAGAAATTTAAAAATCAAAAATGAAATCATCATTAATTCTATCTGGAATTTTCCTATTAGCCTTTGCATACGCAGGTTGCCAGCAGCATACTACAGAAAAGGGGCATGAGAATAATCCGTATTATTCAAGAACGGATACTTTCGCCTAAATGTAAAAAACGCAGTATGGAAAAAAATCTTACCGCCGGAATTGTATGCAGTTGCAAGGGAGCAAGCTACCCAGGCTGCTTTTACTGGTAAGTATTGGAATAAAAATCCCATGGGAACTTATTATTGCGCAGTTTGTGGAAACAAGCTTTTCAGGTCAGATGCGAAGTTTGCAAGCACCTGCGGCTGGCCAAGCTTTTTCGAAGCAGCCAGGCCAAATGCAGTAATCTATCGTGAAGACGATTCTTACGGCATGAATCGCACGGAAGTTATTTGTGTAAGATGTGGCTCGCATCTTGGGCATATTTTTGACGATGGGCCTCCGCCAACACTCAAAAGATTTTGCATGAATTCGGTTTCGCTGGATTTTGTACCTGCTATAAAATCAAAGCGCCCTGGCAGGTGCACCTTTAAACATGATTGTTGTTTATTTTATAATTCAATTTGGTATAAATTATTTCCTATTTTCCAAATACAGATCTTCATCCAAAAAAGAGATCTGAGCTATTTATTTGTTTACTGCAAATAAGATTTTTACAAATTGCATGTCACCCGATTTTTGCCAAATAAATCCTTCGGATAAGCCCGATATATGCAAAGCCTTCAATATAAAGAAATCAAAGATTAAATAACTTCTGCATTTCAAGTAAAATTCAAAACCCTTATTATACTATTAAGTATCACCACGTTTTCTGTCAAAAAAACTATTAAAAAAAAATTAAAATAAGATAAATTTAATAGTAATTTTTCAATATTTATTAATACTGTTTAGATATTTATTAATTTTTATAATCTTTATAATACAAATTATTAAAAATTATTAAAAGGAAGAACTTCTGATTTTAATCCCTGATTTCCAAATTGGTGTAAAATGGTTGCTTAAAAGGGCACAATTGTAATGGTTTTGTCAAATTACTTACTTAAACCGGAAATTTTTTGTTGCTGCGATTTTTGTTTGAAAAAATTGTGTTTCTTTTGTTAAAGGTATCTTAATAATATTTTTAACATACCTTTTTAATAGAATTAATAACTGCTCTTTATTACTCAAATTAAAAAAAATCACGCATTTAAAACTTAACACACATGGGTAAATTTTTATTGTTAATGGCAGTGTTGATAAGCTTTTCATCATTATCACACGCTCAAACCAAAACCATTACAGGAAGGGTTACTGATCAAAACAATCAACCTATTCCTTTTGCAACAATCCAAATTCAGGGTAAAAAACTTGGCACGAGTGCAGATGCCGATGGTAACTTCCAGATCAAGGCACCTGTTTCTTCAACTTTAGTTATTACCGGAACAGGTATTGAAGAAAAACGAGTGACACTTAATGGTGAAACCAATTTGGCAATTAAGGTGAAAATCAAAGAAGCAAATTTAGCTGAAGTTGTGGTTACCACTGCGTCAGGTATAAGAGTTAATAAGCGCCAGCAAGGTTTCGCTTCAACGGTAATAGGCGCAAAAAGCCTTACTGCAGCAAAACCGACTACCTTAGCGGGTGCTTTGGCCGGCAAGGTTGCAGGGCTACAGGTGATGGCCACAGGCGGTGGAGTAAACCCAAGCTTTAGAATAATTATTCGTGGGCAAAGATCCCTTACAGGTAACAACCAACCATTGCTTATTCTGGATGGCAATATTGTTACTTATGATTTATTGACCAATATCAATCCGGAAGATATTGACAATGTAAATGTACTGAATGGCCCGGCTGCGGTAGCGCTTTACGGTTCGCAGGCATCTAATGGTGCACTTGTTATCACTACTAAGCGCCCTTCAGCAGGTACTCAATCAATACACTTGTCACAATCAGTCACTTTTGAGCAGACAGCGTTTAATCCAAAAGAGCAAAAGGAATTTGGATCAGGTGGAAGTGGATATGGAACTGACACTACAGGCCAGCCTTTATATTCTCCACTTGAAAACGAAACTTACGGACCCAAATTTGACGGAAGTATAAAACCAATAGGCAACCCTTTGGAAAATGGGGACCAACAAACGACACCATACAGCTTTTTTAAAGACAGAAATAATTTTTGGCAGACTGGGTTAACCAACCAATCAGACTTGTCATTATCTTCAGGTGATGATAAATCCTCTGTTTATCTTTCCGGTCAATGGCTTACCACTTTAGGCACCACGCCCGGAGATAAATTTACAAGAGGTTCTGTTAGATTAAACGGCTCAAAAAAAGTAGGCAACAAGGTACATTTTAACTATGGTGTGTCGTACCTGCAGAACAGGTATAATGTTTCCACTGCAGAAACTACGGTTTATGATCAATTCTTAAATATGCCCGGAGAAATCCCGATTACCCTTTTCAAAAACTGGCAGACAAACGAATACGCGAACCCTAATGGATATTATAATCCATGGTACGGAAATCCTTATTTCACACTCGCTAATAACAGGGGACTTACGGACAATGATTATGTAACAGGTAGCCTTGAAGTGCATTATACACCATTGCCATGGTTAGATTTTGTATCCTCTACAGGGTTAACTATGCGGACACAAAATTATAAAGCCTATACAAACTCCTTTGCTTATACTGATTATGCAACAGCGGAAAGTGGCGGTTTTAAAACCAATATATCAGGCAGCGATTATGAATCCTACCAGTATTATGATGAAATAACACAAAATTTCAAAGCAATAGCCAATAAGAAGTTTGGTGATCTTGCTGTGAATGTGATTGTGGGGGCTTCAACACAATACGATAATCAAAAAAACCTTGCTGGTTCAGTAAGTGGACTTGTGCAACCCTCGTTATTTAACTTAAGCAATACCTTAAATTTTCCTTCAGCAGGCAATTCCACCTTCCAGGCAAGGCAATTAGGTGCCTATTATGATGTGCAATTAGGATGGAAAGATTATCTCTTTCTTCATACTACAGGACGGGAAGATGCAGTATCAGTATTGAATCCTGGTAACCGGGCGTTTTTCTATCCATCGGTAGATGCATCAATTGTTCTTACTAATGCATTTAAGTCGCTGTCCAATATCGGATGGTTAGATTACCTGAAAGTGAGGGGGAACGTTTCAAAAGTGGGCCAGGTGAATTTGGGCCCCGGTGCTAATCCTTATGGAGCTTACTCCTTGTTGCCAGCATTCGGGCAGGGTAATGGCTATCCATATAATGGAGTAGCGGGTTATCAGCTCAGCAGTAACTTAATATCTTCCGATTTATTACCTGAGATAACAAAAAGCTGGGAAACAGGTATTGACTTTAGAATATTTCAAAATATAGTTGATGCCTCTGTTACTTATTATGACGAACATACTAACAATCAAACATTAACGACTGCCATTTCGAGGACTACAGGCTTTAGCAGTTTACTTACCAACGCAGGTGAAACAGAATCCAAAGGTTGGGAATCGTCATTGAAACTTACTCCTATAAGTACCAAATCCTGGATAGTATCTTTTGGTTTTACCTATTCTTACAGCAATAACAAGGTACTATCCATAACTCCGGGTTTGGATAACCTTACATTGGCATCTTATGGAGACGGTACTGGTTCTTATGCTATACCGGGCTTTCAGTTCCCTGAAATTATGGGTTATGATTATATGCGTCATAACGGGAAAGTAGTTATCAATGAAAGCACTGGTATGCCTGTAGTTAATCCTAACCTGGTGACACTTGGAAATGCCAATGCAAGAAATATTTTTTCGGTAAATCCTACCATAACTTATAAATCCTTTACTCTCGCAGCAGTATTTGAATACCGTGGAGGTTATGTACGCTATAATAGTATTGGCTTTGATATGGACTGGTCAGGAATGGGTATCCGCACTGTCGAATTTAATCGCCAGCGGTTTGTATTTCCTAATTCAACCTACCAGGATGCCAGCGGCAAATGGGTGGACAACAAAAGCATACTTATCAGTGAAAATGGAAACGGAAACGGGGGTTTCTGGACAGATGCAACCGAAAACTATGATGTGACTTCGAATTACGTAACCAATGGCGCCTTCTGGAAACTCAGGGAGTTGTCTTTAACTTATAGTGTACCACGCGCGCTGCTTGCAAAAACAAGGGTGATTAAGGATGCTTCAGTAAGTTTACAGGGACGTAACCTTCTTCTTTGGGTTCCCAAGAGTAACTTATATACTGATCCTGATTACAGCGATGCAGGTAGCACTTCCAATGGCATAGGCCTTACTGGGTATCAATCACCTCCATCCCGCTTTTATGGCTTCACCGTATCTGTTAATTTTTAATTCTAAGAAACATGAAAAAAATAATATTAATTTTTGCTGTAATCGTGGGATTGATGGAGATGACTTCCTGCAAGAAGTTTGTAAATAACGCATTAGACATTAATACCAATCCTAATTCTCTTACTTCTGCCAACCCCAGCCTTGTTTTGCCACTGGCAATCGTTAACACGGCTAGCCTTGTTTCCAGTATGAACGACTACGGCTCGCAAACAGTGGGCTATGCTGCTAATGCAGGAGGCTACGGAGGTTTCGGCGCTTCGTGGACCTATAATTATAATCCTTCACAGGGAGAAGGTTACTGGGATTTCGGGTATTCAATACTTGAAAATTATCAGTACATCATCAACGCAACAGAAGGAAGCGATCTCAATGCTTATTATAATGCAAGTGCTAAAATAATGAAGGCCTTTGTTTTTCAAATGTTGGTAGATGAATTTAATAGCATTCCTTACACTGATGCGCTGCAAGGAGATGCTAAATTAAAACCTGCTTATGACGATGCCAAAGTGATTTATCCGGCATTAGCTTCCTTATTGGATTCTGCAATAACCGAAATTAATAGCGCACAGGCGCCTAACCCTATTGGATCAGGTATTGATCCATTGTTTGGAGGCAACATGACAGGCTGGAAGCAATTCGCGAATACATTAAAATTGCGATTGATTATACGGGCTTCCTCTGTTGTACAATTTGCAAATACCACCTTTACTTCTGATGGGTTCCTGACTGATGATGCGATTGTTAACCCGGGTTATAAATTGGCAACAAACCAGGTAAATCCTTCATGGGGTACCTGGGTGTCAGATTATACTGGAGCAAGAGTAGGAAACGCATGGATCCCGGCCACTTATGTTTACGGATATTATGACGGCCATAAATTATTGGATACGGCGAGAGGGAAAATAATTTATAATCAATTCCCTAACACACCTTACAATCAATTAGGTATCACTCCTCCGGCGAACACGCTCACTTCTCCTTCCTTTGGAGGAGCTTGGTATGCGGGAGGCGGCAGCGCCAGCACTGGTTCAACCTGGGGAAATACTGTAGGGGTAATGAAAGGACCCAATATGGGCGAGCCATTGATCCTTTTGGCAGAAAGCGACTTTTTGCAGGCAGAAGCGGATGTACGGGGAATACTCAATCAGGATCCCACAACGGATTTCGACAATGGTATCACTGCATCCTTTACTTACTTATATAAATTACCATCCAACTCGGTTGCTCCGGGAATGGACCCTATAGCAGATGCACAATCCTATATGGCTGCCAATTCAGGAAGCTATTTGGTAAATTTCAATTTAGCAACTTCAACACCCGAAAAAATTGAGGCGATCATAACTCAAAAGTATATCGCAATGAACTTCATTAATGGCGAAGAAGCATGGAGTGAATACCGCAGAACTGGTTATCCGGTAACTTCCTCTACTTTACTTAATAATCCTTATGGGGCTTTCGCTTCTATACAATCGCAGGCAACAAGACCGGACCATTTACCAACAAGGTTACCGTATCCTACTAGCGAAGCGTCAACAAATGCGTCTAATACTCCACAAAATATAAGTGTTTATACCTCTACAATTTTCTGGGCAAAATAATTAATGAACCGAAAAAACTTATAAAATGCAAAAATTTAAATTAAAGAAATATAAATCAACTTTTATTATTCTTACGGCATTAAGCATTGGTGTATCTTCCTGCCTGAAGGATACAAGTAAACCGCCTCTGTATGGATGGGATACTCCCAACGTCATTTCTTTCCAGGATAACGGAGGCCCAAGTGGCGGGGGCGCTGGTTATGGAAGTACTACTACTCCTTATCCCAGTTATAACTATTCGTTTAGTTTAGTTAATGATACAGCCGGCTTTAATGCGATTGTAATATATGGACCGAAAGGTCCTGCACCTGAAGATATTACATTAAACATTGCAGTTGACACTGCTGCATTGAATACTTTTAATAATTCGAATAGTACTGGGTACGTTGCACCGGACAATACTATCTACACTTTTCCATCTTCGATAGTTATTAAAAAAGGTCAGTCACAAGCTTATATGCACGTTATAGTAACAGACGCTACACCATCCTTTGACTTTAATGCCAGTTATGCGCTTCCTTTAACGATTACCTCTGCCTCTACGGGTACAATTAGTCCGAATATGGGAAGTGAGATTATTATTTTTGGGGTTAAAAATAAATATGATGGGCATTACACAGTAACAGGTTCAATGGTTGATTATTCAAACCCAGGTCTTACCGGAGCTTATCCTATGGATGTAGATTTAGTAACATTCGGAGCAAACAGCGTATATATGTATGATAATGCCATACCAGGCACAGGCCATTCAATTAAGAGTGGCTTGAATACTTCTTATTATGGAAGCTTCTCTCCGGTATTCAATTTTGATCCTGCAGGCAGTGGTTCTATTTTAAGCGTTGTAAATTATTTTGGCCAGCCGGCAAGTAATGGACGCTCTGCGGAAATAGATCCCAGCGGTGCCAACAAAATAAATTCTGACAAAAGTATTGATGTAAATTATTGGATGGACCAACCATCTGTTATAACACCTCATCGTACAAGTTTTACGGAGCACTTCACATACGTTGGACCGAGATGATTTTAAAATTTTTATAGGATAACTACTATCAATACCAGAGGCTGTTTTAAGACAGCCTCTTTTTATTTATCTAATAAATGGTATTAGGATGGATCCCATTTAATCAATTTGGATATGGAAAACATGTTCAAAATCTTTTGGAAATTTTATTTGAATGTTTATTTCTAAATGCCCGTGCGATAACTTTCCAAAAGTTAGTTTTTCCAATAAAAGTTTAAGGCAGGAAATTCCTTTTTGAAATATAATAATTATGCTTTAGACGAAACAGAAAGTGCATCACAAACAAGAATCTGAATTATTTGTTTCCTGGCCGCCTGCCCGTTGCAGTTCGGACAGAAAATGAGTTGGACATGCAGGATTTACTGTGCAAAATATGAAATAGTATTTACGCAGAATTCCTTCCGGCATTAATGATCCCAAAAGAACAGCGCATTGCTAATTTTTCAAAAGTTTGTCTCAATGGGCTCTTTATTTGTTCCTGTTCCATTTCGCGGATATTTGTCATTGCATATTGTTGTATCGTTACCAGGGGCAAAATCATTTTTTCGCGCATACTTACCGAAAGTTGTTCCACCGGATATTCTGCCATCAGCTCATTATTTCCTGTAAGTTTGAAAAGATATTTTTTTGTTATCTCATATTCTTCATATATCATGTTCCATATTTCACTGAACTGATTGTCTTTTGATAAATACTCGGTAAGCGGGAAAAAACATTTTTTCATTGCCATTTCGCAGTTATCAATAAGTGTTTTAAAAAACAAAGAACTTTGATACAATTTCTTCAATTGTCCAAATTTTCCTATCTCTTCCATTTTCTGCAATGCAGTCCCCACTCCGTAATACCCGGTTACATTTTGTTTTATCTGGCTCCATGAACCTACAAACGGAATAGCACGCAGGTCTTCCATGTTCATCTTTCCTTTTTTACGTTTGGTAGGACGGCTTCCAATATTGGTTTCACTATAAAATTTCAATGGACTTATTTGCGTTAAGTAATCCATGAAATCGGGATGATTTTTTAATGCCCTATACGAAACGAAACTTTCATCAGCCAGCTCCTGCAATAATTTTTCTTCCTCCTGCTCAAGGGTAATATAGCGATTTGAAAAAATATCATTGGAAATACCGGCGTGCAATAATTGTTCCATGTTATACTGCGCCGAATCAATAGTACCAAAATTGGAGCTTACTGTTTGTCCCTGTATGGTTAATTGTATTTCCTTGTTAGAAATATTTTTACCCATGGATGCATAAAATTTATGAGTCTTTCCTCCGCCTCTTGCCGGTGGACCTCCTCTCCCGTCAAAGAAAATCACATCAATGTCATATTCTTTCGCTACGGTAGTAAGTTGTTCTTTCGCTTTATAAATACTCCAGTTACCCATAAGATACCCACCATCTTTAGTGCCGTCAGAAAAACCAAGCATAATAGTTTGTTTATTATTTCGGCGATTCAGGTGTTCGCGGTATTCTTTATTTTGAAACAAGCTGCTAATCACGGCTGCAGAATTTTGTAAATCATCAACCGTTTCGATCAGCGGGACAATATCTACATTCATTTTTTCTTTTTTCCAACCACAAAAAATAAATAAAGCATATACTTCCAAAACATTCAATTCGCTTCCGGCATGGCTGATAATATACCTGTTACATCCCCGCTCGCCATTATATTGCTGGATTAATTTAATCGCTTTTATACTTTTAAAAGTATCATTAATGATAGGATCGCCATAATCATGTTCCGGTATTTCTTTATTATTTTTTGTAAGAAATTGGATCTTTTTATCATCATCCCATTTTAGATAATCAGATGGAAAATGAGATCCCGAAGTTGCGAGTGCGGCAAATACTTTTTTATGAATTGAACTGTCCTGCCTGATATCAAGCGAAGCGAAGTGCAATCCGAAAATCTGCACTTTATTTATAAAATCATCAATCAGGTAACCAAACAAACCATTGTGCTGATAAATCAAAATCTCTCTTATATCGTTGAGTATTTTCAGGATATCCTTTGTATGGATATCTGTGCGGTTCCCCGGGATAAAAATATTATTATACAGTTGTTTTTCCAAATCCATCAAAAGTGTCTCTACTCCTTTAAAAGTAAGCCTGCGCCTCAGTTTCCTGATTTCCTGGTAATAGCATTTTATAATTCCACCTCTCAGGGCATCTGCTACTTTCAAAGTAATATCAGTATTTACAAACGGGTTTCCATCCCTGTCACCGCCGGGCCAAAAACCCATTTTAATAACAGGATTATCTCCATAATCTACCTCTGGAAATTGATTTTTTAGAAAAGAAAAAATTCTTCCGGCGGCCTGGAAAAATACGTTTTCAAGATACCAAATCAGGCTTAGTGCTTCGTCATAAGGTGTTGGTTTCTCTTTTTTGAAAAAAGGTGTTTTACCTAATTGCTGCAAATACATATTAATACGCGCCGTATTATTCTCCGAAAGAGATTTGGAAAGATCATTGATGATCCCTAACACTGAACCCGGATAAAATTGAGTAGGATGCGCTGTTAATACAATTTCGACAGAAAAATCCTCGAGTTTTTTTTGTAATGCTTTTTCATTTTTATTTTGCGCTACTTCTACTTCCAGCTGCTTCAATGTACCTGCACCACCTGTATCCTGCACATATTTAAAAGCGGCATCTTCAAGTGCGTCAAATAATACCACCTGCCTTTCTACAAATTGTATGAAGCGGAAAAGCAAATCCAGTTTTTCTGATTGTGTTTTGTAAGAGGTGTCTTTCAAAAAAAATTCTTCAATAATCTCACCCGGGCTTAACTTTTTCCTGTATCCTTCTTCGCAAATATTTAAAAAAAGAGATAAGAGCATTCCTGTTTTTTCAATCCTGTAAAAAGGTAAGGAAGTAAAAAGACTGTTATACAATTGAAATTTTATCCCTACATAGTTTTTGAAATTTTGTAAACTGTGAGAGGCATGATGATCCATAACTAATAATAAATTAAAAAATGATTTGATGGCGGTAAAGTTCGTTTAAAAATTTTTTAAAAATCTATAAATCTTAAAAAACAGAATCGTTTCCTTTGTATCTTTGCTGTCTGCAATGATGAAAATATCCAGTTTCATATTATTATTCCTGGTTTGTATTTTAGTTTTCAATACAGGTGCTGCTGCACAATGTTCCATCTGTGCAAAGACCGTAATGCAAATGGGCACCAAACCTGCAGAAGGTTTTAATTCCGGAATTATTTATCTAATGGTAGTTCCTTATATCGCTATCGGTGTGGTAGGCTACAAATGGTGGCAAAACGATAAAAGAAAGCCTTAATTTTTGTTGATTCCTGGATTTACTTTTTATTTTCTGAAAAAAGATCACTAGCATTCCTATAGGGTTTATTATCCCATATTTTTTTAAATCTTCCGATTGAAATCCTTTTGTTCATTTAAAGCTTTGAATAGAAATTTATTTGCTGAAACAAAAATTGAAGTAAGTTTTCTTACATTATCTTTTATTAAAAAAATGATGAAAGTGTGACCATAGAAAAATCCAATTCGCGTTTACTATAAAATTCTAAATTTAATTTCTTCTTAAAATGGACATTTCTTTTTCCGTGAAATCTAAAAGGTTGACACTAATTCTACTGATAAGGAAAAATCAATCCTCTTTAATTTCAAGCACAAATAAACGGAAATAAAATATTACATAAGTATGATAATTTTTAAGAAAAAAATAAAAGGAATGTAAATTTTTTATCGTCATAATAAAAAGTTTTGTTCTAAAATTAACCCTATAAAAAAATAAAAATCCATTAAATCTTATGAAACCAGGAAAACTATCTCATACATTTTATGCATGCCTGATCATTGCGTGTTTTTGGGGATGTAAAAAAACAGACCTTGTCACTCACGAAAAGATTAATGCAGTTGATACGATAATGGCTCCCAGTACAATTGACAGTAGTCTCTATACCTTATCAGGACCTGGAGGACAGGATACGGGCGAAATTTTTTTATCAATCAACTCCAATTCAAGTACTACCGGTAACCTGCTTATTCTCGATCAAAAGGGATATATAATAAAAGAAAAAGCATTGGATTCTAGAGCAGATGATTTTCAAAAATGGGTCATCAACGGGCAAACCCGGTACTCTTATTTACTGGTAGATGGAACTGATACCACCGGGGGCCCGGCTACTGAAGAAGGCTATGATGTTATTTGTGATTCGAACCTGACGGAATTGAGCAGGGCAAAATTTTTATCGCCCGGGAATGTGGATAATCCAAATAATGACAAGCTTGACGTACATGATTTTATTTTGCTGGGCGATAATCATTATATGGCCATCAGCGCGCAGGAAGAAAGCCCAACAAATATTCCTGATAGTTTGCATCCTGCAAAAAATGTAAAAGTTACAGCCTGTTTAATACAGGAGGTGAATAATGGCCAGGTGGTGTTTCAATGGGACGGTACGAATTATCCTGAACTTTATAGCTCCAGTGTAGAAAACAATAATTTCTCCGATTCAGTGGATAGACTGGATTACATGCACATGAATTCACTTTGTATAGATTCCAGCGATAATAATATCATTGTTTCTTTCAGGAATTTGAATGAGATCATAAAAATAAATCGTGTAACGGGAGACATAATGTGGAGGCTCGGTGGACCTTACAGTGATTTTCCTCTCACTGCGAATGAATTATTTTTGCGCCAGCATTATGCAAGGCTTATAGATAACGACTCGACGCTTATTTTTGTAGATAATGGGCAAATTACTTTACGCCCCTACAGCCGCATCCTGGAATTTCAATTGGATCAAAGTGCAAAACAAATAACTGGTTTTAGTGCATATAATATTTCTGACAATTTTATTCAATACGCAGGCTCTGTAAAAAAAGCGAATGGCAACTATTTTATTGGCGGAGGTTCGGCCAATTATGCTTTGCAGGTAAACTATACTACCAACCAGGTATATTTAAGACTGAATCAACTTTATTCAAGCTACCGTGCTTTAAAATATTAAATGGGAAATGGAAATGTATTTAAGTATTTAAAATTTTGTTATCAATAAATTTTTAGAGATCGATTTTTCTATTAAACAATAGACCTTATATTTGCAGCCGGCAAGTCTTATACGGCCAGCTCCTACAGAACTCCCCCAGGATCGGAAGATAGCAAGGGTATGTGGTTGAGCGGTGCGATGTAAGTAACTTGCCGGTTTTTTTTGCACGAATTACAGTCACACAAAAAAAATTTGTTGGTTAAAATATTTCAATTCATATTTGCATTCATAAATGAAAATGAACAACACATACAATAGCTGGTGGCACACAATCAGATGATTGTGCCGAATTGCTATTATTTGTGAATTAAAATAATTAGGGAGCCCCGGCATAAAAGCCGGGGTTTTTTATTTTTTGAGACAAAACCAAAAAATTGATTTTTATAAAAATATTATGGAAATTTTTTACAGCATAACCAATAAGATATATACATGAAAAAAATTGAACTATCCACTACATCCCAAAAGTTTTTAGCAGATGTTTACACTCCTGTTGGAATTTATCTTCGTCTCCGAGATCGTTTTCGTGATACGATTTTAATGGAAAGCGCTGATTTTCATGCGGGAGAAAATAGTTATTCTTTCATTGGCATTAACGCTATTGCAGGAATTGAAATAAAAAATCTTACCGAAATAGAATATAAATTTCCGAATGAAGATCCAAAAAGAATTAACATTCAAAAAGGTATCAGTGTTACCGATGAAATATGGAATTTCATGCAGCATTTTCATATTTCAGAATGTGCTGAAATGCCTGTAAGCATGGCGCAAGGCTTATTCGGCTATACTACTTTTGATGCTGTTCAGTTTTTTGAAGAAATCAATTTTACATCAACCACTTCATCTCAGTCAACACAAATCCCCCTGGTCCGTTATCGTTTATACCAATATGTGATTGCGATCAATCATTTTAAAAATGAACTTTCCCTTTGCGAAAATCATATCAAAGGACTTGAAGGCGAAGCAACTCTGATTGAAAGCATCATTAAAAGTAAAGATGTTCCCACGTTTCCTTTTGCGGCGCTGGGAAATGAAACTTCACCATTATCAGATACAGAATATATAGCCATAGTAAAAAAAGGCATTGCTGCCTGCGAGCGGGGCGACGTTTTCCAGGTGGTGCTGAGCAGAAAATTTCAGCAGCAATTTTCCGGAGATGAATTTAATGTATATCGTTCGCTAAGAAATATTAATCCAAGCCCTTATCTTTTTTATTTTGATTATGGCGATTACCGGATATTTGGCAGCAGCCCCGAAGCGCAATTGAAAGTAAAAAATAATATTGCGATAGTCCATCCTATCGCCGGCACTTTCAGAAGAACCGGAAATGATGCCGTTGACGAGGAATCCGCAGAAAAATTATTAAAAGACAAAAAGGAAAACGCGGAGCATGTGATGCTTGTTGATCTTGCGCGCAACGATCTCAGCCGCAAATGCAGCAACGTACAGGTAAAACATTTTTGTGAAGTACAATATTTTTCTCATGTCATTCATTTGGTGAGTGAAGTAACCGGTGTTGTCGAAAAAAATACCAATCCGTTCGATTTGTTAGGAGCTACTTTTCCTGCCGGTACTTTAAGCGGAGCGCCGAAATACAAAGCCATGCAATTAATCAATCAATTTGAAAATAATGAAAGAGGTTATTATGGCGGCTGTATTGGTTTTGCCGGTTTAAACGGAGATCTTAATCACGCTATCATGATCCGGACTTTTTTAAGCAAGGACAATCATCTCAATTACAGGGCAGGTGCAGGAATTGTAGCTGCCTCTAACCCCGAAAGTGAATTACAGGAAGTAAACAATAAATTAAATGCTTTAACGGCGGCTATAAAATCCGCAGAAAAAATTTAAAAAATGAAAATATTAATTTTTGATAACTACGATTCATTTACTTATAACCTGGTACATGTCGTAGAGAAAATAATTCATGGAAAAGTAGATGTGTTTCGTAATGATAAAATCCCACTCGAAAAAGTGAATGAGTATGACAAAATAATTTTATCCCCCGGGCCCGGGCTTCCCTGCGAATCAGGATTGCTGTTACCTTTAATAAAAGAATATGCATCAACTAAATCCATACTGGGCGTGTGTCTTGGGTTACAGGCGATTGGAGAGTCATTTGGTGGTAAATTAATAAATTTAAAAGAAGTATATCACGGAGTTGCTACCAAAATAAAGGTGAATGAAAACAGATCAGTAAGAGAAAATGATATTTTTAAATCATTGCCGGACGAACTTGAAGTAGGAAGATACCATTCATGGATCGTGGCCCGTGAACATTTTCCCGGTGACCTGGAGATTACTTCCCAGGATGAAAACGGTTGCATCATGTCATTAATGCATAAAACGTTTGATGTACAAGGTGTACAATTTCATCCTGAAAGTGTGTTGACTCCTTTAGGTGAAAAGATGATGCAGAATTGGCTAAACATATAAGTAACAAAGTTGAATAATATACAGATTGATTGGAATACAGGATTGATGTTATTTAATTTTTTATCGATAACGGTAACCAGTAAACGCCTGCCCGAACGATAAAATCGGGCGGGAACTTTTATTAAAGATTTTGATTTATGAAAAAGATATTGCAGTATTTATTTGAGTACAAAACGCTTAGCCGCGATGCAGCAAAAGAAGTTTTATTGAATATTCCCAAACAGGTTTATACCGATACGGAGATTGCTTCATTTACCACAGTTTTTTTAATGCGCAGTATTACCATTCCCGAGTTACTTGGTTTTCGGGATGCTCTTTTGGAACTGTGTGTTCCTGTAAACCTGGGCGCTCACAAAGTATTGGACATTGTGGGTACCGGTGGCGATGGGAAAAATACTTTCAATATTTCCACACTGAGTTGTTTTATTGCTGCCGGCGCCGGACAAAAAGTAGCGAAGCATGGCAATTATGGCGCCACTTCCATCAGCGGTTCGAGTAATGTGATGGAAACTTTAGGTTATCACTTTTCAAACGATAACAAGAAATTGCTCCATGAAGTAGAAGAAGCAAATATTTGTTTTATGCATGCGCCGTTATTTCATCCCGCGTTGAAAGTAGTAGGTCCTATAAGGAAAAATTTAGGTGTGCGCACTTTTTTTAACATGCTTGGGCCAATGGTGAATCCGGCATTACCAAAAATTCAAATGATTGGCGTTTATAACCTGGAGATGGCCCGCATCTATTCTTACCTGCTTCAGCAATCTGATGCTAAATTTATGATCATTCACAGCCTCGAAGGCTATGATGAAATTTCTCTTACCGGCGAAACAAAAGTTATTACCAATGAGGGAGAAAAAATTGTAAGTGCCGAATATTTAGGCAAAAGGACAGTAAGCCCTTCAGATATTTACGGGGGAAATTCTACTGAGGAAGCCGCAAAAATATTTTTGAATATTTTAAAAGGTGAAGGAACGTGGGCTCAAAATGCAGTAGTGATGGCCAATGCAGCGATGGCGCTTTTTGCCACCGGCGAATTTAAAGATTACGAAACCTGTTATGCAATGAGTGTGGAAAGCCTTGAAAGTGGAAATGCTTATAAAACTCTTAAAAAATTAATAAGTCTTCAATAATGAATATACTGGAAACCATTATCGCAAAAAAGAAAATTGAGGTAGAAGAAAGAAAGCGTAACAAAGGAATTCACGGGTTGGAAAGAATGCCTTTTTTTAAAAATAAAACCTTTTCTCTAAAAGATTTTTTATTGAGAAAAGATAAAACAGGAATCATTGCAGAATTTAAAAGAAAGTCTCCCTCAAAAGGAATCATCAATAATTGTTCGTTTACTGGTGAAGTGGTAAAAGAATATGTAAAATATGGTGCCAGCGCAGTTTCTATACTTACTGATGAAGAATTTTTTGGCGGCTCATTGAAAGATTTACAGGAAGTAAGAAATAATGATATTCCTATTTTAAGAAAAGATTTTATTATTGATGAATACCAGGTAATAGAATCTAAAGCATATGGTGCAGATATTATTTTATTGATTGCTACCTGCCTGGAAATAAATGAAGTAAAAAAGTTATCTGCTTTTGCAAAAAAAATTGGTCTGAATGTTTTGCTTGAAATTCATAATGAACATGAATTAGAACATATTTGTGATGAAGTAGATGTAGTAGGAATTAATAACCGCGATCTCAAAAGTTTTAAAGTGGATTTGAATCATTCAATTGATTTATGCAAAAAAATTCCTTCCGGTAAAATAAAAATTTCTGAAAGTGGAATTGAAGATGTCACAACAATTAACCATTTAAAACAAAATGGTTTCAGTGGATTTTTAGTTGGCGAAAAATTTATGAAAGAAAAAGATCCGGGAAAAGCCTTTCATGAATTTGTAGAAGCACTTAATTCACAAAACCCCATTTGATTCCGAACCTGAAAATGTAGCCCGGCGTTGGGTACAGGGGAGCTGCAAAATTATTATTCATAAATCCCAGGCCTTGAGTAAGTGTAACTGTGTTCAGATTTTCCATTTTTATAAAAGCATAAAATGATTTTATCCTGAAATTAAAAAACAAATTTATTTGGGGCAGGTTGCTGATAGTAACACTATCCTGAGGAATAAATTTTCCCATAATAGGAGAATAACCGGGAGCAGTGTAAGGAGTATTATAAACCACATCAATACCGGTACTAAGGTTTAGGTTTTTAAAATAATTGCCTTCAAATGCAAGACGTTCCCTGGTATAAAAGAGTGGTACCCGTATAGGATTTTTCCCGGCTGTTTGTTGTACAATAAAATCGCTGTACAAATTTAAATGACCAACTACTTTTGTTTTGGTGGATGCAGTAAACTGGGTGATGTTTACCAATCCATTGAATTGATTTGTCTGGTAATAATTTTCGAAATAAGCATAATTTGTAATGGAAATATTACGAGCCATCAAACTAAATCTTGGATTATTTGCGGTAGCCGTTAATACAGTTATATTTTCTTTTTGAGTAAGTGACTTATTGTTGAAATTAAAAGATGAATTTCCTGAATAAATATAGGAAGGGGAACGGTTTACGTTTTGAAAGCTCACCTGCACATCGCCAAGTTTTTTATTCAGGGCTCGCGTGAGAGATGCATATACATTGAAGTCTGCGGCATTAAGCCCTGTAGCATAAAATTCTCCATTCAGGTTGGCATCCCATTTTCTATTCCTGGTTTTATTACGATATTCTCCATGCAACACGACATTATAAAAATTCTTTTTGCCCGAATAAAAAAATCCGGAGAAATTTTCTACCCGTAATCCGGCTTCTATATATTGACCCTGGTTCTTGGTTTCGGGAAATTGCCTGATCACAAAATCGTTAGAAACGAATTTCCACCGGTCTTTTACTAAAAAATTAAATCCGTTTGCCGTAGGGTGGAGTGTCGTGTCATAATATTGTTGATAGTAGGCGGAATCGGCTTGTGCAAACTGTTGGGAATTTAAAGTATCTCTAAATTCATACGAAGAAGAAGTGAAGGTGAGGGTATGTTGAAAACGTAATTTGGGATAAAATAAATATTCGGTTGTACTATCATTGATAATAATAGAATCCTTTTTCCCAAGATCGTAGCTCTGCCTGAAAAACACCGTAAAGTTATTGTATAAGTTACCTGTACTTATTGAAGTAGAAAAAACGTTTTGAATGAGTGACGTATCATTTCCCAAATTCACCGGGATAGCAAGCCTGTTTTTACGGTTAGGATCCTGCAGAAATGAATCGGCTACAATACCTCCATTTTCAGAAGAACCCAATTTATTTCCCAGGAGAACAAAATAAGAGGAATATCTTTTTCTTTTTCCCTGGTAATTGGAAAAGAAGCGATAATTATTATGATTGGTATTTTGGGTTTGGAAAAGTCCAGGTGATGAGATCAGGCGATACTCAATTCCTACATTCCAGTTGGGTTTTATATTTTGTGTTTGAAGAACTTTTACTACTTGCTCTTTTGCTGAAGCCAAAAAATAACTTAGTTCTGTATAAGGGCGCGTCGTTTGAAAAAAACGAGTATTGTCAATCGTATATTTATATACATCGAATGCGTGAAAGCCTGCATCCCATCCGGCTTTTAGCAATGGTGTAAATAAAACAGGGTATGCAGCATTACCATTATTACCGAGCGTAACATATGCATCGGGAACCGTATATACTTTTCCAAAATCATTGATAGAAGAATCAAGATACTCTCTTGTTAATGAATTGAGATGATGATAAGAAATAGTAATGGAATCTTTCAGGTCATCACGATGTTCAAAGCCAATGGTATCACTTTTAGAGGAACCGCCCGACCGTGACATTCCATGTAAATTAGAAAAGGCTCCTGGAAGTTGCGAATAGGAATACTGAATACAAAAAATGTAAATTAACAATGCAACAAATTTCTTTGCAGGGTTACTTACAATAAATATTTTTCGTGAAATGGACATGTATTAAATTCTTACAATTGCGCTATCAATTGTTTAAATATCAATGTAAGCCTGGGTTCTGCATCTTTTGCTGCCTCTAATACTTCGAGATGTGTAATAGTATTTTCTTCTTCTCTTATCCCCACATCGGTGATCACACTCATCGCAAAAACAGGTAACCCGAGATGCACAGCAGCGATCACTTCCTGCACGGTACTCATTCCTACTGCATCGCCACCAAGCAAATTCAACATTTTATATTCTGCTCTGGTTTCAAACGTGGGCCCGGTAACTCCGGCATACACGCCTTCTTTTAATTGAATTTTATTTTCAAGCGCTATTTTTTTTACTTTTTCGATTAAATAATTTTTATAAGGCTCACTCATGTCCGGGAAACGAGGTCCTAACTCATCTTCATTCTTCCCCAATAAAGGATTTACTGTAAGCATGCTAATGTGATCCTTTATGATCATCAGGTCACCCACTTTATATGAAGTATTTAATCCTCCGGCGGCATTACTGATCAGCAAAGTTTTGATCCCCAAAAATTTCAAAACCCTGATTGGGAAAACTACTTCTTCAGTGGAGTAGCCTTCATAATAATGAAAACGGCCGGCCATGGCAACCACTTTTTTACCGCTCAAATTTCCGAAAATTAATTTACCATTGTGCCCTTCTACTGTACTTACCGGAAAATGAGGAATATCATTATAAGGGATTTTACATTCTACATCTATTTCATCAGCAAAACTTCCAAGCCCACTTCCCAGGACAATCCCCACCAGGGGTTGACCGCTGTATCTTGTTTTTATAAATTCAACCGCATCATAAATTTGTTTCAGCATAAGCAAATTTTAAAAAAAGTAGCATCAAAGATAAGTGAAGATACGCTTAGAAAGATTTAGGAGGTTTAGGGTTTTTCGTTATTCATTCCTTAAATATATGATGGCTATGATAGGAGTTTTTGGATATAAAAAACATCCTTTTTGTTTAATACACATAATTCTACAAGTCCCTTCGTCGCAGTTTTTCCGGTATTTGTCTCTTTTTTTATGAAATGGATGATTATTATCCCTAAGTTTGAAATCATTTTATAAAAGAAGAGTTCAAAGAATTATGGAAAAAGCATGGTACTCAAAAAAATGGATGACAGTTCTTTTTCATGCGGCCGCATGGATACTTTTATTTTCATTGCCTGCATTGTTGCGCAGTTCCCACAATCCAAATGAAGCGAAATCTCCCGAACAGGTGAATACGACTATCATTTTTTTTATACAACTCGTAGGTGATGCAATCTTAATCGCTTTTTTCTATTTACATGCTATCGTTCTAATACCAAAGCTGTTGTATAAAAAGAAATATCTATTATATAGTTTATCAATCCTCGCCTGCTTTTTTATTTATGTCGTGTCCATGTGGATACTATGGGATAATTTCCCTAAACCAAAATTTAATTTCTCATTTGAAGATCATCTTTTTATCAGTATATTTATTTTCATATTCATTCTTGCATGCAGTACTGCTTACAAAACTATCAGGGATAAATTTATAGCAGACAGGCTGGCAAAAGAAAAAGAAACCGAGCATCTTAAAACAGAATTGTCGCTTTTGCGCTCACAAGCCAGCCCTCATTTTATGTTCAACATATTGAACAATATGGTTGCTCTCGCGCGCAAACAATCTGACGAACTGGAGCCTTCACTTATTAAGTTTTCTTCTTTAATGCGCTACATGCTTTATGAAACTGAGGAAGAAAAAGTTTCTTTGGAAAATGAAGAAGAATATTTGCAAAGCTATATTGACCTTCAGCAACAAAGACTGAGTAAAAAAGTAGTGGTGAATGTAAATATGTGCAAGGCGGATAAAATATATGAGATTGATCCGATGTTGTTGATTCCTTTTGTAGAAAATGCATTCAAACACGGAAGTGGTTATATTGAAAATCCCCGGATTGATATTGAACTAAAGGCGCTAAATAATATGCTGTATTTTCGTGTAAGCAACAAATATGATCCCACAATGCAGCAGGTAAAAGACAAAGCCAGTGGTATTGGTTTGGCAAATGTGCGAAGAAGATTGGATCTTCTGCATCCCGGAAAATACAAACTCGATATCACTACTGATAACGGCCTGTTCACAGTTTCCTTACAAATAAATCTTGCATCATGATACGTTGCCTTGCAGTTGATGATGAGCCATTAGCGCTGGAATTACTGGAAGATAATATCAGCAAAATTCCTTTTCTGCAACTAATAGCCTCTTGCGACAATGTAATGGATGCGATGAAAATAATGCAGGAAGAATCTATTGACCTCATATTTTTGGATATTCAAATGCCAGGACTTACCGGTTTGCAGTTTATTGAAAGTATGACCGAAAAGCCTATGATCATTTTAATAACTGCATATAAAAAATTCGCACTGGAAGGTTTTAATCTTGATGTAACGGATTACCTCGTAAAACCAGTGCCTCTCGACAGGTTTATAAAAGCTTGCAACAAAGCGAAGCAATTATTTGAATTAAAATCCAGTCACAAAAATGTAACTTCCTCCGCCACTCCCGGTTATTTTTTTGTTAATGCCGATTACAGTCTTCTTAAAATAACACGTTCGGATATTATATATATTGAAGGCCTTAAGGATTACATTAAGATTCACCTGAAGAATTCTCAGCACCCTGTGGTAACGCGGATGCCGATGAAGACCATTGAAGAAGAACTGCCTCCTTCAGAATTTATACGGATCCATAAATCTTATATCGTTTCAGTTTCTTTTATTACGGCTATACGAAAATCAAGCGTATTTCTTGATTCACTGGAGCTCCCTCTCAGCGACACTTATCGCGATGCCGTTAGTGCTATTACAGGGAAATTATAAAATTAAATTCCGGAAGGATCTTAACCGGTAAAAGAATAAATCGCTGAAGACACCACATTTTCCGGCTTTTTTATTCTCACTGCTTATTTTCCTTTGGTAAAAGTGGTATGATCCTATCTTCGGCAAAATATAAAAAAATTTATTTTTTAAAATTTTATTTAGATATTTGTCTAAATATACAATTATCTAATAACCTTATGAATCTACTTTTCAAAGCATTGAATGATACTACCCGGAGGAAGATACTTGAATTATTGAAAAAGAAAGACCTGACCGCAGGAGAAATATCAGATCATTTCGAGATGTCAAAACCAAGCATTTCCCATCATCTTGATTTGCTTAAACAGGCAGGATTGGTGGAAGCTGTAAAAGAGGGTCAGTTTATTTATTATTCATTAAACACCACCGTTATGGATGAGATGGTAAAATGGCTAATGCAATTCAAAACAACAAATAAATAAACTAATATGAACAACAAATATTTTTTTAGAAACAGCTTTATAATCCTCATTGCCGTTTTGCCGGTAATTTATCTTGCCTATGTTTATAACTCTTTGCCAGACATTGTTCCCACTCATTTTGGGTTGGACGGCAAACCAAATGGATATAGCGCTAAAAGTGATCTTTGGCTATCTGTAATAATATTAAATGTCATTTCAATAGGAATTTATTTCCTGATAAAAAATCTGCCTAAAATTGATCCTAAAAAAACAGCTAAACTTTCTACCTCAGCGTTTCAGAAAATAGGATTCGGCGTTGTTATTTTCATGTCTGCACTCAGCATTTTGATTATCTATTCAGGACAAAGTGATCATAATAATTTTAATAAATTATTTTATCCCCTAATGGGTCTATTTTTTATTTATGTGGGCAATCTCATGCATAGTATTAAACCTAATTATTTTGTCGGCATCCGTGTTCCCTGGGCTTTGGAAGACCCTTCCAACTGGCAGGCTACACATCAATTAGGAGGGAAATTGTGGGTTGCAGGCGGCCTTGCAATTACTATTTTAACCTTACTATTACCTCAAAAAGCAGCGGGTATTGTTTTTATAATAATAACGGCGCTGCTCGTAATCATTCCAATCAGTTATTCCTATTTGTATTTTCAAAAACATCAACCACATTCATGAAAACAGCTTTTTTATTTTTCATATTGAATTCGACAATAACATTCGTATTTGCACAAAACAATACGACTACAATCGAGGCTCGTCCGCAAACTCCTCGTCCTCCTTTTTCTTATAACCATGATAGCGTGGAATATGACAATGCTGATAAAACAGTTCATCTTGCCGGAACCCTTACATATCCTAAAACCGGTGGTCCTTTTATTGCGGCTTTATTAATAACCGGGAGTGGATTACAGGACAGGGATGAAACAATATTCGGACATAAACCTTTTGCCGTAATAGCAGACTACCTTACCAAAAATGGTTTTGCCGTTTTGCGCGTGGATGACCGTGAAATGGGCAAATCAAAAGGCGATGTGAAAAATGCTACCAGCGCCGATTTCGCAGAAGATGCATTTACAAGTATTCAATATCTTTTGCATCGAAAAGAAGTAGATAAAAATAAAATCGGGATTATCGGGCACAGCGAGGGAGGTTTTATTGCCCCTATGGTTTATAATAAGTGGCCGAAGCTGGCATTTATTATTTCATTAGCGGGTACCGGAGTTCCTGGCTCAGCAATTTTGTTGCGGCAACAAACTGAACCGGTAAGAGGGCTTATTGATACTGCTGGATTTAATGCCTATTATGCATTAACAAAAAGTACTTTGCAGGATATAAGCGACAATGCTGATAAACCCGATTCAATTATTCTGAATGATATAAAGAAAAGTTACATTGATTGGAAATCGTCGCAACCTGATTCCGTACTGGAAACCTTACACGCAAATATTGCCACTCCTGATATGTATGCAAAACAAATTAATCCTGAGCTAAAACCCTGGTTAAAATATTTTATTTCGACCAACCCTAATGAATTTTGGGAGAAAGTAAAATGTCCGGTTTTGGTACTGAACGGAGAAAAAGACATACAGGTAAATGCTAAAGAAAATACGGAGGCTATTGCTGCTTCATTAAAAAATGCAGGAAACAAAAATTTTTCTATTATTGTTTTTCCGGGACTAAATCATTTATTCCAGCATTGCACAAAATGCACCATTGCAGAATATAAAGAATTAACAGAAACATTTTCGCCCGAAGTACTGCAGGCAATGGTTACGTGGCTTAATAAAAATATAAAACCTAAACGAAGGTAGTCTTGGTCCGCCTTTATCGGGCATTCAAACCCGGCTAAAACTCTATACACATTCAAAAAATACAATCCATTTAGGAAATGCAGTAAACCAATAAATAATTAATATTCTTATTTCCAATGCGAGGAAAAGAAAAGTCATTTCATTGAACGCAAACCAATTATATTTCCTTCTGTATCTTCTACCAGTGCTATAAAACCATAATCTCCTATATCCATTTTCGGACGGATTATTTTGCCACCGGCAGCTTCCACACGGCTTAATTCTGCATTAATTTCTTCAGAAGCAAAATACACCAGGGTTCCGCCCATACCAGGTTTTACCATATCAATTTTTACCAATGCGCCTCCTATATCTAATCCATTTTCACCAACAGGAAATGTTGCATATTCCATTTCAGAATGCCTGTCACTATTCATTGTAAGATCCGTCAATTCACATTTAAATACCTCTGTGTAAAATTTTTTTGCCCTCTTAAAATCTGAAGTATAAATTTCAAACCAGTTAATTACGCTTTTCATTTCATTTTAATTTTGAATTGATTTAATCAAGCAAAATTAGCTTTGCCTAATAGAATAATAGTCATCCCTTTTCTAATCATTAAGTCTGCTCTCGATATCCATTCGCTCATGCAAAATTCTAATAATTTCAATGGTATCATTTAGCACTCTGTAGAAAATAAGATGAGATTTAATTTTTGAAGCACAGTAACCTTTTCGAACATGCTCCATTGATTTACCTGAGTTAATATTTCCGCAGATAAAGTTGATTTCGTCAAATATTAAATTGTAATAGCGATCGGCTTGCTCAACAGACCATTTTTCAACAGTATAAAGCCAAATTTCTTCCAGATCTGCAATTGCTTTTATACTAATCACAAATGGCAATGGCTTCATAAAAACTTTTTGTGCAAATTCTTTAAATGCTTCTTTTGATCAAAGTTCTTTTGAAATCCGCTTCTCTCTCCGCGTATAAGCGCTTTATTAAGATCTTTCATTTGTGATTCTTCTGCTTCTAAAAGTCTTAAAGCCGATCTGATTACTTCGCTTGCAGAATTGTATTTGCCTGATAATATTTTTGTAGAAATAAATTCCTCAAAGTGTTCACCTAATAAGATAGAAGTGTTTCGTGCCATTTTATACTTTTTATAAAAATACCAATAATTGGTATTTATTCCAAAAAACGGATTTTAATATTAAACGGAAGTAATATTTTGGAAAACCACAAATGAGTGTCTGCCGAAATAATATATTCAAAAAATATTATTGAAACTAACTTTGGTGCATTACAAAGCATGAAATCTAATCTTTTATAATTCTCTTCACAAAAAATAACAAAATATAAACTTGCCCTATTTCTTTGTTTACTGAAATTAATTAAAACAGGTTTATTTCGATTCCTTTTCTTCTCTTTCAACAGTTATTGAACATTCG
>Ga0208357_1000608_pt1 | contig 28258 bp, 29 predicted proteins | sample NGESurdeep092012_6_FD_184487 | JGI IMG/M metagenome (GOLD analysis project Ga0208357, IMG submission 184487) | Arctic peat soil microbial communities from Barrow, Alaska - NGEE Surface sample F52-2 deep-092012 (SPAdes) | ecosystem: Environmental > Terrestrial > Soil > Wetlands > Peat ...
GTACAGCCGGCAGAGTTCCTTGAGCGAGTGCTCGACGACCCCGTTGTGAAAGAGGTTGGCCCATGAATCGGCGAAGAACCAGAAGGCGGCCTTGGAGTGTGCGCGCACGGCTGAACTTTCGGGGCGAGGTGTGCCGACGGTGGCGCAACGCTGCATCTCGACGAGCATCCTTTCGTCCATTTGTTCCAGCGGGAAGTAGGAAATACGTTGAGGTCGGTCAGTCATGGGAATACCCTCCTAGAAGAAACGTCTAGTGAATGGGACGGTGTCCAATCATGGCCCGGAATCGGCGCGCAGCATCACGATTTTGTCTGAACTATTTTCAGGTCTTCCGGTGATCTAGCGCCCTTGACATCCCAGAAACGCCAGCTTGACGGCGGGCTGACCCTGGCCGATATGGCAATGAGGGCAGGTACGGCGCACGAAATCGTGGCCATCACTGCAACAGTTGATCATGTGTTCATCCTGACTGAAATCCGGATCGCTCAATCTTCTGATAGGAGTTGCGAAATCGGACCGGCGAATGACGCCTTGTAGCCTTGGGCATACTACAATGCATTCATGTCAGCTCCCATCAGTCAAGCCCGAGTCTCCCAGCGTGGTCAAACTAGTCTTCCGGCAGAACTTAGACACCGTTGGGGTATCGAGGACGGTGGCGAGATCGCCTTCGTTGACCTCGGCGACGCCGCACTAGTTCTGCCTGGAGGAATGGCTCGAGCCAAGGCTGAACTGAAAAGCGTCCTCACCGTGCGCTACAACGCCGGCTTAACAGCAATCGACGATTCCGACCTCGCAGATCAGTAGTGAACGTCGTCCTCGACGACCGCCTCATGATCGAGGAGCTTCTCGTCGGCATTCGTAGACCGGGCGTGCAACTACACACCACCGCCTACTGGTACTACCGCGCATGCCGGGCCGCCGCACTTGGCGCTGGTGGGCATCTTTCTGGACCATTCCGTGAGTTGCAGCCACACGAACAGGTGCGGGCAATTGGAGCAATGCTTCAATTGCCAGAGGACATTGGACTTCCCGACACGCGACGACTCGTACCGCTCATGGTTGAGATTGCCGGACGCCACCCTAAGTTGAACCTTCTCAACCTAGAGGCGGTGGCAGCGGCCCGCGCCCTCGCCGCCACGATCTGGCTTTCACCAGAGGCAGCGAGCGGAGTGTTGCCGGCTGTTCTTGATGATGAATTTCTCGCGTGGGAAACCGTCACTCCACATTGACGGGACATCACGTATCGAATTCTTCATCTGCTCCAGCCATCGACGACCAAATGAATCGAGAGCAATCGGTCCAGACCCATTAGGAGTGCCACCTTGCAACGGCGGCTCGGTTAATCCCCAACTTGGGACGATGAAGACTGTGCGTTAGTCGAATAAGGTGCGTGAATGCAGCAGGCGGGTACACCGTCCTGCTCAAGGAGACTTTTGAATCAGGCTTGGGCGAAACTGGCGTCCACGCATGAGGTTCCATAGTTTCTGGGACAGCATGTCTCTGAGTTCCTGGGACATCGAGTCATTCGGTGTCCTCGTGGATTTTGGGAAGAACTTGCGCGGCTTCCTTGATCTTGATCTTGCTTCCCATAGCCGAGACGCTCCCAAAGATTCAGCGCCTGATCATCGCTCGCGCCATCTCTGGCGTGCACATCCGGTAGTCCAGCGAAAAGAATTAGTTGTCTTTTACGCCCAACAACTACTGCTCACTGTCCATCAATGTTGGGTTGCAGTTTCGTTGCCATCTGAGTAAGAAAGGATCGCACCGTTGATGCGGCCACGTGGTGTAACAGAGTACGGTCAACCTGAGCGCCGAATTTTCCTAACGCCGGTGTGTAGGTAGCGGCCAGGGAGATGCGACAGTGGGTGGGGCCAAGAGGGGCGAGCTCCAAGTCACCTTCCAGTAATGGAAAGATAAATTGCCAATCACTTGGTGTCCAAGTAAGAGACCGCGCCAACGCGAAGCCTCTCTCGCGAGGCGGCCAGAGAGTGACGTTCACCTCACGGGTCACGATTCCCGCGGCCCACGTTGGACCAATGCGCATTTGAAACATATCTCCGTCCTGCGTGGCGACAGTGGCGAGCGGCGCGAGCCATTGACCATCGCCACTGAAACGCGCGCGAAGCGTCTCAAACGGAGTGGCGACGTCGACAAAGTCCTCAATGAAGCAAGGGGTTCGTTTTTTCGTGTCTGATTCAGCCACATTGCTTTGATCCACACCTAAAGTATTCGTCACCCTTACGGAAACTTCGTAGGGTACAAAGCCACTTTGGGTAAATACACGGCACGATTAGGGATAATGGACGGACGACTTACACAACTTGGAGCTAAGGGCCTGAAGATAATCGCCGGGGCCATGAGTGGTGATGATCGCCTATGAATCAGGATTCATCACACCCGGTTGACGCTTCGGCGCACCGAATTCGTCCATTGAACATCGTCACGCTTTGCACTGGCAACGTCGCGCGTTCCGTGATGCTCGGCTACATGTTGACGTCGATCGCGCACGCCTCCGGCGAAACGTGGAACGTCCGAACGGCTGGTACGCACGTGACCGAAGGTTCCGCGATGAGTGCTCGAACCCGCGACGCGTTGGTGAAGATTGGGCGACTCGGTGATCATCGATACGGCGCGCACCGCAGCCATCAGCTCAGTGAAGCCGACGCCGAGTGGGCCGACGTGGTTCTCTGCGCCGAAGTCAACAACGTGAATTACGTGCGCGCGAATCTCACGGCTCACGCGTACAAGGCGGTGCAGCTCGCGCAGTTTGTACGATACGCGCCGACTGAAGTCGGGTTCGACACTCAGTTGCGTGCAGCGCACGCCCACGAGCCCTCGACGGAATTCAATGTTGCGGACCCGGCCGGCGGCGACCAGGCGACCTACAACGCGTGCGCGCGACAGTTGTGGGAGCTGGCGCAAGCTTTCGCGTTACTGGTGAACGAGGACCGCGTTATCTAGTCCTGGTGGACCGTGCGTAGTCCGCCCCACGCGAGGGTCGCGCTACGTTCGGCCAGTCGTTCCGCGGCGCCGGAGGCCGGCGGCGGCCAACCCTTCGACCCTTGTTGTTCCAGCCATACGATTGCCGCGCCTTCGGCGATGCCGACGACACCCCCGGCCAGTTGGCGGCGATGATCTTCGCTCATTGAAGCATCGAAGAAGGGGAACATGAACGAAATGAGTCCCAGCTCCAGGGCCCGCAGTTCTTTCGCGGTGTCACCTTCGTGCGAGTGAATGAAGAGAATTCGAAAGGCGTCCGTCTCGCTGACGACCATTTCGAAGTAGACGCGAAAGGCCACTTCAATCTTCGCGCGCGGCGACTCGGCGGCACTGACCGCCACCTTTAATGAAGCCAGCAGCGTCTCGGCGAGTTGCGCCACGATTTCGCGATACAGGTCGGTCTTCGATTCGAAGTACTGGTACAGGATCGGCTTCGTGAACCCGGCCTCGCGCGCGATGTCGTCCATCGTGGTCGACTGGAAACCGCGTTCCGCGAAGAGTGACTTGGCCACTCTCAAGAGCTGTTCTCGACGTTCCGCGTGGCGCGGTCGGTCGTCCTGAATCACCATATGGCTAGAGGCTAGTTGGGCTACCGTACGCCAATTGAATCCAGAAGTTCGTTGAGGCGCGTGGGCAGTGTTGCCACGTTGAAATGCTCCAGAGCGATCGCGAGGTTGTGCGCGTAGAGCTCGTAGTCAGGATCTTCGACGAATGACTTCATTGCGGCAACGTCACCGAGGTCGAAGAAACGGAATCCGAAGTCGCGGATCTCACGGGCGACGGGATACGGGTGGAGCGCGAGGGGACGGCGATGCGTGACCGATTCCAGGACCGGATTGCCGAAACCTTCCCACGTCGAGGGCATCACCACGAGGTCGCACGCCGCGTACCCGTCGTGCACGTCGAAGCCATCGGGCAGTCCTCGTCGCACTTCGACGTCGGCGCACTCGATCAACTCCTCGAGCGTCGACGCGTAGCCGTCCTCGGCCGGACCGAGCAGCCAGAAGACCGCGTCCAGTGCTTCGCACATCGCCAATGCGCTCTCGATGTTCTTTCTCGGCAGTGCCCGCGACGGCATCAGGACGAGCGTGCGGGTGTCGATGTCGAGACTGAGACGCGTAGAGTCGCGTCGTCCTCTCGGTGGTTCACAATCGAAGGCGTTCATGATGGTCACCGCGTCGATACCTCGTTCGAGGAGTTCTCGGCGCGAGAGCTCGTTGATCGTGACGTGGTGCCACGTCGGTGCGGCTCGCGGACCTTCGAGGTGTGCAAGATGGGGTCGTTGCCACGGCAGGTCGTGGTGATGGAAGAGCGCGCGGCGATCTTTCAACACGTGATAGAGGACATCGCGCGCGTCGAGATTCAAAGGGAGTGAGGCGAGGTTTTCGACAATGACGAGGTCGGCGCCGGCGAGTGCGCCCTCCAGCTTCTGGACCGAGGTCGACGTCGTGGCGTTGATGGCCAGACTGGGCATCACGAGATCGGCGACGCCTTCGCCGGCGACGGTGTGGACGTGGTGACCGAGCGTCGTGAGCGCGGCGATCCACTTGGCCGATTCGATCGCCACGCCGTCAGTCCCCCCGAGTCGAAAGCTGACGACGACGATCCGGGCCACCGCACAAGGCTAGGCACGACTTTGAGCGCGGCTTATGACCGGTACTAACAGCGTGTGTCCCATTTGGACCCACCGGTTCGCCTTGACCAACTGAACCACGTGGTCCAGCGGTGCTTGCTCACCGTCCGACTTCCCAGACGTTGATTCGACTGAGTACTCGGTTCCGACCCAGGTCCCTCATCACGGTGTCGTGATGGTTGTGCGGGTGACGATCGGCTCTTCCCGCGTGCTTCGCGGTGCAGATCCGTGGCGGATCAGGCTGTGGAGAGAAGCAGCACGCACGTAGGGGCAGGCAGTTTCTCGAGCTCCGGCTCTTTGGGTTGCCAGCGGGAGAGGTTGATGGCCGCGTTGAGGTCGCGATCGATAGCCACACCGCAGACCCCACACGAGTAGGTCCGCGTCGACAGGTCAAGGTCGCTCTTGAGCACGCCACAACCTGAGCAGGTCTTGGAACTCGGAAAGTACCTGTCGGCGACGCGGACCTCGACCCCGTGCCAACGGGCCTTGTAGAGGAGCTGGCGTGAGAGCTCTCCCATGGCGGCATCCGAAATGGACCTCGCCAGGTGTCGGTTCCTCACCATCCCCGCGATGTTCAGGTCCTCGATCACGAGGACCTGGGCTCGGTCCACCAGAGCCTTGGAGGCTTGGTGGACCAGGTGACGTCGGGTGTTGGCGACTTTGCGGTGTCGTTTGGCGAGTCGGGACCTCGCTCGTTGGCGACCGTTGGACCCCGGTGTGGTTCTGGCCAGGGCCTGGTTGGCCGCCTTGAGCGACGCTTGCGCTTGCTTCAGTGTTGTCACCCCCTCGAAGCTCTCGAAGGGAACGCCGTTCGCGTCGGCAGCGACGCAGAGGGAGATGATCCCCCGGTCGATCCCGACGGGGACGGCGTGACGGTTGGTGCGGCTGCGCTCGACCTGGTGGAACTCGGCAGCCACACCCGTCAGCGACACGGTCCAACGACCGGCACGCTGGGTGAGGGTGGCCGAGTAGACGTGGAAGCGACCGGCGTCGATCATCCGACGGACCTTACGGGTGGGACCGAAGACCTTCACCGGTCCGAACTTGGGCAGTCTCAGGTGCGCGAGGTCGGTGAAGCGGACGGGCTGGCTCGAGGGCGCACGACCCGGCGTCGCTCGGTTGCGCAATCGGAAGGTCGGCGTCACCTTCCCCTTCGCTTGGAAGCGGGGAAACCCGACGGGCGAGCCATTACGCACCCCACGTCGCGACGCAGAGAAGTTCTCGAGGGCCCGGGCCGCATCCACCGAAGCGCACTCGAAGACGTCACCGGGTAGCTCGTGGCGCCATACAAGACCCCGCGTCCCGTCATCGTTGATCAGTGAGTCATCAGACTGCCCGTTCTTCCAGGCGTTGAACTCATTGATGAAGCTGAACCCGGACCACGACAGCGAGGGGGCGAGAAGTTCGGCCGGGGATGCATCGTCTGATGACGCCTCCCGCTCGGCCGATCGGGCGCCCAGATTGGCCTTTACGCGGGCCAGGTGGTGGTTCATCGTGAAGCGGCGAGCTCCGGCACATTTGGCGAAGAGGACTCGTTGCTCGACGTTCGGGTCGAGCGCGAACTGGAACGTGACGGCCCGCGAGAGCACCTGACCGGAGTGCGAGATGAGCGGTGTTGTCGGTCGTTGAGCCATCGAAACCAGTCTTCAGCCCGGTTGTGACACGTCACGTGGCGATGCTGAGTTGGCGGCGGCGGTTTCGTATCACTTCTCCAGCAGAAGAAGGGCATTGCACCGCACACATTTGATCGGACGGTGAGTCCGATGACCACCGCACCGTCCGGGCTCTCGACAAGAATGGAAAGCGTGCGCGAGTACCAACAGTTCGCCCAGTTCTACGACACGTTGATGGGTGACGGTTCATCGCGCAGCGCTCGAGTTCTCGAAGTCATCGAACGCTTCGGCGTCGATACCGCCTCGCTCCTTGAGCTCGGCTGCGGCACCGGTTCGGTGCTGGAGGGTCTGGTCTAAATTCCGAGGTTGGTGGGACTGGACTCCTCGGTGGAGATGCTGAGCTTCGCCACTACCAAAATGCCGGGCGCCGAACTGGTGCTTGGCGACATGACCGACTTCGATCTTGGGACCACGTTCGACGTCGTGGCCTGCGTGTTCGACACGGTGAACCACCTGGTGAACTACGAAGCGTGGGAATCATTGTTCCAGGGCGTGGCACGTCACCTGAAGCCCGGGGGTCTCTTCATCTTCGATCTCAACACGATTGGCCGACTGCACCAACTCGTTGCCCGCCCACCGTGGGTCGACGACTTCGACGGCAATACGCTGATAATGGATGTGAGGAGCGAAGGCGACGAGGTGACCCTTTGGGACATCAGGGTCTTCGCGCCAGCGGGCGATGGAATGTTCACGCTGCATCAGGAGAACATTCGCGAGCTCGGTGTAACCCTCGAGACGGTCCGGACCACTCTCGCCACTGATTTCGACTTGCTCCACGAAGTGGACGACTCGGGAAGCCCCCCGACCGACGAATCCCCTCGTGCCTACTTCGTGTATCGACGCCTGGGCTGATCGGGGCGAGTCCAGCCAGCGTCTCGGCTGCTGTGGATTTGCGGCGGTGGCATAGATGCCACGCGCCCACACTCGGGCAGGACTCGCGGAATTCGCGATTCGCTCCAATTCCGCTCAAAACCACCGCTGACTCAGCACAGCGCTCCAAGCACTTCGGTGATTGAGGCGACGTGCAGCCATCCGGTGGCCGAGGTCACGGTGTTCTCGAAGAAGCGCGCCAGGCGCCGCCGTCGGACGAGGTGGCTATGGGCCACTTCGACCCGCCAGGCGTGACGAATGGGTCGAAAGACCTTTGCACCGAGCTCGTTGCGCGGTGGCTCGTCCCATCCGACCCGGCGCACCTCGTAGTTGAATTTGACCGAGAGCCGCTTGGCGGCCGACACCGCAGTGCCGCGGTCCACGGGCACGAGCTCGAGGCGTTTATCCGCACCTGAGCGAGCCAGGTCGTCCAGTATCAGTTCGACGGCGCTGGCCTCGGACGTCGAGGCGGGGACGACCCTCACGCAGAGCGGTAGACCCGTGACGTCCACGCAGACGATGCGCTTGGCTCCGTTGGTGCGACCGTAGGGGCCGCCCTGGTTGTGGAAGGTGGCGCCCCCGTTCGAGGCCCCTCGTGCGAGGTGGGTGTCGATGACCACCATCGAAGGCCGCAGGTCCATGCGGCCAAGAGCCATACGCGACGAAGCGTATAGTTCAGTGAGCACCTGGGTCCAGGTTCCGTTCCTCGACCACCGACGGAACTGGGACCAAACTCGGGTCCAGGGACCGAACTCCCCGGGCAGGTATCGCCATTGGCACCCGGTGTGCGAGATGTAGAGCATCGCGTCGACGACGTGGCGCAGGTCGGCTCCGTGCTTCGGTCCTCGTTTGGAGGGAACCAGTAGCAGGGGTTCCAGTACCTTCCACTGGGCATCGGATAGATCACTCGAATAGGCCACGACTTGATGGTGCCGGTCATGGCTCCCTGCGCACTCGCCAAATAGAACACAGGCTCTAAGATGTTTTTTCGGTGCGGACCGCTGGTCGGTGCCATTTCGGGAGGACTGTCGGTGGCCAAGCGAGCACTAATCACGGGTATCACTGGTCAAGACGGTTCCTACCTCGCCGAGCTGTTGCTCTCGAAGGGCTACGAGGTCATCGGTCTTATACGACGCAGCTCCACGCTGACGATCGAGCGCATTAGCCACATCCAGGACCAGATCACGATGGTCTCGGGCGACCTCGTCGACGAGGTCTCGTTGATCAATGTTCTGCGTGACTATCGACCAGCAGAGGTCTACAACCTGGCCGCCCAGAGTTTTGTGCAGACATCGTGGACTCAGCCGGTGCTGACCGGCGAGATCACGGCGCTCGGCGTCACGAGAGTGCTCGACGCCATCCGCATCGTCGACCCGGAGATCCGTTTCTACCAAGCGAGTTCCTCTGAGATGTTCGGGCGAGTGCGTGAAGTGCCCCAGGACGAGGAGACCGCGTTCTACCCGCGCAGTCCCTACGGCGTCGCAAAGATGTACGGCCATTGGATCACCGTGAACTATCGCGAGAGCTACGACCTGCACGCGTCATCGGGGATCCTCTTCAACCACGAGTCGCCGCGGCGCGGACTCGAGTTCGTCACGCGAAAGGTCACGCACGGCGTCGCGCGCATCAAGGCGGGACTCGACGATTCGTTGCACCTCGGCAATCTCGACGCGCACCGGGACTGGGGTTACGCGGCGGACTATGTGCGCGCTATGTGGGCCATGCTCCAGCGCGACGTCCCCGAGGATTTCGTCGTGGCGACCGGCCAAACGCATTCGGTCCGTGAGCTCTGTGAAGTCGCCTTCAACGCCGCCGGGCTCACCTACGAGGACCACGTCGTGATCGATCCGGCGTTCATCCGACCAGCCGAGGTGGACCTCTTGATCGGTGACGCCACCAAGGCGCACGATCTGTTGGGCTGGAAGTGCGAAGTCGACTTCTACGGACTGATTGAGATGATGGTGGCCGCGGACATCGACGCCCTCGCCCGGTAGTCGTGACCACCATTGAGGGATCGACGGTCCTGCTGCGCGGCGCCGTCTCGATGGCCAGTGGTTTCCCCTTATTGAGCGGCGTCGACCTGCAACTGCACTCGTCGTCGCTCACCGTGCTCGTGGGCGCGAACGGCGCGGGCAAGACGAGCCTCCTGCGCTTGCTCGCCGGATTAGTCGGACTCAGTGCGGGGGAGGGTTCGGTCCTCGGCTTGGACCTCGCCACCGTCGATCGACGTCAGCTTCGACGTCGCGTCGGGTGGCTCGGCCACGAGGGCTCCTTCTACGACGACCTCACCGTGGCCGAGAACCTCACCTTCGCGGCCAGGGCGCTCGAGCGACCCATCGACGAACAGGCGACGGTGCTGGAACGTGTCGAACTGAGCGCTCGTCGTGACGTCGTCGCCAAACAACTGTCCGCCGGACAACGTCGCCGACTGGGATTGGCGTGGCTGTTGCTACGTCGTCCCGAACTATGGCTGCTCGACGAGCCCTACGCGTCGCTCGACGACGAGGGCCGCACGTTCTTCGACGCACTGCTCATCGACGTCGTTGCACGTGGCGCCACGGTCGTCGTCAGCGCTCACGATCCTCTGCGGAGTGCGCAACTGCACCCCCGCACGTTGTTGATGGCCGGTGGTCGGATCGTGAGCGAGTCGTGATTCGCATCGCACTGTTGGTGGCGGGAAAAGACCTCCGCATCGAACGACGGAGTCGAGTTCTGCTCTGGCAGGTTGTCCCCTTTGGCGTGATGGCGCTCTTGTTGAGCGGCCTGGCGCTCGGACCGGGCCAGGCCGGACACTCGTCGGCCGCACCGGGGCTGTTCTATCTGGTCATCGTGCTGGTGGCGCTCCTGATGATCAATCGAAGTCACGCGATCGAAGCGACGAGCGGTACTCGGGCGTCGGTGGCGACCCTCGGGCTCGATCCCGCGGGCGTCTTCTTGGGTAAGGCCATGGCGCTCGCCATCGAACTCTGGCTCACGGCGGTGGTGCTGCTCGCGGGCAGCGTGGTGGTCCTGCACACGGCCCTTCACGGCACGCTGGCGGCGGTGCCCAGCATCCTCGTCACCCTCGGCGCCATCGCGGGCGCCGGAACGCTCTACGGGGCCCTCACGAGCGGCGCGAACGCCGCCGCGACGCTGCTGCCCGTCCTCAGCCTGCCGGCCTTCGCGCCTCTTCTCATCGCCGGTGAACGCTCATTCAATTCGGCCCTCCACGGCGGCGCACTGTTGCAGTGGTGGGTCATCTCGGTCGTCGCCCTGGCCGTCTACCTGGCCCTCGGGATTCTGCTTTACGGTGTTCTCGAGGAATCGTGATGAAACAGCTGAGCCAACGACTACTAGGACCGGCGACGATCGTCACGATGGCCCTCACCATCTGGTTGGGCATCTGGGTCACGCCGCGGGACAAGGTCCAGGGCGACCTCGCGCGCCTGCTCTACATCCATCCGGCGATCGCCACGGTGGCGCTGTACCTGTCCTTCGGCACGGCGACGATCGCGAGCGCGCTGTATCTCTGGCGACGAACGCGCTCGATCGTGATGGACCGCGTGGCGCACTGCGCCGTTGAAGTGAGCCTCGTCTTCATCGTGCTCACGCTCATCACCGGGTCGATATGGGGACGTCCGGCCTGGGGCGTGTGGTGGGCGTGGGACGCACGTCTCACGTCGACGGCGATCCTCGGTGTCCTCGCGCTCGGCTACCTGGCCCTTCGTCGCGCGAATGACGACTTCGAACTGCGAGCTCGCCGAAGTGCGGTCTTCGCCATCATCGCGGCGATCAACGTGCCCCTCGACCACTTCTCGGTGCAGTGGTGGCACACGTTGCATCAGGGCGCCACGCTGCTGGGACCGAACCGGCAGTTCAAGGTCCACGGCAGCATGCTCTGGACGTTGCTGCTCAGCTTCGTCGCCTTCTCGCTGTCCTACGCGTGGTTGCTCCGTGCGCGCTATCGACTTGAAGTGCGTCGCGAACTCACGAACATCGACACACTCGACGTCGCGTTGGAGCGACGTCGCGCCGAGGGGGTCCACTGATGGACTACGTCACCGCCGGTTATTCCTTTGCCTTTGGGGGGCTGGCGCTCTACGCGCTGTCGATCTGGTGGCGAGGGCGACGCCTTGACTGAGACGAACCTCGACCTCACGCCGGTCGCCCCGCCGAAGTCCAAGAGCTCGAGTCGCCGGCGCACGATTGGCGTGCTGGTCGTGCTCGTCGTCGCCATCCTCGCGCTGCTCAGCCAGGGCCTCCTGCACTCGTTGAACTATTTCGACACCGTTGACCAGGTCTTCGCGAGTCGCGCCAAGATCGGCACGAGCACGATCCGTCTCGAGGGGGTCGTGAAGCCGCACACCATCACGCGCACGTCGCGCGGCGCTTCTTTCTGGATGACCGGCTCGGGCACCCGCGAGGTCTACGTCATCAGTCGCGGAACGCCCCCGCAGTTGTTCCAGGCGGACATTCCCGTCGTCGTCGAAGGACACTTCACGACGAGTCACTCGACGACGTTCGACGGCTCGCAGATCCTGGTGAAGCACACCGCGACGTACATCGCCCAACATCCGAAGCGGGTGAAGGCGCCCAACGGCAGCGTACGATGACCCTCACCTGGCTCGGGCGCGTCGCGCTCTACGTCGCGTTCCTCGCCACGCTCGGGGGCATCATCCACCAGGTGATCTCACTTCGGGCGAATCGACCGTCGCGCTCGATTCGTTGGGCACTGGTGTCGCTCGCCGGGATCGTGGGCGCGGTCGGCGTGATGCAGTTCGCACTCATCACCCACAACTTCTCGTTGGCCTACGTGTCAGAGAACAACGCGACATTCACACCGTTGCTCTATTCGATCACCGGGATGTGGTCGGCCCTCGAGGGATCGTTACTGCTCTGGTCGCTATTGCTCTGCGCGATCATCGTGCTCGTTCTGCACTACTACCGACGACGTTCGCAGGACCCCGTCGTGTCGTGGGCCGCGCTCGTGCTCTTCGGCGTGAGTGCGTTCTTCTTGGGGCTGATGTGCGGTCCGGCCGATCCGTTCATCCATAACGCGGACAAGGTGTTGCAGGGCGCCGGCCCGAATGCCCTGTTGCAGGACAACCCGCTCGTCGCCATTCATCCGCCGCTGCTCTACATGGGTTTCGTGGGCTTCACCGTGCCCTTCGCCTTCGCCATCGCGATGCTCATCACCGGCCGGGTCCATGACCGCTGGGCGCTGGAGCAACGACGCTGGACGGTGCTCGCCTGGGGCGTCTTGTCCGTCGGCGTCGTCTTGGGCGCGTGGTGGAGCTATCAGGTGCTCGGCTGGGGCGGCTTCTGGGGTTGGGACCCCGTCGAGAACGCCGCGTTGCTGCCCTGGCTGACGGCGACGGCGTACATCCACTCGGTCATCGTGCAGGACCGTCGCGGACTCTTTCGCGTGTGGAACCTGTCGCTCGCGATCGCCACGTTCGCCTTGACGGTGTTGGGTACGTTCTTCACGCGCTCGGGCGTCTTACAGAGCGTGCACGCGTTCTCGTCGAGCACCCTGGGGCCACTCTTGATCGGATTCTTCTTCGTCACGGTCGCACTCGGCGTGGGACTGCTCGCGTGGCGCGGCGATCGCCTTCGCTCACCCGTGGGCGTTGACCACCCGCTCTCCCGGGAGGGCCTGTTCATCGCCAACAACGTGCTCTTCGTCGGCTTCGCCGTGGTCGTGTTGCTCGGCACGGTCTTTCCGTTGCTCTACGAAGCCGTCAACGGCGGTCAGGTGACGGTCGGGACGCCGTACTTCGCGACGGTCGCGGTGCCGATGAGCATCGTGTTGCTCGTCTTGATGTCGCTGGCACCGTTGGTCGGTTGGCGCAACCTCGACGTGGGCGTGTTGTGGTCGCGTATTCGCGTCAGTGCGTGGGCATCGCTCATCATGGTCGTCGCGTTGATCATCGGTGGCGTGCGACGCCCGATGGTGTTGCTGGCGTACTTTCTGGCGACGGCCGCGGCCGGGGCGGCGTTTCGAACACTGCGCGGCGCCTTCATCGCGGCGAAGCGTCGCCACCAGCCTTGGTACGACGCGTTGCGCGGTCCGAGCGCCGGAGGGATGGTCGTGCACCTCGGCGTCGTCGTGATGGCGCTCGCGATCGTGACCTCCACGTCGTACACGACGCGCAACGAAGTGACGCTGGCGACGGGACAGAGCACCGTGGTCTCCGGTCAATACGTCACGTTCCACGGATTTCGTACGGTGAAGGACTCACTCGAAACCGCGACCCAGTTGCGCGTCGACGTGAACCACCACGCGTTGTTGCCGGCCATCACGACCTACGGCGGCCGAAAGGCGCAACCGGTCGGCACGCCGGCGATCGACTCGAGTCTGGCGCGCGACGTCTACGTCACCTTCGACGCCGTCGGCGGCAACGGGGCGGCGTCCGGCGCCCAGGTCGAGGGCGACCTGCCGGCCGGGTCGGTCGTGCTCGGGGTCACGGTCGAGCCGTTGCTCGCGTGGCTCTGGATCGGCGGGCTGCTGCTCGGGGTCGGCTCGGCGCTGTCCTTCGTGCGTCGGCGTCAGGGTGACGAGGGGGACGCGTGAAGCGAACCGTCACGATGATCTGCGTGGTCGTGCTCGCGATCGTGATCGCCTTCTCCGGTTTCCTCGCGACGCGCAAACCGGTCGGCCCGGCCACCGAGGCGCCCAGTCCGTTGCTGGGCACACTCGCGCCGGCGCTGAAGGGCCACGAACTCGGTGGCGGCACGTTCTCGTTGCGGCGCGAACGGGGCAACATCGTCATCGTCAACTTCTGGGCGTCGTGGTGCCCACCGTGCATCCAAGAGGCGCCCGAGCTCTCGACCTACGCGTGGCGTGTTCGTACGCACGGCGTGGTCGTGGTCGGCGTCGTCTTCAACGACACGGTCTCGTCGGCGACGGCGTTCGCCGCGCACTACGGCTCGCTCTACCCCTCGGTCATCGACCCGGGCGGGAACATCGCGAACCTTTACGGCGTCACGTCACCGCCGACGACGTTCGTCATCAATCGCCACGGTCGCGTCGTGGCGACGCTGCTCGGCGCGACGACGGCCACACAGTTGGCGGCGGTCGTCGCGAAGGTCTCGTCATGACGATCGTGAGGTCGTTTCGGTTGTGGTGCCTCGCGTTTGTCTGCGTGCTCGCCGTGGCCCTGCTCGATGCCCCGAGCACGGCGTCGGCGCAGGTACGCATCGCCCATCTGGAGTCGCTCGTCAAATGCCCGGCGTGCGACGACCTCTCGGTCGCGCAGAGCAACGCCACGTCGTCGATCGCCGTGCGCCACGACATCACTCGTCGGGTGTACGAGGGCGAGTCCGACAACAAGATCCTGACGTCCCTGGAGGCGACCTACGGCACCTCAATCCTGCTCAGCCCCTCGACGTCCGGACTCGGTCTACTGCTGTGGCTCGTGCCCCTCGGGGTGTTGTTGGCGTTGGCCGTCGCGGGTGTGCGAATGGTGCGACGACGATGAATCGCGACGCCTCACGGTTGCACGACGAGATCCGCCTGCGCGAAGCGTCGTTGCGCGACGCGTCACGAGAGCGTGACGCGGGAGAACTGTCGGGCGAACAGTTCGAAGCGATCCAGCGACGCGAAGGTTTCGCGCTCGAAGTGGCACGCAATGAACTCAGTGCATTGCTGGTGAATGTGGTCGAGACGCACGTGCGCCGAACGAGACGCACGCGCTGGCTCGTGGTGGCGTCGGTCTGTTTCGCGGTCGTGTTGGTGTACACGCTCATCTCGGCGACGTCGCCGCGCCAGGCCGGCAACTCCGGCGACGGCGGCATCGATCTGACGCGATCACAGACGATCGATCGCCTGCTCACCCAAGCCGAGGTTGACGTCGCGAACAATCACGACGCCACGGCCCTCAGCGCCTACGCGAAGGTCCTCAAGCTTGAACCGAAGAACGTCACCGCCCTGACGCAGAGTGGGTGGCTCGACTTCACGGCGGGAAGTGCCGCGAGCAACGTCTCAATCGTCGAAGTCGGCGTCAAGGATTTGGAAGAGGCGATCGCCGCGGCCCCTCGACAGAGCGCGCCGCGGCTCTACTTCGCCATCGTCGCTGACTCGACGCCGGGCAATCAGCGTGTCGCCAGAACTGAGTTCGAGGAGTTCTTGAAATTGAAGCCGTCGGTCGGCCAAGTGGCAATCGCTCGACCGTTCTTGAAAAAGTTGGGAATCAAACTTCCCTAGAACTTTCAAGGATCGAGTGACGGCGCCCAATTGGAAGCCCGCACTCGAACGCTTGGTCGTAATTGACCGACGTTGTTCGTTGTGCGAACATTCACTTCCAAACGTGGGGACCGAAGTGAGGTGTCGTGGAAGAAAGCAATCGGATGTTCGTGCAGTCGCTCGAACGTGGACTCGAAGTCATCCGTTCGTTCAATGAAGAGTGCCGTCGTCAATCGCTCAGCGATGTCGCTCGTCGTACTGGCTACAGCCGGGCCTCATGTCGTCGCCTGCTCTTCACCTTGGAGACGCTCGGCTACGTCGGCGTCGACGGTCGAGAGTTCTTCCTTCAGCCGCGGATCCTCGATATCGGTTACTCGTTCCTTACGTCACTTCCGTTTCGCGACATCGTCGAACCCTTCATCCAGGACCTGAGCGACAAGGTTCGCGAGTCGGTGTCGGTGTCGGTGTTAGACGGATCGGACATCGTCTTCGTCAGCCGCGTGGCGGCCTCGCGCATCATGACACTGTCGCTCTCGGTCGGCAGTCGACTGCCCGCCTACTGCACGTCAACGGGGCGCGTGCTGCTGGCCGCGATGCCCGTCGCCGAACAGCGTCGGCACCTGAGCAGTCGGCCACTGGTCGCGCTCACGAAGTTCACGCTGCATCGAGAGAGTGACATAGTGACCGAATTGGAGAAGGTCGCCAAGCGAGGCTGGGCCCTCAACGACCAGGAACTTGAGATCGGTCTTCGCGCCGTCGCCGCACCGATTCGTGATTCCACCGGTCGTACGGTGGCGGCGATCAACATCTCGACGCCCGTCGGTCGGAAAAACCTGAAGGAATTGCGAGAGGAGTTGGTGCCGCAACTTCTCGCGACGACCCAGCGCGTGAACTCGATCCTCGCGAAACGATAGGTCGCGGGTCATAGACGTCCAATCATCGCTACGATTCTCAGGGCGAGAATCGAGCGCGAACAGGAGAGCGGTGGACGGACACTCGATGGATCATCCATTCGTGGAGAATGACGAATGGATGGTCGATGAGGCTGACGAGGCATCAAAGCGGCGTCGTTGGCTCACAGTGGTGGTGTCCCTCGTGGTCGTCATCGTCGCGGTCGGCGCCGCGCTGTTCGTCGCGGCGAGTCACTACCAGCCGCTCTCCCAGACCCTCGCTGGTGGCTACGGCTCACAGATTCTGGCGTCCAACGGTGCGCTCGCGACGCACCAATACACCGATTCACAGCACGGCTACACCGTGTGGACGGAACCGAGTGGAACGTTCCGCGTCGACGTGATCGTCACGCTCAACAACGTCCAGCGTTTCTCCGTGACAATTGACAAGGTCCTGGCGCCGGCGAATCCTTCGGGCACTGCGGACGTGCGGGCGTTCTTTGACTCGAATACGAAGGCCACTGGCGCCTACGGTTACAAAGGCGGACCGGCGTTCAAGCCCACGACGCTCGCGAGCGCAGGAACCCTGCAGCTCGTGGTGCACTGGAATCAAGAGTGCGTCCCGATCTCAGCAGCCAGTGGGGCAACGACCTACAGGACGCTTCCCGTGGAGTACTCGTTCATGGGATTCCATCACACTGTCAATGTGCCCATCGACGCGTTGACGATTGCGCCACGATCGACCTGCTGATTCGGATCAGCGGGGCTTGAACAAGAGAACGTCAGGCCGTCACTCGACAGGCGTCGTCGCCTCGAGCGCGCGACGTGAGCGTCACGTTGCGACGTTCTGCTCCGAGGCCGTCGAGCATGCCCGAGATCAGACCGCGGTCGACGGCACACAACACCGGGTGGTGCAGGGCGGCCGTGCCAAAAGGACAGTTGTCCGAGACGACGGACTGTTCGAGGTCGTGCTCTTCAGCGCGCGCGGCGAAGCCGTGCGCCGTCAAGATCCCGGCGATCGACTCCATCGCGGCCTTGAGGCTCGGAGTCGAATCCCCTGAACCGACGGCTCCGGCGAGCGTTCGTCCGTACTCCACACCGACGTCGTGGGACATGGACTCAGCCGCTTCGGGTCCGAGGCGCTCGAGGGCCATCTCCAAAAGGGCCACTAACAGAGCGTCGCGACGCATGGAACCGTTCATAATGAGTCCGGCGTCGACCACGCGATAGCCCTTGGCCGGGCGCCCCACGGTGGTCTTATGGACGTTGTCGAACGTGACGTAGCCCGACTCGGTGAGCCGCTCCAGATGGTGACGGACCACGTTGGCGTGAACCTGGCAGTGCCGCGAGAGTTCCGTCGCGGTGGCACCCGGGTTCTCGCGAAGGTAGAGGTAGACCTTTCGGCGCGTGTTGTCGCCAAAGGAGCGCGTCAAACTCGTGATGTTGGCCGTGAAGAGGGCCGGATCGAGATCGTTCTCGTTGATCGAAGTTGACACGTAGAAAGTCTAGGACCGCATTGGCCTTTCGCGCCGGTAACCTCAGTTGGCCCTCTCAAAGGAATGAAGTGACATCGAATAGTCAGTACCGCGATGAACTCAGCGTGGTCGTTGAGCCCCAATTAGTTCGCACCTTGGGCGAGTTGGGTTTCCTGGGCGACGTCGACGCGAGCGGTGGATCGCTCAAGGTCGAACTCGTGCTCCCGGTCAGTTCATGGCCCAACCTCGCCCTGCTCGAAGCCTCCATCAAACAGATCGTCCCTGACGCCACCGTCGTGGTCCGTCCGATGGATGAAGAGGAGTTGCTCGGATTGCGCAACTTCCTCCGTGGTGCGATGGCCGGTGACCCGGAGCCGGGTGAGCACTCGCACGGCGACGCCACCCCGAAATTCCTCGACAAACTCTCCAAGACCCGCATCCTCGGGATCTCATCGGGCAAGGGGGGAGTGGGTAAGTCCTCGGTGACGGTCAATCTCGCGATCGCCCTGGCCCAGAGCGGACACGACGTCGGCGTGCTCGACGCGGACGTCTACGGCTTCTCCTTACCCAAGATGCTCGGCGCCGTCAACGACCCGATCGTGCTCGGTGACACGGTCATACCGACCTTGGCCCACGGCGTTCGTTGCGTGTCGATGGGCTACTTCGTGCCCGACGAACAGCCCGTCATCTGGCGGGGACCGATGTTGCACAAGGCGATCCAACAACTCGTCTCCGAAGCGTGGTGGGACGAGCCGGATTTCTTGTTGATCGACATGCCGCCCGGCACCGGCGACGTGGCCCTCACGCTCTCTGAAGTGCTGCCGCGCATCGAGATGTACGTGGTGACGACACCGCAGGCCGCCGCGCAGCGCGTCGCACAACGCTCGGCGTACGCGGCGCGAAAACTGAAGCTCAGCGTGCGCGGCGTCATCGAGAACATGAGTTGGTTCACCGGTGACGACGCCAAGCGCTACGAGATCTTCGGCGCCGGTGGCGGCGCACGACTCGCCCAAGAGCTCGGCATCGCGCTGTTGGGACAGATCCCCCTCGACACCAAGTTGCGCGAGGGCGGCGACGTCGGTAAGCCGATCGTGGTGTATGACCCCGAGAGTGAAGTCTCGCTCGCGTTCAAAGCACTCGCGGCCACGATTGTGAGCCAGGGTCCGGCGCGCGTCTATCGACAAGAGCTCAAGCTCTCGTAGGTCCAATGTCTCGAACTGTCGAGACAACGCGGTCGATGCCCGTCCTTCGCACGAGAACCGCGACGTCGATGACGGTGAGATTTTCTCAAATGTTCGTCTCATTCGAACAGCGGTGAGGGCATCGAGGACCCAGAAACAATTATCTAGGCAATTTAGGTTTCATCTGATAATTTTCCGCTCACTGGGCAAACGCGCTCGGGCTATCGGGGGGATAGACATGGATGAGACCGGCACCGCGGGCGTAGGTTCGGGTCAGACCGACCAGAAGGACCTCGCAACCTTCGGCTACAAACAGGAACTGCACCGAACGCTTGGTTTCTTCAGTTCGTTCGCCGCCGCCTTCAGTTACATCTCACCGTCCACGGGTATCTTCACCCTCTTCGCACTCGGACTGACCACCATCGGTGGCGTCTTCATCTGGAGTTGGCCAATCGTCGCGGCCGGCCAGATGCTGGTGGCCCTCAACTTCGCCGAGGTCTCAAGCCACTTCCCGGTTGCCGGATCGGTCTTCCAGTGGACGAAGTACTTGGCCGGGCGCCCGTACGCGTGGTTCACGGGGTGGATTTACATATTCGCCGGCGTCCTCACCGTGACGGCAGTCGTCGTGACGCTGCCGCTGACGATCTTGCCGATGGTGGACTTGATGGGCTGGCACCTCAACGCCGGTGCGCTCGACGACCAGATCTGGGTCGCCGTCATCACCCTCATCATCATTACCATCCTGAACATCTATAGCGTGAAGGTCGTCTCCGTCGTGAATAACACCGGAGTGTTCTTCGAGATCGTGGGTCTCGTGGTATTCGCGGTGGTGATGCTCATCGTTCACCGTCACCAGTCGATCTCGGTCCTCACCAATACGGGCGGATTGCACCTCGGATTCGGATCGTTCTTCCTCGCCATGTTCATGAGTTTGTTCGTCATCTATGGGATGGATACCGCGTCCACCCTCGCCGAAGAGACGAAGGACCCGCGTCGAGCGGCACCGAAGGCGGTACTTTCGTCGGTCGCCGGCGCATTCATCATCGGTGGCATCTTCCTGGTGGCAATGTTGATGGCCATTCCCAATCTCAAGACCGCGATCGCCAACGGTTGGGGACCGGCGCAAATCATCGAGTCGAACTTCTCGAAGCCGTACGCGATCATCTACCTTGCCGTGGTTTCGGCGGCGATTCTGGTGTGCTGCCTCAGCATTATGACCGCGTCTATTCGCCTGTGCTTCGGAATGTCGCGCGACAACCGCCTGCCGGGTTCGGCGTCGTTGTCAAGGGTGCACCCGAAGTTGCACACGCCCATCGTTTCGTGCATCGTGGTTGCGATCTTGGCCGCGATCCCGCTGTTCAAGTACGCGGGCGCCGCCTACGTGGCCATCGCCGCGACGGGCATGATCTACCTCGCGTACTTCCTCGGCAACTTCGCGGTGCTGCGCGCTCGCCTGAGGGGATGGCCGCACGAGAAGTCGCCCTTCGCCTTGGGCAAGTGGGGAATTCCGGTGAACATCCTGGCGCTGTGTTGGGGCGGCGCGATGCTCATCAACTTCGCGTGGCCACGGGCCGCCAGCAATCCGACGCCGAATCAGACATTGGGTGCCTTGAGTACGGGCATCGGTGAATTAAACAAAGTTCCGATCCTCTACACGGTGCTCGGTGTCATATTGATCATCGGCGCGCTCTACTACTTCCTCTTCGAGGTGCGCAAGCCGCAGGTCGAGATAGTTCGGCCGCCCGAGACCGGGCCACTCGTGATTCCTGCAGAGTCGTTGCCGCCGGACGAGATTTAGAGATCCGTCGCTCTCGACGGATTCACTTCGGCGGAAGTTCGAAGGACCACATCAAAGTCCGACTGCGGTCGGCGCGCAAGATGTCGCACGCGCTCTCGACCGGTACGCCGTTCGCGTCGAATGCTTCTCGCTCGACGCGCAAGAGTGGCGTGCCTCGGGTGACGTCGAGTAGTCGCGCGGTGCGGGCGTTGGCGGCGATGGGCGAGATTCGCTCGACCGCGCGCACGGGGCGAGCGTCGTAACGACGCTCGAGGAGTTCGTAGATCGAACCGTGGAGCGGCTCGCTGAGGAGTCCAGCGAATCGTTCGGCCGGGAAACTCGAGTGCTCGAGCAGCACCGGCAGGTCATTGGCGAAGCGCAGACGGTCGATCTCAAAGACCTCATCGCCTTCAGAGAGTTGCAGCGCTTCGGCGGTGGGCGCGTCGGCCTCGACGCGCTCCGTGCGCAGTACTCGAGCGCCGGCGATGTGGCCGAGTCGACGTGCCTGTTCGGAGAATCCGGCGAAGTTCGTGAGGTCGTACTCGATCACCGGTTCGGCGATGAAGGTGCCACCGTTACGCCCGGTACGACGATTGATGAGCTTGCGGATCTGGAGTTCGCCGAGCGCCTGGCGCACGGTCAGACGATTGACTCCGAACTCTTTGGCGAGTTCGCGTTCTGGCGGAAGTCGGTCACCGGTTCGAAAGTGCCCGAGGGTGATCGACGACGCGACGGCGTTCGCAATTTGGGTGTGCAGCATCCCTTTGGAACGCGAAATCTTCGGGGGCCATTTGGAGTTTGGCGGCACGGTCAATCCTCTCAAAGCACAGTAACGGGCGGTATTCACTTGCCACACCATCTGTTTTTGGTATAGACAGTTTAGCCAACGAAGTGCCGGGGGAGACGCCATGATCGATAGAGCACGCGTGGTCGTGATCGGTGGGGGAATCGGCGGCTGTTCGATCCTCTACTGGCTGGCGCGCCTCGGGTGGAGTGACGTGGCGCTCGTGGAGCGATCAGAGCTCACGAGCGGCTCCACGTTCCACTCGGCCGGCCTGGTGGGCCAACTCCGCAATTCACTTTCACTCACCCAGATGATGATGAATTCGGTCGATCTGTACCGAAACCTCGGCGAAGAGGTCGATCTCGAGACGGGCTGGCGAGAGGTCGGTTCGCTGCGACTCGCCTCTTCCAAAGAGCACATGGAAGAGCTCGAGCGTCAGGCGGCGTGGGCCGAGACCTTCGGCTTGCCGCTGCATCTGATCTCGGCCGACGAAGCCCAGTCGATGTTTCCACCCATGTCGAGCGAGGGCGTGCTGGGGGCCGCGCTCTTGCCCTCGGACGGCTACGTCGATCCGAGCCAGCTGACCCTCGCGCTGGCCCGCGGCGCACGTCAACGCGGTGCGACGATTCTCACCAACACGCGCGTGAGCGGTGTGCGAGTCGAGGACAATCGCGTGCGCGCCGTCGAGACCGATCAAGGGACGATCGAGTGCGAGTACGTCGTGAACGCGGGCGGCATCTACGCCCACGAGATCGGGCTGCTCGCGGGCGTACACGTGCCACTCGTAGCGATGGCGCACCAGTACGCCATTACGAAGCCGACGGGACTCTCGCGCGACATGCCGACGCTGCGCGACCCGGCTCGACTGGTCTACTTCCGCGCCGAGAGCGGCGGACTCGTCATGGGTGGCTACGAACGCAATCCGTCGGTCTGGGGTCTCGGCGGCATCGCGTCGGACTTCAACTCGCGGCTCCTCGAGCCGGACTGGGACCGCTTCGCGCCGCTCTTCGAAGCCGCGATATCTCGCGTGCCCGAACTCGCCGACGCCGAGATCGTGACGCTGATCAACGGACCCGAGGCCTTCACGCCGGACGGTGAGTTCATCCTCGGCGAGAGCGCGGTGGCGGGATTCTGGGTGGCCGCCGGTTTTTGCGCCCACGGCATCGCCGGCTCGGGCGGCATGGGCAAGTTGATGGCCGAATGGATCATCGACGGCCAGCCGAGCCTCGACGCGTGGGCCCTCGACTCGCGCCGCTTCGGCCCGCAGTACCGCAGCCGGGAGTACACGTTGATCCGCACCGATGAGATCTACGCGACGTACTACGACGTCAAGTACCCCGGTCACGAGCGCCAGGCCGGGCGACCGCTCAAGGTCTCGCCGGTCAACGCGCGCCACCGCGACCTCGGAGCGGCCTTCGGCGAGAAGTCCGGCTGGGAACGGGTCAATTGGTACGAAAGCAACGCCGACGCGGGTGATGAATCGGCTCGACCCGACGGTTGGGCGGGCATGTTGTGGTCACCGGCCATCGGCGCCGAGCACCGGGCCTGTCGCGAGAGCGCGGCGCTCTTCGACGAGAGCTCCTTCTCCAAGCTCGACGTGACCGGGCCGGGCGCGGCGCAGTTCCTCGAGCGGCTCTGCGCGAACGGCGTCGCGCGCCGCGTCGGCGCCGTCACCTACACGCAACTCTTGAACCCTCGCGGCGGCGTCGAGTGCGACCTCACGGTGACCAGACTCGCCGAGGACCGCTTTCGTCTGGTGACGGGCACGGCCTTCGGGAATCACGACGGCGCGTGGATCCGCCAGCACCTCGAGGACGGCTCCGCCGTCGTCGAGGACGTGACGTCGAAGTACGCGTGCTTCGCGCTCTGGGGACCGCGCGCGCGAGAGATCCTCCAGCCGCTCACCGACTCGGACCTGTCCCACGAGGCGTTCGGTTACATGAGCGCGAAGGAGATCAACGTCGGCGCGGTGCCGTGTCTCGCCGTGCGCGTCACGTTCGTCGGCGAGCTCGGCTGGGAGCTCTACTGTCCGAGCGAATACGCCGTCGGACTGTGGGACTCGTTGATGGCGGCCGGGGTCCCGCACGGTCTGGTCCCGGGCGGCTACCGCGCGATCGAATCACTGCGTCTCGAAAAGGGATATCGCGTGTGGGGGAGCGACGTCACGACGACCGACTCGCCCTTCGAAGCGGGATTGGGTTTCGCCGTGAAGATGAAGAAGGGCGAGTTCATCGGTCGAGGTGCCCTCGAGCGCGCCAGCGAGCCGACGCGTCGCCTGGCCTGTCTCGTCTTGGACGAACCACGTTCATTGGTGCTCGGATCGGAGCCGGTGCGCTTCGAGGGACGCGCGCTCGGGCGAGTCACGAGCGGCGGGTACGGCTACAGCATTCAGGCGTCGATCGCCTACGCCTATCTGCCGGCCGAGTTGGTCGCGCCGGGCACCCGGGTCAGCGTTGGCGTATTCGGACGCGACGTCGGCGCCGAAGTGAGGGCCGAGCCGCTGTTCGACCCCGGCAACGAAAAAGTCCGGGCTTAGACCTCGACGTCGCCGTAGCGCTTCGCTAATCGCAACTGTTCTGCGATGTCGCTTTGGTGCGCCAAGGCAATGGCGTGTTCGCCTCGTTCGCGCGCGTAGGTCGTGAAGTCGACCTTGAGCGAGGAGATCGCCATCTGGACCACGCCCCACATCGCCTCACGAAGTTCGGACACGATCTTCATGAGGTGCATCGTGGACAAGACCGGGTCACTCAAATCGCCGACGTAGTGGCGCAGCAGCGATATCTCGGCGTCGACTGGAAATCCATTGTTGACCGAGACGTTGGCGAGATCGAAGAACGGGTCGGTCATCCCCGCGTACTCCCAGTCGACGATACGCACTCGATCGTCAAAGAGAAAATTGGCGTTCAACAGATCATTGTGACCGAGTACCGTCGGTCGAAACGGTCGGGCGATCTCGATTCGCGCGAGCAGTTCGAGAGCGAAGACTTCGTCGAACGGTGGCTCCACACCACGTGCGACAGCGACGTCGCGGTGGTCGCGAATGACGTCGTAGGGATTCCAGATCGTGGGTGTCGTCCCGGCGTGGTGAACGAGACGAAGCGCCTCGACGAACTGTCCGAGCATCGGTTCTTCGGCGAGCTCGCTCGCCGATATCGGTCGCCCGTCGATGAACCGAAAGACGATGCAACCGGTTGACTCGTCGGTCGCCAGGACCTCGGGTCCCACGCCGATCGCTGCGGCCAGGGCGCCGGCCACGACCTCGTTGGATCGGTCAATCCCGAGCAGGTGCGTGTCGTTGCCCGGGACGCGCACGACCACTCGCTCGTCACCGAGGTCGACCACGTAGTTCGAGTTCGTGATGCCGTGGGCGAGGACCTCAATGGAGCGCACTCGACCGGGCCAGAGGCGGCTGGCGAGATCGTCGACTACTTCAGTCATTTTCCGAGGCTAGGTCGTCACGACAAGGTCGCGCCGAGGTCCAACGTACCCACGACATCTGAGGCGACGGACTTCTAGGATGAGAAAAACCGAGGGGGACCATGGAGAACTTCGATGGACGCATCGCCGTCGTCACCGGCGGTGGCACGGGGATGGGACGAGAACTCGTGCGCCACTTGGCGATGGCCGGTTGTCACGTGGCGACCTGTGACGTCTCGGCCCCGACGTTGGACGAGACGAGGTCACTCGCTCTCGAAACAGCGCCGGCCGGTACGCGGGTGACCACGTTCGTCGCCGACGTGGCCGACGAATCCCAGTTGCTCGCCTTTCGCGACGCGGTCGTCAAAGACCACGCCACGACCTCGATAAATCTGTTGTTCAACAACGCGGGCGTCGCGGGTGCCGGCAGTTTCGTCGACGACGACCGAGCGGCGTGGGAGCGTACGTTCGCAATCGACTGGGGCGGCGTCTATCTGGGCACGAGGACGTTCCTGGGGATGTTGGTGGCGGCCGACGAGGGCCACATCATCAATACGAGCAGCATCAACGGCATCTTCGCGTCGGTGGGTCCTAATCGGCCCCACACCGCCTACAGCGCCGCCAAATTCGCCGTACGGGGCTTCAGCGAGGCACTCATCACCGATCTGCGGATGCACGCCCCGCACGTGCGGGTCTCGGTCGTCATGCCGGGACACGTCGGGACTTCGATCGTCATCAACTCCGGGATCGTGCACGGCAAGGAGCCAGACACCCTCGACGTCGAGGACCTCGTGAAGGTGCGACGACAACTCGCGGCCGACGGCACGCCGGTCGATGGAGTCTCCGACGAAGACCTGCGCAAAGGCGTCGCGATGTTCGGCGAGGCCTTCCGCGATCTCGCGCCGCTGAGCGCAGCCTCGGCCGCGCAGATCATCCTCGAGGGCGTGCGCCAGAACAGATGGCGCATCCTCGTCGGTGAGGATGCGGTCATCGTCGATCAGTTGGTGCGCGACGACCCCGAGAACGCGTACGAACCGGAATTCTGGCACACACTCCAGTCCCGTGGTCTCTTCGGCGGATTCGGATAGACAAGCCAGCTTTGCAGCACTTTGATTGAAAGGTTGTTCGTTCATTGCTTCACTGATCTCGACATGAGATGTCTTGAAATGCAACTCGGCGCACAGGCTCATTAACGGATCACTTTGTCGTGTTCGAAAGGTACTTTCACGAGAGCGCCGCAGACGAACGTCTATCGTCAGTCCGAGAGGCTGACGAGTAGAGGACGACGAATGGAATTGAAAGGTAAGACCGCCGTGATCACGGGAGGGGCCAGCGGCATCGGCCTCGCCACCGCGATTCAGTTCTCGAAGGCCGGCGCGAACATCGTGTTGGGCGACATCGAGGACGGACCACTGCACACACGGGTTGACGAGATGCGTTCGCACGGCGCCGCTGTCATCGGCGTGCACTGTGACGTCGCCCAGGAGTCCGACGTCGAAGCACTTCGCGACGCCGCGCTGAAAGAGTTCGGCGCCGTGCACGTGATCTTCAACAACGCCGGGGTCGCCGGCGGTTCGACCATTGGCACTCCGAAGAAGATCTGGGACTGGGTGATGAGCGTGAATCTCGACGGTGTGGTGAACGGAATGAACGCGTTCATCCCGCTCTTCCTCGAGCAGAACGAAGGTCACGTCGTCAACACGGCGTCCGAAGCCGGACTCGTCGGTGTCGCGGGTATGGGGCCTTACAACGCGAGCAAGTTCGCCGTCGTCGGCATCTCGGAGTCGCTCTTCCACGAGCTCGCCAATACCGGGAAGAACGTCCACGTCTCGGTGCTCTGTCCGAACTTCGTGCGAACTCGAATCTTCGAGTCCGAACGAAACATGCCCAAGGAGCTCGCCAGTTACGCCGAGAACCCCGAGGGTGCGGAGATCAAGAAGATCGCGGCCGCGCTGGTGAACGCCGGCATCGACGCCGCCGACGTCGCCAAGGCCGTCGAGGACGCGGTCGTGAACGAGAAATTCTGGATCCTCACGCACGAACACTCCGCCCTTCGCATCACCGAGTTACGCCTCGAGTGGATGCGCGGCGGTCCTTCCCCAATGGCGGGACTCGTCAACGTCAACATCTAACGATCGATACCGCTCGGCAGTTGATCGATCGGCCAGTCGAGCAACGTGACCGCGCAGTGACAGGCGAATCGGTCGGTCATTCCCGCGACGTAGGCGACACCGAGTTGCAACGCTACGGCCGGACTGTCCAGTGCCTCGTCGCCGTCGGCGACGTCCGGGATCAGTGTCGGATGCGCCGCGAAATATTCAACGAGCGCGCGAAGCATCGCGACGACGGACGAGGCCTGCTGGCGTGAGGCGCTTCGCAGATAGATCGTCTCGTAATTGAACGTGCGAAACGCGGCGAGCGCCTCGGAGTGACGCGCGTCCATGCCGATGACGCCGGTCGAGCGAATCGTGCGGATCATGGCGTTGATGAAGGTGCCCAACTGTTGGCTTCGTCGCACGCCGCAACGTTCGCGCACGAGTGCGGGCAACTCGTCGGACGAAACAATGCCCGCCGAGACGGCGTCCTCGAAGTCATGGCAGCTGTAGGCGATGCGGTCGGCCCAGCTGACGACCTCGCCCTCGGGCGTCGACGGCGCCGGACGCGACCACGAGTGGTTTCGTATGCCGTCGAGGGTCTCGCGACAGAGGTTCAGGCTCACGAGCGAGACGTCGGCTCCCCAGACCGCGTGGTCGAAACCCCCGTCGACGAAGGGATCGAGCGCCTCCTCGCTCGCGTGGCCGCCCGGTCCGTGACCGCAGTCGTGTCCCAGCGCGATGGCCTCGGTCAACGCCACGTTGAGTCCGACGGCGCGCGCGACACCGGTGGCGACCTGAGCGACCTCGAGGGCGTGGGTGAGGCGAGTGCGCATGTGGTCGTCGGGGAAGACGAAGACCTGGGTCTTGCCGGCGAGACGCCGAAAGGCGCTCGAGTGCAAGACGCGGTCGCGGTCGCGCTCGAAACAGGTCCGGAATTCGTCGGGCTCTTCTGGTCGGGCTCGGTTTCCCGCTCCTCGGCCCCGGGTCGCGCCCACGGCGAGGATCGCGTCGAGCTGTTCTTCGCGTTGCGCGAGCGATCCCGGAACGTTCGACGTGTCACTCGAGGCATCGATCGAGGCCGAGGAGTCGCGGTGGGCGACCGTGACGTCGTCGGCCGCGCCCTCGTAGCCCTCCATGGTGGCGGCCCAGCGCCGACTGCGTTCAGAGATTGGTGGGTCGGTCTCGATTTCCATAGTGTTCCTTCCTTCTAGCATGTGATGGTCGCCAACGTGGCAGAGGAGCAGTGATGGAAGTTCGTATCGGCATCGTGCAGTCCATGAAGGAGATCGAGGTCGTTC
>Ga0208357_1000609_pt1 | contig 28236 bp, 27 predicted proteins | sample NGESurdeep092012_6_FD_184487 | JGI IMG/M metagenome (GOLD analysis project Ga0208357, IMG submission 184487) | Arctic peat soil microbial communities from Barrow, Alaska - NGEE Surface sample F52-2 deep-092012 (SPAdes) | ecosystem: Environmental > Terrestrial > Soil > Wetlands > Peat ...
CCAAGAGCGTCAGCACCGTCCCCGCCACCAAAGAAATCCTCGTCGACCTCGGCAAGCTCCGCACCGAACCACCCACCGAAGTCGAGCTCCGCCGCGCCAAGGACGCCCTCCTCAACTCCTTCATCTTCCGCTACGACTCCCCCGAAAAAGTCCTCGGCGAGCAGGTCACCCTCGCCGTCTACGGCTACCCCTCCGACTTCCTCGAGCGCTACCGCACCGGCATCGAGCACGTCACCTCGGCGGACGTCTCCCGCGTAGCCCAGAAGTACGTCCAGCCCGAAAAGCTAGCCATCGTAGTAGTAGGCAACACCCCCGAAATCGAACCACCCCTCTCGGGCCTAGGCAAAGTAACCACGCTAGACATAGCCATCCCCGGAGCCCCCAAACAGCAGTGAGCCTAACCCCGAGCCTTCAGAGTTGCTCTTGCCGTTGCTGTTGCCTGTTTTCGCCGTCATCCTGAGCGCAGCGAAGGACCACCGTATTGCCGTTGCTTTTGCCGTTGCTTTTGCCGTTGCTTTTGCCGTTGCACTTGCCATTGCCTTTTGCTTTTGTCGTTGCTCTTGCGATTGCGTTTTGCCGTTGCCTTTCTTTCTGTCATTCCCGCAGGGAATCTGCTTCTCGTTCGCAGGGCTACAGCGATCGGCGGGTGGCCCACATCTAACTTCCGTCCTCCTCCACCTTGGGTGCCCCATATCTCGATTCTGAGATGTGGGTTTCCAGAACACTCCCCTCTACCAACAATCCCCGTGCCAACTCCATCCTCCGCGCAAAGATCCACGGCGACTCAATCTCCACCGCACCATCCACCCCGGTATCCCAGTGCCGATAGCTCGACCACGCCCACTCCTTCGGATGTGCCACCAGTCCCCGCGCCACGGGGTTCCGATGCATATAGCGGCGCTTCTCCAGCCGCTTCTCATCGGTGAAGACATTGAAGTCATAAAACCGCCGCTGCCAGAACGGTCGCGGCAACGACCGTCGCGCGACTGAGATCTTCAGTGCCTGCAGCACGACCGACAGTGTGACGTCCTTCGGCTCACTCACCAGCAGATGCACATGCTCCGGCATCACCACATACGAATCGACGCTGAAGCAATACTTCTTCCGCATCGCCTCCAGAGCCGATTCAAAGATCTCTCGCGATCGCGCCTCTGCCAGAAACGGCTGCCGCCTGTAGCACGAAAACGTGACAAAGTGATGATGACCCAGGCCGAAGCGTCTCTCCAACCCACGAGTCATGGGAATCAGGCTACCATTCAACCTCTCCCGAAACGCGCTCTGTCAAAATCCTTGTCAAGCCCCCTCCCACCCAAACTTTCCCCCAACTCCAACAAACCAAACCAGATAATAAATCTCAAAAGTTGGCATAATCACCCTACCCAACTCTCTATAATTGAACTAGAGCCAAAAACCCAAAGCGGCCCAAACCACCCAATACAGCTAACCCTTATCGAATCAAGCTTATACCCGTAAAATCTCCAGAATGAAGATTCTACGGAAAAACGTGTCTGCAACTCGTTGATTTCACAGATCACCCCAAAAACAGGGGGGTGGGGGGGTGCCCCGCCACCGGGCGTCGAGGCCGTCCCCTCCCGCCCCGTTGCAGCCACCTCACCGCGCACCCCCCGCCACCTCCATCCCGCCACAATCCTCCCCGACGCTGCTCTCCTGAACACCTTACTCGCCTCGCTAAACTGCTAAACTCGACTAGTCGAGGCACGGCTCCGAACACCGTGCCACCAAGGAGCACATCATGGCACTCAACGGAAACGGCTCACACAACAACCCCACCAGCCTGCGCCTCAAGACCGGCCTCGCCGAGATGCTCAAAGGCGGAGTCATCATGGACGTCATGGACGTCGATCAGGCCATCATCGCCGAGCAGGCCGGTGCCGTCGCCGTCATGGCCCTCGAACGTGTTCCCGCCATGATCCGCGCCCAGGGCGGAGTCGCCCGCATGTCCCACCCCGGCATGATCAAGGCCATCCAGAAGGCCGTCAGCATTCCCGTCATGGCCAAGGTCCGCATCGGCCACTTCGTCGAAGCCCAGGTCCTCGAAACCCTCTCTGTGGACTTCATCGACGAGTCCGAAGTCCTCACCCCCGCCGACGAGCTCCACCACATCGACAAGCACGCCTTCAAGACCCCCTTCGTCTGCGGAGCCAAGGACCTCGGCGAAGCTCTCCGCCGCATCGCCGAAGGAGCAGCCCTCATCCGCACCAAGGGCGAGCCCGGCACCGGAGACGTCATCCACGCCGTTCGCCACATGCGCCAGATCACCTCCGAGATCAAGGCTCTAACCGTCCTCTCCGACCAGGAACTCTACGCCGCGGCCAAGAACCTCCGCGCCCCCTACGAGCTGGTCGTCGACGTAGCCCGCACCGGCAAGCTCCCTGTCCCCAACTTCTCCGCCGGAGGCATCGCCACTCCCGCCGATGCAGCCCTGATGATGCAGCTCGGCGCAGAAACCGTCTTCGTCGGTTCAGGAATCTTCATGAAGGAAGGCAACATCCGCCTCGAAGTCGGCCTCGCTCCGGACGGCAAGCTGCTCGCCCCCGAAGAGCGCGCCGAAGCCGAATCCCGCGCCAAAGCCATCGTCCGCGCAGCCACTCACTTCGACAATCCAGCCATCGTAGCCGAAGCCGCCGAAGACTGCCTCGGCGCAATGAAGGGCCTCGCCGTAGGAACCATCGCCGAAGCCGACATGATGCAAAACCGCGGCTGGTAAGTGCTCGCCGCACGGGCGGCGCGCTACACCCAACCTCCATCGACCACATAGCTCTGGCTGGTAATAGCAGAGCTATCGTCAGCTGCAAGAAACAACACCAGCTTCGCCACCTCTTCCGGTAGAAGAATCCGCTTCAACGCCTGGTTCGACAGCACCTCAGCTTTGTACTCCTCGGTGAACCAAAGCCGCTTCTGTCGCTCCGTCACGATCGCTCCAGGCATCACGCAGTTCACCCGCACATCGTCACCACCAAACTCATGCGCCAATGTGCGAGTCATCCCCACGATCGCGGCCTTCGCTGCCACATAGACCGGAACATTCGTCGAAGGAATCACCCACGCAATCGATCCCATGTTGATGATCGATCCACGCCTCGCCGCACGCATCGCCGGAGCAACAGCTTGCACCATAAAGAACTGTTGCTTCAGGTTGATCGCAATCGTCCGATCCCACGACTCCGACGTAACCGACTCCACCGAATGCCTCGTATCCTCTCCAGCATTATTCACCAGCACATCCACCGAACCAAACTTGCGCACAATCTCCTGCACTGTCCTCTCCAACGCCGCAATATCCGTCAAGTCGCATCGGCAATACACAGGCGGTCGAAGCCCCTCAGCTCCGAGCCTCGCCGCAAGACTCTCCGCAGCAGCATCCTGAATATCCAGGAACGCTACTCGAGCCTGCTGCCGCACAAACGCCTCCACAATAGCTTCCCCAATCCCACTCGCTCCGCCTGTCACAACCACCACGCGATCAACCAGACTCGGATACACCGCAGCTTTGCCCTGGATATTCATCCGAGCATTATCACCCGCGAGCAAGCCTTCAGTCTCCACCATGCAATGCACTAAGATGTTCGAGTGGCCAATCTTCCAACCATCGGTGTCCTCGCCCTTCAGGGTGCCTTCGAGATCCACGCTCGCCGCCTCGCCGAACTCGGCGCAATCGCCACCCTTGTCCGCAGGCCCGACGAGCTAGCCACACTCGATGCCCTCGTCATTCCCGGCGGCGAATCCACCACCTTCCTCAAGCACCTCGAGCGCGAAGGCTTCTACGACACCCTCAACACCTTCGTCCACACCAAGCCAGTCTTCGGCACCTGCGCTGGCTGCATCCTCCTTGCCAAGGAGGTCACCAATCCCCCGCAAGCCTCCTTCGGAGTCCTCGACATAACCGTAGAGCGCAACGCCTACGGCCGACAGAACGACTCCGCCATCATCACCGCCGACACCGCCCTCCCCGGAGGTCCCCTGGAGATGGTCTTCATCCGAGCCCCGCGCATCACCCGCGCAGGTCCATCCATCGACACCTTAGCCTCCCGCGACGGCTCTCCCACCCTCGTCCGCCATGACCATCTGCTAGCCGCCACCTTCCACCCCGAACTCACAGACGACAGTCGCGTCCACCAACTCTTCCTCACCATCGTCCGCGAAAGTGTTCAGTAGAATCGCCAGCTTCTGCAAGCCTCCACATTTAAGGATGTCGGCGCGGGTTGCTGATATCCGAGTGTCCCTATTCTTCGACACAATCTTGTGAGCCCGTTCCATAATGTCTGATCACGCCTCTACAATGATGCGTCCGCAGCAACGAGTTATTGCTGTCACCCAAGAATAAGGCAGTTTGATTGGAGTCCACATGCCCTCCTGGCAACAACCTTACAGAAACGAGCCGTGCGAGAGCACGAGTTTGTGGAACGCAGCGCGTCACAGGTTGATCGTGCAAGTTCCGGCACAGCCAACAAGGATCGAGCTAATGGTCACGTTGAGATTCGCTCGAACGACGCTTCTGCCTCTCGCTTGCATTATGGCGTCGCTCTGGTTCATATCGCCGTTTCAAATAAATCAGGCACGTGCACAGACGATGGATGGTGCTCCACACCTTGAGAAGCGGGGCGATGTGACAGAGTTGGTCGTCGACGCAAAACCTTTCCTCATGCTGGCTGGAGAGTTGCACAACTCCAGTTCATCCAGTCTCGAATACATGAAGCCGATTTGGCCGCAACTGGCCGCGATGCATCTCAACACGGTGTTGACTCCTGTCTCCTGGGAGTTGATTGAACGCACCGAAGGCACATATAACTTTGCCCTCGTCGACGGCCTGATCGCACAGGCGCGCGAGCAACACCTGCACATCGTCTTTCTTTGGCTTGCTTCCTACAAAAATGGGATGTCCAGCTATGCGCCGGAGTGGGTCAAGCGCGATGCCAAGCGGTTTCCTAGGGTCATGATCGATGGGAACGAGACAAATATTCTCAGTCCATCTGGCGGCGCAACCGAAGCGGCCGACGCCCACGCATTCGCGACACTGATGAGTCATATCCGCAAGGTGGACGGCGAACACACGGTCCTCATGATGCAGGTGGAGAATGAGGTCGGGGTCCTCGGGTCGGCTCGCGACCAATCGCCCTCGGCCGAGAAGCTGTTTGCGGACACTGTTCCCGCACAACTGATGAGCTACCTGATCAGCCACAGGCAAACCTTGTATCCCGAGCTACGCACATTGTGGGAGCAAAACGGTGCTCGAACAACAGGCAGTTGGGAGCAGGTGTTCGGGCCGTCCTCGCGCACAGATGAGATCTTCATGGCATGGCAGTATGCCAGGTTCGTAGAAGGTGTAGCGGCGGCCGGCACGGCTGCTTACCCGTTGCCGATGTACGTGAACACCTGGCTTGGTGGTGCCGACGCATGGCCTGGAACTTACCCAAGTGGCGGCCCGCAACCGCGCGTCGTTGATATCTGGCGTGCTGCCGGTACAGCGATCGATGTCTACTCACCCGACCTTTATGCGTCCGATTTTTCAGGCTGGGCCGAGCGCTATTATCGCGCCGGCAATCCCCTCTTCATTCCGGAGACGAACGGCGGACCAGCGGGAGCGTCAGGCGCATTCTGTGCAATCGGCGAAGACCACGCGCTGGGAATCTCTCCGTTCGGTATCGACAGCCAGGTGCCCGGTGGATGGGCGGCGGCGGGCGATCCTAATAACGAACTCAGCGCGGCGTATAAGGCGCTGAGTGAGTTGTCCCCACTACTGATGGAGACGACAAAGGCAGGCATGATCCATGGCTTTCAGCTGGATGCAAACCATCCGTCGGTCGAATTCGAAATGAATGGATATACCGTTGACGTCAGTCTGGATGAAATCTTTGGCCACCACGCCGAGCGCGGCTATGGACTGATTGTCGCGACGGGAAAGGATACTTTTATAGGGGCGGGTAGAGGCTTCCGTGTTAGCTTCCGCGCACGGACTCCCGGCGATTTGCACGTCGGCCTCGCGGCGATTGACGATGGCAGTTATACGGATGGTCAATTCGTAGCTGGCCGCCGCTTGAATGGCGATGAGAACGATCAGGGCCAATACTGGCGATTCGATCAACGAGACGACCACATTGAGCGCGCCACCTTGTATCGTTTTCCGTAATCCTTCCGTCGCAGGATCATGCACGTCCTCGTCAAATGGAAGTTTGCAGCCTGAAGGATCAAAGTTTCCGTCCGACGCACCACACGTACGGGACTACCAAGATTTCTTGGCGTATTGGTACAATCTCCGTGATATATTCCGGCTACTATCCAAGTCCAGCACAACCCACAATGGGAGGGTAACAAACGTGGCACTTACCATCTCTGGTCTATCGAAGACCTACCCGAATGGCGTCAAAGCACTGAAGAACCTTTCTCTCACCATCGGCAACGAGATGTTCGGTCTGCTGGGTCCCAATGGTGCCGGCAAATCATCCCTCATGCGAACCGTCGCCACGCTTCAGGATCCAGACTCCGGCTCGGTAGATCTGGACGGCATCGACGTACTCAAGGACAAAGCCGCCGTGCGACGCCTCCTCGGGTACCTACCACAGGAGTTTGGAGTGTATCCGAAGATGTCCGCACTCGACATGCTCCACCACCTCGCCATCATGAAGGGCATCACCAACAAGACAGAGCGCAACCAGATGGTCGACGCGTTGCTCAACCAAACCAATCTGTGGAGCGTACGGAAAAAGTCTCTATCCACCTACTCTGGCGGCATGAAGCAGCGCTTTGGTATCGCGCAGGCCCTGCTTGCGAACCCCAAGCTCATCATCGTCGACGAGCCGACAGCAGGTCTCGATCCGGCCGAGCGCAACAGGTTTCTCAACCTTCTCAGCTCCATTGGCTCCAATGTCACGGTCATTCTCTCCACCCACATTGTCGAAGACCCTAGACTTCTACGCCTACATCTCCGGCCGCTATGAGGTGAAAAGAGTGGTGTACCAAGGCGTGGATAATCCCATCTCCATCGAGGTCTCTCACCTACCTGGCCAGAACTTTGACGTCAACGACATGATCGAAGCCGCCAAGGCCGGCTTCGACTACTACGAGAAAAACTTCAGCCCCTTCCAGTTCAAGCAGTACCGCATCCTCGAGTACCCACGCTACCGCACCTTCGCGCAGTCCTTCCCCAACACCGTACCCTTTTCCGAGGGCATCGGTTTCATCGGCCGTGTTGAGAAGCCCGACGACATTGACTTCAGCTACTCCGTCGTCGCCCATGAACTCGCCCACCAGTGGTGGGGCCATCAGCTCATCGGCGCACAGGTGGAGGGCTCCAACATGATGTCGGAATCTCGCGCAGAGTACTCCGCGCTCCGCGTGATGGAGAAGAAGTACGGCTCTGACAACATGCACAAGTTCCTGGCCCACGAGCTCGATGGTTATCTGCGCGGTCGAGCCGGCGAAACCCGACACGAGAACCCTCTCGTGCTCGTCCAGAACGAGAGCTACGTCTGGTATCAAAAGGGGTCCCTCGTTCTCTATGCTCTCTCCGACTACATCGGAGAAGATAAGGTCAACCTGGCACTACACAACTTCCTCATGCAGTATCGCTACGCCAACGCGAATACCTCCCAGGACGTGCCCTACCCGGACACCCGCCAGTTTGTCGCCGCACTCCGCGCGCAAACCCCGCCCGAGTACCAGTACTACATCACGGACGCGTTTGAGAACATCGTCCTCTACGACAACAAGGCACTCTCGGCCACTTACGCCCAGACACCCTACAAGAAGTACAAAGTTACCCTGACCGTGCAGGCCCGCAAGTCCAGGTCCGACGGCTCCGGCAACCAGACGCCCATGCCCCTCGCCGACTACATTGATATCGGCGTCTTCTCAGGCAAAAAAGATCACGAAAAAACGCTCTACCTCAAGAAGGAGAAGATCACCCAGGGCAAGCAGACTTTCGAGATTGTCGTCGATCAGATTCCCACCCGGGCCGGCATCGACCCGATCAATAAACTCATTGACCGGATCCCCGATGACAAAACGATAGACGTCTCCAAGCCCTAGTCTTGGGATTCGGTTGCGATCACTTTGACGCTGCCGTCGCTGGAGTGACAGAGAACGTGTCCGCCTTCGCGTTCCATCCACGCAGGGAAATTTCCGCAGGACTGCTGTGATCCTTGAGGGGATATTCAATTTCGATCGTTCTCGCTTCCCCGGGTAGAAGTGCGACGTAGTTGTCCGAATAATACGCAGGCAAGATGCGTTCTTTATCCTTTGCGGAGAGCAGGGTGAGCTTCGTCGCGAGGCTCGCTCTGGGTTCAGGGTTCTTCAGCAGAACACTCACCTTCACCGTATCGCCATCTACCTGCGATGTTGCTGTTGCTTGGAGCGAGACCGCGGGTAGATCGTTGAGCTCTCGGTAGGAAGAGGACTTTGCGCCGAGCCAGTACAAATTCCGCGATAGCAACTTCCCTTTCGCATCGGTAAGCTTCAGTTCTACGAGGACCATGCCCTTGGCAAGATAAGGAGCCAGGTCGAGCCTCATGCTGCTCTCAGAATTATCGGCAGCGACGCTTCTTTGCTGGGTTGCTTGAGTGAGTAGCGTATTGTCCAAGGAATAGACCTTTGCGCTCACCGTTAGCGAGGATTCGGGCATCGTCGTCGTGTTGATGACGTCTACTTGGTAGGTCTCGAGATTTAACTGCACATGCAGCGGCTCGCAGCCCTTCATGGTGCCGTAGAAGGACGCTTGGGTGTCGTAGTCAGAGCTAAGAATCTGCCACATGGTGCTCGGCCATGCGGGCTGCGTCATCCAAAGCAGGCGGCCACTGTTCGGAGTCCACAGGTGGGCATTCATGCCTTCAAAGATCGCGCGATGATCTACGTAGTCGAGCATCTGCGCCTTGCGTTCAAAGTCTTCGAGGCTGGTCGGCGCGCCGAACTCTGATTGCAACTCGGCCATGAAGGGTGAGATGTCGCCGTTCCCGCTCTGATGCCAATCGTGATACGCCCACGCGTCGCTGATGGGCCATTGGTCAGGCTTGGCGATGGTGCTTTTGAAGGACTCGAGGGTCGACATCGACGGGGTACCCGTTTCGACCGAAAAGCCCCGGTTGAGCTTGGAAAAGTAGAGCGTGGGATCCTGATAGCTGTACGGTCCGCTGTGCTGGAGGTTAACCTCGTTGGAACTAGGCGAGTAGTAGCGCGTGCCATCGAGCGTGCGCACGAGTTTATCAATGCCCATGTTGAGGATGGGCTGCGGAACGCCTTCGTTGCGACCGCACCACAGGACGATGGATGGATGGTTGCGGAAGCGCTTGATGGTGTCCGCGACATTTTTCAAATACAGCTGAGGGTCCTGTGCTTCGATGTTGTAGTTCTGCGTTGACTCCCAGAAGTCATTCCACACCAGCATGCCGTACTCGTCTGCGAGGTCGTAGAAAGTCTCCTCGGTGTCCTGGCCGACCCAATTGCGAATAATGTTGAGATTCGCATCACGATCGAGCCGGAAGAACGGCTCCAGATGCTGGCGCGAGACACGTTTGCGAGAGTCGTCCATGCCCCAGTTACCGCCGCGCACAGCGATACGAACACCGTTAACTTTGATGGCGAGATAGGGAGCGATTCCAGAGTCCGGGTCGCTGCGTATCGAAGGTGATTTATCTGCGCCTTCCTCGAGGGAGGCGACAGTGGTTTTGTATTGGTAGCCGAAACGTTCTTCTTCGGAAATCTTAAGCGCGGCTGCATCCGCGGAGGGGATGTCGCGCATGCCTTCGTGGCTAACGTCCACAATCGGCTTCGACGCACCGCGCGTCTCGGTCGGAGAAAACTCTACACGCCGCAGGTGACCGTCGGTACCGAGCAGACTGAGTTCATAACTAATCTCGCGAACCCCAAAGCGAATATTTTGTGTGTCCGAGTTCGTCTTACCTCCGTCGAGCGTCAACTTCAGGTGGTAAAGTTCGGGCTTGCCGTATCCGTTGGGCCACCAGAGCCGTGGATGCTCCAGATGGAGCTGTGAAAATTCGGCTGGTGAAAGCTTGACCACGCTGTCGCCCGGCGACACGGTGATGCTCTTGTGGATGCTCACCTGCTCCATATCCGCATTGAGCGTCGCTCGCACGGGTTTGTCCAACAGATTCGTGACCGGCACAGTGATGTCGATGTTCGCCTGCGAGGTGTCGTGATCTGGGAACGAGGTCACCACCTGCGCGTCACCGAATTTCAGGCTGTCCGTCACCGTCAACGTGACGGACTGCCAGATGCCGCTGTTTCGATCGCGGATTGCAGGGATCCAATCCCAACCTTCCGTCGCCAGGAAGGTTGGCCCATCCAGTTCCATGGCCCCGCCGTTTCCACCTGGGCCGCCGAGGATTGATTGTTCATTTGGAATGCCAGGATGGGGCGGCGGCGAGATGCGCACGACGAGCACATTTTTACCCGGCTTCAATGCAGAGGTGACGTCAAACACGCCGCGGATGAAGGCGCCCTTAACTTCTCCGAGCGCGACACCGTTGAGCCAGACGAACGCTTTGTAGTTGATGCCTGTGAAGGTTAGATCGGTGTGGCGCGATGCTCCACTCTCCTTCGTCTGGACAGGCAGGGTGAACTCATTGCGATACCAGTAGTCCTGCTTGTTCAGTGACTCAGGGATCGCCATATTATTAAGACCGAAATCAGAGTCTGGGTAGACGCCGTCATCGATCATGGTGGTGAGGACGGTTCCGGGAACTGTGGCGCGCATCCAGCCAGAAGCTTTGTAGGAAGGCTGAGAGATCTGTGTCTCGTCCGCGTCGACTTTGGGAGCAGCCTGGAGAAACCATCCATCGGTAAATGTCCACTCGCCCGGAGCGGTAACTGTAAGCGAAGGGCCTAGAGGTGACCGCTCAATGGCCTTCGGGGCTGAGAAGGGAGCGCGGCTTGTGGGAAGAGTGGAGGGATCCTGCGGAGCGCTGTATCCTGCGTGGCCTCTGGTCTGAAGTGGCCATGGCTTCGATCCTTCATCGAACTCAGCCGTCTCATAATCGGGAGGGTTCGATGCGAGTTGCCGAACTTCTGCGTCGGACAGGGCGTTACGCATTATCGTGAACGAAGCGATTTTGCCTGAAAAATGATTGCCGTCGACAGTGGTGATGGGTACTGGCGCCATCTGCAAGAGAGGGTCTACGCTGCCCAGCGTGAGGGACCCGTCCGCGATGTTCTCTGCGTTGCTGTAAACGTGAAAGTGGGACCCGTCAAACGTCGCGGCAATCAGTTGCCATTGGTTCGGATGTACGACTGCAGTTCCACTTAGTTCGTTACCTGGTCCCATCCAGAGCGAGATCTTATCAGGACTGACTGCGAGGAAGCGTGGGTACTCTTCTGAGACGTTGCCTAAGCCAGCGATGAGTTCCTGGCCGTTTACAACCTCGGAGGGTCGAATCCAGCAATAGATCGACCACGGAGAATCGGCTAGTAGAACAGAGTCATGAACGTTCGCCAACGGAACACGCAGGCCCAGGCCATCGGCGAGAAAAATGCCGTTGTAAGGTCCATATTCAGGAGGATCCACGCTCGTTGGTCGCTGGGCCGAGGCGACTCCAGCCATGCTTAGAAGGAGCAGCGCACAGAAGAGGTGATGTGGCTTGCACCTATTTCTTTTCAGAACAAGAGATTTATGCAGGGGAGAATTGCTGGCGACAACCATCATAAAATCACGCACTCCTTGGCCCGATAACGATATCAGATGGCAGCTATTCTGATCGACTCCTTCCTCCGGCCGGGGAAATACTCCAAAAATAAATCAAGCTACCGACATCGTTTGAGGATCGGGCATCCAATCGGTTGCGGGCTCTGCGCGAGACCCGCACCCGGCAGGATGGGAATGAAGGTGAGGGGAATGATGTCGAACCAAACTACGGCTCCACGTCAGCATGCATCGAGCGGACCAGCAACGCCGCAACTGCCGGAGCCAAGTCATGCGGAACGTGCGCGAACGCTCATCTCCCTCGCCGCGGTGGCTACGCTGTCTACAGTTTCGCGCAAGCATCCGGGATTTCCATTTGGCTCGCTGATGCCGTTCGCACTGGATCTCACAGGGCGCCCGCTTTTCCTGATCAGCAATATGGCGATGCATACCCAGAACCTCAAGGAAGATCCGCGTTGCAGCCTCTTCGTCATGCAGGCCGCCGCCGATGGCGATCCGCTTGGAGCAGCGCGCGTTACCTTGATCGGTCACGCCGAGGCGGTGCCTGAGCACGATCGCAATTCCGCTCGAGAAATTTACCTTGCTCGCCATGAGAATAGTCGTTACTGGGTCGACTTCGCCGACTTCAGCTTCTTTCGCCTTGAGCCAATCGACCTGTACTACGTCGGTGGTTTCGGCGTGATGGGATGGGTAGGCGAGACGGAATATGTACATGCTGCACCCGATCCGCTGGCCGACGCCGCGCCCGGTATCCTCGCTCATATGAACGCGGATCATGTGAATTCCATGATCCTGCTGGCGAAGATTCACTCCCAATTGGACGCGACCGAAGCAGCGATGACTTCCGTTGACCGTCTCGGTTTCACCCTGCGTTTGAAGACCGATGAAGGGATGAAGGGAGCTCGCGTCAACTTCCTCTCCGAAGTAAAGAATGCGCAAGAGACGCGTAAGATGCTGGTCGAGATGGTTCGGCAAGCCAAAGGACACGACTGAGAGGTTGGTACGGTAATTACTGCACAAGGGCTGCCACTATCCCCCGCGACTACTTCTGCATTGGCACAGCGTGCATCACTCATGATTCCAGCTATACTCCGGTCATACTCCCACGCATGATCCTGCAATCTCAGGCGGCGTCCCTCGCTTGGGCGGGAGCTTGGAGAAGCTATCGCAATGACGCCTCCTGCTGACATCCAGGCCGGACAGGAACTGGATCACTATCGCATCGACGCGCTGGTCTCCGCGACCGGTCTGGTCTCCGTCTTCCGCGCCACAGACCTCACTGATGGCCGCACCGTGGCCATCAAAATTCCGAACCAGGCAATCGAGGAGGATCCCGTGCTCTTCGATCGTTTCAAACGCGAGGAGGAGATCGGCGCTCGCATGGATCATCCCAACATCATGCGTGTCTACGCCAACGCTCACCCCTCGCGTCTATACATGGTGATGGAGTGGTGCAACGGCCGACTGCTCCGCGAAATCATGGACACCCAAGGCAAGCTGCCCCAGGACTGCACGATCAAGATCACCCTCGGAATCCTTCGCGGCCTCGAATACATTCACGGCCACGGCGTCGTTGACCGTGATCTAAAACCCGAAAGTGTGATGGTCGACGACCACGACAACATCAAGCTTCTCTCCTTTGGCATCGCGTCGCTCGAGGGCGCAAAGCGACTCACATACACCGGCCACACCCAAGCCCTGGGAACGCCGGATTACATGGCTCCCGAGCAAGTAAAGGGCAAACGCGGCGAGATGCGTTCCGACCTCTATTCCCTCGGCATCATGCTCTACGAGATGCTCACCGGCAAGACACCGTTTTCCGGATCATCTCCCATCGCAGTGATGAACGCCCGCCTCATCAACCATCCGCCCCCGCCGACTGTCGCCGAGCCCAGTATTACTCCTCAGCTCCAGGAGGTCATCTACCGCGCCATCGAGCGAGAGCCGACCAACCGTTATCCTACCGCGCACGACTTCGCCCGGGATCTCGAACATCTCGATCAAGTGGGTGTATCCGACCGCAACGAGCTAACCCACTGGAAGCCACATAAGACCGTCCCCAGCCGCATCATCCTCTATGTCCTCCTCGCGTTGCTGCCAGCCGTTCTGTTCGTACTGATGCTGATGCTCTCCCATGATCATCGCTAGCGGTCCAGATACCGTGTGTTTGCGCGACGTGGAAATCGCTCCGCACCCTTTGCATGGCTCGCTTTCCCATGCATCCTGAAGGTCGGCAAACCGATAGCCTACATACGCGTCAGTCAGCAAATACATCGGCTTCGATGGATCGGGCTCTATCTTCTTGCGCAGCTGCCGCACATAAGTCCGTAGATAGCTCGCTTCGTTGCGGTACTCATATCCCCATACCGAAGTCAGCAGCTTTCCATAAGTCACTGCGCGGCCGGCATGCGTCATCAGGTAGTTCAGAATCTCATACTCCTTGCGCGTCAGATGCACGGGGTGGCCTGCCAGCGTTACCGAACGCCGCACCGGCTCAATGCGGATCTCCCCAATCTGCAGCGGCTCGTCCTCGGCGCGCTCCGGTGTCTGCGCTCTGCGCACCGCTGACCGCAGCCGTGCAACGCACTCACGCGTGCTGAAGGGCTTAATGATGTAGTCATCGGCGCCGCACTCTAGCGCCTCCACCTTCAGTTCCTCAGAATCCTGCACCGTTAGGATCAGGACCGGCAACCGCGGCGCAATCTTGCGCAGCCGGACCAGCGTGTTCATCCCTCCGATCCCTGGCATCTGCAGATCCAGCAGCACCACATCTACAGACTCGGCGCGGACAATCTGCAGCGCCTCTTCTCCGCGTGAAGCCTCGATCACTTGAAAGCCGAGCTCGCTCAGCGGCGCTCGCAGCGCCCGCCTTATGGCAAGCTCATCGTCCACCAGCAGCACGCGTATCGCAAGTCCTGTCGCTGTTCCCATAGTCTCTAGTACTCCTTTGGCAAAGCTGCAAAAAAGGTTGTGCCATGTTGCAAATCACTTGTGAGCCACACGTCGCCTCCATGCGCCTGAGCGACATGTTTTGCTACGGAAAGCCCGATCCCGGTGCCAGGGATTCTGTGCTCGGACTCCGCGCAGCGAAAGAAGCGGTCAAACACCCTCTCCTGGTCCTCCTGTGCAATCACGGGCCCCACGTTGTGGACCGAAAACACGATCTGTCGTCGCCACTCTGCCGCCTCGATCGTGATCGTCGAACTCGTGGTGGCGAACTTTCCGGCGTTATCGATGAACTGCGTCAGCAGCGACTCCATCAGCTCGCGATCGCAGCGCACTGCCATGTCGTCTCGCTCCACATTCACCCGCACCTCAAGACCGGCAACCCGTTCCGAAAGGTTCGCAATCACGTCGTCGATCATGGGACCTACCGCGATCGTCTCCTTGTGCATTTCCATCTCCCGCGCGTCAATCTCCGCAGTCTTTAGCAGCCGCGTGGTCAGGTCGTTCAACAGCCTCGTCTGTTCATCGATCAACTGCACCAAGTCCGACTGTACCGCAGACAAGCCACCCATCTCATGTAAGCCGCTTGTTGCTGCGAGGATTGCAGTCAACGGCGTTTTATAGGCGTGTGCCAAGCTGTCCAACACGGTCGTCCGCAGCTGTTCCGCCTGCCGCGCACTCGCCGTCCGGCTCACATTCGCTAGCGAGTGATAACGATCAAACGTGATAGCGACGAGGCACGCGATAGAACTGCTCGCCAGCGGGCTAATCTCTCCCCGCAGTATGATCGCTCCGATCGCGAGTTCCCCGATCCTCAGCACTCGGCGCGTGAGACCGATTTCGGGCTCGTCCGTCGAGCTCTCAAAAAAATAAGCATTGCGGATCGAATCTTCCAGCTCTGGCCCCCACTCGCCCAACTGATATAGCTTGTCTAGGTCTGCGTCGAAGATCGCAATTGACTCCACCCCAAAGATAGTGAGCAGCAGAAACCCCAGTTGCGGGCTGGGCTCCTGGTGCAAATCGAGTTGGGTAATCTGCATCGCGAATTCGTAGAGGAGTGTAGCCTCTCTCGAATTCGCTTCGTTCCGCTGGTTCAATAGGAAACCTCGACCGGCGCGCGAAGCGTCTCTTCAAATTCGGCTCATCCATGGGTAGTCCCCGCGCTAGCGCGGAAAAAGCTGAACATTACCCTATCTTTAGAAAAAGCATACACAATACTCTCTTTCCCTACAATCCTTTTGCGCATGACTTCCCATCTTTCCCTGTCCGCCAGAATAATATCGCTACTCACATATTTCTTTATAGGTTCCTGATGAGATTTTTGCGTTCCTATATCAATCAGCAATCAACCAGTCTTTGGCCCTGAGCTCTCCACAGGAGAAAGTGTTGTCTCCCCACAAGGGACTTCTTGATCACACGCTGACGAAGTCAACCTTCGCCCGGCCTTGGAACGCCGTGATGATGCCAAAACCATGGCACTTCGCTCGTTCCAGGCATTTTGCCACCGGGAGATCTGCTCGTAGCGCTACAAATTGGGCTCTCCACCTTCCGGAGAATTCCAGTCAGTCAATGTACGGAGGCTAGAATGGACACCAAGCCACTCCTTCTCGAGCTACTCGTCTCAGGATTCTTCGCGATCGCCTGCCTAAAGGCACGCTCCGGAGACTTCAGCCGCACGGCGCTTTCCCCGCGCAACTTCCTCCGACTCACGGATCGCCTTGACCGTCTCCGCCGTACCCGTTGGCAATGGTGTTCGATGGTTCTGCTATTGGTGCTCATTCGACTCCAGAGCGGGGTTCCCTTGACCGTCGAGCTTACCGCGCTCGTCCAATTTGTCATCTTCCTCTCGCTCCCCCTAGCAGAGAAGGCCCCGGCCGCGGTTGTGCCTCCAGGCCGCTCTCTTCGCACCGCCCCGAGCCGCCGGGCCCACTCGGCTTCCTGATCTCATTTCGCACGCACGATGACCGTCCCACATCCGGAACTGGGCTACAACTTCACCGCTCTCTCTCCTTGACCTTCGAACCGCAACACTTCCGGTTTGAGCGCCCACAACTCTATTCATTCACCTCTTAGGGGGACGCACTATGGCAGCAAACAAACAACAGGGCAAATCATTCGCGCTCTTTCTTGTCGGCGGGACGATTGCTTCAGCCGGCCTGCTCGGCGCAGCCCTTGGCAAAGTCGCACTTATCGTCGGTCTTGTTCTGGTCGCACTTTCGCTTCTCTGGATGTTCAAGATCAAGTCGCTCGAAGGCAAGGTCTCCAACGGCCTTCAACCCCCGGCCATGAAGCTTGCCGGCGTTGCGACTTGCCTGTTCGGCTGGCTCATCGTTCTCTTCGGTCTGCACCTCAGTTCGAGCGTCGGCGGGCGCATGGTCTTCGCCATAGTAGGCATCCTGGTCTCGCTCATCGGCTCCCTCGTCATTTTGCCTGCTGCCTGTAACAAGAACGCTATCTGGAAGGCCTAACTCTTACCTCATCACGGAGCTGACCTCAATGAAAAAACTGCAAACCAAGATTGTCCTCGGAATCTTTCTTGTCCTGACTCTGGCGCCCTCGGTGTACGCCCAAACCCCCGCCACCACGAAGGATCTTGCCGCCGCCGTCGCCAAGGCGCCTACCGTCGCTGACCTGCAGAAGGGCGATCCCGGTGGTGCTCTCACCGGCAGCATCAACGATGTCCCCGTATCTGACGCCAAGACTGGCCTCACGATCGGCGACGTCGCCGCGCAGGTCGGCCAGAACAAGATCGGCATCAACTTCACCTGGACCCTGATCTGCGGATTCCTCGTCATGTTCATGCAGGCTGGTTTCGCCATGGTCGAAGCAGGCCTCTGTCGTGTGAAGAACGCCAATCACACCTACATGATGAACTTCACGGTGTATGCTTGCGGCCTCTTTGCCTACTGGTTGATTGGCTTCGCTATCCAGATGGGTGGTGCTGCCGGTAGCGGCAACCTCGGTGGACTGCAACCTCTTAACAGCGAACACCTGACCACCCTCTTCGGGCACAGCTGGGGCATCTTCGCTCACGCTGGCATGATGCTCTCCGGCAGTTCCTACGATGTCGGCGTCATGGTGATCTTCCTCTTCCAGATGGTCTTCATGGACACGGCTCTCACCATCGTCACCGGTGCGTGCGCCGAGCGCTGGAAGTTTCTCACATTCTGTGTCTCCTCGATTCTCATGGGCGCCTTCACCTATCCCCTGTTCGCCAACTGGGCATGGGGCGGCGGCTGGCTCTCCCAACTCGGCTCCAACGTGGGTCTCGGCAAGGGCTACTGTGACTTCGCCGGTTCGGGCGTAGTGCATGCGGTCGGCGGCATCACCGCTCTCGCCGTCGCGCTGATCCTTGGTCCGCGCATCGGAAAATTCAACAAGGACGGCTCACCGAATCCTATCGCCGGCCACGATATCTCCGCCATTCTCATCGGCTGCTTTATCCTCGCCTTCGGTTGGTTCGGATTCAATCCTGGAAGCACACTCGGCGCCTCCGGTGCCGGTTGCCTCCGCATAGGCTCCATTGCCGTCAACACGATGCTCGCTGGTTGCACTGGCACCTTTGGGGCCATGCTCTATATGTGGATCGCGAAGGGCAAGCCTGACTCCGGCATGAGCGCCAATGGTCTCCTCGCCGGTCTTGTCGCCATAACGGCTCCTAGCGGTTTCGTCAATACAGTCTCTGCCTGCATCATCGGTCTCATCGCCGGCGTCCTGGTCTGCTACAGCGTCGCCTTCTTCGAGAACAGCACCAAGGTCGACGACCCTGTCGGCGCCATCTCGGTCCACGGCGTCTGCGGCATCTGGGGCGTCATCTCCGTCGGGCTCTTCGCCGACGGCAAGAGCAACTACGGCGGCAGCTGGAACGGTGTCACCGGCTCGGTCACAGGCCTCCTCTACGGCGATGCCGGTCAGCTCGTCGCTCAACTGGTCGGCGTTGCCACGCTCATTGGCTTCGTCTTCAGCATGAGCTTTATCATCAATTGGATTCTCGAGATCTTCGTCGGCCAGCGCGTCTCCACGGAGACTGAGCTCGAGGGTCTGGACATTCCCGAGATCGGTGCTCTCGGATATCCCGAGTTTGTCATCAAGCCGGAACCGGCGTTCCTGCTCGCTGCAGACTAGTTCGTCGCGAGCCTCTGCGGCTTCCTTCAACAACGGCAGCGGGATGCGTTCTTCTGGCGCATCCCGCCACCGCCCTTACAACCCAACTAAGATATTCCCCCGAGCTGATTGGAGCCCAGGATATGAGCCATACATCTCTCACTCTTTCCACCCGTCCCGGCGACGCTGCATCAGAGGTCTCCATCGTCACGGACGCTGATGAGCTCTCCCTCGCAACGTTGCTTCCGGTTAACACACTCGCCCAGGTCACCACGATGTTTCGCGATCCCTATGTGCTCGAGAAGCACGAGCGAGTCGAGCTGATCGAGCAGCTTCGCCACGCTGTCGCGCTGGAGCCCTCCATCGTCGAGTTGCGCGTCATCCTCGGCATGGCCCTGTGCACCAACTTCGAAGCACAGACCGCGCTCGAAGAGCTGCGCGAGGCTACCCTCATGGCGCCCGACAATTTTTTCGCGCGGCTCAAACTCGGCGAGATGCTCATGCGCCTGCGCATCTGCACTCAGGCCGCTGAGCAGACGCACATAGCAGCGCAGCTTGCCTGCCATCCTATCCAGTCCGAAATGGCGCGCAAGCAGGCCTCGGCGATCCGCACTATGCTGCGCGAGGGTGTCGAACGCGGGGGGCATAGCAGCCCCGGCTTCGTTGTCTCCGTCATCGAACGTCTCCAGCGCCTCCTTTTCTCACCCAGCGCCGCGAGCAACGACCAGAGTCCAGCCACCCTCAATCCACGGTGATCCATGCCTGAGGTAATCCATGCCTGAACTGCTGCAGCTGGCGCTGCTCATCGCGATCTTGCTGCCTCTGGGCAAAATCGTCGCCTCGCTGTGCACCCGCTTCGGCATCCCCGCCATCCTCGGCGAGCTCATGGTAGGTATCGCTGCCGGACCCGGCGGTCTCGATATCCTCCACTTCAGCCTCTTTCACGGCACCCTTGCCACCGGCTCGTTCATGCTGATCGCGCAGATTGGCGGCATGGTCCTCATGTTCATCGCCGGCCTCGAGACCGACATCGATCGGATGAAGGAGGCGGGCGGGACCGCCTTTCTCGTTGCTCTCTCCGGCGTGATCTGGCCCATGTTGCTCGGCACAGGCGCTGCCCATCTTCTCGGAATCTCCTGGACCTCCTCATTATTTCTCGGGGGCGCACTCACCGCCACCAGTGTGTCCATCTCCGCACGGACCCTCATGGATGGCGGACACATGTCCACACCCGAGGCCTCCGTGATCCTCGGCGCCGCAGTCATCGACGACGTCATGGGACTGTTCGTCCTCGCCTTCCTCACCGCTTACATCAGCAGTGGCACGGACTCCTTCGGCGTCGCTTCCGACGCTTCACGCTACTTGCAGAATCACTCCGCTCTCGCGGCCGCGCATCCCCTCTCCACCCAGATGTTGCTCATCGCCCTGTGCGTAGCCGTTTTCTTCTTCACCGGCTACGGCGCCGCAAAACGCTGGCTCGATCCACTCATCCTCCAGATGCGTCGCCTCTCGGCCAACGAGTCCGTCACCAGTTGCGTACTCGGCCTCGTCCTCTTCTATGGCATCTTCGCCGAGTGGTTCGGCAGCGTCGCCGCCATCACCGGCGCCTATCTGCTCGGCTATGTCTTTGCCGGATCGCGCTACAAGGCCGACGTCGAACGCACTTTCAACGCCCTCGGCCACGGCCTCTTCATTCCACTCTTCTTCATCTCCATCGGTCTTACCAGCAACTTTCGTGCCCTCGGCGGCCACTGGGGCCTGTTCGGCATCGTCTTCTTCATCGCCGTCATCAGCAAGATGATCGGCTGCGGTATGGCAGCGATGGCCTGCGGCATGCGCTGGGTTCCCAGCCTGCGCATTGGCTGCGGTATGGTCTCGCGCGGTGAAGTCGGCCTCATCGTCGCCGCAATGGCCGTCAAGGCTAACGTCTTCTCCCCCGCTGAAGTCGCAATGATCGTCGCCGTTGTCCTGCTCACCACCGTCCTCACGCCTCTCTCCCTCCGTGGCGTCTTCCATCTGCATTGTCCCCAGGACGATCATGGCGGGCCGTCTCCGCGTGGCGATCTGCGCGACTTCATCGCACACGAACCCGACTTCGGCGACAACAATCCTCCAAAACTCCCATCGGCGCAAGACCGAGAGCACGTTCTCTCGGGGGCGGAAGCCGCACGTCTAACCAACACCCTCTAACTCTCCACTCTTCCCGGCTCTTGTTATTACGTAGCTCTCACGCGACAGCGCACACCTGTGTTCCTCCGCCCTTCTGTTTCACACTCTCGACTGCGTAAATTTCCTAAACAAAATGTTCGAATTCCCTCGAATCCTCATAAGTCCCTAATGTCCCGCTTGGTAAAAAATAACTACACCTCAGTCTTACTCGATCCATCTGCGATCAAACGCTGGCTTCCTACCCATCGCTTGATCTGGGAAATGGGAGGTCTGTCCAAGTTCGTGGACTACTCACTGATCAACTTGAAAGGACTGCCAAATGACATTTACCCCTTACTCTCGGCGCCTCATCGCGAAGGCTGCTCTTAGGCTAATGATTGGTTGCTCTGCATCTATCTTCATCCCATCCGCCCACGCTCAGGCTCCCGCTGCCGCGTCCGCGCCCGCCGCGGCACCCACATGGAGCGTCGGCTCCATCGACTTCAGCGGCTTTCTTGATGGGTATTTTAGCTACAACGCCAACCGTCCCAGCAATTCCGCCAACGGCCAGACCAACGACCTCTACAACTTCGACGACAAAACCGATCAGTTCAACCTCGCGGCCGCGGACCTCACCATCAACCACAATCCTGACCCCATCGGCGTCCACGCGGATATCATCTTCGGTCGCACCAATGCTCTCATCCACTCCGCCAGCGAGAAGGACACCGACTCCTACATTGAGCAGGCCTACATCAGCTATACCCCCGCCAAAACCCACGGCTCGGAACTTGACTTCGGCCAGTTTGTCACCTCCGCCGGCGCCGAGACCATCCCCGCAAAGGACAACTGGAACTACTCCCGCTCGCTGCTCTTCGCCTGGGCCATCCCCTATTACCACTTCGGTCTGCGCACCTCCGCCCCCATCACCAAGACCTGGACCGCCGGCCTGCAGGTCGTGAACGGCTGGAACAACGTCGTCGCCAATAATGGGGGCGTCACCGTCGGCCTCACCAGCGCTCTCACCAAGCCGAAGTACTCCTGGACTCTCAACTACTACACCGGCCCTGAGAACCAGGACACGCAGAAGGGCTATCGCAACCTCATTGACACCACCCTCCTCCTCACGCCCGCGGCGAAGTTCAACGCCTACATCAACTATGACTATGGCCAGAACCGCACTCCCCCCTCAACAGCAGGCGAACTGATCACGCCCGCGGCTTCTGATCACTGGTCGGGCATCGCCTTCGCAGCTCATGCGCAGGCAACCGCCAAGATGGCCCTCGCCGGTCGTTATGAATACTTCAACGACAACGCGGGCTACAGCACCGGCACCTCTCAGAACCTGCAGGAGTTCACCGGGACGTACGAATACAAGTGGGCGGAAGGTTTGCTCTCCAGGGTGGAATATCGCCGCGACTGGTCCAACGCCGCGATCTTCCACAAGGGCGATACAAACATGGTGGATTCTCAGTCCACCCTGACCGTCGCCCTCATCGCCTTCTTCGGGCCCAAGCGCTAACCCAGCTGCTTCCTCCCACAACGTCAGCCATCCCGGAATACGCCGGCGCATCCACTTGTGCAGCCAGAAACGCGTCATCCGTGTAAGCAATATCGCCGCGGCCGCGCAGATGGTAAAGCTCCTACTTCAGAGAAGGTCAACCTCGTTCACAGAACATCGCTCAAGAGTGCAAGCGCTGACTTGGTCCTGCCTTCAACGCGTTGTCTTTCCTTCAAAGTATTGCTCTACTTCCTCAAGCGTCTTACCCTTCGTCTCAGGCAGGAAGAAGGCTGCGGTAAGGAGATAGACGACAGTGAAGCCCGCAAATAGCAAGAACATCTCCGTGTAGCCGTATTTGCTGACAATTGGCAGGAACAGCACGGCCAACGTCGTCCAGACGAGTTGGTTCAGGACCAGCGCAATGCTCATGCCGACCGAGCGGATGCGTGTCGGCATCAGTTCCGAAAGCGCCAGCCACACACAGACCCCTGGCCCCATGGCGTAGAAGGTCACGAACGCAAACAACGTAAGCGCGACAATGTAACCGTGTCCGGTGGAGGGGATGCGTCCGATGCGAGCACGCTCGATCTTCAGAGAATCCTTTCTCGCCGCGTTGAGGTCGGCAAACGGGTTCAGGAAGAAGGCCTTGTCGGCGTTCGCAGGAAGGCTGTCGTCACGAGTGATGTGAATTGGCTCAGCTCCTGGATTGTCCGATCGCACGTATGTCGTTGCACTCGTAAAGCCCCATACGAATAGATGATGGCGAGCGATGCGTGCGACGCAAGGTCAGCATCGTCCTTGTATCCACTGGCCGAAAGCAGTTTCGTCGCCTCCAGGGAGTGGACGGACAGTTTGAGATCATCGGAGGACATGACAAGCGCTTGTACCGCAGGCCCAACCTCAAGATCCTTTCGCTCCGTTTGATGGAAGAGTGTGGCCGTGGCGACCAGCGAGAGCATGACACCGGAGGTGCCAAGAACCAGCAGAAAGCGTCGGCCCTTGCGATCGACAAGCACCATGCCGACGAGCGTCATCAGGAAGTTGATCCCAGTGAAGATCACATAGCCCCAGTGGGATGCCAGGTCAGAAAGTCCGCTCTGCAGCAGGATACTCGTGTTGTACCCAATGATCGAGTTGATGCCCGTCGCCGTATTGCAGGCAAGGATCACGCAGGCCAACAGAAATGGTACAACATACTTGCTCCGGAGCAAGGTACCGGAACTCATCCGGCTCGTGTCCGGATGAGTGGCAACAGCGGCCATCTCTGCAAGCTCGAGGTAAGCGGCCTCGGTATTCCTCGATCGCAACAGAGAGGCGAGTGCCTTGTCTCGGTGGCCACGGCGGAAAAGCCAGCGGGGCGACTCTGCGATGAAGAGACTGCCAAACGCGAAGAGCACACCCGGCGGCAGCGACACCCAGAAGATGTGTCTCCATGCCTCATTCTGAACTCTAAAAAGAGCGAGGCGTTGCCGGTGGCACCGACAGCCTGCACGCGATAGCTGTAGTACATACCGATCACTCTTTGCTTTTGAGTCGAACACTGTTCAACCGTGCTATGACTTGGCGTGCCATGCGGGCGCATAGTCGCTCTGGGAAGGCGTGGGGTATGTCGGAGCGTCTTGGACTGCCTCTACCGGCGCTTGCAGCTCAGAGACGGTCGCAGCACGAGGACTCTGCACATTGAGTGTTACCTCGCGCTGTTGCGCCGCACAGCGAGCTGCCCATTCCTCATCTGAGCCGTGGTTGATTACATACATCACACTCTGCGGCTGCTTGACTTCAACTTGGATGTTCTGAGGATCGTTTTCGCGATAGCGGTGTCTTGCCTTCAAAATGAAGAACGCATTTACGTTCGCACCTTTATTGAGCGCGGCAGCTTGAACGATCAGCGAATGCAAGTAGAGACGTTCCGTTTCGCGTCCCATTTCCAACGCTTCCTGCAACGTGTCGTCTTCTTCGCACCATCGCTTGAACGTTGCTCGACCTACGCCTAGAGCCTTGGCGATACGATGATGGCATGTCCCTTGGACGCTAAGTCTTGAATGGTCGCAGCAGCTTTGTTCGGCGGATTCTTACGAATTGCGAGCATGGAGACTCCAGGTCGAAAAAGTGAGGGACACGCCCGAGCGTGCCCCTCTGTTTGCCGACGGCGCTGCAACGTCGATTAGTGGCTGATAAGGTATGCCAGCGGAATTGTTTTGAGATGGAATGCGGAGCGCGTCCAGTTTGCAGGCAATGCCAGCTCTGCAAGCAATGGGCTTTCACCCGCAACAGATACGTTCTTAAACGACATTCCGAGCGGATGGGAAGCAGAGTTGAAACGTGAGTGTAACATCGTGTTTCCGCCTCCATTTCCAGCCGACGGAATGCGGAAAACCTCAGTCGAAAATCCCGTCCGTGGCTCGCTCACACCGAACCCGAACGCTCGCGGCCCCATAAGCACCGTAACGTATAGACCCGCTGTTGACGTGGTGAGATTGTCATCGACAATAACGCCCATGCCTTTGTAAGTCGGAATATCGAGCGAGTTGTCAGACGGCTTGAAAAACGTAATTTCATCGTTTTTCAATGCTTCGCCGTAAATCTTCGAGTGCATGGCGATCATCTTTACATCACTCAAACGGTCGCCCAGAGTCAACGCGGTATCAATCACCGATTTACCGTTGAACGATGACGCAGGATTACCGTTAGCAAGGTTCCCTGCCAGACCGGAGATGTCATTCACCATGTCCGATCCGTTGTTGGCGACGTTGGAATAGAGAACGCCGAGCATCGATGCAATGATGCGGCGCTCATACTGGCGATCCCAATATGCTTGTACCCGGCTTTGAACGCGGGCGAGTGCCTCCGAACCTGCGAGTTCCGAAGCCAATGACATCTCACTCCAGCTCTGATGGAGGAAATGCTTTCTGACGACCTGCGGTACAGCGGTGAGTTTGAGCGGCGTGCTGAGTACGGCGATATTGTCGCTGGAAATGTCAGTCTCGCTCTCGCCGTCATCCGACCAAACCGGCACGGTGAACTGCGCGGAGCCCGCTTGAAGTTGCTCGCTGATGAGTCCATTGGGAAGAGCTACACCGGACTGAAATATGGCCGTGCTGACCATGCTGTTTTCGACAATGTAGGCACTGAATTCTGCCGGAACGACTACGTCTGCAATTTGTGTTTGAGCCATGTGGCTAACCTCGAATCAAAATGAAGTGCTTTGATCCAGGTTTGGCCGACGGGCTTAGACCCGCTCGACTACTGCCGAGGGCGTTCCATGGTGCATAGCGCGACTGCGCTAGAGAGACACTAGCGCAGTTGCGATCATTGTGCAAGCCTTTTTGCAACAAAGACTTAGATGGATATTGGTGGACGCTTGTCTATTCCGAAGTGGCTTTAGGGGTGGCCCAAGAGAGGTTGCTGCATTCCTTGGGGATGTCGGTAATGTTCCGCTCGCGAAGGGTGGTGTCCAATGCGGCGCTACAACTTCTAAACCTCGCTGTGTTATCCACGATCCTAGGATCGGCGTCCGCCTTGGCGCTCGCGTCCGCTTCGCTGCGAGGGTTGTAGGTATCCACCATGTATGCTTTTCGCGCAATATTTACAAACAGTCTAAGAAGGAAAAGTTTGTTCAACAAAGATACAATCGCATCGTTCTCAACTGTCCGACCCTCTGCGGTGAGGAGTGGAAGAGTAGCGATGTTGTCTGGCTGGGACTGCGCCTGAACGACCAGTTTGATACGGGTGCCGGTCTGGAGTGGCTTGGCGAAGTGGCCCTGCTTGCCGAAGGCAACGACGTTGTAGTGAAAGGCCGGTCGGTTGCGGTCGGAGATGATGGCGACTCCGAAGGCGGTGTACTTGCGGCCGTTCTTGGAGATGCGGCTGGTGGCTGAGTTACTGACGGTGGCTCAGGATGCTGGTCGACTCGCCATCTGGGACTGGAATCTCGCTACCGACAAGTTCTCCTGGACCGGCAACGTCACAGGCCTTTATGGCTGCACAGCGGAGGAGATTGCTTCAACGGAGGCGGTCGCTGCTTCGGTCCACCCGGAGGACCGCGAAGCTACGTTTGAAGCCGCCTCGCTGGCGATCAAGAACAGAACCGAGTACAACCGGGAGTTTCGCGTCGTCTGGCCGGATCGGTCGATTCATTGGATTGGAGGGAGAGGACGAGCCATCTATGGCTCTGACGATCAACCCACAGCCATGATCGGCACAAACTGGGATATTACCAGGCTGAAGCTCGCGGAAGAAGCCTTGCGAAAGGCCGAAAAACCTGAACCCTCCTTACGACTCCGAAGTGGCCTCGTTCGGGAATGAACGGATGGAGCTCCTGTTTCTGCAGCGTACCGCTCGTTGGCTGGTGAATGGCGGCGTTCTGGTGATGATGGTCCCTCACGGACTCCTTCAAGATTGCGTTCCGCTGCTGGCGGAGATGTTCAGTAAGTTTCAGGCCTTATGGCTGACCGATCCTGAGTCAGATCGCTTCGACCATGTGATACTGCTGGCCGTGCGTTCGCGCATCAGGGCCGCGGCTGACTAAGGCAACCGCCAGAAACTGGTTACCGAACAACCCATGTAGCGGCTTGCCCAGTTTCCGCCGTGGTGGATGTAGAGTGCTATGCTTTCAGCACTTCATCAGAATCCGGCATAACCGGCTGGAAAGGACAGCGTTCCTCATGATGCCTCTGCCCTCCATCGCTTGCCTGCAATCGTTCGAGTGCGTCGCCAGGCACGGGAGCGTCTCCCGCGCAGCCGTAGAACTGAACCTGACCCAAAGTGCGGTGAGTCGCCAGGTCCATCAATTGGAAGAATTGCTGGACGTGGCACTGTTCGAGCGAGTGCGGCAGCGCGTGGTGATCACGGACGCGGGTCGACTCTACCTCAAGGACGTCAACCGCATGATCATCGACCTGAAAGACTCGACCAGCCGCATCATGGCGTGCGGCGGCAGCGCGAGCCTGCTCAATCTTGCCGTCCTTCCAACTTTTGCGACGCGATGGCTTGTGCCGCGACTGCCTCGTTTTCTGAGAAAGTTTCGGGACGCGACCGTCAACTTCTCCGCCAGATCATCTCCATTCGACTTCGGAGTCGAGCCATTTGACGCGGCAATTCACTATGGTTCGCCGAACTGGCCCGGAGCCGCCGCGCATCATCTCATGGATGAGGACACTGCTCCCGTATGCAGCCCGGAGTTCAAGTCGGAGCACCATATCGAAGGGCCGACAGACCTCGGGCGTGTTGTCCTGCTGCACCAGTCCACCCGGACTGGTGCATGGGCAGAGTGGTTCGAGACGATGGACATTGGCCATTCTCATCCGCTCCGCGGTCCACGGTTCGAGCAGTTCGGCATGATCGCACAGGCCGCCGTCTCCGGGCTCGGTGTGGCCCTGCTGCCGAAACTTTTGATCGAAGACGAGCTGACATCGCGGAAACTCTCTCTGCTCTTCGATCAATCCCTTCGCAGCGCAAGCTCATATTACGTCGTGTTGCCGGAGACAAAGCTCGCTTCTCCCTTGACGACTGCATTCGTGCGATGGATAGTCCAAGAAGCGAAGTTCGGACCGGATTATTCGTAAAACTCATGAAGTGTCCAAGTTAAATTGATATCTCGAAAAACGACTCAAGTGCTAACGTGTCAGGTCGCAAGGGAAAGCCCCTAAATTACCGTGTGCTGATGCCGATCGACATGACACACTGGAAACCTAGAATGGGCTTCTCGCCTGAGCAAGAAAGTGGCGTTCCATGCTATCGAAAAGCTTTGCACGGATTTCTCTCTGCTGTTTGCTCATTTTCTTCTCACCCGTTCTGTGGTCGCAGGCGACCACCTCGTTAGGTGGCGTCGTCACCGACGCCACACGAGCCGTGGTTCCGGGAGCGGCGG